>Ga0315536_1000112_pt1 | contig 37322 bp, 31 predicted proteins | sample SalMarSW160230MG_FD_203093 | JGI IMG/M metagenome (GOLD analysis project Ga0315536, IMG submission 203093) | Salt marsh sediment microbial communities from the Plum Island Ecosystem LTER, Massachusetts, United States - Salt Marsh Sediment SW1602-30 ...
GGATTATCATCATTGAGTCTGACCAGAGCAATCTGAGCCTCCATTCTAAGTATTTCATTCGATGAGTTAAGAGCTTTATATATAGCACTATTAGCGTCATTTATATTCATAAAAGCCAACTCGCGGAATCCTTTTATTTTTTTATGCCATTGATGACTGTAAGCCCTTGTTATTGAATCCTTGTCCAGACTAAGAAGTTTATAAAGGCTGACAAGTTTTTTACTTTCGTCTCCCTTCAGGTAGATACTTACATCTATCATCTGGTCTATAAGAACCTGACGTCGGTGGGTATCAGAGGCAATTGAGCGGAATTCTTCAGGACTGGCACTGCCAAATAAGTAGTTAATGATAAGACTTTGATATTTCTCCATCAGATACAGATGCAGCAGCTCTTCCTTTTCCATCCTTCTTCTGTTCATAAGAATAATCACCAGTAAAATTATCATTGTAGCAATAGATATCATAATAGCTGCAATCAAGGCAGTGATAAAGGCTATTGATTTATCGGAATAATTTATTTTTTTTAGCCAGCGGCTTTCTCCTTTGAAGAAAAAGATATTGCGGACGACAGATGTAGATTTTTCAGGGATATCAATCGTGTCGGTTAGGTAAGTTGATGTCTTGAGAGTATCAGGTCCAACAGAGGATATCTGTATTTTGTGGTGGTTGTTTATATAATCAGGAGATTCCATCACAACATGAACGCAGGCCTCTGCAGTCATATAATTTGTAATTGATGGGTAAGCCCACCCAACATTAGCTGATAAAAGTGATAATATTAACAACAGAGTGTATCTTATCATTTCATTTTAATTGCATAGATTAAATTAACATCACCTTCAAACCTGTTTCGCCATATTTTTTCTCCATACTCCTCGCGGGAGAAACCTGCCCCAATTTTCATTATCAATTTATGAGTTACCGATAGGTTATACGCCAGCCTGACAGTGTTGGCATTTAGACGCATAAGATCTGTCTGTATATCAAAAGGTTCGTCTGGAGCAGCTCCTGTCCCCAGAGCAACCTGCAAGTAATCATTGTCATTGAAATATCTCCTTATTTTAAGGTATAATGAGTTTCTGGGACCATTATCCTTAAAATAGACAAATCCTTTTAAAGATAGCCAGTATTTGCCAATGTACTTTTCAACAGATGCTCCTGCAATGAAGGCACTACGGTCAAAATAATAAAAGTTTAATCCGGCAGATACAGCCCAGCCTGACGGCAAAATCTGCCATACTTCAACCCCGGCCCTGTGTCGTGGAAAATATGAACCAGGACTATAAGCATAAGCCAGATATGCATAGTTTTTATCAGTTATATTTGGCCATGCTTCAGCTTCTAATTGAAACTCTGTAGCATCTGAAGCAGGTGGTGCACCAATTTTAATATTTCCAACATTCAGTCCAGCGGATGCAGGTCCCCAGTTAAATCTGTGCCCTGCGCCGGCTTTTAAAAGTTGCCATAATCGTACATAAGGTTCTCTGAAGCTGTCGAAAGAATACCCGGCTCTTATATCAGTTGATGCTGGTGTATTATCTCTTGACCATAGGAGTATATCTCTTCTGGCTGAGAGTGCATCTTTATTGTCAGGGTCATTTAAGAGCAGAGTATCAATAACGGCAGCGGCATTAATATAATCTTTTTGCCATGCAAGTATGCGGCCTAATAGTATCCGTGCATCGCCATAAGTGGGAAACGTATTGACAAGTTTACGTGCAGCAGCAGCTGCAGAGATATAATCGCCATCAAATGCTATTGTTTTAATCCGCAGATACTCAGATTCAGGATCAGTAACATTCTGAGCTAGTACTGGAATGATATTTAAGAGGCCTGCTATTAGTACACTAAGAACCAAATATCTGTTCATGGATTACTTTTTGAGAATAGACCTGATCTGCTGAATAAGATCAGATGGGTTAAATGGCTTGACAATATAACCACTAATTCCCAACTCCCCAGCCTGATGTTGCATCTGAAGATCACTGAATGCAGTCAGAACAAGCACCGGCGTTTTCATTTTAAGATCAGACCTTAGATATTTAATCAGTTCCAATCCGCTGTGAAACGGAAGATGTATATCCACTATTATCAAATCATAATGAGTTTTTTGCAAAAGATTCAAGGCTTTATTCCCATCTTCTGCAGTATCTGATTCAAAACCTTCCTTTTGCAGAATGAAGGAAAGGGTCATCATTGCAAGCCGATTGTCCTCACAAATTAGTATCTTCATTTTATTCTGAATACTTCATTTGAGAATTCCGTCCCAACAGGAACACTCAACTTTCCCGATAGATTAATCTGCAAAATTGATTATTTTTCACTGGTATACCAAAGAAAGCGGCTATTTTTTAATTGTTAAATGAATTTATTAACCAAACAATTGTTGGAATAGCAAAGGACAGGTTTTAATAGATAGCCCGAAGGACGTAAAGGCTTAGAGACTTTAAGATTAAGTAAGTTTAATATCGATTATTATATCATTAATTCTATTATCTAGTATCTTCTCTGTTTCCTCAAACTTATCTGAGGAAGCCAGTTTTGTATTGACACTGAAATAGAATTTAATTTTTGGCTCAGTGCCTGAAGGCCTAATAGAGATCTTTGTTCCGTCAGCAAGGAAAAACTGCAGAACATCCGATTTAATTAGCTCGATGCAGTTTTTTGAACCAGTAAGAATATTGTGAGAGATTTGCTTTTCATAGTCATTTATCTTTATCACGCGGCTGTTGTTTATCTTTTCAGGAGGATTTATCCTGTATCTGGTCATAATTGCTCTAATCTCATCAGCACCCTCCTTTCCTTTCCTGACAATATTAATCAGTTTCTCTTTATAAAATCCATATTGTACATAAATGTCGATGAGAAGCTCAAATAATGATTTACCCCTGCTTTTTGCCCATGCGGCAGTTTCAGCAGCAAGTGCACATGATCCCACGGCATCTTTATCCCTCACATATTCTCCGGGCAGAAAACCGTAACTCTCTTCTCCTCCACCTATATATTTTTTAGTACCTTCATTTTCCCTGATCAACTCAGCAAAGAATTTGAACCCTGTTAGTACATTAAAATATTCAACATTATAGCTCTCTGCAATTCTTTCTATCAGGTCAGATGTAACAATAGTTTTAATTATGTATTCATTGCCTTTATATTTATTTCTCTCTTTAAACTGCGAAAGGATATACCAGATAAGTATAACTCCTGTTTGATTACCGTTAAGAAGAATAAATTCCCCATTTATGTTTTTTACTGCAAGACCAAGTCTGTCAGCATCCGGATCTGTGGCCATAACAAGTTCCGCTTTTGTTTCAAGCGCTTTATTTATTGCCATCTTCAGAGCATCAGGTTCTTCGGGATTAGGTGATTTAACTGTCGGGAAGTTTCCATCTATCACATCCTGTTCCGGGACACTTATTATGTTTCTGAAACCGAACATCTTTAAGGCTGCCGGAATCAGTGTTATACCTGTACCATGTATAGGAGTATAGACAATGGGAATATCACTGAACTTTTTTATTATCTCAGGATTGAGGCTCATTTTGTTCACCTCATCCAGGAACATTTCATCTGTCTCTTTTCCGATTATTTTTATTTTATCCTTTTTGCCATTGAACCTGATATTGTTTACCGAAGTAATTTTTCGTACCTCATCTATTATTGCATCATCGTGAGGAGCAACGACCTGCCCTCCATCATTCCAGTATGCTTTATACCCGTTGTATTCCGGTGGATTATGCGATGCAGTTATAACCACCCCGCTATGGCATTTATAGTGCCTTATTGCAAATGAGAGTTCCGGAGTAGGTCGAAGTGATTCAAAGAGAAAGACTTCAAATCCGTTTGCAGAAAATATGTTTGCAGTTGTTTCGGCAAAATAACGGCTGTTATTTCGGCAATCGTGAGCAATTGCAACTTTAATGCCGGTATTACCGCATTGTTTGATTATATAGTTCGATAGTCCCTGGGTTGCCATTCCAAGGGTGTAGATATTCATCCTGTTTGTGCCGGCACCCATGATCCCTCTGAGTCCTCCTGTTCCAAATTCAAGATCCTGGTAAAAGGCATCAACCAGCTTTTTCTCATCGCCGTCAAGCATTTCGCGAACCTCTTTTCGGGTTGCATCATTAAATTCTTCTCCAAGCCATCTGTTTGCTTTTTCTCTGATTTCATCCATTAACATAATCCGGTTATTAATTTATATGTCTAATACATTTTGAAAGGCTGGTCCTCCAGTGAGGAATGGCAAGGTTGTAGATTTCCTTTATTTTGCTTTTATCCAATACCGAATATTCCGGTCTCAGCGCAGCAAGCCTGTATTCTTTTGTCAGAACCGGATTTATATTACATTGCAGTCCGGCTTCATTAATTATCTCAGTTGCAAAATCATACCACGAACAAACCCCTTCGTTTGAATAATTGAAGACACCGGCGCTCATTGCAAAATGGTTTCTTATTACCCCTGACACAATTGACATAATAGCTCCTGCAAGATCTGCAGCATATGTAGGCGTTCCTGTCTGGTCAAAAACTACTTTCAGAGATTCTTTCTCACTTGCATTTTTAAGTATCGATTTTACAAAATTATTTCCGAAAGAAGAATAAAGCCAGGATGTTCTTATTACCATCGATCCATGATGCTGCAGAGCAAACTTTTCACCTGCAAGCTTTGATCTTCCATATGCCGACAGGGGATTCGGCGTTGAATATTCACTGTAAGGCACATTGTTTTTTCCATCATAAACATAATCAGACGAGATATGAATGAACTTACATTCTGATTCCCTGACTACATCTATGATATTCTTTACAGCAATACCATTAACAAGCATCGCCTTATCCGGTTCGCTTTCAGCTTTATCAACCAGGTTGTATGCAGCACAGTTGATTATCCAGTCAGGGTTTGTTTCATTAATAAATTCTTTGGTTTGATTCTCACTGGTTAAATCGAGGGTTTCGACATCGGTAAAAATAAAGTCATAGCCATAATAGTTTTTTGATATGACCCTGAGCTCATTGCCAAGTTGTCCGTTAGCCCCGGTTATTAAAATTACTGCCATATTTATATCTTCTATATTAGAAATTTTTCTCAGCGTCCTTCAGGTAAGGATGCTTAAGATCCTTTTCACTTATTACAGGATTTAATGATCCAAGTTTCCAGTTTATATCCAGTTCGGGATCGTTTATGGAAATACCCCTTTCGTACTGTTGATTATAAACACTATCACATTTGTACTGTATAATAGTAATATCGCTGAGAACAGAAAATCCATGTGCAAAACCCTTTGGAATCAGTACCTGTTCCTTTGCCTCAGAGTCAAGTTCCACACCAAACCATTTTCCAAATGTCAGAGACTTTTTGCGGATATCCAGTGCCACATCAAATATTCTTCCTTCAACAACTCTGATAAGCTTTGCCTGGGCATATGGCTTTAGTTGGTAATGCAAACCTCTTATAACTCCTTTTGAGGACCTTGATTCATTATCCTGAACAGGGGAGAATGAGATACCCGCATCGTGAAAAACAGTCTGGTTAAAGCTTTCAAAGAAGTATCCCCTGGAATCGGCATAAACAGTTGGTCTTATTACTAAAAGTCCCTGAAATCCTGTTTCAATTATTTTCATGTCTGTAACTTACTTATTTTAGTCCCTCAAACACATTTATTTCTTCGGTGGCTATCCTTAAAAGATATTTACCGTACTGGCTGTTCCTTATTGGTTGTGCTAATGCTATCAGCTGATCTTTATTAATGAAGCCGCGTTTTAAGGCAATCTCCTCAATACATGAAGCTTTTAATCCCTGTCTCTGTTCAAGGGTGGCAATAAAGTTTGCAGCCTGTAACAGGCTTTCGTAAGTACCTGTGTCGAGCCAGGCCATACCCCTTCCCATCAGTTTTATCTCAAGTTTGCCTTCCTCAAGAAAAACCCTGTTGAGATCAGTAATTTCAAGCTCACCCCTGGGTGATGGTTTAAGCGATTTTGCTTTTTCAACTACTGTGTTGTCGTAAAAATAAAGTCCTGTTACTGCATAGTTTGATCTTGGTTTTTCAGGTTTCTCTTCAATGCTGATAACCTTTTTGTTATTATCAAATTCCACAACTCCATAACGCTCCGGATCGGTGACATAATAACCGAAGATACATGCACCGTTTTTCAGTTTAGCAGTTTTAAGCAGTGCTTCTCCAAATCCGTGTCCGTAAAAAATATTATCGCCAAGGATCATGCAGACAGGGTCTCTCCCAATAAATTCTTCTCCAAGGATAAACGCCTGTGCAAGACCATCGGGAGAAGGCTGTTCCTTATAACTGAATTTTAACCCCAGGGAGATTCCGTCGCCAAGCAGATTCCTGAAACCGGGTAAGTCGCGCGGAGTCGATATGATTAATATCTCCCTGATGCCTGCCAGCATCAATACTGACAAAGGATAATATATCATGGGTTTGTCGTATACCGGCAGCATCTGTTTAGATATAGCGCTGGTTATCGGGTAAAGTCTTGTTCCGGATCCTCCTGCGAGTATTATTCCTTTCACGATATTTATCTAAATTAATATTGAGTCATCTTATAAACTATAACCGGCTACCGGCTACCGGCTACCGGTAATAGGCAGCCTCACGCCTCACGCCGCGTACCTATCTTCTTCCTATTCCAAAATACCTGAACCCAAGTCGTTTAATTTCTGCCGGGTCGTATATATTTCTTCCGTCGAAAATGACCTTTCCCTTCATAATTTCTCCCAGCTTATTAAAATCAGGAAGATGAAACTCTGACCATTCAGTCATTAAAGCCAAAGCATCAGCATCCGCCACAGCGTCGTAAGGATTAGCTGCATATTCAATTCGATTGCCAAGTTGCTTTTTTGCCTCCTCCATGGCTGCAGGGTCATAAGCTCTGACTTTCGCTCCGGCAGTAAGAAGATTTTCAATCAGAATAATTGCAGATGCTTCTCTTATGTCATCTGTTTTAGGCTTAAATGATAATCCCCAGATACCAACCTTCTTGTTTTTAAGATTATTATTAAAAAAGGCCATTATCTTATTGAATATCACATTTTTCTGAAATTCATTAGCTTTTTCTACTGCCTTTATCACATTAAGCTCATAATCATTGTCAGTGGCGGTTTTTATGATTGCCTTTACATCTTTCGGGAAACATGAACCTCCATATCCTGTACCCGGATAAATGAATTTACTTCCTATCCTTGAATCGCTGCCTATGCCTTTCCGGACATAATTTATGTCCGCTCCCAGGATATCGCAAAGATTTGCTATTTCATTAATAAAGCTTATTCTGGTAGCCAGCATAGCATTTGCTGCATATTTTGTAATCTCAGCAGAGGGAATATCCATGAACAGAATGGGGTGATTATTAAGAACAAAAGGCATATAAAGGCGCTTCATCGTTTCCTGGGTTTTTTCATTGTCGGTGCCGATAACAATTCTTTCAGGTTTAAGAAAGTCGTCAACTGCTGCACCCTCTTTTAAAAATTCAGGATTTGAAGCCATGTCGAAAGAAACAGATACTTTACGCTTATCGAGTTCATTCTGAATGGTCCTGCGTATCTTCTCCGAAGTTCCGACCGGCACTGTGCTTTTGGTAACAACAACAACATAATCTGATAATACCCGCCCGATATCTTTTGCCACTTCCAATACGTGTTTCAGGTCGGCCGATCCATTCTCTTCAGGAGGAGTTCCGACAGCAACAAATATAACTTCAGCTCCTTCAATACCATCACTGATATTCGTTGTGAAGACAAGTCGTTTCTTTTCAACATTCCTTCTGACTAAATCTTCCAGTCCTGGTTCGTAGATCGGAATGGTTCCCTTTCTAAGTTGTTCTATTTTAACTGCATTGTTATCAACACAGGTTACATTTACACCGCTTTCTGCAAAACAGGCTCCGGTGACTAATCCAACATAACCTGAGCCTACAACAATAATTTTCATAAATTTCGAGACAAGATTAATAATAACATCATTAATGCAAAGATAATATAACAAGTTAAATACAAAAATGAAAATAATGGCTCTAGACGCTGGACGCTGGACCAGGGATTAGTGATAACCAGTTTCGATAAGTATATTAATTTATGACTGACCTCTCTTACCTAATGCCTAGTGCCTAGCGCCCAGCGCCTAGTGCCTATTGCCTTTTTTTAACCCCGTGAAAATCTTAAGTTTATTATGGGGATTTTAAAAAAAATCATATCTTTGCATCCAATTTTTTATACAAAATAATGTCTAACTTATTAATTATTAGTTCTTTTATTTTAAAATCATGACTGAAAACAAGAAAAAAACAACCAAAAAGGAGGTTGCTGAAAAAAGTGAAGCACCTGTGAAACAGGTAAAGAAGACAAAGGTTAAGGAAGCAAAAGAAGATCAGAAGGGTACGACTGAAACTGCTGTTGAAGAAGTAGCAACAGCAATTATGTCAGAATCTGCCGATGAGATGACTGAAGTAAAACCAAAAGCAAAAGCAGCTGCAAAAAAAGCGGTAGCTGAAACTGAAACCGCAACCGCAACAGAAGCAGAAGTGGCTGTAGAAGAAATTACCCCTGTTACTGAAGATATAGCTGAACCTGTAACTGTAACAGCAGAAGATTATGGTCTGGAATCAGAAAAGAAAGAGAAGAAATCCAGAAAAACACATTCAGAAAAGGAAACAGAACCGGAAAAGGAAATTGAACTAAAAAGAGAATCCAGGTCAGGTGCAACAGCTGAAGAATTTGACTGGGATGCTTTTGAAAGTGAAGAGAATCGTTCTTCTCCCAAATATAAGGAGTTCGAATCGCTATATGATGAAACACTTTCGACTATCGCAGTTGATGAAGTTGTGATAGGAACCGTAATTCAGATGACATCACGCGAGGTTGTCATCAATATAGGTTACAAGTCGGAAGGTGTTGTCAGTTTGAACGAATTTCGTTATAATCCAAATCTTAAAGTTGGAGATAAAGTTGAGGTTTATGTTGAAAGCCAGGAAGATAAGAAAGGACAGCTTCTTCTTTCTCATAAAAAAGCCCGTGCTATCAACTCATGGGACAGGGTTAATGCATCCCTTGAAAAAGACGAAATCATAACTGGTTATATCAAATGCCGTACAAAAGGTGGTATGATCGTTGATGTATTTGGTATCGAAGCTTTCCTTCCAGGATCCCAGATCGATGTAAAACCAATACGCGATTATGATGTATTCGTAGGCAAGACCATGGAATTCAAGGTTGTTAAGATCAACCAGGAATTTAAGAATGTGGTTGTCTCACACAAAGCTCTTATCGAAGCTGAACTTGAACTGCAGAAGAAAGAGATTATTGCAAAACTTGAAAAAGGTCAGGTTCTTGAAGGAACCGTTAAAAATATTACTTCATATGGTGTGTTCATTGACCTTGGCGGTGTTGACGGACTCATTCATATTACAGATCTTTCATGGGGCAGGGTAAATCATCCTGAAGAGATTGTGCAGCTTGATCAGAAACTCAACGTTGTAATTCTTGATTTCGATGATGACAAGAAAAGAATTGCCCTTGGACTGAAACAGCTTACAGCACATCCCTGGGATTCTGTTGATCCTGACCTGAAAATCGGTGACAAGGTCAAAGGTAAGGTTGTTGTAATGGCTGATTATGGGGCATTTGTTGAAATTGCTCCGGGCGTTGAAGGGTTAATACACGTATCGGAGATGTCATGGTCACAGCATCTTCGCAGCGCTCAGGAATTTCTGAATGTAGGCGATGAAATAGAAGCGGTGATATTAACACTCGACAGGAGTGAGAGGAAAATGTCGCTTGGTATCAAACAGCTTAAACCAGATCCATGGCAGAATATTGATGAGAAATATACTGTAGGTTCCAAGCATACAGCCAGGGTCAGGAATTTCACCAACTTTGGTGTTTTCGTTGAGATTGAAGAGGGAGTTGATGGACTGATTCATATTTCTGATCTTTCATGGACAAAGAAAATCAAACACCCTGCAGAATTTACATCTATAGATGCAGAGATTGAGGTAGTCGTGCTTGAAATTGATAAGGAAAACAGGCGCCTGAGCCTTGGTCATAAACAACTTGAAGAAAATCCATGGGATGTGTTCGAGAATCTGTTTGTAGTTGATTCAATCCATGAAGGCACTGTTGTGGAAGTATTTGATAAAGGAGCTGTAATAGCCCTTCCTTATGGTGTTGAAGGATTTGTAACCCCGAAACATCTTGTAAAGGAGGATGGCCTGATGGCGAAAGTTGACGAAAAATTGCTTTTCAAAGTAATTGAATTTAACAAGTCGGCAAAGAAAATTATCGTTTCACACAGCAGAGTATTTGAAGATGAAAAGAAAGCCGCTGAGGCTCCTGTAGCCAAGTCTGAACCTGTTGCACCCAGGAAAAGTTCAAGGAAACAGAAAAGTTCTTCTGAGAAAACAACCCTTGGCGATATTTCTGATCTTGCTGCTTTAAAAGAAGAAATGGAAGAAAAAGAGAATAAAGCTTCCAAGAAATAGAAAAAATAATTAAATTTAGGCTATCAAAATTTATTATTATGGATTTTAATATTGAGAGCCGGAATAACAGCACTGTTATCCAGATACAGTCGGAAAAACTTGATACTCACATAGCACCGGCACTTAAGTCGGAGCTTGTGCTAGTTTCAGGCAAGGGAGAGAAGAATATCATTCTTGATCTTAAAAAATGTCAATATTGCGACTCATCAGGCCTGAGTGCTATACTTGTAGCAAACAGGCTTTGCAAAAATGCGGGTGGAACATTCGTTCTATGTGGCCTTAATGAAGCAGTTGAACGACTAATAACCATTTCTCAGCTCGATACCGTACTTACTATTACAGGGACGGTTGATGAAGCAGAAAAGATGATATCTTAAAACCGCTCGCTTTGCAGAGTGCGATGACACTGACTATCCTGGGTAGTAGTTCTGCATTGCCGACATCAGAAAGATATCCCAGCGCTCATGTGCTCAATGCTCATGAGCGCTTATTTTTAATAGACTGCGGAGAAGGCACACAGATGCAACTCAGAAAAAGCAGGATCAGGTTTGGCAAAATTAATCACATCTTTATCAGCCACCTCCATGGTGACCATGTTTTCGGACTTTATGGGTTATTATCGACGTACAGCCTTATGGGAAGGAAAAACCCGGTGCACCTTTATGCACCTGCAAACTACCCGGAGATACTTAATTCACACCTGAATGATTTTGATATACACCTGAGCTATGATATCGATTTTGTGCCTCTGTCCGGTAACGACCCGGTTCAGATTCTTGATGATAAATATCTGACTGTAACTTCTTTCCCACTGCAGCACCGTATTCCTGCATTTGGATTCCTTTTCATGGAAAAGGAGCATGAGAGAAACATAATAAAAGAGAAAATTGAAGAATATCATATACCAACAGTCAGAATACCGGCAATAAAAAAGGGAGAGGATTTTATTACTTCAGGGGGTAAGGTAATAAAGAACGAAGAAATAACTCTTGCTCCTTCAGAACCTCTGTCATATGCATATTGCAGCGATACAAAGTACTTCAGGCGGCTGGCATCTTTTGTAAGAGGCGTAACCCTTCTTTACCATGAGGCAACATTTGATAAAACAAAAGATGATCTCGCATCTCTGACCGGTCATTCGACTACCATCGATGCAGCGAAAACGGCACTGGAGGCAAAAGCAGGGACATTGTTAATAGGACATTTCTCGGCAAGATATAAGAAGGTAGCGGTTCTGGTTGATGAAGCAAGGTCCGTTTTTCCAAGAACTTACGCCGCTATCGATGGTATGAGTTTTGAGGTTGGTAATATGACTGATCTTTAAGAAAAGAATAATTATATTTGTGGCTATTTTATTAAAACATTAAGTATTGCAGGAGAAGATCTTAATACTCGATTTTGGTTCGCAGTATACTCAGTTGATAGCAAGGAGAATACGTGAAGTTAACGTATATTGTGAAATATATCCGTTTAACCATTTTCCTGATCCTGATGATAGCGTAAAAGGGGTAATCCTTTCAGGCAGCCCTGCTTCAGTCAGGGATAAAAATGCTCCGGTACCTGATCTTTCCGGGATTAAGGGGAAAAAACCTTTGCTCGGAGTTTGTTATGGAGCACAACATCTTGTACATTATTTTGGAGGAGAAGTACTGCCTTCAAATAACCGTGAATATGGAAGGGCGAATCTGGTTTCAATTGATGATAAAGATCCGCTTTTTAAAAATATTGCTGCTGGTACCCAGGTCTGGATGTCGCATGCCGATACTATCGCAAGGATACCTGAAGGATATGAAATTACCGGTTCAACAGCTGATGTAAAGGCAGGAGCATTTCATATAAAAGGTGAAAGTACCTGGGGAATTCAATTCCATCCCGAGGTTTATCATACTACTGAGGGTACACAGATGCTTAAAAACTTTGTGGTTGGTATTTGCGGCTGTTCACAAAACTGGACTCCGGATTCTTTTGCAGGTTCAACAGTTACAAACCTTAAAAATAAGCTTGGCAATGACAGGGTGATACTTGGATTGTCAGGTGGTGTAGATTCATCAGTTGCTGCTTCTTTATTAAATAAGGCAGTAGGTAAAAATCTAACATGTATTTTTGTTGATAACGGATTATTAAGAAAGAACGAGTTCGGGAAGGTCCTCGAATCGTACCTTGGCCTTGGTCTTAATGTTGTCGGTGTGGATGCCTCTGACAGATTTCTCGATCAGCTTGAGGGAGTAAGCGATCCGGAAACCAAACGTAAGATAATAGGCCGTATATTTATTGAAGTTTTTGAGGAAGAGGCCGGAAAGGTGAAAGATGTAAAGTGGCTGGCACAAGGAACAATTTATCCCGATGTTATTGAATCAGTTTCGGTAAACGGTCCTTCTGCCACGATAAAATCACATCATAATGTTGGCGGGTTGCCGGATAAAATGAATCTTAAAGTTATTGAACCTCTTCGTCTTCTTTTTAAAGATGAAGTCAGGAAAGTAGGAAAGGCACTTGGTCTTCCCGATAATATCCTTAAAAGACACCCTTTCCCGGGACCGGGGTTAGCTATCAGGTTACTTGGCAAGATGTCGAGGGAAAAACTTGAAATTTTAAAGGAAGCAGATAATATTTTTATTGAAGGTCTGAAAAAACATGGATTGTACGATAAAGTCTGGCAGGCAGGCGTAATTCTTTTACCTGTCCAGTCGGTAGGAGTAATGGGTGATGAACGAACTTACGAGAATGCTGTAGTTCTCAGGGCCGTAGGGTCGACTGACGGTATGACTGCCGACTGGTCGCAACTTCCATATGAATTTCTGGGGTTAATATCAAACGAAATAATAAACAGGGTAAAGGGAATCAACAGAGTCGTTTATGATATCAGTTCCAAACCACCTTCAACAATAGAATGGGAGTAGGTACATGCCATGGCATGTACCTTCACAATGTGGCATGTCCCTACCCAATCATTGGTTATTTAAAACATTAATTAACAATATAAAAAACATGAAAAGAAAAATTGCTAATGCGACAGGTCTGATAATGGCATTATTCCTGCTTACTTTGTCGGCCTCATCACAGATGCTGAATGAAAGTACATTTAAAATAGGAAGAACATTTAGTCTGATAGATGCCTTCTATGTTGATACAGTTAATGACAGCATGCTTGCAGAAAAAGCCATAATTGAAATCCTTAAAAATCTTGATCCTCATTCAACCTATATATCAGCCAAGGACGTAAAAGAAATGAATGAACCCCTTAATGGTAATTTTGAAGGGATTGGCGTGCAGTTTAACCTTTTACGCGATTCGATTATTATCATTGAACCAATAGCTAACGGACCTTCAGAAAAGGTAGGCATAAAGGCGGGTGACAGAATACTTACCATTAACAAGGAAAAAGTTACAGGGATTGGTATTACAACTAGCGGAGTCCGCAGCAGGCTTATGGGACCAAAAGGAACCAGGGTTAATGTTACTATTTACCGGAAGGGAGATAAAGATATCCTTGATTTTAATATTATACGTGATAAGATTCCTATATACAGCCTCGATGCCGCCTATATGCTCGACAATGAAACAGGCTACATCAAACTGAACAAATTTGCAGCTACAACTGATAAAGAATTTTCAAATGCAGTTGACAGCCTGAAAAAGAGTAATATGAAAAATCTTGTACTCGATTTACGAGGTAATGGTGGGGGATACATGCTTGCTGCAACAGCTATCGCGGATAAATTTTTCGCTGACCAGAAATTGCTGGTTTATCTTGTTGGACGGAAAACGCCGCGACAGGATTATAAATCATCAGGTTCAGGAAGTCTTTCGTCAGCCAGACTTGTTGTGCTTACCGACGAGGGTTCGGCATCAGCAAGCGAGATACTTGCTGGTGCAATGCAGGATTGGGACCGTGCTGTTATTATGGGCAGGAGGACATTTGGGAAAGGTCTTGTGCAGAACGGATTTTATCTGAATGATGGTTCAATGATACGTCTTACAATTGCCAGGTACTATACGCCATCAGGAAGATCGATCCAAAGGCCTTACACCGAAGGGTACGATAAGTACATGGAAAATTTTTATAAAAGGTTTACTGATGGTGAATTGTTATCAGCTGACAGTGTTCCATTCAGGGACTCCCTAAAATATAAGACATTGGTAAATAAACGTTTAGTTTATGGTGGTGGCGGAATTATGCCTGATGTATTTGTATCAGTTGATACTACATATAATTCACCTTATTTCAACAGGCTGGTTGCCAGGAACGTTCTGAATACTTTTACTCTTGAATATTATGACAAGAACAGGGGTGTGCTTAGTTTCAGGTATAAATTATTTGATGACTTCCGGAAGAATTTTCAGTTCAGTCCTGATGATATAAAATCATTTATAGCCAAAGGTGAAGCTGATGGAGTTAAATATGATGAGAAACAGTTTAATAAGTCAAGGGATGAGATCCTTTTGGTATTAAAAGGTCTGGTTGCCATAAATATGTGGCAGACAAGCGAATATTTTCAGATTGTAAATCAAGATGATAAAGTAATTGCAAAGGCATTGAATGTTATTAATGATAAAAAGAGCTATAATTACATACTTGGCATCAGATAATCAGGTTTCACATTCTTCAGAATGAAACTTATTGCAAAAACTCTCTACGGCCTTGAGAATGTACTGGCCGCGGAGCTTAAGAGCCTTGGAGCCGGTGATGTTAATCCCGTAAATCGTGCAGTTACATTTAGTGGTAACAAAGAGCTGCTTTACAGGGTCAATTACTGTGCAAGAACAGCTTTGTCGGTTTTAATGCATGTTGCTGATTTCAGGATCAGGACAAAAGATGACCTTTATAATGGAGGACTTAAGGTTGAATGGGACCGGTTCATGGATGCAGATGATACATTTTCAATAACACCTGTGATCAATTCACCACATTTTGATCATACCGGTTATGCCGGACTTATTCTCAAGGATGCTGTTGCTGATTATTTCCGAAAAAAATATGGCCGACGTCCTTCTGTGAACAGAGATGATCCTTCTTTACTTGTAAATCTTCATATTAGCAATGATCTGGTAACTATTTCTGCAGATTCTTCGGTTATCCCGCTGTTTAAGAGAGGCTACCGTCAGGAACAGGCCGTTGCTCCACTGAATGAAGTGCTTGCAGCAGGAATCCTTCATATGTCGGGGTGGAATGCATCCACATCATTAACTGACCCTATGTGTGGTTCAGGAACGATAACGATAGAAGCAGGATTGATTGCATGCGAAATACCACCGGGGAAATTCAGGACTTACTTTGGTTTTCAGAAATGGAAAGATTTCGATGAAGAATTGTTTACGGCGATCAGGAATGATTGCGATAGTCATATAAGAACTTCTCCGGTGAGGATTTATGGGAGTGATATTTCTGAGCAGGCTGTTAGTCAATCAAAATTAAATTTGTCGAAAGCAGGTTTAACAGAAACTGTATCAATTGAATTATCTGATTTCCGGAATTTGAAATGCATTGATAATCAGGGTTTCGTTTTTCTGAATCCTCCTTATGGTCAGAGAATAAAAACTGATGAGATTGACGCATTGTATAGCATGATAGGGACAACCCTTAAGCATAATTTCACAGGCTATACAGTCTGGCTGATTACTTCAAACATGGAATCACTGAAGCATGTAGGACTCAAGCCAAAAGAAAAATACACTCTTTTTAACGGAGCACTCGAATGTCTCCTTCTGAAATATGAAATGTACCAGGGATCAAAGAAAAAAAAGGAGATCTGAAATCTCTATAAATATGTCGTTTATCACAATAAATTGTTACTTTGATCAAAATTATCTGCTATATTTAAAAAACCCTAAAGAGTGGATGTTATAATTTGGTAACTTCATATTTTTATTATATTTGTTATTATAAAAACTTCACCATTTCTTAAATGAAGCTTACATGAGCTTTAATGTAGAGAATTATTTTTCGGATCTGTCGGACAAGGATATTATTCTTTTTTATAAGGGTAATGTTGATTCGGACATCATTAATCATATTCTTGACACTGTTGAGGATAAGATGGTGGAAATGAATGAACAGCCCAAATTAAGAAAAAAGGTATATAATGTTCTTGTTGAAAGCCTTCAGAATCTCTATCATCATGTTGACAGGGTACCTGAAGACTTTGAAGATCAGACATCTGAAAAATTTGGCTTACTTGTAGTTAAAAAAATAAAGAACGGGTATAAAATAATTACCGGTAATTTTGTTCATGCCGGTAATATTGAAAAACTTGAAGAGAAAATTAAGCGGATTAACAGATCAAGCCACGAAGAAATTAAAGAGTTGTACAAATTCATTCTGAACCATCAGAGGATATCTCCAAAGGGAGGAGGGGGACTTGGTCTTGTGGATATTGCAAGAAAAACTGGTAATAAGCTTGAGTATTCATTTAAAGAATATAATGATAAATACTCATTCTTCTATCTCAATATATTAGTAACTGAAGATATTTAAATAAACTTATAAATCTGATAAATATGGAACCGATCATTATTGAAGGAACTCCAAAAACTCCCACAGTAAAATTTAATGCTGCTGAGGGTGTATTTGAGATAAAGGGACGTTCAATTCCAGAAAATTCAGTAGAATTTTATAAACCACTGGTTGACTGGCTCGACAATTACAAAGAGTCTCCTTTGCCAAAAACAGTTGTGAATATTCGTCTTGAATATTTCAATACCAGCTCGTCAAAATGTATACTTGATGTATTCAAAAAGCTCGAAGCCATACATAAAGCAAAAAATGAAGTTGAGGTGAACTGGTATTACGAGGAAGATGATGAAGACATGCTGGAGGCAGGAGAAGATTATGAATCAATTATCCGGGTCCCGTTTAAGATGATTGAGATAGTTGAATAACCATTTTAATTAATCTCTGATTAATCTGATCGATCTTCCAAAAAATATGAGGCTGTCTCTTATGAGGCAGCCTCTTGTTTTGCTCTGAAGCGATTATTATAAATCGGATCCTTTTGATTTTTTTCCGAAGATCACTTCCCCTGAATCCAGTATCTTTTTAAGAAGTCTTAAATAGAGGATAATATAAAGGATTATTGTTATACACCACAGTACAATGACATTTATTACAAAGGTATTGACTTTCGTTCCGAATACCTGTTTTGTGGGTGAATAGAAATGAGCCCTGATGAAACTGAATTTAGGATCCATGTAAATTGGTTCCAGCTTCTGGACGATCTCTCCTTTATAGTCAATGGTTTTCAGATTTTCATTCTTGTTTGTTACAAACTCTTCAAGAGATTCATTTGCATAATTATCCCTGAGTTTGAAGAATTCCGCACTATTTTCCGACTGTAACCGTGTTATAATGACATCTTTGCGATCCTTGGCATTATTGTAATAGGCCACATAGTATTTTCTTATTTCTTCGGTATAATCCATAGCTGAATTTATAATAGCGGGTGTCACTTTATCGGGTGTGAGATAGTCGATAAATCCGAACTTAATACTCGGCAATGTTATCGTTTCTTTTTTAAGCTCGTTGTGAACAATAAGTAACTTTTCATTGAAATCATCACTCCTGACACCCCTCTCAAGATCACTTAGCATATTATCAAGTTTCCCTTTTATTTCAACATTCCAGTAGTCTTTTTTAAACCTGGCTTTGCTCATTGCTTTATCGTAGGGATAGAAAATCACTTCGTATTTGTTATAAATGAATTGTTCAACAGCCAGAGCCTCGTATCCCCATCGGGCTGTTATTAGATCGCCGTAGAAAGGAATTGCTACCGGTGAAGAAATATTTGGATTAAGTTTTTCAAATTTAACCATAACTCCGCTTAATATTATCTGAGGAATAACCAGGAAAGGTATAAGTATATAAATGGTAACCACTGTTTTGAAACTGTCTGAAATTACCAGTCCAAGCATATTAGCCCCTGCCCAGCAGCTGAAAAGAACGAGCCAGTACTCGAATGTCATTCCTCTTACCTGGGTAATCCCGTTTCCAACAAGTACAAAAGTAAATGCCTGAATTGCGGAAATTCCAAACTGCACAAACACTTTTGACATCAGGTAACTGTTCCAGCTGAGATTCAGGAATGATTCCCTTTTGAGTATCTTCCTGTCCTTTATGATCTCTTCGGCGCTGACTGTCAGACCCATGAAAATAGCCACAATTACCGACATGAATATATATACAGGAAGGTTACTGTTGTCGTAAAGAGTATAATGGGCATTTTTTGCACTTTCGTCGAAATATCTTATAAGGAAAGCAAGAAAAAACGCAAGAACCGGCGCTTCCAGCAGGGTTATCAGAAGGTATTGAGTGTCAGAAATTTTTGAAAGGACATCACGCTTGGTAAATACAATAAATTGTTTGATCTTGTTGGGTGTCTTGAAATTGATCTCAGGTATTAGTCCCCCCGGTTCACGTTTATCTTCCTTCGATTCGGCACGGTACAGATTACTCCAGTCAGCAGGTGAAATTCTTCTTGTATCCGTCGGTTTACCGCTTTCAGTGAACACTCTCGTTTCTACAATATTGAATATCTGCTCGGGATTTACATTCCCGCACACATAACACTCACTTTCATTATAATTGGCCTGCTCGATTTTTCTTTTGAAATATTCAATTGAATCGATCGGGTTACCATTATAGATAAGATAGCCTCCTGTATCAAGAATTATGAGTTTGTCAAACATTTTAAATATATCTGACGAAGGCTGATGGATAACAATAAATAACAGCTTTCCCTTTCGCGCAAGCTCCTTTAAAAGGTCAAGAATATTTTCAGAGTCGCGCGATGATAAACCTGAAGTAGGCTCATCGAGAAACATAATTGCTGGTTCCCTGATAAGTTCCAGGGATATGTTTAACCTTTTTCTCTGTCCACCGCTTATCTTCTTATTCAGAGGTGATCCAACCTGTATATCCCTTATTTCATAAAGCCCGAGGTTTTTAAGGACACTGTCAACTCTTAAGATAATTTCTTCCTCAGTAAGGTTATCAAAGCATAATTTAGCATTGAAATAAAGGTTTTCAAAAACGGTAAGCTCTTCAATCAGGAGGTCATCCTGGGAAACAAACCCTATCAGGCCTTTGATCTTGTCTTTCTCCTTGTGAATATTTATTCCATTTACCAGTACTTCTCCGTCGTACGGATCGTTAGAGCCATTTAGTACTCCGAGAAGTGTTGATTTGCCTGCCCCGCTGGCACCCATGATACCAACCATTCTTCCTGATTCTTCCTTGAAACTCATGTGGTGAATTCCAACTTTCCCGCTTTTAAACCTGTATTCAACATTATTGACCTCATAAACCACCCTCGATGCCTTGTATTCTTCTTTGAGAAACTGCATCGTTACATCCCAGTAATAAATAGGAGTTATTTTATATCCCTTTATTGAAGATCCCTGACTAAGAGGATATACCTTATCTTCCTGGAGTAACTGACCGTTCATTGAAAGTTCACCGGAACCCTTAAATCTTACAAAATACTTATCAACTGAGGGAACAAAAAGAACCCATATCTGTCCTTTTAAAAGATCTTTGTATACATGTCTGGCCCCTTCAATTGAATATTTTTTTATACCATTAATTATAAGCAGATTTGGAATAGGAGGGATATTTGTAAACGGGTCCAGAACAAATCGTTCAATGAATTCATATTCTTTTGAGGTAATATTTAATCCTTCTGCCAGGGTACTTATGAAACCCAGTTCAAGCTTACTTACTTCCTGGCCGCCTGACTTACAGAATTCAAGTGCCTGGATCACCACAACAATTCTTTGTTCCTGATCGAGCTGTCCCTGCTCATTAATCTCTTTGCAGAGCTTTCTTATCCTTATTGCAATTGCGCCTTCTCGTCTTTCAGTGCTGCTCTTTTCCAGCTTTTTCCTGGCCTCTTCAAATTCTTTGTCATAAGTGGCAAGATATTCTTTTACAAGTTCCTGGTTGAGAAGACGCTTAAGAAAAGCCTCTACAACTCCTCTTCTCTCACTGTCGTTACTCTGAGGTTTTGCGATAATCGCAAAAAGCTGCATAAGTGTTTCCAGTATCTTCTCACTCATATAAGATCTCTATTATTTTGAGGCATTGAAGTTATGAAATTAGTAATTTGGTTCTATTATTCCTAATAAATGTTTTTCAACACTTAAATTTCAAAGTTCCCTGAACCAGTAAGTTCAGGATATGTTAATATCACTTTTTTTTGTTTTCTTTTTTTTCTTCTTCTCAACAGAATAACCGAATTTCCCTATAAGTTTCCCTGTTTCATAATACTTGCCGTGGGAATAACATATCGGTTCAGAATCCTGAAGTCTGAAAAGCCCTGTTTGCTTATCAATATATTTTTCATCTGCATTAATGGCAACAACTTCTGAAATAAACATATGATGGGAGCCAAGTTCCACTATTTCTTTTACAATACATTCAATATTTACCGGTGATTCATTGATTAAAGGTGCTTTAATTTTGGTGGCAGCTACAGGGGTAAGCACCATCTCCTTGAATTTCATGTGCTTGCTTCCCGATTTAACACCACACCAGTCGGTGGCGAAAGCGAGCTCTTTTGTGGTTAGGTTAATTACAAATTCCCTGTTCTTCTTTATTATTTCATATGAATGACGGGAAGGTCTTACCGAAATATAACACATGGCTGGATCTGTGCAAATAGTACCTGTCCACGAAATCGTTATGATATTATACTCTTCGGGGACAGAACCGCAACTGACCATTACGGCTGGCAAAGGATAAATCATTGTTCCGGGTTTCCATAAAATCTTGCTCATAATTCATTATTTTGAGCAAAGATAGTTTTAAATCTTTTACCTCTCCCTACCACAAAGGACACATAGGTTTGCACAAAGTCGCACAAAGAACTTTTTCAACATCCCGATGGGGAATGAAATGTCACTTTGACATTACAGACTGATGCTAAGATGTCAAAAAGACCATAATATTTGACCTGGAGTAATTGGCAGCAATTTTGCAGGTCATTGTTTAAATACAATTTTATGAATTTGAACAATTTTACTTTAAAAGCACAGGAATCAGTTCAGCAGGCATTCGATATAGCCGGGGCTAAAGGCCAGCAGGCTGTTGAATGCGCTCATATTCTTAAGGGGGTGATCAGCCAGGCTGAAAGTATCACAGGCTTTATCTTTGGAAAAATGGGAGTCAATACAGCCACCATTGAGAAAGAAATTGACAATCTGATAGATACTTTTCCGAAGGTTTCGGGAGGTGACGCCTACATTTCTTCATCAGTATCAGAAGCCTTCAGGAAAGCCAGTGACCATGCTTCAAAGATGAAAGACAAATTTGTTTCATCTGAACATCTGCTTATGGGCATTCTTGATACTAATGACAAGGCATCCCAAATACTTAGAGACAATGGGGTCACTATGAAAGAGCTCAGGGCGGCAATAGCAGAACTAAGGAAAGGCGCGTCCGTGGAGACCCAGACTTCAGAGGATACTTTCAACTCACTCAACAGGTTTGCAATTAATTTAAATGAAAGAGCCAGATCAGGTAAGCTTGATCCGGTGATAGGAAGAGATGATGAGATAAGGAGGATACTGCAGATATTGACACGCAGGACAAAAAACAATCCTTTGCTGATAGGAGAACCTGGAGTCGGGAAAACAGCTATAGCAGAAGGTCTCGCTCACAGGATAATTAGAGGCGATGTTCCTGAAGATATAAAAGCCAAGGTTATTTACTCTCTCGATATGGGGGCTCTCATTGCCGGGGCGAAGTATAAAGGAGAATTTGAGGAGCGCCTTAAATCTGTGGTAAATGAGGTAATAAGCTCGGACGGTGATATTGTGCTTTTCATTGACGAGATACATACCCTGGTCGGTGCCGGCAAATCTGAGGGTGCCATGGATGCTGCCAATATTCTCAAACCTGCGCTTGCCAAGGGTGACCTCAGGGCTATCGGTGCTACTACATTAAATGAATACCAGAAATATTTTGAAAAAGACAAAGCCCTCGAGCGTCGGTTCCAGGTAGTGATGGTCGATGAACCTGACAGAGCTGATTCCATCTCAATACTTCGTGGCATCCGTGAAAAGTACGAAGCATACCATAAGGTTATAATAAGAGATGAAGCTATCATTGCTGCGGTTGACCTTTCAACAAGGTACATTACTGACCGTTTTTTACCCGATAAAGCTATTGATCTTATTGATGAAGCAGCTTCGAGGTTACGACTTGAAATGAATTCGGTGCCTGAAGAGATTGATGAAGCAGAAAGAACCATTACCAGGCTCGAAATTGAAAAAGAGGCAATAAGGAGGGACGGAGATACGGTTAAAGCTGCAAAAGTTTCCCGTGAACTTGCTGATATGCAGGCAAAAAGAGATTCCCTTAAAGCTGACTGGAAGTCAGAGAAGGAGATGATCGAAAAGGTACAGGTGAAAAAAGAGGTTGTGGAATCACTTCGCTTTGAAGCAGAACAGGCTGAAAGAAGCGGCGATTACGGAAAAGTTGCCGAGATAAGGTATGGTAAGATTGTAGAACTCGAAAAAGAGATTGCTGAACTAAAGGAGTCGATAGAAAAAAAAAGAAGCAAAGGTTCTCTTATACAGGAAGAGGTCCGGTCTGAGGATATTGCGGCCATTGTATCCAAATGGACAGGCATTCCTGTATCGCGGATGCTGGAAAGTGAGAAGGAAAAATTATTAAGACTGGAGGAAGAATTGCATAAGAGAGTAGTGGGTCAGGATGAAGCTATTACCGCTGTTGCTGATGCAGTACGAAGATCAAGAGCAGGATTGCAGGATCAGAAAAGACCTTTAGGTTCATTTATTTTCATAGGTACAACCGGTGTTGGAAAAACAGAACTTGCAAGAGCACTTGCCGATTTTCTCTTTAATGATGAAAACATGATGACCAGGATAGACATGTCAGAATATCAGGAGAGACATTCAATATCACGACTTATCGGAGCTCCTCCCGGATATATAGGATATGATGAGGGAGGCCAGCTTACTGAGGCAGTAAGGCATAAACCATATTCTGTTGTTTTGCTCGATGAGATTGAAAAAGCACATCCCGATCTGTTTAACCTTCTTTTACAGGTTCTTGACGAGGGCAGACTAACTGACAATAAAGGACGTACAATAAATTTCAGGAATGTCATTATTATCATGACTTCTAATCTTGGTTCTGATATCATTCGGGACAGAATGGATAAATGGAAAAATGAAATGCCTGAAAAAGAGGAAGAACAACTCCGAAATGAAATACTGACATTACTTAGAAGGTCACTCAGACCTGAATTCCTGAACAGGGTTGATGAAATAGTTATGTTCCGACCTTTGAATTGGAAGCAGATAAGAGAGATTGTTGTTATGCAGGTTGGAAAAATTGAAATTATGCTCAGGGATTATGATCTTAAACTTGCTGTTTCAGATGATGCAATCGATTGGCTGACAAACCGGGGTTATGATCCGCAGCTGGGGGCAAGACCTGTTAAGAGATTAATCCAGAAGGAGATAGTAAACGAATTATCTAAAGAAATTATTGGAGGGACAGTCTTAAAAGAAGATAGTATAGTAATTGAAGTGAAGGAAGATCACCTGGTTTTTACAAAGAAATAAGATCCTGAACTTTGCTAATGAAAGGATTTTAAACAGGTATCAATATCATCGTATATCTGGAAAACAGTCTGAAGGTGAAGAGTATGAAAGACTTCCATAACGCCAGGTTCGGGATTTGCAAATTTGAGTATGCCGTAATTGTTCCTGGCGGTTTTCATTATTGAAAGGAAGCATCCAAAGCCTGAACTGTCAATATATTCCACTCCTTTAAGATCAATAATAACTTTTGAATTTGAATTTATGAATGATTTGCTAATGCTCTCTTTGATCTCTTCAGTGATCAGTGCATTAATTTTATTCACAGTGAAGGTTATAGTGTCAATATTATCAGTTTTCTTGATATTGATCATTGAAATATTTCTACGATTTATTTAAAAAGTCTTCCAGTTCAATAAGAGCTGCATCAGTATCAGATTTAAATTTTGAGATATATGATTCATATAATTCAGATTCTTTTCCCTCTTTTGCCTGTAGTTCAAAAGTCTTTAGCATTGTCGCCAGCTCATTCATACCCATTATTGCAGCAGAAGATTTAGCCTTGTGCGCCAGCTGACCAAGAAAAATGAAATTCCTGTCTGAAAGTTTTGATTTCATTTCATTATAAATTTCACCCGATTGTTCCCTGAACATATTAACCAATTCGAGGGTAATCTCATGATCTCCTCCCGAAATTGACTCGAGATATTCAGTATTTATGAATTTGTAATCCATCACCTGCTTACTTATTCAGTTTTTAACAATTAAACAAATATAGTAATATTTTATTCTGATATCTTTATATGCTTCGAGGTTGATAAATAAGAAGTTTTTTAAAAAAGAAATATGTACTACTTTTATGGTTATAAAAATGAATATTATGAGATATTATTTAAAATTCCCGGTTATCTTATTTCTGTTCTTTTCCCTGGTGTCAGGAGCTCAGACTAATGTATCGATCCGCAAGAAAGATTTTAATACAGGGAAATCAGGATTTGAAGAGGCATGGAAACATGTTGTTCAGGGTGATAAATATTATAAAGATGGTGGTATCTGGTACAATGGAGCCTTTAATGAATATTTGAAGGCTATCGTTTACAATAATTCTGATCCGGCTTTAAATTATAAAACGGGTGTTTCAGCTCTTTTTTCAGACAAAAAGGAGGAAGCTGCAGGGTTTTTACTGAATGCTCTTGAATTTAAAAGAGATATAGCTCAGGATGTCCTTCTTCTTACAGGACGTGCTCTTCAATTTTCAGGCAGGTTCTCAGAAGCTGTTGAAAAATTCAATGAATACCTGAATACCAGTTTCAAGAAACCGAAAGAAAATATTGAATTGGCAAAGAGGTGCATTGACGATTGCAACTCTGCCATGATTCTTACAAAAGACACGATGAGGATCCGGATAGAGAATCTCGGGGCAGGAATTAACTCTGGCAGTGATGATTATTCAGAGATCATAAGTTCTGATGGAAAATCGATGTATTTTGCTTCACGTCGCGAAACCAGTGTATCGGTAAAGCCTCATCCTGATACAAAATTTGATGAAAATATATTTGTTTCACGTCTGAACAATGGTATATGGGAAACTGCAATGATTGCAGGAAAAGATATTACTACAAAATATTGCGAGGCCCCTCTTTATATTAATGCGGCAAATGACAGACTATACATTTATGTAGGATATGAGAAAGGTGGAGATATTAAGGTGTCGGTGAACAAAAATGGAATATGGAAATCACCTGAGAAGCTCCCATATTCAATTGACAGCAGGGGATCCGAAACATCATTCTGTATCAGTCCCTCGGGGAATGAGATTTACTTTGTTTCAAACAACGGGAAGATAAATATAGGAGGCAAGGATATCTATTACATTAAAAAATTAAATGAGCGGAAATGGTCAAAACCTGTAAATATGGGAAGTGTTATTAATACAAGGTATGACGAGGAAGCTGTAAGGCTTTCTAAAACAGGAGATACCTTGTGGTTCAGTTCAAAAGGTCATAATTCTATAGGGGGATTCGATATTTTCTATTGTGTAAAAAATCAGAACGGAGAATGGGATAATGTTAAAAATGCAGGTTTCCCGGTAAATACTGTATGGGATGACATGTTTTATTATCCTTCACCCGTCAGCGACAGTACATTTTATTTTGTATCAAACCGTAGTGGCGGACTAGGTGGCCTTGATATCTACAGGAGCCGTATTCTCCCTCCTGAACCTGTTTTTGTTGCTCCAAAACGCGATACAGTGGTCATAAGAGATACAGTGGTAATTAAGGAAGCGGCCCCCAGGAAAATCCCTGTATACCTGGCAGGAAAGATACAGGATTCAGAATCAGATGAACCGGTTATGGCTAAAATCGATGTAATAGATATGTTAACTGATTCAATTGTAGTTACCACTGCAAGTTCCGTTGTGGATGGCACATACAGAGTTGGATTACCTGCAAAAAAACCATTTAATGTTAATATCAGGGCTACCGGATATCTTTCTGAGATGAAACAGGCTCCTATTCCTGAGAATTATACAGGAGAAACTTATACAATGAATGCTACATTAATAAAGGTAAAAGTCGGTAAAAGAATAGTACTTAATAATATATTGTTTGAAACTGGCAAATCAATACTGACTTCAGGATCCTATGCTGAACTTGACCATTTGCTAGGTCTTATGAAAGATAATCCGAATATGAAAATTGAAATATCCGGACATACCGACATAACGGGCAGCCCCGCTATTAATATCAGATTATCAGGCGACCGGGCAAAAGCTGTAGTTCAATACCTTGTCAGTAAGGGTATTGACCGTTCACGTATGGAATACAAAGGTTACGGTTCCACTCAACCAATAGCAGATAATGCCACATCTCTGGGAAGGGCAAAAAACAGGAGAGTTGAGTTTAAAATACTTGAATTCTGATAATAGTCAGACTTTATTTGGGATCTCTTTGCTTCCTTTGCCGGGAAATCAGGAACTGTTTCCTTATTAGATAATTATATTATACAATTTTTCAATGAAAAATACTGCATTTACAAAGTTTCACCAGGAAGCAGGTGCTAAAATGGTTCCTTTTGCCGGTTATAATATGCCGGTGGAGTACTCCGGCATTAATGAAGAACATATCACTGTAAGGGAAAAAGTAGGGGTCTTTGATGTTTCCCACATGGGTGAGTTCTGGGTATCAGGGCCTTCATCTCTAAAGTTCCTTCAGTATATTACATCAAATGACGTCTCTGTACTTCATGACGGGAAGATACAGTATTCATGTTTTCCTAATGGGAAAGGCGGTATTGTCGATGATCTTCTTGTATATCGGTTTAACCCTGAAAAATACCTCCTTGTTGTTAATGCAGCAAATATTGAGAAGGATTGGAAGTGGTGTGTTCAGAATGCAGCCGGATTTAACATGGCAACAGGGAAAGACCTGATAAATGTTTCTGACGATATAGCCCAGCTTGCCATTCAGGGACCGCTGGCACTCAAGGCAATGCAGAAACTGACGAAAACATCTGTTGAAGATATGGAGTATTATACATTTAAAGTAATTGAATTTGCCGGGATAAAAGATGTTATCTTCTCGACGACAGGTTATACAGGAGCCGGAGGTTGCGAGATATATGCCAGGAATGAAGACGGACCTAAAATATGGGAAGCTGTTTTTAATGCCGGAAAAGAGTATGGTATCAGACCTGTAGGTTTGGGCGCAAGGGACACTTTACGCCTCGAAATGGGATTCTGCCTCTATGGGAACGATATAAATGATCAGACATCACCAATAGAGGCAGGGCTGGGATGGATAACAAAATTTACCAGTGAAAAGGATTTCATTGATAAAGCCTACCTTTTTAATCAAAAACAGGATGGTGTGGACAAGCGACTTAAAGGCTTTGTCATGACAGAAAGAGGCATACCCCGGCAACACTACGAAGTTGTTAATGCACTGGGTGAAATCGTAGGTGAAGTAACCTCCGGGACAATGTCTCCTATGATGAAACAGGGAATTGGGCTGGCTTATGTTGCTAAAGGATACTGGAAGACAGGTATGGAAATATTCATTCGTATAAGGAATAAAGATCTCAAAGCCAGAATTGTGGATCTTCCAATATATAAAAAGGGTTGAATGGTGGTGCTATGTTGAAAAGAAAACTTGAAGCATGTTTTTCACCGGCAATGTTCATGCCTGATGAAAACCGCGACTCAATAGTTATAGTGATTGATGTATTGCGAGCGTCATCTGCAATTTGTACTGCTTTTGCCAACGGCGCCTCTGCCGTAATACCCGTCGCTGATATTACTGAAGCAAAAGATTATAAGTCGCGCGGCTATCTTGTTGCTGCTGAACGCGATGGTTATATTCTTGATTTTGCCGACTTTGGTAATTCTCCTTTTAATTTCACTAAAGAAAAAGTTGAAGGAAGAACAATAGTCTATAGCACTACAAATGGTACAGCGATTATTAATCTTGCTTCTTCATCTTATATGACAGTAATAGGCTCCTTCCTGAATATCAGTGCTCTTACTGAATGGCTTATTAAACAGGACAGGGATATCATGCTGTTTTGCGCGGGCTGGAAAAACAGGTTTAATATTGAAGATACTGTTTGTGCCGGGGCAATGGCGGAAAGACTGATGGAGACCAGTTTGTATTCCACAATTTGTGATTCAACCATTGCAGCTATGGATCTATGGTCGCTGGCAAAGACTGATCTGCCAGGTTATATCGATAAAGTTGCACAAAGGACACGCCTCCGTGATAAAGGCCTTGATGATTGCATACAGTTTTGTATTACAAACGATTTTACCGGAAAAATACCTGTCATGAAAAATGGTATTCTTGTGGATCATGACTTATAATGAACCCGGAAGGCGCAAACTGACAGTAATGATAGAATTTTATATAATTTTGTATAAACATTACCTGAGGTATTTCAATTATTATTAATAAATAATCCTATATGAAAAAATATAACTTTTATGCTGGTCCCTCGATTCTTCCCCAATACACAATTGATAAGACTATTGAAGGAATAAAAGACTTTGCCGGAACAGGATTGTCCATCCTGGAAATTTCTCATCGCAGCAAGGAATTTGTCGCTTGTATGAATGATACAATTGAACTTTTTAAGGAATTACTCAATATCCCGGCAGGCTATAAGGTCTTATTTCTGGGTGGAGGTGCCAGCTTGCAGTTTGCAATGGTACCAATGAATATGTTTAATAAGAAAGCTGCTTATCTCACAACCGGGGCATGGGCAAGTAAAGCCCTGAAAGAGGCAAGACTTTTCGGGGATGTTGTTGAGGTAGCATCTTCAAAAGATAAACTGTTTAATTATATACCTAAGAATTATGCTGTTCCGGCAGATGCTGATTATTTCCATATCACAACCAATAATACAATTTATGGAACGGAAATAAAGAAAGATTTTGATGTTAAAGTACCTCTTGTTGCAGATATGTCATCTGATATCTTCAGTCGTCCCGTTGATATTTCGAAATATTCTATCATTTATGGTGGAGCCCAGAAGAACCTTGCGCCTGCAGGTGTAGCATTTGTAATAGTAAAGGAAGATGTTCTGGGAAAGGTAACCCGTCCTATTCCTTCGATGCTCGACTACAGGATTCATATTAAAGGGGAATCCATGTTCAATACACCTCCTGTTTTTGCGGTTTTTGCAGCTCAGCAGACTCTTAACTGGCTGAAAGCTATCGGCGGAGTGAAGGCAGTTCAGAAAAAGAATATTGAAAAAGCCACAATTCTTTATGACGAGATAGAAAGAAATAAATTGTTTGTTCCAACTGTTGCCGATCCTGAGGACCGATCGCTTATGAATATCTGTTTTGTAATGGATGAACAGTACAAAGAGCTTGAAAAACCTTTTGCAGAATTTGCCAAAGCGAAAGGATTACTGGGGATTGAAGGCCACAGGTCGGTGGGAGGGTTCCGCGCTTCAACCTATAACGCTCTCCCGAAAGAAAGCGTTGAAGCACTCGTAAGCGCTATGAAAGATTTCGAAAAGAAGAATTAATAAATAATAAATTTATCAGCGAGTTCCCGTGAAACCAGTATTCGCAGTATACTATAATATCTGATTATGAAGATCCTTGTTGCTACAGAAAAACCATTTGCTCCGATTGCCATACGGCAGATTCGTGAAGTGATCGACGCTGCAGGTTTTAAACTTGCCTTACTGGAAAATTATAAGAATATGCCGGAGCTTCTTAATGCTGTATCAGATGCCGATGCCCTTATTGTAAGGAGCGATATGGTTACAGGTGAAATACTTGAAGCCGCAAAGCAACTTAAGATCGTTGTCAGGGCTGGCGCCGGATATGATAACCTCGACCTGCAATCATGTACTGAACATAATGTTGTTGCCATGAATACTCCTGGGCAAAACTCAAATGCAGTTGCCGAGCTTGTATTCGAATTATTGCTGTACCAGATACGTGGTGGTTTCAGTGGAAAGAGAGGGAGTGAACTCAGAGGCAAAACAATCGGATTGCACGCTTTTGGAAATGTCGGAAAATATGTTGCTGATGTTGCACGGGGATTCGGAATGGATATCTACGCATACGATCCGTTCGTAAGTGAAAGAGTAATGAAGAATAATGGAGCTAAACAGTGCATACATGTTGCTGAGTTGTATACAAGATGCCAGTACATTTCTGTTCATATGCCGTACAATGATGTAACTAAAGGTTCAATAGGCTATGAACTCATAAAAGAAATGCCTCATAACGCTGTTCTTGTTAATACAGCCAGGAAAGAATTGATCGATGAAGCAGGACTGCTGAAGATCTTTGAGGAGCGTTCTGATTTTAGTTATCTGTCTGATATTGAACCTGATTGCAAAGATATTATTGAAGAAAAATATAACGGGAGGTTTATATTTACTTCAAAGAAGATGGGAGCTCAGACTGAAGAAGCCAATGTAAATGCAGGTGTTGCTGCTGCTCGTCAGGTAGTAAATTTTTTCAAGACGGGTAATCAAAAATACAAGGTAAATTAACAGATTTTAATTAACCGACTGATGGCAGTTGTTAAACCTTTCAGGGGATTGCGGCCCCCAGTTTCGATAGCCAGTGAACTGGCATGTCTTCCATACGATGTGATGAACTCCGATGAGGCCAGGAAAATGGCAAAGGGAAAGGAATGTTCACTTCTTCATATTACCAGGTCTGAGATTGATCTGCCTCCTGATACTGAAACTCATTCCGACATTGTTTACGAAAAATCTGTTGAAAACTTCAGGAAATGGCAGAATAATGGCTGGCTGGTGCAGGATGAAGTACCTCATTTTTATATTTATGCCCAGACAATGAAGGGGCGCACTCAATACGGTATAGTAGGGTGTGCTTCGGTTGATGACTATCTTCATGGAATTATAAAAAAACATGAGCTCACACGCCCTGATAAAGAGCAGGATCGCATGATCCATGTACGTGTGAACAATGCAAATATTGAACCTGTATTTTTTACCTACCCTGCAGTAAAAGAGCTGGACGAAATTGTTAACATGATTGTCAACAGTGAAAAACCAGAATATGATTTTATATCTGATGATGGCTTTGGCCATCATTTCTGGGTTGTAAGTGATCCCGAAACAAACAGAATGATTGAAAACCTTTTCTCAGAAAAGGTTCCTTTTACCTATGTTGCTGATGGTCACCACCGTACATCTGCTGCTGCCCTTATAGGGAAAGAGAAAAGGGAGAATAATCCTCTTCATACCGGAGATGAAGAGTATAATTTTTTTCTTGCAGTCCATTTTCCTGCTAATCAATTGAGGATAATCGATTATAATCGCGTGATTAAGGACCTGAACGGACTTACTCCGGCTGAGCTTCTGACAAAACTTGAAAATGGATTTGTTGTTAAGGAACAAGGGAGGAATACATTAAAACCAAAAAAGTTGCATAATTTTTCAATGTATCTCTATGATAAATGGTACAGCCTTACTGCAAAGGCAGGTACATTCGATGATAGTGATCCCATAGGTGTTCTTGATGTGACAATACTTACTGATCAGATTCTTAGCCCCATTCTGGATATTCAGGATCTTAGAAGGTCGAAACGGATCGATTTTATTGGAGGAATAAGAGGACTTAATGAGCTTAAGAAAAGGGTTGACAGCGGTGAGATGAAAGTGGCCTTCGCTCTCTATCCCGTATCGATGGATCAGCTGATCAAAATTGCTGATTCGGGGAATATAATGCCGCCGAAATCAACCTGGTTTGAACCAAAGCTTAGAAGCGGTCTGGTTATCCATCTTTTAGACTAAAATATTCTATACTCTGCGTCCCTCTGTGGTTCTCTGTGTGTCTCTGTGTAAGTTTTTTTTCATACTTTTATTATTTAATATAATCTCTGTTTGACCGACATAGCCGGAAATATTGCCCTGATAAAATCAAAGATTCCTGAATCTGTTAAACTGGTTGTGGTATCCAAGACCATGCCGGTAAGCGATATCCTTGTTGCTTATAATGCCGGACATCGGTGTTTCGGAGAAAACCGCGTGAAGGAAGTCCTTAGTAAGAAGGACATGTTGCCATCAGATATTGAGTGGCACCTTATTGGCCATCTGCAGAGCAATAAGGTGAAATCTGTCGTTCCTTTTGTAAGTATGATTCATTCGATCGATTCCTGCAAACTTTTGTCGGTGGTTAATGATGAAGCCTCAAAAGTCAGAAAGATTGCAGATTGCCTTTTACAAATTCATATAGCCTCCGAAGAGACTAAATTTGGTTTTACGTTCGATGAAATAACAGAACTTATTGAAAAACAATATTTTAATAATTTAGATAATGTCAGAATTTGTGGAGTAATGGGCATGGCAACGTTTACTAACGATAAAGACCAGGTGCGAAAGGAATTCGCATATCTTTATAAATGTTTTAGCACATTAAAGAAAAGTTATTTTGCAGGTAAACCATATTTTAAGGAGATATCTATGGGGATGTCCGGAGATTATGAAATAGCTCTTAAGGAAGGGAGCACTATTATAAGAATCGGAAGTCTTATATTCGGAGAAAGAAAGAAATAAAATTTGTTGAAAATATAATGGAAAAACTGACTACAAAATACCTTGGTCTTTCATTGAAGAGCCCTTTGATAGTAAGCAGCAGCAGGTTGACATCTACAATTGAGAATCTTAAAGAAGCTGAAGCAAACGGAGCAGGAGCCGTTGTTTTAAAATCGCTTTTTGAAGAACAGATCATGCATCATATCAGTTCAGTTCCGTCTTTGCAAGGCTATCCGGAAGCAGATGATTATGTAGCCTACTATACTAAATCACATTCTGTTGATGAGTATCTTAACCTTATACGATCGGCGAAAAAAACTCTTGGAATACCGGTGATACCAAGCATCAACTGTTTTTCATCCAGGGGATGGACGGATTTTGCCAGAAACATTGCTGATTCAGGAGCTGATGCTATTGAGATAAATGTATTTTTCCTGCCTCACAACAGAAAGACCTCTTCAGAAGATTCTGAAAAGATATATTTTGAGCTTATTGAAAACCTTAAAGCCACTATAACTGTCCCTATAGCATTAAAGATAGGATACAGGTTCTCTAACATACTCTACATGATAGACCAGTTTTATATGAGAGGAGTTGAGGGGGTGGTTATGTTTAACCGGTTTTATGAACCTGACATAGATATAAAAAGGATGGAAATAGTTCCGGCGCCTGTTTTCAGTGTTGAAGGAGATAGGAGATATGTGCTCAGATGGATAGCCATGGCAAGTGCCCAGGACATCAAAATTGATATCTCTGCATCTACCGGAGTTCATTCAGGCGATGATGCGATAAGATACCTGCTTGCAGGTGCAGATACGGTACAGGTTTGTTCGGCTATCTATAAAAAAGGATTCCCTGTGCTGAAACTTATGGGTCAGGGGATAAGAGAGTGGATGGCTAATAATAAATTCAGGAGTGTTGATGATTTCAGGGGTAAATTAAACTGGATAAACTATGATAAACCGGCCGTTTTTGAAAGAACCCAGTTTATGAAGTATTTTTCGTCGGTTGATTGAAGGTTAAGGTTAAGGTTAAGGTTAAGGTTAAAGTACTATTGATCTGTAAATTAATACTATCAGGTTGTTGGATGTCTTTTAAGACGACCTCTCAAGTTTTGACGTTACCTGTCTAAAATAGAGAGTAATTCGAAGATAAGTTCACGCTTTTCTTTAGCAGCCGCTACAGGGTTTTCCTGCAAAAGTCTAGCTATTTCATTTTTTTCCCCCTCACTTAATTCTCTGGCAGACTCCTCAATTACTGTAAGACATTCAATCGCAGTAACATAATCTGCTCTGAGAAAAACTTTTGCCATATCGAGAGAATATTCAGAATAATCAAGACCCGATTGCCAACAGGAGGATATTAACATGCTTGTTGTTTCATTTTTCCATTCTTTTCTGATTTCATTTATCACTTCCTTACAGGCAGACTGATCCTTGAGGTCATTCATGAAATCTTCAATGATTTTTTTTATTGTAATATCTTCAGTTTCGTTATAATAAGCGGTAAGCAAACCTATTGCACCTTCAAAGGGCTGTTCGTCCCTTAGTGATATAATTGCTTCTGATATCAGGATATTCTTATCTTTATGAAGAATTGTATCCAGATCTATTAATTTTTTTTCCGACTTAATCATTATAAACAATTTTAAGCAAAGGTAGAAATAGCTCCAATTACTGAAAGCTGTTTTTGAAAAATAAAAATAATATATTAATTTAGTCGGGAATTAGATATGTCACTTTAATATTTTCATCATGAATAAAAAATATGGAATTAGTACAGGGATCCTGATGGTAATCATCCTGTTTGCCAGTCTTGTTGCCGGGTGCAAATCGGGTGGTAGCAAAGCACCTAAAGAAGATGAAGCATTATCTGTACCTAAGGATAATTCTGTTGTTATGAAGGATATTCAGCAGGCAAAAAAAATATTTGATGCCCTGCCATCTCCACTTGAATCTGCCATGCTTATAAAATCGGCAGGAGCAAGATTTGATCAAACCCTGCTTAATCCTGTTGGTAATGTGAATAATTATGTTACCAATAAAAGTATGGCTTTAAATCTAGGTATATATACCTGCGATTTAAGTTTTGCCAGTTTATATGAACAGACTCAGCTTATTATAGATTATATGAATGCAGCCAGAAAAATGGCTGATGGACTTGGAATACTGAAGGCTATTGATCAGTCAACAATCGATGAACTGGAGCAGAATATCAATAACACCGAAGTCATAATGAAAGTTGTAAGTGAGACCTTTATGAACTCAAATTCATACCTTGAAGATAATGGCCAGCCGGCAGTTGCTGCCATGGTATTGGTAGGTGGCTGGTTCGAAGGATTATACATCTCAACACAGCTGGTTGATATGAATGACTTTAATGGCAATAAGCTGGTTGGAAGAATAATCGACCAGAAATTATCAATCGATATACTTATTAATCTTCTGTCACAAAACAAAGGGAATCCGGCTGTTGATGAATTGTTGGTGCAAGTTAACAAACTGAAAACTGTTTTTGATAAAATTACCATTTCGACATCACGCGTCAGACCTGAATATGATAAGATATCGAACACAACTGTTCTTAAATCAGAAGTTAAAACTGATATGACTCCTGCAGTATTCAAAGAACTTGCTGCCTCGGTTGCAGAGATTAGAAGTACATTCGTAAAATAATTTAAGCTATGAGAATATTAAAAATAACCCCGATCATTGCATTGTTAATCCTGGGCATATCAGCAAATGTTGATGCTCAATGTAAAGCATTCGCAAAAAAGGTATGCCTGCCTGAGTTGGGAACATATACTCATGATGGTAATTATCATGCTGCAATACTTGTTGAAGGTGAGGAAGCAGAGCTGTATAAAACATTTTACTCCGATATGGAATACAGAGTAGCTATCTGCGGAGAAGATCAACTTCCAAAAGTTGAGTTTAAAGTGCTTGATTCAAATAAAAATGTACTTTATTCAAATAAAGATTCTGATTACTCCAGGACATGGGACTTTAAACTTCAATCCAGTCAGCAGCTTAAGCTTGTTGTTAAGGTTTTGTCTTTTAATAAACCTGAAGACACCCCTGCCAGCGGCTGTGTCTCGATAATGTTCGGGTTTAAAGTGAAAAAATAAACCATAATCGATAAAATATATTTTTGTATTGTAGGGACGTGTCACGACATGTCCCTACATAATTTATGTCAATTTATGCGAAAGATATCTGCCAGTATAGGATTCTTTGCATTTAGCCAGATCTTCGGGTTTCCCCTCAAATACAATCATACCCCCTTCTTCACCACCTTCCGGGCCAAGATCAATTACCCAGTCTGAACTCTTGATTATCTCCTGGTTATGTTCGATAAGAATTACTGAATGACCATGCTCGACCAGAGCATTAATTGATTTAAGCAGTTTGTTTATATCATGAAAATGTAAACCGGTTGTAGGTTCGTCAAAGATGAATAAAATATGACCGCTATTTCTTTCCTGGCTGAGGAAATAGGCCAGCTTTACTCTCTGACTTTCACCTCCCGAAAGTGTACTCGACGATTGCCCCATCTTTATGTAACCCAACCCTACATCGGAAAGCGGCATGAGCTTATCAATGATCCGCCTTTCGCTCTTTCCCGGATGAGAATTAAAAAAGTCAATGGCTTCATCTATTGTCATCTCAAGCATATCATAAATACTCTTCCCATGATATTTTATGTCAAGTACATCCTTGCGAAACCTCATCCCTTTGCAGCTTTCGCAAGTAAGTTCAACATCAGCCATAAACTGCATTTCAACCCTTATTATTCCCTCACCCTGGCATTCCTCGCACCTTCCACCCTCTACATTGAATGAGAAATGAGATGCTTTAAAATTATTCTGTACAGAAGCCTGGAGTTCAGCATAGAGCTTACGTATCTCATCATATGCCTTCAGGTAAGTTACTGGATTTGACCTGCTTGATTTGCCGATAGGATTCTGATCAACAAGTTCAATACCGGTAAGAGAGGAGATATCACCCGAAATGTTCTGGAATTGTCCTGGTTTTAAATTATTGCCGTTGATTCTGTTTGAAAGTACCTTATACAATATATCTGAAACAAGACTTGATTTACCTGATCCGCTAACTCCCGTGACAGCAGTTATAGTATGAAGTGGAAATTTTATATCAATGCCTTTCAGATTATTTTCACGGGCTCCTTTTATTTCAATATAGCTGTTCCATTTTCTTCTCACCACGGGAACAGGTACC
>Ga0315536_1000116_pt1 | contig 36844 bp, 31 predicted proteins | sample SalMarSW160230MG_FD_203093 | JGI IMG/M metagenome (GOLD analysis project Ga0315536, IMG submission 203093) | Salt marsh sediment microbial communities from the Plum Island Ecosystem LTER, Massachusetts, United States - Salt Marsh Sediment SW1602-30 ...
GGAACCGGTGACGGTTTCCAATGTGGTCAATTATTACGTGATTATCAGGGCCAAGAACGAGAAGCACCTGCTGCTGCCGGGGATGACGGCCACGATCGATATCATTATTGACGCTAAGAATGATGTTCTGTTGGTGGCCAACTCAGCCCTCCGCTTCAAACCCTCCGCGGAGATGCTGGCCGATATGAAACTGAGCCATGTCCGCGCCGGTTCCACCGGTGCACCCGGGACGGCAAGCCCCAAGGAAGCCGGGGGGACGAACAACACGACCGGCACCACGGTTATGGATGGCGCGGCCAATCCGGCGGAGGCCGGCGGCATCAACGGCACAAACAGCACAAACCACAGGCGTCCATCAGGCGGTCCTGGAGACCAAACCCGTGTGCGGCTCTGGTTTCTGGACCAAAACAACAACCTGAAGGGTATCCCGGTGCAGACCGGACTGACGGACGGGCAGAAAACCGAGCTTTTTCCCGGTCCCGGACTTGAACCCGGGTTGAAGGTCATCACCGGCAGCCTTATCGGGGTACCGGCGGATACGGACAACAACCGCGGCGGTTCCGGCGGCGGCAGGATGAGACCGCCCCGCCTGTTCTGAAAGCCTGAAGGGGGAAGCTATGAATACCGTCATCGGCCTGAAAGCCATTACCAAGATTTACATGACCGGCAACGTTTCGGTGAGGGCGTTGGACGGCGTGGACCTTACCATCCGCCGGGGAGAGTTCGTGTCCGTGATGGGGGCCTCGGGCTCGGGGAAATCAACCTTGATGAATATCCTGGGCTGCCTGGATCAGGCTACGGAGGGTGAGTATCTGTTTGAGGGGATACGTGTAGACTCCTTATCCAGAAACGAACGGGCGCAAATCAGGAACCGCAAGATCGGCTTTGTGTTTCAGGTGTTCAACCTTTTACCCAGAACCAGCGCGGTCGAAAACGTGGAACTGCCCCTGCTGTACAATCATGAACAGTCGCCGGAGAGTTCACGGCTGCTGGCCGTCCGGGCCCTGGAACGTGTCGGTCTGAAAGACCGGCTGCTGCATGAGCCTAATGAGCTTTCCGGCGGTCAGCAGCAGCGGGTGGCCATAGCGCGCGCCCTGATCAATCATCCGCGTGTGATTCTGGCCGATGAGCCCACGGGAAACCTGGACTCCAGAACCTCCGTGGAGATTATGTCCATTTTCCGTGAGTTAAACGACGCGGGCATTACCATCGTCCTGGTAACTCATGAGCCGGATATTGCCCTGTACGGCAAGCGGATCATCACTATGCGTGACGGGGTGATCAAAGAGGACAAACCCGTACAAAGGCGGCAGCCGGTAAAGGAAAGCAGGGGCCCGGGGGGGAAAAGCTCGGAAAGCGCGGGGAAACCGGCGCGTTCGGTACGAGCGGAAAAACCCGCGCGCACCGTACGAACGGCGGGCCTGAAGTCGCGGGAGGAAAAGTTATGAGGGTAACCAATACAATTTCCATTGCATTGAAAAATCTCATTAAGAATAAAATGAGGAGCATCCTCACTTCGCTGGGAATCATCATCGGGGTGTGTTCGGTTATCGTTATGGTGGCCATTGGCACCGGTTCGCAGCAGAAGATCCGGAACCAGATCGCCTCACTCGGCTCCAACCTGCTGATTGTAACCCCGAACTTTTCCCGGGTGGGGGGAGTGGCCACCCGCAGCGACAGCAACAGGCTGACCCTCGCTGACGTAACCAACCTGAAGAAGAACCCGGTCTATGTGCGCTGGGTCTCCCCGCTGATCGAGTCTTCTGCCCAGGTAATTGCCGGAGGGCAGAATTGGAACACCGCCATTTACGGCGTGTCGCCGGATTTTATCCTTATCCGGAACTGGGATGTGGCGCAGGGGGAGTTTTTCACGGAGCAGGACAGCAGGGTTAAAAAGAAGGTCGCGGTATTGGGCAGGACCGTGGCCGATGAGCTTTTCCCCGGCGGGGATCCGCTGGGACAGACCATACGCATCCGCAATGTGCCGTTCAAGGTTATCGGGGTGCTGGCAGCCAAGGGCAAAAACTCCTTCGGTTTGGACCAGGACGACCTGGTCATGGCCCCGGATTCCACGGTCATGACACGTCTGGCGGGTTCACGATACGTGCGCATGATCTATGTCAGTGCCGTTACTGCCGAGAGCATGGGCGCGGCCGAGAATGAGATCAGGCAGGTTATGCGTACGTCGCACAACCTGCGGGGCACACGGGAGGACGATTTTAACATCGGTACCCAGGAGGAGATCACCCAGATGGCCACCTCCACCGCCGTCACCCTGACCCTGCTGTTGGGCGCCATTGCCGGGGTATCGCTTTTGGTGGGCGGTATCGGTATTATGAACATTATGCTGGTTTCGGTAACCGAGCGGACCAGGGAGATCGGCATCAGGATGGCCGTGGGCGCCAAACGCAATGATATCCTGCTGCAGTTTCTGATCGAAGCACTGGTCTTAAGTATCGCCGGGGGTGCCGTGGGAATCATTTTGGCCGTGGCGGTCTGCCTGTTCCTGAACACGTTCACCTCGCTTTCCGCGGTGATCAACGTCAGTATCATCTTTCTGGCCTTTGTGTTCGCCGGCTCGGTGGGGGTGTTTTTCGGATATTACCCCGCGCGCAAGGCCGCTAATATGAATCCGATAGATGCATTAAGATACGAGTGATGATATAATGGAATACAGGGACCATAGTGTGAACATACTGGTGATTGAAGACAATATCCGAATCTCGGACAATATCTCATACATTCTGCAGAACGAGCATTATCATGTGGAGGTTGCCGCCCATGGTGACCAGGGGTATCACCAGGCCCTGGACGGGGAGTATGACCTGATTATCCTTGACCTGATGCTGCCCGGTATGGACGGGTTTGAGATTCTTGAGGCCCTGCGCGCCAACCGCGTGAACACACCGGTGCTGGTGCTCTCGGCCAAGGGCCAGGTGGAGGACAAGGTGCGGGCGCTGAACCTGGGCAGCGACGATTACCTGACCAAGCCCTTTGCCTCATCAGAGCTGTTGGCGCGGATCAAAAGCATCATCCGCCGCAAGCACGATCTGGCCTCAAACAGAATTGTCGTCGGCAGCCTACGCATCGATACCGATAAAAAAGAGGCGTATGCGGACGGGGAGAAGCTGGAGCTTACCCAGAAGGAATATGAGCTGTTGGAGTTGTTGGCTTACAATAAAAACAAGGTGGTCTCCAAGGTGGCCATCGCCCAGTACATTTGGGGCGAGACGCTCGATCTTTTTACCATGTCCAATTTTATCGAAGTGCACATCAGCAACCTGCGTAAAAAGATAGAGGATAAATGCAAGAAGCAGTATATTATCACCAAACGGGGGCTGGGTTTCATTCTGACCGCAGAGGAAGATTCGTGAAGATCCGCACAAGGCTGACCATTTTTTTTGCCGTGGTTCTGTTTGTGATGGTACTGGCCCTGTCCGTCTGGTACCAGTACCGGCTATATTACGTGCTGCGCCGGGAGAGCGAGAAAAACCTGGACAGGTTTACCAAGGGGCTGATGAGACCGGGCAGGCCGGGGGAAAACAAGGATTTTTCCGGGCTTGAAGCAAGACTTACCAGGCTGCAGAACAGGGACGATTTCAGCAGGCGCTTAAGCAGGCGTACCTGGTTTACCCTGTATGACGAACGGCTGCGGGTGTTGGTGCAAACGCCGTTAGCCGCGGCCTTTCCCCTGGGTAAGGTGAAGGACTATATCGGCAAAGGGTATTTTACCGTAGACCTGCGGGTAAACGGATCATATTTTACAGAGAATGGAACAGAGTCTCCTCCCGTATATAATCTGAGGCTGGAGCATGAGTTCTATACAGAGGAGGCGCATTACACCTTTTTCTGCCTGGGAAAGGTCACTTCAGTGAGTACCGACCAAGGGACTCAGTACCTGGTGGTCCTGTTTCCCGAAAATAAAAATGTCGATTATCTGAACCAGACCCTGGCCAATGTTGTTTTTTCCCTGCTTATCTCCGTCTGTCTGATTATCGTGCTGGGGCTGCTCTATGCCAAATACGCCCTCAGCCCGTTAAACAGGATCATCCATGAGCTGAATGACATTTCGGAGCGGAACATGTCGAGGAGGGTGACGCTTCCCCGTAATAGTAAAGATGAGATTGCCGTGATCTCCCGTTCCATCAACAACCTGCTGGACAGGATCCAGAAGGCCTTTGCCGTGGAAAAGCAGTTTATCTCCGACGTGTCGCACGAGTTTAAGACACCGATCTCCATTCTGCAGTTGAACACCGAGTATATCAGCAACAATCCCCGGCTTACCGACGATGAGATCGACCGAATTTCGTCCTCCCTGGAAATCCTTTATTCACTGAACCTGTTGATCCAGAAGCTCCTGTATCTCTCCCGCCTGGAGTCGGATCTCGGCAGCTTCAGGCCCAAGACCGTAAAGGTACGCGAGCTTTTTCGTTCCATCATCACCGGTCTGCAGCCCATTGCCGACAAAAAGGGCCTGGAGCTTTCGCTTCACATGCATGACCAGGGCCTGACGCTTCAGGGTGACTCCCAACTCCTGTCCATTGCCCTGTACAATATCATCGAGAACGCGCTGAAGTATACGGAAAAAGGCTATGTTCGTATCGGCACGGAAATGCATAATAAAACCGTGAGGATTATAATTGAGGACAGCGGTATGGGCATACCGCCGGAAAAAATCAGCAAAATCTTCGATAAGTTCTATCGGGCCCATCAGTCCGGTAAAGATACCCAAAGCTTCGGCATCGGCCTGACCATCGCCAAGCGCATCATGGACATCCACGGCGCGCGGATACAATTAGAAAGCCGGGAACACCAAAACACCATAGTTACGATATCTTTTGCCCGGGAATAGGACAGACCGATACCGACGCGGCAAGTCCGCGTCCCGACTCGATCCGGACCGGGGTTCCCCGCCGATGGGTCAGATGATAACATTGTATATCGTAAACAAACCGAAGGTCAGCAGCATGGCAATCAGTGGCGTCCCGATCCAGCCGAACAGCACCAGGAACAGGATTTTCAGGTTGATGGTCTGCACGCCTTTCAAAAGCCCGATACCCAGCACCGCCCCGATGACTGCCTGCGAGGTAGAGACGGGTACCCCCACAAAAGCGAAGAAATGCACGGTCAGCCCCACCGCCAGGATGGTGATGAAGGCCGAGTACGAGTCCAGGGCCACCAGCCGCCTGCCCACCGTCAGCATGACCTTTTTACTGAAGCTCCACACTCCCAGGGCAATGCATACCCCGCCCAGAAGCGCGGCCAGCCGGGGCTCCAGCAGGGAACTGGCCACGTATACCCCGGTGACATTGGCTACATTGTTGGCCCCCAGGGCATACGCGCTGTAGGCCCCCGCGCAGATCAGACCGATGCGCACCAGCCTGTCCTGTGTGAAAATGTTTATGGGCAGGGCATTGATTAACAAACCGATGAGTTTGTAGCCCGCGTAGGCCAGGCACGCGGCGGCAAGGGGGGTGGCCACCCAGCAGAGCAGAACCTTGTCCAGGTTGAGCATGTCGAGCTTTTGCTGCAAGAGGCCGGCGCACAGGAGAGAGCCCACCATGGCCTGCGAGGTGGACGCCGGCAGTTTCAGCAGATTCATGGCGGTAACGGTAAAAGCCGATGAAAGTGAGGTGATAAAGGCCATGGAGACCGAGAGGCTGGTCAGGGAGCCCAGGGTGGCAAACCCGCCGGCACCCTGCACCATGCTGCCGATTACCACAAAGGAGGCGCACAGGATCACGGCGTGGGAAAGTTTCATGGCCTTGGCCGCGATGGCTGGTCCGAAAATATTGGACGAGTCGTTCCTGCCCAAGGCCCAGCCCAGGTAGGTGCCGCTTAACAGTTGATAGGGGAGCATGGGGTTATATCCTTCGTTTTACAATGGCGATGGTCAGTTTGTCTCCCACGGCCTGGGCCAGGTCCGAGATCCGGGCCAGGTTCTTCACTACCTGGCGCAGTTGAATTTTATCGGATTTGGGCAGCTCGGAGGAAAAGATCGCGCCGATAAGCTCCCGCTCAATGCCGTCCACCGCGCTTTCATACTGGTCCACGCGGTCGATATCCTCCATCACATCGATTTTTTTATAAAACAGCCCGCGCAGAGCCACACGGATAAGAGAAAAGGCGTGCAGGCTTTTGTCCACCAGCTCCAGGAATCCCTGTTTAAACGGCTGCGGAATTTCGATTTTTTCCAGGCACATTTCGAAACAGATCTCCTCGAAGGTGTTGGGGATGGCATCGAGGGTCTCCAGGATGTTGAGAATGTCCTCCCGTAATTCAGGGATCAGGGCCTTGTTGTAGAGCTCGTACTCGATCTCGCGGCGCAGGTCGTCTGCCTTTGATTCGGATTCATGCACCAGGGAAATAAGGTTATCCACCGCTGTCGGCGGGGTTTTGCTGATCATGCTGCGCATACAGGCCAGAAAGCGTTCCGCACCCGAGTCACACTCCTGCAGGTACCCTTCGATCTTGGCCAGGATGGATTTTTCTTTTTTCCATAAAAAACTCACACACCGCTTCCTTTCCGCATAATGCCCGGCAGGCGCTCCCGCATATGCTTCCAGTGGGTGCCCTTCCAGTAAATTTTATCACAAGCTCCGCATTTTTTGAACTGCTCATAATGGGCAAAGACAAACGCCGGCACCCTTCCGCCTGCCTCCGGCTTGGAGATGGGTGTGAGCAGGGTATTACATTTCAGACAGCGCGTAAAGGGGTTCACCGACGCAGAAAGATCAAAGCGGGCGATAATTTCCGTAAGCTGTTCCTTCATGATCCGCGAACGGATAAAATAGCCGTGGGTAACGGCCTTCCGTTTTAACAACCCCCGGTCCCTGGTAAGGAGGATGCGGTGCTCGTTTTGTGAAATCAGTGCCAGCACGTCGTCATCCAGGTCGTTTTGGTATAGGGTGTCGAAACCCAGCATGCGCAGCTGGACCGCGAGGGTGCCCAGGTGGACATCAAGAATAAATCTGGACTGCCGCAGCGGGGTAGGGCGCACCTTGCTCAGCGCGGAGATGTCGAACGATTCGAAGACCGGGTAGACACTGATATCATCCCCGTCACGCAGCAGGTAATCAAAACCCACGGAACTGCCGTTTACCAGGATCAGGTCCACTTCCGTATGCGGGACCCCAAGGTTCTCGATAAAATGTTTCACGCTGGCGCCCGGGGCGAACTCTCCGGTTATCCGCCGTTTCCGCAAAGGGGGTGAAAGAAAATAATTTAGCTCTTCATAGAAGCGGATCTGTACGGATGCCATGTTACCGGTGTCTTATACGCGTCCACAGCCGCGTTGCCAAAACACTGAATGAAAATCCGAAGGCGTTACCTACCAGTAGATAAACCATCGTCAGGGCCAGAACATAGGCAAACCAGTCACCGTAAATCGTGTAGGGCGCGTAATCGGCCTGACGATAGACCGGGACCCGGGCAAGCAGGTAGTCCGGCCTGAAGGTGGGGACGGCCGCCAGGACCCTGCCCCAGGGATCGATCACACTGGTCACCCCGGCGTTGGTTGCGCGGACCAATATCCTGCGGTTTTCGATGGCCCTGAACTTGGCGGCAGCAATGTGCTGGGTCAGTGCCGAATGGGTCTTTGACCATGAATCATTCGACATATTGATCAGTACCTCGGCCCCTTTCAGAATGAACCGCCGGCACAGGCCGGGGAACACATCCTCAAAACAGATGGGCGTGCTGAATCTCAGGGATCCGCCGTCGGGCAGAGGAAGGTGAAACACCCGGTATTCATCTCCCAAGACCCAGAAGCTGCCGATGCCTACAATTTTTTCAAAGAACGCCTGCACCACCGGAATGTCCCAGAAGGGGATGCTTTCCACGAAGGGGACGGGGTGCTGCTTGGCGTAATACTCCAGCGGACGACCCTGCGGAGAGATCAGAATGGCAGCGTTGTAGGCGCGATAGGGATTACGGCTTACGGGCACGGGCGCCCCGATAAGGTTATACGTGCCGGTGCCGGCAAAAAAGTCCAGATCGGCCTGGCTTACATGACGCAGCGCGGTCTCGTTCCAGGCGATCAGATCGGGCGGTTTGTTGTATTGACGGATGCTTTGGTTTATACCCTTGCGGGTGAGTTCCCGCGCGGTGCCGATGCTTTTCACACTCATCCCTCTTTCCCAGGGGTCCTTGTTCTGCTGAATAAGCAGCATGGTGACGGTTTTTTCCACGGGGATGGGGAGCAGCATCCGCGTGACCCCATAGCCGAAGGCAAGCGCCGTCAGGGCAAGCGCGAACAGACCGTAATCCTGCCAGGGAAGGGGATTTTTTTTGGGTGACCGCAGAAAAGGTCGCAGAAGTTGATCCGGGCCCGCGGTCAGCCCAGAATCCACGGCAGTTCCCGCGACCGGGCCTGAATCCGGGCCCGCGCCTAAGGCGGGCTTTAAGCCCGCGGCCAAGCCCCACTCCGGGCCCGCGGCCAAAAAGCCGGGGAAACGCTGCAGGATAATCTCGGCGACAAGGGCGTTAAGAAACGCCATCAGGAAGGAAAGCCCCCAAAGGCCGGTAATATCGGTAAACTGTACAAACGGCAGGACGGTATGGACCGGGTAGGCAATCAGCCCCCAGGGATATCCCAGAAAACCGCTTGATTTCAGGTATTCGTACAGGGCCCAGACGGCGGCGATGACAAACACGCGGAAGCGCGGTTTCATTTTTATACAGCCGTAGATAAAGGGTGCCAGCAGGGCGTTATACCCCACATATCCCAGGGTGACGCCCCCCAGGGTCCAGACCGAGTAGTCTCCGAAATTGGCCAGCCAGTAATTGGCCAGCACGGTGGAGACGGCACCGAATATCATCCCCAGCACCGCGGCAAAGCCGAAGGAGGGTGCGCGGGAGAGGGCCAGAAAAAAGAAGCTTAAGGCAAACACTCCCAGCAGGGGATTGCCGTCGGTGAACAGTTCGTTGGGCAGTGCCAGCGGCAGGAGTACGGCGGACAGCAGGGTACAGATAATCAGTATGAGCTTTTGGTTCGTATTCATATGCATATTGTACGGTTACTCTACCCAAAATGCAATATCCGGTCTATTGATTCCGGCAATTTTAAACCGGTTTAAAATGAGAATTGCCGTATTGATTTATTTTGTGTTTGTGGGTAAAGTACGCATATACACACTCTAGAGGAACACAGTATGCGTATCCTCCTGACCAATGATGACGGTGTCCAAAGTCAGGGATTAACTTTATTACACAAACGATTACAAGATGAGCATGAGGTCTGGTTGATCGCTCCCGAACATGAAATGAGCGGCAGTTCCCACTCGGTCTCTTTAAAAAATCCCATCAGGGTAAGGCAGAGAGCCGAGCGTGAGTTTAGCGTAAACGGCACTCCCGTGGACTGCGTGCTGCTGGCTTTCCTTTCGCTGGTGCCCGACCGGATCGATATGGTTGTTTCCGGCATCAACCACGGCCCCAACCTCGGAACGGACATTCTGTATTCCGGGACCGTCGCCGCCGCGAGGCAGGGTGCGCTCTTCGGCAGGCCGGCCTGTGCGGTCTCACTGACGGGACACGGCGACGGATTTTCGTTTAATGAGGCGGTGGAGTTTATGGCCCGAAACCTGCAGCTGTTTCTGGATGAATGGTCGGAAGACCATTTTGTAAATATCAACTTTCCGCCCCACGCGGGGCTGCCGCTGCGTACCGCCATCACCTTTCCCTCGCGCAGAATTTACCGCGATAATTTTGCCCGCTTCAACGCGCCGGACGGCAACATGTATTGTTTTCTGCAGGGCGAGGATCCGTACTCGCATAAGGAGGCGGGTTCGGATTTCGATGCCATTTCCGGGGGAAGTATTTCCATCTCCCCGGTGCTTATCCATCCGACCAATCATGAGATCGAGGTGAAATACCAGAATCTTGATTTTTGGACCGGAGGGGGGGCGATCGCATGAAAGCGTCACTGGAACGGGGTATCCGCTTTTATAACCAGAAGCGCTACGAGCAGGCCAAAAAAGAGCTCTTGGCCCTGGAAGAAAAACCGGAGGACAACCCGGAGATTGCCTACTACCTGGGGCTGGTGTACAGCCAGACAGAGGCATACGATGAGGCCATTATCTGCCTGGAACAGGTACTGCTCAGCCACCAGAACCTGTTCCAGATCTTTCAGTGCAGGATGATTCTGGGGTTCATCTATTCCAAAACCGGGCGCTTTCGCCTGGCGGAAATGGAGTTCAAACACCTGATCGATCTGGGGGTTGAGTCACCCCAGGTGTACGCCTCCATGGGATACGCGCTTTACGCGCAGAAAAAAACCGGTGAGTGCATCAAATATCTGAAAAAGGCATTGGATCTCAAACCCGATTATGCCGGTGCACTGAATAACCTGGGGTATGTGTACGCCGAGGAAAATGTGGACCATGACCAGGCCGTGGAACTGTGCAAAAAAGCCAACAAGCTCCTTCCCGGAAACCCGGTATACCTTGATTCGCTGGGATGGGCCTATTTTAAAGCGGGCAGGCCGGTTGACGCCAAAGCCTATCTGCGCAAGGCCCTGGAGCTTTCCAAAGGCAACCGTGAGATTGCCGAGCACCTTCGCCGAATCATTTCCGGCGCCAAAACCGCCAAAAAAATAAATAAAAAAAATTAATTTTAGCTAAACTCCATCGTTGATCAGGTCGAACATCACAATGGAGTATTAAAATGGAAATGAATCTAGTAAATAATCTAGTTCAAGCAATTCAGAACACCCAGGCAGTGGACCAGCATAATGTGATCGCTGAAAAGGACATCAAGTCTATTCTCTATTTGGGTATCAAAGGGCAGTTGTTTATCCCCGTAGATGATAAACATACAGTAGATACATATGCCTAAATAGTGTATAATAGCCTGGTGAGAAACAATCCGACAAAAGCGGCATCCGGCAATAAAATAATCGGTATACTTATAATTTTTATCCTCATAGGATTTCTGCCTACGGCAAGCTTTCCGCAGGAGCTTGACATGAACAAGGTCAAGGCGGACGAGGAGTTTCATTACGGTGTTGACGCCTATCACCTGGGTTTTTTCGGTAAGGCACTGCAATCTTTCGAAAAAGCGCTCGGGTACCAGCCGGAGAACGCTTTGATTAAAACCTGGCTGGGATGGACCTATTACCGCATGGGTTTTGAAGAAACTGCCTTGAGTATCTGGGACGAGTTGTTGTCCGCGGGCAAGGGGAGTTCGCTTCTGGCAAGCCAGAAGAAGATTATCGAACTCAGGCGGGGGCTTGGGCGTGAGTTAAAACCGCAGGAACGGTTTGTGGTGCAGACACAACTGGACGCCGGCAAGAAAGAGTATTATTCCTTCAAACGCCCCAGCTCAATCGTCATGCGGCCGGACGGTACCTTTTACGTGGTTGCCTACGGCAGCGGTGAGATTATCAATTTTAATGCCAATTCCCTGGCCTTAAACGTCAAGCGGGGCGGGCTGGAAAGCTATGATCACCCGTTCGACCTTTTGGAGGCGGGCAAGTATATTTTTATCTCCGAGTTTGAGGGCAACCGCATTACAAAATGCACCGCCGATTTTCAAAAAATCAAAAGTTTTGGGGAAAAAGGCATCGGCCCGGGCCAGTTTCTGGGTCCGCAGTTTCTGGCGGCCGACTCGTCCGGCTACCTGTATGTCACCGATTGGGGCAACGGACGGGTAAGCAAATTCGACATGGACGGCAATTTTATTCTCTCCTTCGGCAGTCACACCAAACTATTCCCCGACGTTATGAAACCCACCGGTATCGCGGTCATGGGCGACAAGGTTTACGTGGCGGAGCGGAAGAAAAAGCGGATTCTGGTATTCGATACCAGCGGGAATTTTCTTACCCAGTACGGAGAGGGAAAGCTTTCGGCGCCTGAGGGGCTGCTGTTCTACGATCCGCATACCCTGCTGGTTGCCGATACCTCCCGCATTATGAAGTTCGATCTGACCAATGAGGTGTGGAGTGAATGGAGCGACGTCAGTAATGTGGCCAAACGGATCATCAACCTGGCCATGACCGCAAACGGTGACGTGCTGGCCGTTGATTTTGATCTGAACAAGGTGTTTGTGATCTCCAGGATGTCCACACTGTATACGGGCTATTTTACGCATATCGACCGGGTAGACTCCACGCACTTTCCCGAGGTTACGATAGACCTCAGCGTGGAAGACTGGGCCGGTAAACCGATTGTGGGGCTTACCGGTTATAACTTTTTTATCACTGAATTCCAGAACGCGGTTTCCGAGGTCAAAATGGTCTCATCCGCCGCGGAGCGGCTGCCGTTGGACCTCGTCGTAGTGATAGAGAACTCCCCCGAGCTTGTCCCTTATCGGGAGTATATTGTCTCCGCGCTGAAGACCCTTTCCGGGCTGCTCTCACCCAATGATCGCATGGAGATCATTACCGCGTCAAAACAGCCGTTTATCAATGCGGAGTTCGGCCAGCTGCCGGCCGGTATCTGGGAAGCGATTATGAACCGGAAAAGTGAAGAGTTCTGGCGCCTGGATCTCGGCGTACGCAAGGCCGCTTCGGATCTGCTTTCCTTTAACGGGAAAAAGGCGGTCATCTATTTTACCGGTGCCGATCTGCCCGTCACCGCTTTCAAAGATTTTTCATTGGATGAGAATACCAACTACATGAAGAACAATGGGATCCGTTTTTATCCGGTGTACTTCAGCGACAAAGAGCAGCAGAAAGAATTGGATTTTATGGCCCGTGAGACCAGGGGCGGCTCCTTTCATTATTTCAACCCCCAGGGTATCAAGAGTGTAGTGGACGAGCTTAACGCCGGGAAGAACGCGACATACATTATCACGTATACCTCACCGACGGACGCGCAGTTCGGGGAGCGTTATATCGACCTTTCCGTGCAGGTAATGCTGTATAATAAAACGGGAAAGGACGAAAGCGGCTATTTTGCCCCCCGCCGGTACTAGCGCTTTTTTTCATTATGATTTGAAAATTAATCCGGAAATATAGTATGCTTAAGATAGTATATGGAAGAAGATAACACCCTGGAGGTACTGCAGAAGCTTATAAACCGGGCACGATCCCAGGAAGATCAAACCAAGGTATTTGAGGTTTCGCAGAGTGAGATGTCCGCGGCACAGAAGGTCGCGGAGATCCGTAAGATCGATAAAACCACCCATGAGCATGCGATCAGCAGGCGTTTTCAGGATTTTCTTAAAGAGAGCAGGGACCCCCGCATTCGTTCCAACCTGACCCATATCCAGAATGAGGTGACCTACTGCCTGCCGGGTTTCCAGAAAGACCTGACCAGAACCTATATCCTATTAATAGACGACCTGACCTACATTACCAAGACCGTTTCCTACATGCTGGAAAAGGCCGGTTTCCATGTTTTTACGGCAAAGAACGGCATGGAAGCGATAATTCTCTATCAAAAAATCATCCCCGATATCGTCATAACGGATATTCGCCTGCCTGATTTCAACGGATTTGAGATAGGGACACTTATCAGACAGATCGATGAATCCATCCCCCTGATTTTTATTACCGCCGTCGATGTGGACATTAATTCCTTCAGCAGCATCGAAGGAAAGAAAGCGTTTCTGCAGAAACCGATAAAGAGTGAGGTCCTGTTGGACACCATTAAAGAGCTGCAGACCGGTGAGGTGGTTCTGCATAATAATACCTCCGGGTAACAACAGTTGCATATGAACCCTTATCAATCCCTGTCGCCCGCGAATTATACCCAAGATATTTCCTGCGTGGTGATCAAGCCGATTCTGACACAGTTGAGCCGGCATTACACGCGGGGTGCCATCCGTGAAATTGTTGAGGATATGGGATTGGCACTGGAAGAGGTTGAGAAGGAAGACAACTGGATATCCTACCGTCATTACCTGCTTTTGCTGGAAAAACTTGCCAAGGGCGACTCTCATCAGGATGTCTATAAAAGCGGCATAAACCTGGTAACAAAGGATTCGTTCAGTTTTCTTTATTACCTGTTCAGCGTGCTGAAGGTGTTTAGTACTCCGGCGCCCGCGTATTATAAAATGGCTGAATACCGTTCGATCTTTTCCCACATCGATCAGCTTGAGGTGCTATCGGCAACCGGAAACAAGATAAGGATGAAATACGTGCTTTCACCGCAGTACCCGCCGAATGCGTTGAACTGCGCTATGGTCCGGGGGCAGCTGGCGGCCGTGCCAATTTTCTGGAACCTGCCCACTGCCGACGTAAAGGAGCTGCAGTGCCGGGTGCGCGGCGCGCCGTACTGTCTCTATGAGGTTACTTGGAAAAGGGGGAAGCTGAAAAAACTGTTGTTGGCAGCCGCGCTCTCCGTTGTTTTTGGGGTAGAGCTGCTTTATTATTTTTTGCAAAATACACCGTTCTTTTCACTGAAGGACATCATCATTTCCGGTTTTGTTTTTCTGTCCGCGTTTTTCTGGTTGGTGCAGCGCAGCAATAAAAAAAAGAAGGTGTTCAATAAGGCCGAATATGAAAAGCGGGTGACGGTGATCGAACGGGCCATATATCAAAGTAAGCGGGAATATCTGGACCTGCAGCGTGCCAACCAGCAGATTATCGAAAAGGCGGGCAAACTCTCCATGATCAACCGTATTTCGGCCGAGTTGATCAAGATTAATGATGAAGACCAGCTTCTCCAGGCGGTACTCAAACTGTTGGTAAGGAACTTCAATTTTGATGTGGGATTCTGTCTGTTTCTGGACAGCGGTATCAACTATATCAAGAAACCATTGATTTATACCCCCGAAACCGCGGCAAAGAATATGGACCTGAATCCGGATGAACTTTTCCTGGATACCGGTATCCGGAAAATTCTGGCGGCAAAAAATCCGGGGGTGGTATCGAGTGAAAGTGTGTTCCGTAATGTCAGAACCCGGGAGGTCCTGGCCATTCCCCTTACTGTGCAGGACGCGTTTTATTATTTGATGCTTTTTTATAATTATAACGAGGGAGTGGGGATCGCGGAGCGCAGCCTGGATTTTTTCAATACGATTTCATATCAGCTGGAAATATCCCTGGACAATATCTATGCCACCAAAGCGCCGAAGACCATCATCGCCAGCCTGCCCTCATCCCTGGTGGTATTCAACGGGTATACCAATAAGATTTCATATATCAATCCTTCCTGCATGCAGACCATGGGGGTAACACAGAAGAACGTGCTCGGCAAAGGGATCCTCTCGTTCTTAAAAATGACCGATCCTCTGGTAAAAAAGAATTTCAAGGGCCTGATCAAGCAGGCGGTAAACTCACAGCTTGTGGATGATCAGGAGCTGCGCATCGGAAACGAGATTATCGGTTTTACCCTGTTCAAGATGCCCGCGGTTTTCGGGGGAGGAGACGAAGTCGGCATGATCATGAAGAACATCACCGAGCAGAAAGAAATGAAGGAGCAGCTTTTTCGGGCGGAGAAACTGGCGGCCCTGGGAACGCTTGTTTCCGGGATTGCGCATGAGATTAACAATCCCCTCTACGGGGTATTGGGTTCGGCCGAGATCATCCAGGACGAGGCGGCGGACACGCGCATGAAAGAGTATGCCGGCGAGATTATCGAGTTCATCATGCAGGCCTCGGATATCGTCAAAGATCTTTCCTCGTATTCACGGGACCTGCGGGAGGACAAACCCGGGCTGGTAAATATCAATGACGTTATGGACGACGCGCTGCGAATTGTGAAGTACAGCAAAAACTTTGTTGACATCAGCATCAGAAAACAATACGATACGGTGGAACCGCTTTTTGGCCGCGTGGGTGAGCTGCGGCAGGTGTATATCAACCTGCTGAACAACGCGCTCCAGGCCATGAACGGGAAGGGGGCCATCACCCTGGTTTCCAAAAACGGGAAGGACGCTATAGAAACCCGGGTGTCGGATACCGGCATGGGAATTCCCGAAAGCATTCTTCCCAAGATTTTTGATCCCTTTTTTACCACCAAGGAAACGGGTAAGGGCACAGGGCTGGGGTTGAATATCGTCTATCGCCTGGTAAGCCAAAACAACGGGGTCATCTCCGTACGCAGCGCGGCAGGTAAGGGGACCACCTTTACCATCAAATATTTTATGAATAAGGGGAATAATGAACCACGGCAAAAAAATATACTCGATACTGATCATCGATGATGATAAACCCATCCGCCGCATCATTAAAACGCAGTTGGGCCAAGCGGTGTACCGAGTGTTTGAGGCCGAGAGCCGCGCGGAGGTATTCAATATTCTGGATGCGCGGAAGATAGATGCGGTAATCTGTGATATCAAAATGAAGGACACGGACGGATTTGAGGTGACCCGGCAGATACGCTCACGATTTCCCGGGCTGCCGGTGATCATATTAACCGGACTGATTGAACGGGAGAATATGGAAACCGCCCGGAGCCTGGGCTGCTATGATTTTTTGATCAAGCCGGTAAAACGCGAAAAGCTGCGCCGGGTGCTGGCCGGGGCGGTGGGCCTGCCCGCGGCCGGAAAAAAGCAGGCGGAAGGTGAGGCCGCCGGCGGGAAATAGGGCCCCGCTTGCGTTATGGCGCGTCGACACGGGACGGGATTTCCGTTTGATTCGGCCCGAATCAGCGCAATCCACAGTTTCTTTATCTTAATTCAGGAGAAGTAGAAATAATGATTATGAAAAACTCTCTGTTACTGCTGTGCTGTTTTTTGTGCCTGCTGATTTCATGTAAAAGCGATGGCGCGGGATGTCGGGAATTCCCATCTCCGACCGACAATCCGGCCGTTATGAAATCGGGTGACTGGGACCGCCTGGAGGGAGACGGATTTTATATAATAAACGGGATCTGGGGCAAAGGCGGTATCACCGATTATAAGCAGTATATCTATAAAGCAAACAACGGTTCGGTCTTCCCGATGGGATGGAAGTGGCACTGGCCGAGGAAGAACAGTAACCAGGTAAAATCCTATCCGCATATTGCCTGCGGACAGAACCCGTGGGAGAACAGCTCCACCAACCGCAGGCTTCCCATCCGCGTGGACAAAATACATAAGATGGTCGTCAGCTATGATATTACCCATTGTATCAATGGGAAATACAACCTGTCGTTCGACCTGTGGATTACCAAAACGCCGGACAGGACCAGTCCCCCGGAAGAAAATATCGTGCGTGAGGTCATGATCTGGCTGGATTATGAGGGCCGGGACTGCCTTCCCCGGAACTGGTTCGCCCGGAAGGTCACCATTGACGGGGAGGTCTATCGCCTCTACATCGCCAAAAACCGGAGTCAGAAAACCGGCACGGGCGGCCGCTACACAAGAGATTATTTTGCCTTTTTAAAGGAAGAGCCGGAATACAGCGGACAGACGGATATTGCTGAATTCTTGCGTTACCTGGCGGCCCGTAAATATATTTTGCCTGCCGAGTATTTGCGGAACATAAACCTGGGGAATGAGATCTGGTACGGGTCCGGGGAGACTATTGTGAACAACTTTCAATTATCAATAAAATAATGAAAAGGATTGTTCAGGCTGCGGATTACGCAGATTTTTGCCTCCTGTGTAAAAGCAGATATCCGCTTGATTCCGCGTAAACCATTGTTATTTTTATTCTTAGTGTTATAATGCCGCAGTAACGGAAGGACTAAAATGAAGACACTCTATACAATGGTATCCATGGGGATTTCCACCACCATTTTCAGGGCGGATACCGCCGTATCACCGGCACTTATGAGGATTTTACCCAAAAGCGACTCCATTCTAAGATTTGAATGTAATTATCTTGTTTCTGCCTAGTTCCAGGTTATCACTATTGCATTGGGAACATCGATCATTAAGAAAATCATGGGGCTTTTTTGAGGAAAAACCGCATTCCCTGCATGCGGTTTGTTTTGCGTCATATAACGCCGTATCAGCCATTTTTAACAACAGCTCGGAAATCTGAAATTTGATATTGTCTATTTTTTGCCAATCGGTTTCGGTCGGATTTTTAATTTCGTATATATCTTTAAGATTGGCAATCTGCAATGTTTTTTCAATATATTCCGCGTTGTCTTTTAATGAAGCGATCCCGAAACTCGATGTTATGGAAATCTCTTTTTCATTGTGTATCAGTATATTATTTGATAATAATTTCGAGATTATTTTTGTAACATTAACGGCTTGTTTCATATCAGTATCCGGGAGTATTATCACAAATTCATCTCCCCCGTATCGTCCGCTGATATCATAGCGGCGGGTGGAAGATTTTAATAATGTACCGATAAATGCGAGCAGCTTATCACCAACCGGGTGGCCGTAGGTGTCGTTTATTCCTTTGAAATTATCAAGATCAAAAAAAATTATCGATACATCCCGATACGTTCTTACCGCCAGCTCACGCCTGAGATTTTCGATTATTGCCCGTTTGTTTTTCAGTCCCGTTAATTCATCTATGGTCGCAAGTTTTGAAATATTCAAGTATTCAAAATATTTTTTGATATTTTCTTCAACGGTGATAATCAATATTTTTTCGTCTATCGGTTTTTTCAGATAGGCGGTAGCGCCTTTCTGTCTTCTTTCTATAATCAAGTCTTCATCCGCGATTGCTGATAAAAAAACAAACGGTATTTTTTTATACGTCGGATTATTTATCAGCTCATTATGAAATTCGTCACCTTTCATATGGGGCATGTTATAATCGCATAATATCAAATCGGGCGTGTAATCAAATACCGCTTCAAGCCCCAACCTTCCGTCCGATGCCGAAATAAAGTTCTTATAACCGCAATTCTTTAAATACTTGATTACTATTTCCCGTACAGTTTTATCATCATCAACTACTATTATGATTCCTTTTTTGTAATCCGCTTCATCCTCTTTATTTAAGTCGGTAAAATAGGTCACTATTTCATCTTCATTTGCCCTGGCGCCGATTTCCAAATCTATCAATGCTCTTTTATTTTTCTTTGTTATGTACACCTCTTCTTCCGGTTCTTCGTAGAAATCATTTTTATCAAAAATATCTCTCCCTTTTTTAAGCTCTACATAAAATTTTGACCCCTTTCCTTCTCCGTCGGACTCGGCCCAGATTTTTCCTTTTAAATAACCGACTAATTGTTTGGCGAATGCCAGGCCGATTCCGGTTCCCCGGTAGGGGCTGTTCCGCCCGTTATGCGCCTGTTCAAATCTGTTAAAGATGGTCTCCAATTTTTCTTTTTTTATTCCGATACCGTTATCTGAAATACAGATCTGTACTCCATTATCTTTTTCTTTTAATTCACAGGTGATAATGCCGTTTTTTTCATTGCGAAACTTAATTGCGTTGGACATGATATTATCAATAATTTCTTCAAGTTTCTCGATATCGGTATAAAAATTATTTATTCTTTTGGCGGGCAATTTTCGTATTATTTTTATATTATTACCGAGCACTGATGAAGTATAAAAATCCAATATCTTTTTAAAGAATACCACCGGATCCAATCTTTTTACCTTCAATTTAATCCCGTAAGCATCCATTTTTGCGATATCCAGTAACTTATCAATCGAGTTTTTTAATCGTAATGACGCTTTATATATTACATCGTAATTTTCCCTGTTTTCTTCTTCCAGGTTTTTATCGAATTTCAACGCAAGGTCAGCAATATTTAAAATCGAGGTCAACGGCGCCCTGAAATCGTGGGTTATGTTGGCGATAAAATCATTTTTCAATTCATCGAGTTTTTTTAATTTTTCATTGGCGTTTTCCAATTCGATGGTTCGCTCTTTCACTTTCGTTTCAAGCTGTGTGGCATAATCGATTATTTCATTCGTCAGGCGTGAACCTTTTATGGAACCGCTGATCTGCACGGCCAGGGTTTCATAGATAAAACAGTTTAATGTCTGAATGTCGTATATGATATAGCCGAAATATTCATCTTTAAAGTTCAGCGACATTACCACGTATTCAAAGGGATTTTTTTTGTTTATTTTTGCCGGCAGCAGGTTTTTGGATGGAAACGGATCATAAGTTATTTTTTCCCTTTTGTTTTTATCGTAGGCGATTAAGATTTTGGATTTTTTCAGCGTTTGCTCCTCAAACAAACAGATAAAAAAACCGTTAAATTGAAAATGCGCTAAATTATTTATGATTGCTTCTTTGAGTTTTTCAAAATTGAATGTATTGATAAAGTTCTCATTAATATCAAATACCACGTGTGCTTCGAGTTTGAATTTTGCCTTTTTATCGGAGAGCTCATCCTTTATTAATAATCCGAACAAGGTAACGGTATCGATCCACAAGTGTAAAACATTTTCCCGCTCACTCGCCGGAGTGAGTTGGTTTATAACCGAACCGTAAAATATGGCGATTAATTTATAAATTGAAAGTATTTCTTCATTACCGTACATAAGGGTTTGGAATAATAACAAAAATATTTCAAACAACCGGTTTTTATTTTCTCCTCCTTTAATTCTGTTGTAGGAATCAATAAGTCGGCCTACCCACTGTGCGACGTTTATTTTATTTTTTAAAAACGGAAGTGCTTTATTGATAGTGATTGTTATTTCATCTGAAAAATTATTTTTACTTTCTTTCGCAACGCTTTTTTTATACTCAATACTCTTGATAGAGGATATTTTATCGGCAACGTTACAACCGCAGGATTCCCTGACAAGAAACTCAGTGGGGATGATGATCTTTTCCGGAACCTTTTTCCCCTGAAGAAGAGCCAACAGTGTTTTTACGCTTTCCTGCCCGATGTCGAAAAACGGCTGTTTTACGGTGGTAAGTGTCGGTTTTGTGGTGAGACTTTCCTCGGTGTCGTCGAATCCCGTTACCGCCGCGTAATCGGGGATCTTAAAACCATGCTTTTGCATTTCCAGGATAATACTTATGGCCATATAATCATTGGCGCATACGATTGCGTCAAAATCCGCTTTTCTCTGTTCGAACAACGTCTCGTACGCCTTTACCCCGCCGAAATAATTGAAGTTTCCATTGGTTATGAGATTTTTATCTATGGGGATATTGTGGCGTGTGAGAACATTTTCATACGCTTTATATCGTTGGATTGCCTCGAAATTTCCTTCGGTTCCTTCTACAAAAGCGATGTTTTTATAATTGTGATATTCAACAAGATGGGCAACCAAATCTTCCATTCCCTTGATATTATCAATTAATATATTGGGAATCCCTTCGATATTGGTGCCGATGTTGACCATGGGGAGCCCCGCATAGTTTTGCAGAAACGCCCGCATGCTTTCCGGGGAAATAAAATTACCGATAGAGCCTTCAATAATGATGCCGTCGACATTTTCTTTGTTTACGAGGTCATAGATAAAATTACAGTTTTCACCGAGAACGCTTTGGGTCGGGCTTCTTAAGAATCCGCCCCCGAATCCGATAATATTCTGGCCGTACTCGCGACAGGTTTTTACGATATTGAAAAAAAGGTTTGCGGTATACGCCCCGTAAAAATCACCGAAAATGAAACCGATTGTGTAACGCTTTGTTTTCATTGCCGCACTATTCAAGGATAGTTGTTTCTATAATCGCTGTCAAGCTTACGGCGGCGTTTGCGCCGTACTGCAGGAGACTGCGAAATTCTATGAAACCGCAGCCTGGAGCCCCTCACGAACGATCAAAGCCGTAAAAACCGCCCAGAGCAGTGTTGCCGCGCAGACGCGGACCGCCATCAGGGCCCACGGAAAACCGGCTGCCGCGGCCAGCTCACCGGCCGCAAGCGATACAACCAACAACACACCGGCGCCGTTGGCCAGCAGCAGTTGGGTCCTCTCCATGCGCCGTTTGATCCACGAGGCCGCCGCCGTGAAAGCAACCAGAATAACCGCCGCGCCGGAAAGCATGAGGTGTCCCGTACGCAGCCATTCCAGCCCTCCGGCAGCGGGCGGCGGGCCTCCCCAGAGGGGCAGGCCCAGGCAGTTCCCCGGGGAGGGGTTTCCCACGGAAAGACCCGTAAACAGCACCACGTAAAGCGCGACGCCCGATACCAGGGCCAGCCGGGAAAAAGAGTCGCGGAAGGCAAGGCGGGCGGTACCTTCCGGATGGCGCCGCTGAAAACGCGCCGCCAGTGCCGCCGTCACCATCAGGGCAAGCACCATCAGGGCGCAGGCCAGGTCTACGGCGGCGATTGCCGGAGAAACAGAGCCGAGAACAACGAGTGCGCCGATGGTGGAAACCACCGCGAGCAAAACCAGGGACAGCAGCGGGGGCACAAGGAGCCACGGGTGTGAACGGAACCGGCGCAGTCCGGTAACGGCCAGGGCGATGATCAATAGACCGACGATGACCGCGCCCACACGGTGGAGATATTCGACAAACGCCCCCGGTTCAGAGGGCGGCGCAATACCGCCGAAATTGGTGGGCCAATCGGGAATGGCCTTGGCAGCCTCCATAAAGCAGACGAAGCCGCCCAACATAATGAGTATGCAAATGCCCGCAACCGCGGCAAAAGCAAGTACGATATATACCTTTATACCCGGCATATTTGTAACCTCCCGTATCAGTTGATTCCGCCGTTCCGGCGTTTTTCAGGGTACCATGTGGTACGCGTCCAGATGATGCATGATCCAGATTGAAGCACCCACCAAAATCGCCAGAATTATCAGGGTATAGAGAAAGATGGCGAGTTTGAAGGGTTCATCCGTCGCCCGGTGCAGGCGAAGAAAGAAAAGGAGATGCACGATAATCTGGGCCAGGGCAAAGAGCGCAATGACAGCGATCGCCGCGCCGCCGGAAAGCGCACCGGTCAGCACCACCGCAAAGGGTACCGCCGTCAGCACCAGGGCCGAAGAGTACCCGATAAGGTAGTCCCTGAGCTCACCGTGACTCGCGTGGGGAACGTATTTGCTTTTCATTTATATTACCCCCGTCATATAGACAAATGTGAACAGGCAGATCCAGACAATGTCCAGGAAATGCCAGAACAGGCCCAGCTGCATTACCCGTGTGCCCGTGGTCGGCGTCAGCCCCTTGACCGCGATCTGCGCGGCCAAAACGATCATCCACAGGAGGCCCGCGGTGACATGCAGGCCGTGTGTCCCCACCAGTGTAAAAAAGGCGGAGAGAAAGGCGCTTCTGGTCGGGCCGTGTCCTGCCGCGATCAGGCCCGCAAACTCACGTATCTCCATGCCCACAAAAACGGCGCCCAGTATAAAGGTGACAGCCATGAAACCAAGCAGCGGAGTGCGCCGCCCCTTGTTGGCCGATAAGGCGGCCAGCCCGAAGGTGAAACTGCTTGTCAGCAGACAGAATGTCTCAATCAGGACTCCATGCAGATCAAAGATTTGTTTACCGGTCGGGCCGCCCGCGTAGTTTCCGGAAAGCACCGCGTAGGTCGCGAACAGCGTGCCGAACAGCACACAATCGCTCATGATATAGGCCCAGAAGCCGAACACCCTGGTGGATGAGGCCTCTTTCCCTTCATGGATCGGTTCGCGGACGGTATACTTACTCATGGTTTTACGCCCCCTTCCTCCGGCGCGGTCTCTCCCCCGCCGGACACGGCCGCGTCGTTGTTGCGGCGGACCTCCGCGGCGCTTACGATCCGGTAGATGTGATCATCGGAAGTGCGAACCACCAGCGTCACCAGTATACCGAGCAGCCCGACGATCACGAGCCACCAGATATGCCAGATGATGGCGAATCCGAACACCGCAGCGAAGGCGCCGATGAAAAACCCGGCGGGGGTGTTCCGCGGCTCGATGATATCCCGGTAAACCGGCGGCGGCCGCTTCCCGCCTTTGCGCTTCATCTCCCAGAATGCATCACGCTCCGTTACCGTGGGAATGACCGCAAAATTGTAACTGGGCGGCGGGGAAGGCACGGACCACTCGAGTGTGCGGCCGTTCCAGGGGTCTCCGGTCAGGTCCGCGTTTTGCCTGCGCTGCCGTATACTCACGATAATCTGCAGGGCGAAGGTAAGAAGGCTGAGCGCGAATACGGCTACTCCGGACAATGCCAGCCACAACAACGGCCGCCAGGCGGGATTCACGGTGTAGCTGAGTCGTCGGGTCATCCCCATAAAGCCGAGGATATACATCGGCACGAACGTCAGAATAAAGCCGCATAAAAACAAGCAGAAGGTGATTTTCCCCAGGCGTTCATTCAGTTTGAATCCAAAGGCCTTGGGGAACCAGTAAATGAATCCGGCGATGGCGCCGAATACGGTACCGCCCACGATGACATTGTGGAAGTGGGCAATTAAAAACATGCTGGCGTGAAGCACGAAATCCGCCGGCGGCATGGAGAGCATGATTCCCGTCATGCCGCCGATGGTGAAGGTGATCATGAATCCGATCGTCCAGAGAATCGGGGTATCGAGGCGCAGCCGCCCCCGAAACATGGTGAACAGCCAGTTGAAGATTTTCACTCCGGTAGGTATGGCGATCAACATGGTTGCGATACCGAATACGGCGTTCACATTGCCGCCGGCCCCCATGGTGAAAAAATGGTGGACCCAGACCGAATACGAGAGCACGGTAATGGCCACGGTGGCCCAGACCACCGACTTGTACCCGTACAGGCGGTTGCCGCTGAAGGTGGCGGACACCTCGGCGAACACCCCGAAGGCCGGCAGAATCAGGATGTAGACCTCGGGATGTCCCCAGGCCCAGAAGAGGTTTATATACATCATCGCGTTGCCGCCCAACGCGTTCGTGAAGAAGTGCATGCCCAGGTAGCGGTCAAGGGCCAAAAGTCCGAGCACCACGGTAAGGACCGGGAAAGCGCCGATGATCAGGATGGCGGTGCAGAATGAGGTCCAGGTGAAAATCGGCATCTTCATCATCCCCATGCCCGGGGCGCGCATACGGAGGATGGTAACCAGGAAGTTAATCCCGGTCAAAAGCGTGCCGAAACCCGCAATCTGGATACTCCATATGTAGTAATCCACCCCCACACCGGGGGAGAACCCGAGCTCCGAGAGCGGCGCGTACCCCGACCAGCCGGTCTTGGCGAACTCCCCGATGCCCAGAGAGATGTTGGCCAGCACCGCGCCGGCTACAAACAGCCAGAAACTGACCGCGTTCAGAAACGGAAAGGCCACATCGCGGGCGCCGATTTGCAGCGGCACCGCGATATTGATAAGTCCGATCAAAAAGGGCATGGCCATGAACAGAATCATAATGGTGCCGTGGGCGCTGAATACCTGGTTATAGAGTTCGGAGCTGAAAGGACCCTGGCCCGGTCCGAAGGCCACCGCCTGCTGCGAGCGCATCATAACGCCGTCCACGAAAGCGCGCAGTCCCATGGCGCCGGCGCCGACGATGTACATGATCCCTATTTTTTTGTGGTCAACCGTGGTCAGCCAGTCATTCCACAGCCACTTCCACTTGCGTTTCACGGTGATCAGAATGAGGACGGCAACCACGATCGCCACCAGGAACAGAAAGGCACCGAAGGTGACCGGATCGTCCAAGGGTAGGGCCTTAAGGCTTAGTTTCCCGAACATGACCGCTCCTTTTTAAAAATTGTTGTCCGCGCGCTAGTGCGCATATGTGTATTGGCCGATCACATCGAAAAAAAGGTCCGGATCGGCGGATGAATAATAGGTAACGACATTGGGTTCGCTCGGCTTTTTCAGCCGGCCATACTCCTCCATATCCAGTCTTACCGGCGCGGCGCGCACTTCCTGCAGCCATTTGTCGAACTCTTTCTGTGAAAGAGCGCGTGCTTTGAAATGCATGCCGCTGAAGCCGACGCCGCTGATATTGGCCGAGAAGCCGGCGTAGGTGCCGGGTTTATCGGCAATAAGGTACAGTTCCGACCGCATCCCGGCCATGGCGTAGATCTGGCTGCCGAGCTGGGGAATGAAGAAGGAGTTCATAACCGTGTCCGAGGTAATAAAAAAGTGGACCGGTACGTTCACCGGAAAGGCGACCTCGTCCACCGCGGCCACCTTTTGGTCGGGGTAGATGAACAGCCACTTCCAGTCAAGTGAGATCACCTGGATGGTAAGCGGTTTGCCCTTGTTTTCGATCGGGCGAAAAGGATCGAGCCTGTGGGTCATGGTCCAGCTGACAACGGCAAGTACCAAAACAATAAAGGCGGGTACCAACCACATGGCCGCGTCCAGGGCCTTGGTGTTCAGGGACTTTCGGGCGTATTCCGCTTTCCAACGGGAGGCCCGGTATTTCCAGGCAAACAGCAGCGTCAAAACAATGACCGGAATGACGACAATGAGCATCAATCCGCCGGTAATAATGATTACCCACATCTCCGCATGACCTATTTGGCCCTGGGGATTAAAGAGAACGACATTCTGGCAGCTTGTCAGCAGAAAAAAAAGAAAAGAAAGTAAGTAAATCCTGACATGATTTCGCTGTTTCACCGTTTTTTCTAGATGTTAGCTCTCTTCCATCAGCTCTCAATTAAAATACCGGACGGTCCGGTCTACCAAAATATATTTTAACATATTCAGGGGGGCAATAAAAGTCAATACTCCTGATTTTTTTATGGACATATCTCCTTGCCCATGCAAGTATACTTAAAGTATGTTAAAAAGAGATTTTTCATGAATGTTATCCTTAGACTTGTTCGCGTCAAGCTCTCCCTGGCCGTGGCGCTTTCCATTATTCCGGTTTATTTCCTCGCGGCCCATACGGTGGATTGGCGCGCCGCGGCCGCTTTTTCGGGCGTATTTCTGCTGGCCGCCGCGGCCTCGGCACTGAACCAGCTGCAGGAGCGGGAACGGGACGCCCTTATGGCACGTACCGCGGACCGCCCTCTGCCCGCGGGACGGCTGCGCCCGCAAACGGCGCTTTTAACGGTCGGTGTGCTTGGGAGCGCGGGCTTCCTTATCCTTTTGTTCGGCGCGGGACTTGTGCCGGCCCTGCTGGGGGCGGGCACCTTATGCTGGTACAATTTTATTTATACGCCCCTCAAAAGCAAAACACGCTGGGCCCTGTTCGTCGGGGCGGTGACCGGCGCCGCACCCGCTGCCATCGGTTGGACGGCGGCCGGGGGTGTTTTCTCGGCTCCGGCGCTGTATGTTGTCGCGCTGTTCATGTTCCTTTGGCAGGTACCTCATTTCCTGCTGCTTGCCCTGGTTTACCGTGCTGAGTACATGGCGGCCGGCATACCCTGCTTTCTTGCCGGCGCCACGGAACGGCGCGGCCGGACGGTGATCGGCCTCTGGGCAGTGGGAACCGCGATCTCCACCGTCCTCTTCTTCACCTTACCGATCGTAGTACGCCCGATCCCCGTCTCGGTAATCGCGGTCTCGGGTATCGCCGTCGTGGTCTATTTTTCACTCGTCCTCTTTTACCGCGGAGTGTTCCGTTTCTCATTCGCCTTCCACGCCCTCTACGTCTACCAGCTTTTGGTGCTGACCGCAATCGCTCTCCAGGGCTTATGGGGGTAGGCCGCGGAGGCTGCCGGGACACAACAGCCACTGCCGGACTGCGGCGGCGGCCGCCGGCAAGAATTATAAAAGAAGATATTCGAACTACGGATTGCACGGATTCATACGGATTGTTGGTTAAGCAGTTATCTGTGTCATTCGTGTAATCCGTAGTTTCTTTTTTTATATTGTAAAACAGCATACTTTTTCTGCATATTTTACATTTTCACGCGGGACCGCTTCCTGTAGTATTGGTTTATACAATATGCCGTTAGGGAGGTGTTGATTATGTACACATCTGCAAGAGTAATTCTTATAATTAAAATTACGGTCGGCCTATTAGTCTTCGACGGTGCCGCCATGTCATGTACTGAAAAAAAAGATACACAGGCTGAGAATGTACTTACGCTGACTGAGCGTTACGACAACGCACAGGAAAACAGCATTGTGATTGTTTATGATAATGTTGTATTTAATGAGGAACTGCAGGCTGATTGGGGGTTTGCCGCGGTAATCCGCGTAAGCGATCACACCATTCTCTATGATACGGGAACACAAGCGGACGTTCTGTTTCATAATTTAAAGGCCCTGCGGATCGATCCGGCGAACATCGATACGGTATTTATCTCGCACACACATACCGACCATTTTGGCGGATTGGAAGGCTTTTTAGCCCAAAATCCCGCTGTTACGCTCTATCTTCCCGCCAATGGTTTCGGCAGGCACCGCATAAAAAGAATAATGAGTGATAATGCCGAAGGCCGATATGTTGAAATAGAAGATCCGGTACTGTTGTTTGATAATGTCTATGCAACCGGTCAAATGAAAGGTATACGAGGGTATCCCACTTTTGAACAGTCACTGGTTATCGACACGGACCACGGCGGTATCGTCATCGCAGGCTGTTCCCATCCGGATATTGTAGCGATTGTAAAGAAGGCCAGGGAGATTATCAAAAAGGATGTCTTCTTTGTGATGGGAGGGTTTCATCTGATGGATGAGGAGCCTGCCATTGTGGAAAAGATTATCGCGGAATTAAAGGCCATGGGCGTTACCCATATCGCGCCCAGCCACTGCACCGGTACGGACCAGATAAAAATATTCAAAGAAAAGTTTGCCGCGCGGTATATCGCCTCCGGAACCGGCAGAGTGTTCAGTTTTTGATATTATTGAATAAATCATATGCATAATTCGCGTAATCCGAAGTTACATATATCAGTAATTATCTATTATCTAATAAAAAATAACGAAAATTCGATATACTGTGGATTATTAACTCATATTGTGCTAAAATTTATTATGTGATGAAGAAATTGACCTTTCTTCTTGGATTTATTCCTTTGCTTTTTTGTTGTACATTACCCGGCACTAGTCCCTCTAATCCTCCCGACCCGCCGCGCGACGTGTACCTGGACGGATACGGACGGCTGATCGTACACGGCCGGATGATTTTTCCCATAGGGCTGCACTACTCAAAGGTGGAGTACCTGGATGAGATAGCGGCCGCGGGTTTCAACTTCGTGTGGGCCGATGCCAATGAGCTCAGTCCGGCCGTGGAACTTCATGTGCCGCCGCGTCACTTTGCCTACACCTGGGAGACATTTCTGGAACAGGCGCGTACCAATAGGCTCTATGGGTTTTTCTCCCTCGGCTATGATGAAGTACAGGCGCTTTACGACGGCACTATCACCTGGGACGACCTGGCGGTTACCCTTGACGCCATAAAGGACAATCCTGCGCTCTTGGGCTACCAGATCCTGGATGAACCGGAAAGCAAGCCCCCCTGGGGCAATCCCTGTTTCCAACCCCCCTCTATTTCCCGGATCGGGGCCGGGTATAAGCAGCGCTACCCGGGAAAACCCACAAGGATAGCCAATACCAACATGGGGGTCTATACCTACTACGCGCACACGGCGGATATTATGGACCTGAACATCTATCCCATCTTCAGGGAAGGCTGCGGGGGAAGCACTACAGACGTTGCCGTGAATATGGACGCGGCCGTGGAGGCGCGGGCCGGGGCCGGGCCGGTCTGGGCCTGCCTGCAGGCGTACGGCAATGATATCCCGGAAAGAGCAGACACCTGGCCCTCCCGGGCCCAGCTTCGGAACATGACCTATCTGGCCCTGGCTCACGGAGCGCAGGGTATCACCTATTTCCGCTTCTTTGACAGCCCGGGGCCGGGTACCATCCAGACCCGGGAACTTCACGACGCAGTGTTCGGGATGGCCGGAGAACTGCATGATCTAAGTCCGGTACTGTTGTCCACGGACACGGTATTTGATGCCCGGGTGCACGACAACCCGGACATCGAGTGCTTTATCAAGATTTATAACGGTACGGCCTACCTGTTTGCCATAAACGACACGGATGCGGCGCAGGTATGTAACTTTGATTTTCCGTATCTGGCGGAGGATGTACCGGTTCTGTTTGAAGGTGGAAGATCCATTAATCCGGATGCAGGTGGATTCAGTGATTCCTTTCAGGAGTACGAGGTGCACATCTATACCATTCCGCTCTTTTTCACTTTGGTGCATCCCACACAGGGCCTGCCCGCCTGCGTAAACAAGGAGCTTACGCTCACGGCGGCCGCAACCTACCCGGACTTGGTCAAGGTGGAGTTTTTGGTAGACGGTAAACCGGCGGGGACCGATACGAATCCGGCGGACGGGTTTTGCGTGTCTTGGACGCCCGCAAAGTGTGGTTCTTACCAACTGAAAGCCGTGGGAACCTTTTCCGACCTCGCAACCATTGAAAGTCCGGAAGCAGCGCTTACGGTATACTTCGGAGAGGGCAGGCATGTCTGGCATTCGTATAATGCTGACATGGGAAATAAGTATATCACGGACGCAGAAGGAAACCGGGCGTATTTTGACTTTTACGAATCATCCGATACGGATGGGGTAGCGCCGGGCAACTCTATGAACAGCCTGCACAACAATGTACACCCTAATGAATACACGGGAACCGTAATTCCCTACTGGACCACGGACACGGATATTGAAGCGCCTTATGTAGGCAGGTACACTACCCCGCGTGAGGCGGTACCGGAAGCGCAAAAGCCGATCCTGCTGCCCTCCGGAGTGAACGATATCGCTATCTATCCTCCGTGGCAGAAACTGACGGTGATCGCCTTTCGTGTGCCGGATGACGGGGATTATATGGTAACCAACCTGGGAATAAAAAAAACCACAGAGCAGGGCTTTTCGGTCAGCCTTAAGCTTTTTAATCCGGGCGGTACGCTGCGTAAAACCCTCGAAGCTTGGCCCTGCGTCCCGGGAGGGCCCCATATCTGGTACTGCGACAATACCCTCTATGAGTTTCCCTCTCTGCATGAGGGAGACCTGATCTATTTCGCGCTGGATTGTGAGGCTGATACGGGTAACGATTATGCGGTCATTACCTTCACGGTGTTCAAAACCGATTAAAATAAAAGAAGATATTCGAACTGCGGATTGCACGGATCCATACGGATTGTTGGTTAAGCAGTTATCTGTGTCATTCGTGTAATCCGTAGTTTCTTTTCGATAAAATGGTTTACTGAATCTCGATGACGATGGCAGTCAAGTCATCGATCTGGACCGCTTTTTCGCTGAATATTTCATACTGTTTCAGCAGGGTATCCATCACCTGCTCCGGCTTCTTGGCCAAATGCTCGTTCACGAACAGCTTGATCCGCTTCTCGCCGTAACGCTGGCCGAACATATTGACGGCGTCAAGCAGTCCGTCTGAGTATACAAAAAATTTCATCCGCGGTTTCAATCCAACCCGTTTTACCTTTTTCTCAAAGTCCACCGTGCCGGTGATCCCGAGCGGCATCATCTCGGAATCCAATGTAAGGATGGAAAGTGGTTTGCCCTCGTGGGGAAGACAGAGATAGATCGGAGGAAAACCGTGATTGAATACCGATACATGATTCTTCTCCATATCAAAATATAAAAAGACCGCAACGACAAAAATGTCCGATGGTGTCTGTTCTTCGATAATTTTATTGAGTTCGGTGATCATGTGACGGGGATTAAACTCTTTTTTATGATACCTGAAATACATCGAATAAAACGAACTTAAGAGTCCGGTTGTCAGAGACGCGGCGATGTTTTTGCTTGCCACATCGAAGCAGGAAATGAGGTATTTCCCCTCGGCGATTTCGCAGAGGTAATAGAAATCTCCGCCGATCTGATGCGCCATTTTGATGTAATTACTTATCGCCAGGCCATTGAACCGCTTGCCGCTTTTTTCAAGAAAGAACTGCTGGATATCGTGCGCCTGTGCATACGCCAATTCTCGTATTTTGCTCACATGCCGAATAAGGTGATTGATAGGGATGATACCGAAGAAGTCGGGGCCTTCCTTAATGATCAGTTGGTTGATGACGCGATCTTCGATCCGGATTATGTCATAGAATATTTTTTCGCAAAAATCCGCGGCATCGGCATTAATGGAATCGTTTTGGATGCTGTGTTTGATCGATTGGTCCTTCAACCGTTCAAGCCTGGATTTATATTTCTTGAACGCGGTGTCCCGGCCCAGAACGCCGATCACTTTACCGGATTCCTCCACGGCGATCCCTGAAATATCCCGGTGCTCCTCAAGATAGTTGACGGCATCGGACAGGCGAAGCGTGTGATCGAACGAGGGGATGAATTCGGTGATATGCCCCAGCTGGATATCCATGAACTTTTCTTTTTCTTTGGTATAAGAATCGGTTGCGGTAGGTTGATCGAATGTACTCATACCCGGCTCCTTTCAGGCAGGAAAGCCAAAGCTACATTGCATGCTTTTTTTACTTTAGGATATCACGAGCGTCAATCTTTGTAAAGCGATGCGTATACCAATTATAACGATAAAAAAAAAGAAATTGTGCTGGACAGAAACAGTAATTTTGGGTACAAAAAAATAAGGAAAAAATCAATTCTAAAAAGCACAGCTAAAAACGTAATTTGGAAGATTAACAGAATAATTTTTTAAGGGAAAAGGGTGCTTTTTACCGATACTGATAAATTAAAAATAGAGTTTAAACACGTTATAACCGGATTTGATCCTGAGCTTGAAAACGAATTTTATGACGACTTCTTCAAGAATTCCCTTCTTTATATTCGGCTTATGCTTATCCTTGCCTGTTTCCTGTATGCCATTTTCGGTATTTTGGATTTGTGGGCTTTCCCTTTAACCAAAGAAACTATTTGGATTATACGTTATGTGTTTATATGCCCGATTATATTACTATATTTTATTATAACGTTTACCCCTATATTCAAGAAAATAATGTTTGGAGCACTGTTCCTTTTTGGATTTATCGTCGGAGCGGGCCTTTTAATTTTTATGGCGATCGCAAAAGATGCGGAACCAGGATATCACTTATATTATGCGGCCTTAATACTGGTAATGATGGGAAATTACACACTGTTCAGATTACGTTTCATGTATGCCGTGATTTCCAGTTGGATTATTATTTTTGCTTATGAGTTTGTGGCGATTTATTTTCACGATATGCTTGCGCATGTGGATAAATTGACTATTTTTATAAACAACAATTTTTATCTTATTTCAGTAAATGTAATCGGCATACTTGCCTGTTTTTTAATAGAGTACTACGTTCGCAATGACTTTTTATTAAGGAAAAAGATATGGATAGAAGAAGAAAAGGAAAAAATGAAAACCGAACAGGAGCTTGCAAAGACCAGGCAAGAACTGAGTTTAACCCAGTCCACCCTGCAGTCTATGGAGCTGGAAACCGATGCCGGTTTACGGAATATATCTCATAGTATAAAAAACAAGCATGCGGTACAAAAAGGAATGAGTAAAATACTCTCCCGAAAAATGCTGCTGCTTAAGGATGCCGTACAGCAGCTTGAGGAGAAAATACCGGAAGCATTTAATAAGTCCATCAACCATATTCTGGATTATTTTGAAAATACCACATTGTCGAAATTACAAAAAGACAATGGGGATTTGTCGATTACGGAGTATAAAAGGTTTTTTAATGAGTTAAAAAGAACCATCTCCCGTAGTTTTGAAAAAAAGAACCTGGACAAAATCAAGAATTTCATTAGTAAAAAAATCGAGAATTATTCTCAGGAAGCCATTACGTCACTTGACGGTTTATATATTAATATGAACAGTATTATCGATTATATATATGCAATTATCTCATACCAGCGAGGGAAAGAAATCGATATTAAATCGCATGTAAACTCCACTTTGAAAAGGGTATATTATAATATTCTTGATACTTATGAGAAAGAGCTGGAGGCGTATCATATTAAATTCAATTATGAAAATAAAACCGACGAAGTGGTTGTGTTACAGATATACGATTTTATTTTGGAAGAGGACATTATAAGGAATTTATTTTTAAACTCATTCAGGGCACTTTTGGAAAGTGATCCTGAAAACACCCGTAAAGACAAGAGAATATGGATTGAGGTGTATTCAGAAAAGGATACTACCGGCAAGGATTTTTTCATTATTCATTTTAAAGATAACGGGCCGGGAGTACCGTTGGATAAAAAACAGATGATTTTTGAAGGTTATTCTTCTAAAGCTGAGAGACGGAAATTATTTAGAAATAGGAATATTATTGAGCATGGCGTAGGCTGTAGTACGGTAAAGAAACGTATTGAAGAAATGGGAGGAACGATACTAGAGCAGGGTGTGCCGGGAGAGGGCGCTGATTTTAAAATTAAAATAAATAAACAATTTAAAAAACATTTTAAAAATAAGCCGGAAGTGTTAAGTTCCATTTATAAGCAAATTATAGGAAGTGAAATGCAGTTAAAAGATAAAAGGGCACTTGTTATTGATGATACTCAGGCTATACGTGAAGAGTTGGGTTTGATACTTAAAGGTGCGGGACTGGATGTTATAATGGCAGCCAATCTGAATGAGGCTCGTGATAAAATATATCATAAATATGACAAACCGGATATTATAATACTTGATTTGGATTTGGGAATTAATACGGGAGAAGAATTGTTGCTTGAGTTAATGGGGAAAAAGGAAGGTGAAATACCGGTTGTCGTTGTTTCCGGTTCGGATCGTGCATATTATGAAGACAAACTTAAGTCTCTGAAAGCCGTTGAAGTATTCCAGAAGCCGGTAAATGAAAAGGAATTGATAAAAAGTGTAAGACAGATTCTCTCTGAGAATAATTAAAAAGTCTTAGTCAAAACCTTGTTTTCTCTATCTAAGAAATCAATAGAAATACTCTTGTCGGGTAAAAAATCATTTGTATTAATTAACTCAGGATCTTTTTGCGGTGATAAATCTTCAAAATCATGCTGCACTGCAAAATCTAATAATTCCGGAAGATGTTTCCGTACATTATAATCCGGTATATCCGACATAATTTTTTTTGTCAGTGCAATATCATATTCCACCTTTGGGGCACACATATATTTGGTGAATACGGCCCCAACCGTTTTATAATATACTTTTTCGAACATGTTAAGATTCCTGGGTTTATTTCTGACAAATCTGAACGAATGAAAACCAACATGATTTAATAGAGCAGGAACAAACCATACATTTTCTTCACCTTTTCTATCTACAGGGTTTAATTCAATTATTTCATCGTTTAAAAATGCCTTTTCAATTGCTTTGGCGACAAAATCTACAGGGACAATATTAAGATGTGAATCCAGGTTGACGGTAATTCTTACAGAGTCATTAACTCCTTTTTTTACTAATCTATAAAAAAACTTGGTGAAAGCGTAGAATACATCAAACTTGGTTGTATAATATTTTGGAGAATCAATCAGCCGACCGCATACAAGGCTGGGTCTGATAATTTGGAAAGGTATTTTATTTTGTGTGCAGTATTGTTTTATATCATGCTCTATCTTGTTTTTATAACTTTCATATGGATTTCTGAAAGTACCGTTTATGGTATCGCTATATTGATCACGTAGTAAACCAGATTTAATGCCGCAACTGAAAATCGTACTTACGAATATAAACTTGATATTATAATTTTGCACTGCTTTCAGTAATTTATTCGTCGCGACATAATTATTCTGATACACTTCAGCCCTGGCAATTTTATTTGAAAAAAGGTTGGTAACCGCGGCGAGATGGAGAATATATAATTTTTTATTATGAGGTATAATTTGCTGCAAGCGATGAGAGAGGTTGTCATCTCTTAAATCGCCTTCAATAACATGTATTTTATCTAATAATTCACTTTTCGGATATTTCTTTAAATAATCCGGAACAGCGTTCTTATTGAAAATGAATTGTAACCGTTCTTGGATGGACGCATCTTTTTTGCTTCTCAGCAGAATATATATTTTGGCTTCATATTTTTTCGTACAAATGGAATGAAGTATCTCGTATAATACATGACTGCCTATTAAACCGGTGGTTCCGGTTATGAATATATTAAACTCTCTATTATTGACCATCTGCCCTCTGCCGCTCTGCTCTATGATCAGTACTTTTTAACTTGTTCTATTACTCCTTTTTTAGATTACTTTTATATCTAAGTTATTTTAATATGGAATTTGGGATAATGTCCATAGAGTAGAAATTTTTTTTTGGATTATTTCATTTTTGATCTGTAAAAAAAGGTATGAGGGCGCCGGCTTTTTCTATTCAGCGGTCTGTCAGTTTGATCTCGTAGTCCCTGATGACGGTACTCCCGCTGCCGGAGGTTACCTCGTTCCCCAGCTCAAGGCAGGTAATGTATTCGTTTTTGGACATGATTCCTTTTTGTAAAAGGTAATCGATAAAGGCCGAGACATCAAGCGGACCCGAAAGGACCGGACGGTGTGCCACGAAAGTGATAATGGACCAACGGTTTTTATTTGCGCCGGAAGCATCACCGTGATCTTGGTCCATGTATATGGTATAGGTGACGCCGCCGACCTTAAGCGATTCCGACGGTGAGCCGTCCGGAATGGCTCTTCCGGCTTTACTTACCCAGATCATTACCTCATGTTTGATTTTTTTTTTCACTGAAGGCAGGGCACTGATCGTCCAAAATTCGAACGCCGTATTATAAGAGCCGTCGGCATGCAGATCGATGGTGTAATACACGGTCAGTTTTTTCGAATCCACCCTGAACGGGAAACCGGTGTTTTGTGCGGTAGGTCTTCCCCACGGGCTGGACCCGAACTGTACTTCCGGATAAGCAGATACCTCGGGAGCAAACTCCCAATGCCATGACCAGCCGAACACTGATTTTCCCTTATCATTTTTGACAAAAATCTTTTGGCGGTACGGCCCTGTTGTTTTTCCCTTGTTCCAGACATTGTTGATCAGCAGGTATTTGTTATCCACCGTATACGTGGCCCAGTCCTTATCCGATTGGTATACAAGGTTTCCCCCGATATCCGCCGGAGTGAACCCGGTGACACCGCTTTGCGTTTTGCATCCGTAAAGAAGAAAAGCCGAAAAAACAAAAAGCAGAACCGTCTTGACATATCGCGTTGTGCATTCCCCGTACGTTATCATTTACCGCCTCCTTTTATTGGGTACTAGTATAGTAAAAGACGTTCACGATTGCAATGAAACAAAAAAAACGGATGATTACCCGGATTTGCACGGATTGATTTAAAACAACCATTTGCATAATCAGCGTAATCCGTAGTTAATTTCATCTGTATTTATCT
>Ga0315536_1000117_pt1 | contig 36763 bp, 37 predicted proteins | sample SalMarSW160230MG_FD_203093 | JGI IMG/M metagenome (GOLD analysis project Ga0315536, IMG submission 203093) | Salt marsh sediment microbial communities from the Plum Island Ecosystem LTER, Massachusetts, United States - Salt Marsh Sediment SW1602-30 ...
GTAGTAGATGCAATTCAAAATCAAATGGGCACTAATGTGATATCTATCGAAGCTAAATCAAAACTTGTGGATGACCAACCTCTGGAACACTATCTTATAATAAAAGAAGATGTGCTCTCAGATTTTGAAAATCTGCTTTGGAACCTTGCTGCATTGAAAGCTGTGCAGAGGTTCTTCAAAGATTTTCATGAAAAAGAATTTTCAACTCTCCTTGAACAAACAATTCCAAAGTATCAAGATTTTATTATTGAAAAGAGCAAACAGATTGAACATGCCCGATGGATACGACCGACAGATCCCTCAATGCAACAAGTTGAGCGTGAAATATTGGATGTTCTAGCTTCTGTTGTGCTGCTTCGGCATACTGAGATTGAGCCTAGTTTCTTTGAGATGTTGCACGGCAAAATAGCGAAACGTAGGATTATTAATAATCTGTGGAAATTCTTCCAGCCAAATGAACGATACTCAAGTCATCTAGCACTTCGACTTGCACATTTCTACGTTAAAACCAAACAACGAGATCTTGTTGAACCACTACTCAATAGAGTTCTTGATTTCTTCAGCGATGACTATCATCTGCCTGATTTTGTTGATACTCGAACTTATGGTGGTAGTGGGGGTTGTGGTCAAAGTGTGGCTGCAGCGGCAGACTTCATTCTGCTTATGCTAGATATGGTTCTCTATGAGGAGGGATCTAATTTGATTGTTCTTGCTGGTGTGCCAGAAGCTTGGTTTACTTCAAAGAAACCGCTAATAGTTGACTCTTTGCCAACGCGCCGTGATAAAGCACATATTGAGCTCGGAACATCTTCAAATCAGCATCAGATAGAGATTGGCTTAGTGGATCTTCCTGAGGAGTTCGAAGTTCACATTCCATCAAGTGTTCCAATTCCAATGGTGAAAGCATATGGTGCAAGTATCGTAGAACGAGTATCGAAGGTCTCAAGTCCCTTCTTGAAACTAGTACCACTATCTGAAGAAATTGTGCTCACTTTCCATAAATAGAATGATAGTGAACCACTATCGCTAAGTACTACTCTTCACCCCAACACCTTGTGTCATCACGAAGACCCTATCTAATGTTGGCTGTGATTATTCTCTTATGGGGAACGAACTTTGTTGTAGCTCGATTTCTATCAGGACTTGAACCAATACGTGTTTCTGGTATTCTCTTCGGTTTTTTCAGATACTTCATTGGTGGTTTCACGATGATTGCAGTGCTAGTATACAACAGACTTGGGTTTTCTGAAGTACGTGAAGAAGTTGCACCTTACAAGAAGATGCTTCTTCTGAGTGCATTTGCATCAGCTATCTTTGTAATGACCTTGCATATGAGTGTGGAGTTCATCAGCTCTGGAACATCTTCCATAATTGTGAATCTGTGTCCCATTCTCGTTTTGATCTATGGCGTGTACAATTTCAAAGAACACCTAACTCCATTAAAGGTTACAGGCTTTCTGCTCGGACTCATTGGAGGGTTAGTTTTCCTCTGGAATTCTTTGGTTCTCTCACCCGGTCTGGAACTAGGTATTTCCTTTGCACTGATAGCAATGATTGCATGGGGCGCTTATACTATCACTCTTCACTACCTTGAGGGTGCAAACAAATACATCGTAATGACCGTTAAACATACAGTTTCATCAATAATGATTCTACCATTCATCTACTTAGTATTCATAGAGGGAACAACGCTAATTCTAATTTTTGATGTGTGGTCGATTCTTGGTCTGCTCTTTTCTGGCGTATTAGCTTCGGGTTTGGCATATGTTCTCTATTTCTCAGCAGTTGAAGCTATAGGAGCTCCTAAGGCATCATCATTTCTCTTCCTTGTACCCTTTGTAAGTGTCATTGGCGATTTCGTACTGGGTGAACCTCCAGCCGTGCTTACGCTACTAGCAGGGATAATTGCGATTATTGGAGTTGCTTTAGTTCGATTTTCAGGAGTCAAAGAGCTGTACTTAGAGCTGGGACAGTCATAACCTGCTAATATTGTGGTACTGCTATTGGGTAGTTCATGCATGGATTTGCTTTGGTGGTGCATCATCTCGCCATTGCCAGAGGTCTACAAAACAACGTGTTTCCTTGGGAATATCCTTCATTTTCAACCCCGTATAGATATGAGCTCCATCAATGTAGGTTTTCCCTTTGTGAGTGTACTTTTCCAAGAATTGCAACGCACCCTGATCAAAGTCTCTTGCCACTATTACAGCACTTGATGGGTAGTAGGGTCTGAAAACAAATTCATCCTTATTCATGAATCTGACACCAAATCGATCAAGGGAATCAATGAAGTCAATTAATTGTACTCTCCCTAGAACTCCTTCAGTTACCTTGACGAATATATAATGCTCTCCAAATAGACTACCTCCATTTGCAGAACCGTTTTCTTTTGAACTAGTGTCAACAAGTATATCGACAACTCCCTGTCCACCATCTCGTTTGAAGAGCCTAGCTTCTATTGAGACCTCTCCACCGTATTGACCATGAACAAAGCTTGAAACATTACTCACAAATGGGTTCTGGATTCTCTTCAGAAACTCGTCTGCTATTTCTTCAAAATCATTGTAGTCTTCGGTCAGAGGCATTGATGTGATGTATCTTCCATCTTCGAATCTTCTCCCAAGTTCACTGGCTAGAGAGTATGCTTCTTGATATTCCTTCTTTTTCGGTGAAATCAAGGCAGTAATGGTCTTGTCCCTTGGAGCCAGATAGATAACCTTCTCATCGGTTGTGAATGAAGAAAGTCCACCAAATCTCATTTCCTTGGAAAAGTGTCCAATTGCGCTTACAAAGCTAGAGAAGAGTGAAGGATCCGTTTTCCCTTTCATCTTTGAATAAAGTGGAACTCCAGAGGCTGCTTCGAATATCACTACACCTTCAATGTCCATATAGTTTACTCTCGCGATGACTGAGCGGCTTTAATGTCCTCTTTTAACGCTATTTGAGATGGTTATTCTAAGTTTCCAGGAGTTCTGGTTCTTTCACTAATTTTTCAAATATCTTCTTGTCATGGAATGGCGCTTGCCTATTCATACAAGGAATGACCGCACATCTAGAGCATGTATAACTGAACAACTCTTCCTTTGTTGGATTTGCCCCGACTGACTTTGCAAACTTGTCCCATGCTTCAAGGTAGAAGATGACCTTTTTGCTGGCAAACATCTTGAATGCGGAATTATGAAGACTCTCCAAGAATGATGATGGCTCTCTACCACTTTGATACATATTTGCTATCATTACCATCACCGGAGCTAGTGAACAGGATAACGCATATCGTTTCACATCCCAAGGGGTTTCAAATCCATCTTCGATAGCTCCAATTTCCCACATCCTGAAACATTCCAACCCAGGTTTCTTCTCATGATCGAGAATTGGATAAACTACCTTTCCTCCTGCCCTTTCTTTTCCATGGCGGATAGGAAGACCTCTTGGAACATGTGTTGGTCTTCCACAGAATCCGTAATATCCTCCAATCTTGCCATGTTTAATCAGTCTAAGAACTGCTTCTGCCTCTTCAAATGGCTTCTCAATTTCATATGCTGGAACCCAGATCATATGGTCTTCGCATCTCAACTCCCCACATAATGCACAAGGATTTGATTCTTGATTTGTTCGTATGTATCCGAATCGTTTGCACTCCTCACATGTCGTCACAAGTTTTCCTTCCAATTTTGCCTTGAGATTAGGTCTGTTAACGCATGTTAATATCTTTCTACAATTTCAAGAAGGCTTATGAAGCTGAATCCATGAAGGGAATAGGAGGATATTCAGGATGGCGAACAATGTCTATACATCAGACTTCCTAGTCATCGGCAGTGGACTTTCTGGTCTACTATTTGCCCTGAAAGTCGCCAAACATGGTACTGTCCACATAATCACCAAAGAACGAATGACAGACTCTTCGACAGAAAGAGCACAAGGTGGTATTGCTGCAGTTGTTGATTCTGATGACTCAGTTGAATTACATATTCAAGATACTATTCGTGTAGGCGACAAACTTTGCCATCCAGATGTTGTTGAAAAATTCGTTCGTGATGGTCCAGAACGAATTCGCGAACTAGTTAAGTTGGGTGTTGATTTCTGCGTTGAGGAAGACACCGGTGATTATGACTTGGGTCTTGAGGGTGGACATAGTAAACGACGTGTTCTTCATGTTAAGGATCATACTGGTGAAGATATCGAGCTTGCACTTGTTAAGCGAATCAAATGTGCAGAGAACATCAAAGTCTTTGAGAATCATATGGGTATCAACCTCTATGTACGAAATAACCGGGTGCACGGTGCTTATGTTCTAGATGCCAATACATATCAGATTGAGCACTTCACCTCTAAGGTTACTGTTCTTGCAACTGGTGGTGCAGGAAGAGTTTTTCTCTATACCAGTAATCCAGATGTTGCCACTGGTGATGGAATAGCAATGGCATACCGTGCTGGTGCCAGTGTAATGAATCTAGAAATGGTTCAATTTCATCCGACATTATTGTTTCATCATAAAATAAGGTCCTTGCTTATTTCTGAAGCACTTAGGGGAGAAGGCGCACAACTCATTGGTCCTGATGGTAAACGATTCATGCCTAATTACCACAAAGACGCTGAACTTGCACCTCGTGATGTGGTAGCACGAGCGATTGATAACGAGCTCAAGAGGACAGGCGCAGACCATATGTGGCTTGATATCTCCTTCAAGAATCCTGATTTTGTCAGAGATAGATTCCCACAGGTATACGAAGGTTGTCTTGAGGCTGGAATTGATATTACAAAAGAGCCCATCCCTATTGTTCCTGCTGCACATTACATGATGGGCGGTGTTAGAGTAGACATCAATGGAAAAACCGACGTTGACGGTCTCTTTGCGATAGGTGAAACTGCATGTACTGGATTTCATGGAGCAAATCGACTTGCATCTAATTCTCTCCTTGAGGCAACGGTCACAGCACACAATGCAGCTATTAGAGCTATTGAAGAACTCAAAGAAGACATCCCTGTAGCAGTCATATCCCCCTGGGATCCTGGAGAAGCAACAGACTCTGATGAATTGGTAGTTATTTCTCACCTGTGGGAAGAAATCCGTAGGATCATGATTAACTATGTAGGAATCGTTCGTTCAAATAAAAGACTCATTAGAGCCAGAAATCGTATTAGTTTTCTTATGCGTGAAATCAATCAATTCTACTGGGACTTTAATCTCACTCCTGACCTTGTTGAACTGCGAAATATAGCACTTGTCGCAGAACTTATCATCAAGATGGCAAGGATGAGAAGGGAAAGTCGTGGTGCACACTATAACCAGGACTTTCCAAATGAATCTGATGAAATAGTTGATACAATATTACGAAAAGGGTATAGCGCTGTTTGTCCTAAATGATCAAAGGCTATTCTACGATGAGCACTATTCTGGCGCATTACGCCATCTGTTATTGTATTCGTTCATTGGACTTCTTGGGGCTTTCTCATCGCCCCATCGACCAGTAAACTCCCGAAAATTAGTTTCATCTAGTTTTTTCAGCATTCTCTCGGTATACCAGATTTCTCCCTTATCTTGAATTCTATCACAGAAGATTTTCATGTAACATCTTGGAGTACTTTGAGGGGAAGGATAATTTGCATGAGACCCGAGTGCAACCCAAACATGGAGATGTGTTCCTCCACAGATAGGAGTTTCTACATTAAAACTTGGCATGGTCTTAGTCATGGATGCAGCTCTCGCACTCAAATGATTCGATAATAACCAGATTGCATCTTGCATCTGGCTACTATTGTATAGCCTAACTTCTACATGCTCCCAATCTCCTAAGTGATCACCTACACCAAAATGTGTCCCTGGAAAATCGTTGTAATTGTACCAGAACCAGTAACGAATCTGAGTCATCCTTTGACTTGTCCATATCTCATAGTAGCATGGTGTTAGTTCATCAAGAGTCTTAGGTGTCTTTGTAACTTCAAATTCTTCCCAGTTCTCATGATACAATTCGTATATCTTCTCTGCATCGGATGGAAAGCAGCAGTGCACACTCTCTTCTGGATGAAAATGAAGTATTGGCGCAAATGCTCTAACCAAATCGATGGAGTTCATATTGCAACATCCTCTGCATTTTGGAAGATATCAATCAGTACATTAAGATAATCCATCTTCATATCATCTCTCTCAGCTCTTTAGCATTATCTTCGGGACAAGAATCATTTGTGAATACAGCTATACCAGTTTCCACTCCTTCAGAGCATTTCTTTCGTAATGCTTGTAATTCAATATGAAAATGCCAATAGGGATGTTTCCCTTTGGATGGACGTGTATGAAAAGCCATGACATATTCAGGCTCATCAAAAATCTTGGAATATCTCTGCACAACATTCTGAAACAACTTTCCAAGTTCTAGTAGTTTGTCATCAAGCTCAACAAGACTTCCCACATGCTCTCTTGGGTAGATATGAACCTCATACGGTCCACGGGCAAAGTGTGGCACAAGCGAGACAAAATGGTCTGTTTCTAAGATGATTCTACTTGTTGGAGTCTTCAGTTCATTCTTCAATATCTGGCATACTAAGCATTGTTCTTCTTCTTCCCACATTTTTCGAAACTGTGTGAGTTCCTGTTTGATTCGAGGAGGCACGAATGGAAGTGCATAGACTTGTGCATGAGGATGGTTCAGTTTTCTTCTATTCTCAAATTCGTAGATATACTCGACACCTTTCTCTTTATCCAATTCTTGGAATACTCTGAGATATTCTCGAAATACTTTCTCGAGATGATTGTCACTCATCACTTCGATTTGTTCATCATGTCTAGGCGAGAGGATTATTGTCTTACAGAATCCATATGCCGGTGCTTCAATTACATAGTTCTCAATCAGAGGCATTACTCCCACCTGGGGATCTAATGCAGGAAATTCATCTTGCACGGTTAGCACCTGCAAGTCGCCAGATAATTCTTTATTTCTTTGGCAGAATGGACATTGCGCAGATGCACCTTGAACTGGACTCCTTGGTGTAACAATAATCCATTCTCCTAGCATCAGATTCCATCTAAGAGTACTCATCTTGAATCAGATTATGTTCATATCACGTTCGTTAAATTCATGTCGAAATATGATTTTTCCGCACAGGAGGAAGCGTCGGTACAATGAATCATGAAGAAATTAATGAGCTTGAACTACTTGGTCATAACGCATGGTTTGCTCAAGAACGAATGAGAATAGGAGGCTGGTTATTACGAGCTGACCATGGAGTGACAAGACGCGCAAACAGTGTGTTACCTCTGGGGCCTCCCGGTCTTGACCTTTCCACTGCAATTGATTTTGTAATTGAATTCTACAGTAGTAGAGATCTTATTCCCCGATTTCAAGTATCTGAGGCCAGTTTCCCTGTAGATTTGGATAGTATACTAAATGATTATGGATTTGCTAAAGTTTTCCCTGTGGAGGTCTGGACTGCTGAGATTTCTTCATTACTTGAATTACAGCCAACGCATGAAACAAAGTATCTAAGCGAAATAACCGATGAATGGATTGACACGTTTATTCAAGCTTCACGATATGATCCTGCAACGATGAGTGTTCGAAAAAGTATCATAGAACGAACTGATCAACCTCATATCTTGGCCCAAGCTACTGGTAAGGATTCGATAGATGCAGTGGGATTTGGAGTGGTTGAAGGAAATTGGCTTGGGCTCTTCAATATTGCCACTCATCCCGAAAAACGGAAGACAGGAGCTGCAACTGCGGTCAATCATGCATTAGGAGTTTGGGGTAGTGAGTTGGGTGCAACCAGAGTATATCTTCAAGTTGAAATGAACAATAATATTGCAAAGAATCTCTACAGGAAATTAGGTTTTGCTCATGCTTACACATACTGGTATAGACGACTAGACTCTGTGAAAAAGGAGAAAATTGCTGCAAGTGATACACTGCAGCACGATGATTGTTAGGTCTGTTTTCAAAGATACTTTACCATTTCACTAAAATCAGATTTAATTTTGAGCGCTTCTTGTGACCCTCCAAAGTCGCTAGGTGAGATACTTAGCTGAGTTCCTTTCACAGTCGCTTCGAGAACCATCACTCCAGGCACTTCTATTTTAAGACCTGTATCTCCATCTCTTTCAATTTTCTCAGTGTAAAATAAATCCGTGTTGTTTGACACAGCTAGCATTAAGTAGGCTACTTTTTTGTCTGCCACCGAAATGATACTCTTTGGTGTTGGTGGGGGAGTCGGTGGTGCAGCAGGTCGGGCGGCCTCACGTGCTGGTTCCTCATACAGAGTTTCAGCAGTAAGTTGTGGCTCTGGTTCAGGTACGGCCTTCATTGTTGGTGCTCCAGCAATGGGTTCCATACTGGTCCCTGTTCCTGCATCCTTTTTAAACGCTAGAAACTTGTCATCAAAACTCCATTTATCGTCAAGAACTCGTCTGAATGATACAATAGCGGAGGCGATATCTGGGTCAGTATCATCTTTCTCCATCATCTCGACTATTTTGGAAGAAGCAAGTCCGATGGTAGTCACTCCAATTTTATAACCAGATTTTTGAATGCCTCTAGCCATTCGTAGTGCATGCATTCTTGTTGGCATGTTAACATTACGACCAATCCATACCCAGCATGTATCATTATACTCATCTAGTACAATAATCGCATTGTCACTATTGACCTGTCCAACATCTAGGCGTACTGGACTGACTTCACCTGAATCATCTGTTAGCATAAGCATGAATGCTTTCCTTGACATTTGCTTCATAATAACCGGGACCTCCTTACATAATCGATAGTCCCACCAAACTTTTTCCTATAGATGTTTAAAAGAAATTCTTGGATGGACGAAGTCAACTATATTCGATTGAGTGAGTCGTCTGAACGACATAATACCTACTAAAAGAGTCGGAGATGCTCTTCTATGACATGAAGCTTGTCGATGTCATATCTATTTCACTGTCAATAACAAGGATTGATTGAGTGTCTTCAATACCGTCGATTCTACGTAATTTATTCGTGATAATCTCAACAAGGGTTTCCATATCTCGACCACGAACCTCTGCAACGATATCATATGGTCCAAAGACCTTGTGTGCCTCATCAGTTACAGAGAGCCCTAACACCTCTCTCAATACATGGTCTTCTTTTCCGACATGAGCTTTGATCAGAACATATGCCTTTACCATTCTCTGCACCAACGGCTTGTTCCTGACTTCGCACCGAAGAGGTTGATAACTCTTACTCTGAGGAGATTTAATCAACAAATCTTGCGATTTTTGCAAAAGCAAGGGTTATGCCTATTCAGATGTGCACAGATACAGGTTAGGTGTAAACTATCAACTCCTACCAGTAATCAACCACGAGTAGATGACGACTTCATTCAATCCGGTAATCTCTTCAGAATGATGATAAAAGGAGCGCAATCACAGCAATACCATAAGAGAAAACTTGTTGTATGCTATTCCACTCGTTGATGTGAGGAGTATTGTGGAATGGAGATGAAAGATACTCAAAGTCTGAGCAGTCAGAAAGAAAGCATACTACGAAAATTCATCAAGTTCATCTTTAGCATCTTCAGGATATTAGGTCACGGACTCATCGTAGTCTTTGGACTCAGTCTCTTTTTCTACTACCTCACAATTCTTCAGATAAACCTCTGGCTTAGTAACTATATCCCATTCGTCCCTCTTCTTCTCGTTCTTCTAATACCCTTTGTTTTCATTATCTTGGGGGCATTGAATTCATACTCAGTGAGATACATCTATCATCGAAAAACAGATGACAATTGGCTCAGTCTACTAATAGAAGGATTCCTTGTGTCCTTCATAGGATTTCTATTCACAATAGCCTGGAGTCTATTGATCATGTACTTTGTTGGACCTCAGTGGCCGCCTATTTACTATAATTTCAGTTGGTCTTTCATTATATTCTACCTTCTGCTGCTGCCATCAATAGGTTATATTACAAAAGAAACAACAATCGTTTTTTTTTACAAGAATAAAAGTTTTGGAAAAGTCTTCGAAATTTGAAAAGTAGCAACATGAATCTGAAAAAAAGAAACTGCAGATGGGCAGCTATTGCTGCCCAACTTCTTTTTAGCTAAACGTATTGCTCTGTGTTGGTCTAACCAGACATAGCAAATCTAGGACACTTCTCCTTGGATATACCAGGAGTCTCACATGGCTTGTTCATGCCTGTATAGAATTTGAATCCATCAACACCGCATTTACCTTCGGCCGCATTATATTCTGGACATGTCATACTACATACTTCCAATTCGGTCTTTCGAGTCCACGGTCCCAAACTACTAATAGTCCGGCTTGGACTGTCATTCAGAAACTTCCTATTAGCACATATTAAGCTATTTCGGTTGCTTGCCTTCTAGTGTATTGATTCGCCAGTTAAAAGAGACCTCTATCACCAATGACCTGCTTCAAAAGTTTGGGATTATCTGTGAATATCCCATCGACGCCAAGGTCAAGAAGATGATTCATCGTGGGGCTATCATTGATAGTCCAGACGTGAACTGCAAGATTATAGTCGTGTGCTTTTCGTACGAATTTCTTGGTCACAACTTTGAGTGGTCCTGACTTCGTGGGGACTTGAAAGGCTCGATAATGAATATCTTTACTATTGATTCTCGGAAATCCTATCTTTGTGTTCAAAACAAATCTCGTCACTTCTCCTGGATGGGCACTAGTTGGGATATTCGGCATAAGCTCCCTGAAGCGTTCCATTTGAGCATTATGAAATGAAGCGATAATTACGGAATCAGAACGGTCAGTATCTACAATCAATTTTGCGAGTTCCGCTGGTGCTGCAGGGAATGTGTCCTTGATGTCGAGGTTGAAGATCGTATCTGGGAACCTGTTAAATGCTTCTTGCAGAGTCACAATAGTATGCCCTTTTCCTCTGAAGGGAAACGTTGCACCCCCATCTGGAGTGAAGGTGTATCCGAAGTCGATCTGTCGCAGTTCATCCAATGTGTACGAGCGAATTGTTCCAGATTTTCCTGTGGTTCGTTCTAAATCTTCATCATGAAAGAGAACGATTTCATCATCCTTTGTGAGGTGTACATCTGACTCTAATACATCGACTCCAATTGACGCCGCTGATTCCAAGGCTAACATCGTATTTTCAGGAGTATTTTCAGACTCTCCACGATGAGCCATGATTAACGGTCGTTCAATATCAAAAATCATTGTATTCTCACTTCCCGAACTCGAATGCTACCTTGATCGCTCTGTGCTTCCCTTTATGAGACGCCACAGCGAACGCGGTCTTGTATTCATCTATGACATACCTGTGCGTTACAAGTTTTTCGAGAAGGCTTGGTTCTTTCTTCATCATCTCAAAAGCAAGTTCGAACGTATCGATAGACTCACCATTGTGCATTTCTAGTCCATGCATCATCGATCCCAAGATATCCACTTGTTTGTAAACCGCCAATACCCAGTCAGTCTTCTTGGTCACACTGAAGTCCATACCTACAATTACTACTGTTCCGTTATTCTTGATAAGATGCAATGAATCATCCAATGTTGAGTCCGAAGCAATACTATCGTAGATTATATCAGGACCCGAGCCTCCATAGAGAATCTTCTTTCCTAAGGCTGGTTTGAGAAGATACCCCTCCGTAGTATCTGCAATATTCTGATATAGCGTATCTGTAGTCCTCTCAGAAATCACCTCGTCTGCACCCAGTCGTTTTGCTACCGCCTCTTGGAACGGATATCGTGCCAAGACAATTATCCTGCATTTTGAACCTAGCCCTCTGATAGCTCTTACTATCATGAGACCGATAATTCCTGCACCTATGACAATCACTGTATCGTCATCCGAAGGTACTTTTCGTTTTACGGCATGAATTGCAACTGAAAGGGGTTCAGCAAGGAGAGCTATGTCCTCTGGAATGTTGTCAGGCACCTTTCGAAGCTGCCCTGCAAAAGTAACGAAGTATTCACTAAAACCTCCGCTTCCAAACCCACCGAAATTCAATCTACCACCGTATTTTTCTTCAAGGGCTGAATCATCGCCTATTCCAGCTATCGCTTGACATGTTTCTGGTTTCCCCGACTTACAACTCTCACAGTACTCAAACCCATAACATTCACACGATACAACTGGAGAATGACTTACTCGGTCACCAACGCTTAAGCCTTTGACCTCATCACCAACTTCTTCCACAATTCCAATGACTTCATGGCCAAGTGGGAATGGGTTCTCTTTCCTTGCGAAAATGCTGGCCGCATATGAGATGTTTACCTCTATTTGATGGAGGTCTGACGCGCATATGCCAGAAATGATAGGACGAACGAGTACTTGCAGTGGATGGGCAATACCTGGTTTTGGCCAATCTGTTCGATACTTGATCATTGTATATTTACCTGCTAATTTCATCTTCTTTCGGACAGCTTTGCTAATTTTGAGGTCGTACATTATCGCTTTCGTAGGTATCACTCTCTGAATAAGCGATTATCTAGATACTTCAATCAGATATATCCATCGAAGAAAAAGAAGTAGAACCTAGAGTATGAAGCTCCAGTCTTAATCGAAATTTAATCAACACTCTTTGGCTAGTTTCTCTATCTGGTTGTAATGAATTTTCCACATACCCTTATCGGAATATAAACACTATAATAAAGCGATAGAAATATCCCGCAACTGAGTCAGGGAAGGATTGAGGAAGAATGACTGACACCTCTATGAATATCAGAGCCAGATGGACCAAGTCCGGTATTCCTACAGAACAGATGCTCATTGATGCTGCAGCTGCAGGAATGGTTTCGCGCAAGGATGAACCCTATGGCGAATTTGTTGAAGATATAGATATAGCACGGGCAAAGAACTTTCTCAAGAAGATGATTGGTTATGGTCATGAGAGTGTGCTCGAACATATTGTGTTTCAGTTTTGGCTCAGTATGTCACGTGTTGCATCCCATCAGCTTGTCCGGCACAGGATGGCCTCTTACACACAGATGAGCCTGCGCAAAGAGAGAGACCTTTCCACTGAAGACTTTGTCATCCCTCCCGCAATCAAGGACGAAGATCGCAGTGAGTGGCTACAGGACACTCAAGTTGTCATCGATACCTACCGAAAATGGTTGGACAAGGGATATGATGTTGATGTGGCTCGACGAAAAATCACTCAAGAGGCTAGAACTGATTTGGTCATGACAATCAATGCGAGGTCTCTCAGGAACTTCTTCAGTCTGAGGGCAAAACATGACGCTGATTTTGAGATTCGAGAGGTCGCGAGAAGAATGTATCAATTAATAGAAGAAGAAGAACTCACCTTCCTCTTTGAAGACATTGGATTTGAATGAAAAAGAAGAAGAAACTGGAGCCGAAGCTCCAGTCTTAAGTTAATTCTAGTCAACACCGCAATTCTTCTTCAAGAGTTCCCAATCGTGGGTTACCTGTTCTTGGATACTCTTTCTGAACTCTGCCCATTCCGGCTTGAAGAGGTGCTTAAACTGTCCCATCCGTTTGAAGTATTCATCGACAGGCTTGAGCTCCTTGAGATTCTTACTTGCGCTTGACATTATCCACTCTTCGCCATCGATTACCTCGTAGAGTGGGTGTAGGCCAGTTTCAACAGCTAGCTTGGAAAGTGCTATACTTTCACCAGTTGCTGAACGCCAACCTCTTGGACATGGGGAGAATGCATGAACAAATGCTGGGCCTTCAACCTCAAGCGCTTTTCGGAACTTTGTTATGAAGTCACGATAGTTCGATGGTTCGACAGTGGCAACATACGGGATCTTGTGGGCTGCAACAATCTGCGCGAGAGGCTTTTTCAGTTGCAGTTTACCCGGAATCTTACTCCCTGCCCATGAGGTTGTGGTTTCCTGACCAGTGAATGTTGCTCCTGACCTCTGAATTCCTGTGTTCTGGTATGCACCGTTGTCGTAACACATGTAGACCATGTCATGACCGCGTTCCATTGCACCACTGATGGCTCCAAAGCCAATATCAAAGGAGGCACCATCTCCACCAAGGGCAATCACATCAACATGCTCATGCTTGAAGCGTCCTTTTTGATGCATAGTCTTTGTTGCTTCAATCACGCCAGAGGCAACAGCCGCAGCGTTCTCAAAGGCTACGTGTATCCAAGGTACATTCCAAGCAGTGTACGGATAGATTGTAGTCGCAACCTCAAGACATCCTGTATTGTTACATACAATAGTAGGGCCTCTGAGTGCCATTCCCATTAGTTTGATCACGACTGGTGCCGCACATCCTGCGCACATGCGGTGACCTGAGTTTAGAATGCGGTCTCTCTTGATCATATCTTTGATTGATACTGCTGGTTTGTCTGCTGTAGCCATTATTTACGAACCCCCAGTGTTTCGTACAAAGGTGCTTGTCCTTTTTTCAGGTAATCCTTTGTCTTCTCAAAGCCTTCTACGAAGGTCATCGGTGTTACATCGCGACCACCAAGTCCCACAACAAAGTTTACAATCATCGGTCGTGACTCTGCCTCATAGAGTGCTGTCTTGACCTCTAATGCAAGTGGATTGGTTGCTGCACCAAAGGACATTGCTTTCTCAAAGACTGCAACTGCCTTGGCTTTACCAACAGCTTTCGCTATCTCCTTCGTTGGGAATGGTCGGAACATCTTCAGACGAATGACACCAACCTTTTCGCCTTTCTCTCTAAGTACATCTGCAACGACTTTTGCAGTTCCTCCCATAGAACTCATCGCGATAATGATAATGTCTGCATCCTCGGTCTTGTAGGTCTCAAACATTCCGTATTTACGACCGGTTAATTTTTCAAATTCGGCTTCTACCTCTTTGTAGATTCGAGGAACGTTCTGCATCGCCTCGTCTTGCTGCTCCTTGAATTCGAAATAGTAATCAGTCAAAGCTAATGGCCCCATAGTAATCGGATTATCTGGATCGAGTGGTTGAACAGGTACCCGCACACCTACAAACTTCTTTACCGCATCGTCAGGAAGCATTTCTACACGTTCAACGTTATGGCTAACAATGAATCCGTCGATTCCAACCATGACTGGTAGTAATACATCGTGATGTTCTGCAATCTTGAATGCCATGAGGGTTGTGTCGTAGGCTTCCTGTGAGCTCTGGCAATAGAGCTGGATAAAGCCGCTATCGCGCATTCCCATTCCATCACTATGGTCGTTATGGATGTTGATCGGAGCTGATAGTGCTCTGTTTGCCACTGTGAAGACGATTGGCATTCTCATCGAGGCTGCGCAATACAGAATCTCCCACATGAGCGCAAGACCAGCTGATGCTGATGCCGTTGCGACTCGTGCGCCAACAGCTGATGCACCTACGCAGGCACTCATTGCTGAGTGTTCAGACTCAACAGGGATCACTGCAGCATCGACTTCACCGTTTGCTGCAAATTTCTGATAATCCTCAACTATGATTGTCTGAGGAGTGATTGGATATGCTGCTAGGACATCTAGGTCTGCTTGCTTGAGTGCATACGCAATTGCTGCATCTCCAGTGAGTCCCTCGATTTTTATCTTATTTTTTGGTACACTCATCGAGTCTCACTCCGTCTCCATGTGGATGCTATCCGTTGGACATTCATTGGCACAAATCCCGCATCCTTTGCAGTAATCGTAATTGTATGCATATGCATACTTGCCATCCTTTTCAGTCAAGATGACTGCGTTATCTGGACAATAAATCCAACAACGACCGCAGGTTCCATTCTTTATCCATAGACAGGTATCATCATTGTGAATGGGTTTCTCCGCACGCCATCCTCCAGTTTTATACTTCTCAGAGTTTCCTGGCTCGATGATGTTCCCAGCCATTGGGATTTCGTTGTATTTCTCGCTCATCCGACTTTAGCCTCCGCTACAGCTCGTTCAATTGCAACTTTGTTCAAATCTCCTACCTTACCGGGGTATCTCTCTAGGACTTCATTGATCACAGTCTCGACTGCCACTACACCTGTGGCTTTGACTGCTGCTGCCATGGTGGGCATGTTTGTAAATGGTCGACCCATGACCTCCATAGCGATGGTACTTGCATCAACTGTGACAACCTTACCACCAGTGAAACCAAATTTATCCCTGATGGCTTGAGGTTCTTCACGACTATTGACAACAAGAATACCGTCCTCCTTTAGACCCTCGGTAGGATTAACAACATCAAGTAAGGTGGGGTCAATACAGACCACAACATCCGGGTGATACACCTGTGCGTACACCTGGATGGGTTCCTTACTGATTCGCAAAAACGCTCTAACAGGGGCTCCAGTTCGTTCAGGCCCGAATTCGGGGAACGCCTGGATATAATTACCCTCAGTAAGAGCGGCTTTACCTAGCATTTGATTGGACGTCACGACTCCTTGGCCGCCACGACCATGCCAGCGAAATTCAGTAATTCCTTTTGCAAAGTCCATACTCATTATCTATATCACCTACAGGGTGAATTCAAGGCAGGGACTTTGTGGGGTGCTTATTTATTTACTGGCATGGTCTTCATATTGTAACCTATCTCTTTTTCATAAAGACCAGAACAATCAGGATGACTACAACTGCTGAGACCCGTGCTGTAAGTATCAATGGTTCTACTGAAGGCACAATCCTCTCTAAGCAAATTTTTTGACAAGCAAAATAATGACGGCAAAACATACTACGGTGACTCCCGATGCATACATCACAAGCTCAGTTCCAATGCCTCCGAGAATGAAGGATATCACTGAAACCACTACTTCATCTCTTGCTACATTTCCTGCTCCATCAGTCACATTGAGATTTATTGTATACGTTCCCTCGGTTAGATAATCCAAAGAAAATGTGATATCTGATCCATCCCAAACACTATCTTCCTTAAGTTCATCGTTTACATAGATCCGATAGCGTTCGGGGAATCTATCACTCGCTGACCAAGATATTGTTTCATCGTTGCTCTCTATATCTATGACAAAATCAGGTTCATGAAGTACAATAGGTAAATCTGTATCTATCAAGAGAGTAGCATATGGATCTGTAGAGCCTCCTGTACCATCAATGGAATATTCTTCTGACGAATTATAGTCCGACCACTCGTTCCCTATACTTACACCATCTGTGAACATAGTGTTTTCTCCACTATCCATAGCATTTTCGAATGTATTCCATCCAAAAGCATTACCAAAAATGGTATTATTCTCACAAAAGACCTCTACATATACACCGCGTTGGTAATTAGAATAGATTGAATTATTTATGATATTGCATGAATACGAATTAACCATCATTGTTCCTATGTCGTTATTAGAACACAAGCACTCAAGTACCGTACAATTGCTAGAAGAATCGAGTAATATTCCTCTGTACGCATCAAAAGATACACAATTCCTGATCACACAATTTATTGCTCCACGTAGTTCAATTGCAATATCTCCTCCACGGACATGGCAATTTTCAACAACTCCATCTTCAACATTTTCTAAACGAATGACGGATGATCCGATTTCACTGGTTCCTGCAAGATCGAATGTAAATCGAGAATCCCTGAGAATAAAGGACGACGTGGTGTCATGTATGTAAAAGCAATTCCTTCCACGTAGCGTTTTTCCCTCAATGATATAGGGATTACTTCTCGTTCCCACACCTGCTGAGCTTTGTTCAGCTAATTCCGTATTGCTCCCAATCTCGATTGGTATATCGACTTGACTTGGAGTCATTATACGGATTGATTGAGTTGAAATAATTAAGTCTGAATGTGTTATATTACTGAAACCTAGTGTTGCTAGAAAAAGAATCAGTATAAGACTAAACGCAAGTCTGTCGCTATTCACCCATTCAAGCCCCTGGTTTTCTTATTGAGGAATAATTTGTCTAGTGATTTTAACCTCTTGAACCTTACCACTAAAGCGAGGGCGTACTAACAACTACTCATCAGACACTTGTTCAGCAAATACACCATTCATCTCAATGAAAATCTGGCGATAATCTTTATTCTTAATGACAACATCTACAGAATCTTTGGTTCTACTTGTATTCTCAAACTTTAATCCACGCTCCAGAGCTCTTGGAAACAATCCATAGATAATTGTAGCAGCTAATAGAAATCCAAAGAATAGTACTCCCAGTACTGGTTCGATGAGAGATCGTGAGTAGATTAGTGCCAAGTTGATTTGAAGGAGGTAGAAAACTATCGGATAGAATAGCACAAAGAAACCCAGGACTGAAACAAGCCGTGTTCGAATTGTTCTCACGCTCTTACTTCCATGTGCGATGCATGTTGGCACTGGGAATGTCGTTGTGCTCTTTGCAGATTGAAGAGTAGCTGCAATCTTATCATCACCCTTTCCCCATGAGCTTGAATCGTAGCTATCTGGACCATGACCTTCTATAATTGTGATGAAAACCAGATCTTCTGCTGGTTCCATACATACAGGACAATACTCAGGAAATTGGATCTTCGATAATCTAACTCTAATTTTGTTATTCTCTGAACTGCGCTCCGGTGAATTAGTCAGGGATTATCCCACCTTTTTTTCTAAGTTCACTCTGGTGGTAGTACTATTATCTGTACGCTAGTCACTGGTCTATTTTCTTGAGGATCTAACGCGTCAAAAGTGTCGAAAGTCATCATGTATGTGAACTTCTTCTCTGCTAGTTTGAGTTCGTGAGCCACTCGGACTGCAAGACCGATACCTTTGAACCCAAAGCCTCGGATTGCAACCATTCTCTGTTCTTCCTTCACAAGATTTCGCAGGGTCCCTACAATTTTAGGTATGTTCACCCTTCCTGCCTTCTGCGAGATCTCAAGAAGAACATACTCGCTAGTTGGAAAAACTTCAACATCGGTTTCAAGTGCTATAGAGATGATGTCCTCTCCTATCCTTAGTTGTTCAGGTATACGGTTTCTGAGTGACATGAGGTAATATGAACAAGTCTGACTAATCAACTTGATGGCTGCGGAAGCCCATAACTCAAGGCTCATATATTGAACTGAAACGAGTTCTTGTGGAGATACAATTCATGGAGCGTAATCAAGCAATAGGTATCGCAGTCATTCTAATTGTTGTAACATCAATTGGATTCATTGCTGTATGGAGTCCACCTCCGACGCCTGATGTAAGAATTGGTTATCTCTCTAAAGATCTCCATCAGCTTGCTCTTCGTGTAGCTATTGTAAATGGTTTATTCGAACGAGAAGGTATCAATGTTGACCTTGTTGAATATGGAAATGGTGCGCTTGAAATGGATGGATTCCTAGCGGGTCAGATAGATATGGGGTATTTAGGAGCTGCTCCTGCAATGCTGAAGCGAATCAATCAGGATATTCTTGTAACCCTCTTAGCTGCAGTAAATTTGGAAGGTTCTGCAATCATGGTCTTAAAATCAGAGTATGATGCAGGGCATGTCACCAGTGTAGCAGATCTGGCAGGAAAAGGAGTATATCAACCTGGGCCATCGACAGTCCAGAACTTCCTTTTGCGACTTGCGTTGAATCAATCTGGGCTTTCATATGCTGACATAACCGCATATACAACTTCACCTTCTCTTATGGCTAATTCTTTGACAGCGAGTTCACCAGCTTTTATTGCTTGGGAACCTTTCAACGCAAAATCAGAATATGACAATATTACTGTTCCTTTGATACAATCTGGTGAAATATGGCCAAGGCATCCATGTTGTGTTTTAGCCTCAGAAAACAGCTTTCTTGCTGAGCATCCAGATATCGCTCAAAAAGTCACAGATATTCATGTTGAAGCTGAAGAATGGATTGTAGCCAATCCAGCTGCAGCCATAGCCATTGCTGTCAATTGGCTAGAGATGGATGAAACTCCAGTCACAACAGCATTCAATAACATCATCTATGATTACAATCTGAATAGAACTGGTCTTGAAAGATATCTTGATTTCTTGATTCAAGAGAATCAGTTGATTCCTGGCAAGATACCTGCTGATCCCGCAGCTTTTCTTGATGGTTTCATTAACACTACCTTCGTTGATAGTCTATGATTCTGTAGTTGCGAATCGACAGACAGAAAAGTAAGACATATCCCTTGTGATGATGAGAAGGATGTCTGGAGCAGAAATAGAGGAGCAAATTAAAGTTACTCCTCAATCTTCCAAGAAACTCAACCAAGATGACTTTCTACACAGGATTATCTTGAAAATAATCCTCCCCATAATTATTCTGATTATTATCTGGCAGATGATATCAACACTTGCAAGAATATCCCTGGCTGACGTGATTGAATCTTTTATACGTCTAGCTTTGGTAGGTGATAGTGAAGGTAATTTACTTAGTACTCATATTCTTGCTAGTCTTTTCAGAGTAGTCCTCGGATTTTCACTAGCAATTGCAACAGCAGTTCCCATTGGGATAATAATTGGACGGTATCGATTAGCTAATTCTGTTTTTGGCCCTGTAATAGAAGCTATGCGACCTATTCCACCAATCGCTTGGATACCTCTCTCACTATTGCTTTTCAGTGGTAATCCAATTGCAGCCCGAGCTTTCATTATATGGATTGGTGCCTTCTTTCCAATTCTTATCAATACGACAACTGGTGTAAAAAGAACCGAACCGGTTCATGTTGATGTAGCAAAGACACTTGGCGCAAGTGAACGACAGATACTTGGAAAGATTGTAATCCCTTCTGCTGGTCCTGAGATTTTTGCAGGACTTCGGATTGGCTTTGGCATCGGTTGGATGTGTCTCGTTGCAGCAGAGATGATAGGCGGCCAAGGCGTAGGTGGTTTGGGGTATTTGGTGTGGATAATGCAGCAGGTTGGGGATACGGGCGCGGTTATCTCGAGTATGTTTCTAATAGGTCTGATTGGTTTTCTGTTTACCTTTCTCTTTCTGCAAATTGAAAAACAACTTCTCAAATGGAGGCAGTCTGTTTCTGTGTAGCTCCAAGCATTGCCTTCTCTTGCTCAACTCTTAGAACATCCAGTATCTGACTTCTATACTCCAAACACTCATGAGACGTTCTTATTCTCGGTCTTGGAAGGTCTAATTGGTACTCTGCAATGACTTTAGCTGGTATGTTGCTTAATACAAGTATACGATCTGAAAGGAATACAGTTTCATCTACGTTATGTGAAACAAATAAGATCGTGGAACCTGTCAGATCCTGAATTCTGAGGAATTCTTCTTGGAGGTAATTTCTGGTCTGTGCATCTAAATTAGAGAGTGCTTCATCGGCGACAAGTAAGTCTGGTGAAACAATGAGACTCCTTGCCATTTCGGTCTTTCGAGCTTGCCCTCCAGATATCTCATGAGGATAATGATCTTCGAGACCTTCCATTCCTACAATCTTGAGGGCTTCATCTACTCTTCTATCTCTTTTATCGCGAGGAACTCCTTTTACCTCAAGACCAAACTCGATATTCTGTCTTACTGTACGCCATGGGAAGAGTGATTCTTGCTGGAAAATGTATCCAACTCTGTTGTGACCCGGTTCAACTTTTTGGCCATCAATCAGTACTTCTCCCTCATCCGGTTCCAACAAACCTGCAATGATTTTTAGCAGTGTTGTTTTCCCGCAACCGCTTGGTCCAAGGATGCTCAAGAATTCTCCTTCTTGAACATCAAAAGAAATATTGTCTAGAACTTCAGTCTCGTCTGAATTCCCAGTAGGATATGACTTTGACAGGTTGAGAACTGAGAGTTTGAGCATTTTATATCTAAGTAATGTCTTACTCCGCTCCGCTGTTAAATACTATGTTGTAAACAGGCCTCTTCTGAGTGCTTGAGGCTGACCGCACAAAGTAAAAATAGTCAGCCGACTCAGTCAATATAACAAAAGGCACTGATATTTGGACTTATAATTTCTATATCCGACTTTCAAAGTGTCTTTTTATAATCCGGAAGGTAACTGACGTGGGATCACCAAAGATTCTATTCGAGATTGACGACGATGAGAGCACCAGTGCGATTGCTGTCGGTGATGTAACTGGCAATGGTACTGCTGAATTATGCACAGGTGGTCGTGATGGTGTCATCCGATTATACGACGCAAATCGCTCGGAGATTGTGCTGTTAGCACAACAAGATGTCGGTGGCAGTATCTTATCCATTAAAGTTGCAGATGCTAACAACGATGGACAGATGGAGATTATTGTAGGAAGAGCACTCAGCCCCTCTGAATCCCCTGGAGTAGGAAACACAGTCCAAGTTTTTCGATATGCTCCTAGCGGTCAATTAGAAATTATCGGAGAATATGCAGTTGATAGGTTTGTTACCACGGTTTACGTGACTGATGTTACTGGAGACGATAAGAATGAGCTTCTTGTTGGAGCAAGTGATTCGACTCTGCGAATCCTTCAGATGGACACAGAGAATAACATCAGTGAATTCGCTATACATAAGCTAGAGGATATGCCTCTTGTCATCGGTACCTGTGATGTAATTGGTGATGAAATCGAAGAGATAGTCACTGGTAATCGAGACAATACATTGAGAATCTTCAAGGTGACTGACCATAGAATAGAACAGATTGAAGCGTTAGAACTTCCCTCTCCTGTCGTGTCTCTTGCATCTGGTGATATTCTTGGAGACCGTAAGATGGAACTTGGTGTTGTCACTAGAGATGGTTCCATTAGAGTATACCGCAACGAGGAAAGCAAATTCGACCTCTTCGCATCTTTACTTGATGTCGATGCGCTATCTATTCGAATTGAAGAAATAAATGCTGATCACATGGATGAAGTCATTGTTTCAACAAAAGACCACAAGATTCGGTTCTACAATCTGTATATGGCAGACCTCATTGAGTTAGCAACAGTAGATATTGGTAAGAAGATCCTTGCCATTAATGTTGGTGATGCTGGCGGCGATGGCCGTAAAGAAGTACAGGTCGGAGTTGCTGATGGTCCATTGAAGGTCATAGAAGGACTCTATAAGATTATTCCAAGCTTTGAGGTCAGCTCAAATGCAAAGACCGGAACTGAACTCAGTGGTAAGATTACTGTGTACAATATTAGTGATGAACCCGTCACTGGAATATCTGGCAAGATTTACCATTTTCCAAAGGACAATATGGATGTAGACCCACAGCAATTACGGTTTGATCTTGCTGCTGGCGAAAGTAAAAGTATTGATGTTCGTCTTATGCCAAAAGCAGAAGGGACTATCATTGTTCGACCCATCGTCCTGATGTGGACCGATGCAAGTGGATCTGTAAAACAGGTCACAACTCCTGAAACCGCGATTCTTGTCGAACAAGGTGCTTCCATTGCAGCTCCTGCAGATATTGCTCCGGTTATAATTGAACCATTTGAAACAAGTTCTATTGAAGAAACAATAATTGAAGAAGAGTCTCCATTTGAACCCGTCGTCGGAACTGGTTTTGGAGACATTGATGCTGAACAGAAACTGGCTGCTCAGAAGATACTTGAGACTACCATGCCTGATGATGGTGGTGACTCGTTAAAAGCTGCAGAACAACTTCTCGACCAACTTTTTGGTGCTGAGGAAACATCAGCTGCAATGACCGAGATTGACGATATCGAAGCGCTCATGGCAGAACCCACACCCGATGAGATCACAGTGGTTGCTGCTGCTGTTTCAGATGATGAGAGTGCACTCGTCACCGAGATTAAAAACAGGCGTCCAAAAGCTCCAAGACCTGGTGCCGCCCCTGACTCCTATCAATACCTCTTCAAGCTGATGGTGATTGGTGAAGGTGCGGTCGGTAAGACCACATTGGTCAACCGTTATGTTACTGGCACCTTCGAGCGTGATTACAAGACCACGATCGGGTCTCAATTCGCAGTCAAATTAACACACATCTCTCCACCCGAAGCTGAGTACGCAACTGGAATCAAGATACAAGCGTGGGACGTGGCTGGCCAGGCGCGGTTTAAAGCCGTTAGAAAGATGTACTATTCTGGAGCCGCAGGAATCATTATAGTATTTGATGTTACTCGTAGACGTTCCTTCACAGAATTGTCAAAGTGGATTCAAGAGGCTGATGAGTCGATAGGTACTAGAGTGCCGATTCTCCTTGTCGGAAATAAGACTGACCTTCCAGACCGCGCAGTACCTTCTGATGAAGCGAAGAAATGGGCTGAAGATAATGGCTTCCTCTACTTGGAGAGCAGTGCTAAGACTGGAGAAGGTGTTGCTGACATGTTTACCGTTTTAGCAGAAATCATGTGGCGTGAAGCGCGAAGGATTGCAGACGGAAAGAAAACAGAGATGTGATCTAGTCCTCAGACGCTTTCCAGCAAGAGAGATTGAGTTTACTCTTCACCCAAGAATCTTCAATTTCAACTTCAGTAGACCTATCTGGATTTGTGCAGCGACACCAGATTGAATCATTTCTAATCTTCTCTCCGACACAGAAGTAGCAGTTCTGACAGCGTTTCAGAAGAAGAACATTGTCATTATACATTGACAGATCTGATTTTTTCTTGCAAGGTTCAGTGGGTTTCGCACATTCTTCAAGGGCTTCGATTAATCTTCGTTCTGATTCACTTGTTCCCATTTCATCCTGTACAAATTCCACAGCCTCTTTCATTTGTGCTGCTAGTCCAGATACATCCTTGACCACAATTGAGTTCAAAATCTCTTCTACAATTCCATCTTCTGGTGACAATTCTATCTTCTCAGGAGACTTCTCCGGTTCGACTGGTGACACTTTCTTCTCGATTGTTTTTTTACTCACATCCGGGAAGAAACGTTTTCGTATATTTTCATCAATTGTATCTCGTTTAGGGCTGGATGGACTACTATGAATTCGTGTACGCGTTTCTCTCTTTTTGCGTTCCAGTTTCCTCAGCTCATCTTTCTTGAGCATCATTCTGATGTACGCTTCATCATCTATTCTCTGTGGAAGCCTACCATTTTCTGGTAGGTTCTCTTTAACGAAATCATCAAGTAATTGAGCTACTGAAAAGTCATCGATGGTTTTGTTTTTCTTTTTGTTACGCATGGTCTAGTACAATCCGCTGTGACCTGTCTAATCGATGGTTTCGATGCACATCACTACTCATTTTCATCCATGTACTAATAAAACACCTTTGGAATGTAGATAACAAGAAATATTGATATGGTCTAATCCTGTGGAGGTTTCCAGCAAGGGAGATTGAGTCTGCTCTTCACCCAAGACCCTTTAACAATTGCATGAGTAGATCTTCCTGGGTTTGTGCAATGGCACCAACATGAACCACTGACCTTCCTTTCTCCCACACAGAAGTAGCAGCTCTGACAACTTATTATTGGAGCCCTCTTCTCTGAAATTATCGGTGTAACTTTTTTCTCCGTATTACTAGGTGAGTGCTTTCTATATTTCTCCAAAGTCTTGCGTGCTTTACGTTTTGATTCTCTGGTACTCGCCTCATTTTGCAGGAAATCTACCGAAGCTTTCATTCTTCTTGATAGAATAGGTTCACCCATTGTACCCTGCGATTTCATTATCTCTTCGACAACCGTTTCATCTTCTGGTGACAAGTCGTTCTCACAAGTTGCCTCGAAAGCCGTTTCTTCTAGTTCAACATGCTGTGACTGAGATTCCTCAATATTTTCACTTGGAACCGATTGAACATCGACATCATCATGAGTAGTAAAGAGGGATTCTCTCTTAGATCTCTCTTGTTTTCTCTTGTCTTCTTTTTCAAGCATCATGCGGATGTACTCATCATCATCTATATCCCTCGCTCTCTTGCTTGCATCTTCAGTAGATAGGTCAACAAAGTCGTCAAGGAGCTTGGAAACTGACACATCATCTATCTTCTTCGTACCATTCTTTTTGTGCATATTAAGTTTCAGCCCTTTTCTTGTATTTCAGAAGTAACTTGAGTTCCTACCTATCTAGTAATCCGAGTAAACGCAGATAAAACTTCTACTGTGCGAACATTAGCACAACCGGGTTGCTTTGATTCCCTCATTAAATGCTGTCATATTTACGGATTCAAAACCGAAAATAGATTGAAGCGACTCGCGAATGACTTCCAGAGAAAGTGGACTTTCATCTAAGGCTCCCATTGCTCCCAGGAAAAAAGAGTTCAACATCTTCATCGAACCAATCTGAGTAAGGGTTTCTTCTGCATCTAGAACAATGATCTGCTTGCACAGTTTATTCAGAGATTCAAAAATGCGCTCAAGGGAGGGATACATTGTAATTTTGCCTGTAGAAGCAACCGTCGGAATTTTCGTCTGACTGACTATTGTTATAGTCCTGGCACCCGCGTATGTAGAGGCAGCTCTCAGTGCCTCTAATGGTTCCAATCCAAGAAGGATGTCGACTTCTCCTTTTGGTATCAATGGCGCCCAATCTGTTTTTCCAATTCGAATATGAGTAAGTACGCTACCACCACGTCTTGATGCCCCAAAAGTGTCTCCTACTACTGGTCTTAGACCTGATAGCACTGTCGCCTCTGCAAGTACTCTACCACAGACAAGATTTCCCTGTCCTCCAACCCCTGCGACTAAGATATTGAAGGGGTTTCTCATTCTATTTTCTCCTCCTTGATGGCATCATGAGGACAGACTGTAACACAGGCTCCACACTTAACGCAAAGATGCTCAAGAATCTCTGGACAACCCATTGTACTGTCCCAATTGATTGCAGGACATGCAAAATCTTGAACGCAGATTAGACATTTCTCTCCTTTACATAGGTTATTATCAATTCTGAATGATATTCCCTCAATGGCCGGTTCTCTTCTAGCAACTTCAAGCCTACAAATACTGTCAAGAAGAAGCACCTTCAGTCCATCTTTGATTATCGTAGAATGGAGGAGATCAACTAATTCTGGGATGTTGCTCGCATCGCTTCTTGCAAAGAAATCCGGCTCGATTGCTTTAACAATACCTTCAATCTTTACTCGATTAAGATTTGATTCTTGATGAATTGCACCTGGATGTGTCTGAAATCCTGTCATAGCAGTTGTTTCGTTATCAAGAATAACAAATGTAAGATTGGCCCCTTTGTGTTTTGCATTGATGAGACCTGGTATGCATGCATGAAAGAATGTGGAATCGCCGGCAACAGCTATCACCTTATCTTCATACCCGAATCTTGCCAGTTGACCAAGTCCTGAGGCAACACCAATCCCGGAACCCATTGCCTGCATCGTGGTCATAGCCCTATCATAGAATACTCCCAGTGAATAACATCCTATATCCCCTGCAACTACTAGTTTGTCTTTGACTCTCTTTCGGACTTTTCTTACAGCCCAGTAGAAATTACGATGAGTACAACCTGCACAGAAAGTAAGGAGTCGTGGAATCAGGATATCAGAATCTGTTTGTTCAATTTTGTTGAACTTGATTTTCTTCAATCTGGCAATAGCTTCTCGCATGATGTCAGTTGACATCTCTCCATATGCTGGAATTGCACCTGTTCTCTTTCCATGAAACTCGGGAATATTGTTCAATTCAATTGCAAGAGACCTTACCCTCTCTTCCACAAAGGGGTCGACCTCCTCGGAGAATAGAACTCGCTTAGCTCGAACCAATGCGGCTTTTACTATATTTTTGGGTAATGGATAGGTTGTTACAAGATTTAGAATATCACATTTCTCTGCTTCCAACAGGTGAATTGCTTCCTCAGAGTACCGTCGACTTATTCCGCTTGAAATAATCAAGATGTCTATTTCCTTCTCAGTTGGAACAGCATTCCATGATGATTCTTCGAAAATCTTGTTGATCTGCTCCATCTTTTTGAGTAGGTCTCTATGCTTCAAATGAGGTGTGGGAACATTGAACAGACCATCATCCAGTTGGACAGCACTCCAATTACGCTTCGGAATCGCGCCTTTTGTTACAAGCCCCCTAGAATGGCTAAGCCGAGTTGTACTACGAATGACTACGGGAACTTGATACTTCCGTGATAAATTCAAAGCATAGGGAACGATATCTTTTGCTTCTTGATATGTTGAAGGTTCAAGTAGAGGAATCTGAGCGGCTTTGGCGTAGAATCGAGAATCTTGTTCATTACTTGAGCTATGACCTTTAGGGTCGTCACACACCACAATTACTAATCCCCCTGGTCCAGTTCCTGAAAGATTCAGATTAAGTAGAAAATCAGAAGATACATTCATTCCAAGTGATTTCATTGGGCAAATTGCTGGAACGCCAACCCAACTTGCTCCTGCTGCTGTTTCCAATGCTACCTTCTCATTTACACTCCATTCAACATAGATGTCATAATCCTCTGCCAATTCGTGTAGAGTCGTTGCTATCTCTGTTGAAGGTGTCCCCGGATATTACGCACAGAAACCTATTCCTGCTTCAAGTGCTCCTCTAGCTATAGCTTCATTGCCGCTCATGATTATTTCGTGGTTAGTGTGAGTCATTATCTCATAACTCAACGACGCCTCAGAAAACACTTTCGAATTTGATATACCTTTCCAGAAAAGTGAAAAAGGGTAACTTCTACTGAGGGAAGGTATTACGATGTCTAATACACGAGAAAGCGAGTCCAAAACAGTGAAGAAAATCACTTCACTTCATGCGATATCCCATGACAAAGACGTAGATGGATTAAATTCAGCAGCAATTGTATGGAGATATGCGAAGTCCAAAGGTCTTGATTTCAGTGTCACTCTCACTGATTATGGGGGATTTGAGCAAGTATTCTCCAGTATTGCTTCTAGAAGAGATACACTCATTGTTGTATCTGATCTGGGAATTGATGATACTACAATCGATATAGTTGTGCCAAGTCTTTCTCGTGCAATCTCGCAGGGCTGTAAGATCGTATGGATAGATCATCACCAATGGTCTGAGCAGGCAATCAAAGCGATTCTTGCATTTCCTAACAAACCAGTATTGAGAATTAATCACGACTTTTGCGCTGCAGAAATTGTTCACAAAGTACTGATGCCTAGAGATGAGATATCTGCTGAACTTGCACAAATCGCTCATGATACAGACTTCAACATCAGGGAGATTGATGCTGCATCTGCTTTAACTGATGCCGTTTCTGTGGTCCGCTTTGGGGCAATAGACCGTCGTGAAGATGTATCCGATGCCCTCCATCCACTTCTCTCCAAACTTGCTGAGAGTGGATTGGCTGGAGTGTGGGATGACCGTACAAAGAAGTTCAAGGACTCTCTCTTGGACAAGCGCGTCGATCATTATCGAAAAGACAAAGCAAAGAAGATGCGGAAAGCTCTTGCTGGTCATTGTGACACTGTTATTCATGAGCGACTTGTTCGTGTGGTTGAGATTCCTAGTGGAGTCACATCGACCGACATGGGAACATTCGCTGCTAAAGAAGAAAACCTGAAAGTTGATGGGAAATCCCTGAAGGTTGCTGACTTACTCTTTATGCTAAGTCAAGGTGGAATGCTAGGAATCCGAAGAGGCCACGATACCGTTCTTTGTAACTTGGTTGCAAAGCAATTCAATGGTGGTGGACATCCGTTTGCCGCAGGCGGTGAATACGGTCTCTATGAAGATTTCCAGGCAGTATGTGATGATCTATTTCAAATTCTCTCGAACCGCACTGATTGGTTGATTCAAGAGTAAATTTATTGATTCTCAGGAAACATACTTGTATCCACTGCTTCATCATTTATTTTATCAAAGGTTTTGACAGCATCATCAATTAATCCAGGATTATCTTTACGTTGAATTAGAGCAGCCACATCTGATTCTGCAGCATGGGTTAGATAGAGTAGCATCTTGTCTGAATTCAGACTCACCATGCGATATGTTTGATAATTCTTGGTAGCTATTTTGAATGAAATATTGCCTGTAGCTGAAAATTTAGCGAAGGTATCTGCTATGTGTTTGACGTAATTTGAAATCAGTTCTTTCGTAAATGCTATATTTCCTTCTACCGGCATTAGCAAACCAACTATCTTTACCCCATCAACAGCTCTTGTTATGAGACTCATTTCAGCCATACCTGATTTTTCAAGTCCTTTATGAAGGATACTTGCTGGTGCCATTACTCGAATTGTATCTCCAGATTTTGCAGATTCTCCAAATTCCCTGATCACTGTACTGCGAACATTTTCAATGCCTTCAATAATAATTGATCCTTCTGTTGATGCCAATCCCATTAATTGATTGTATAGTACAAAAGCAATACTCTCAGAACTAACCGACTTCAGTAGATTCAATTTGGCTGCAAATTCTTGTTTTTTCGCTATGCATTCTGAAATTGCTTTTTTCTGTTTCTTTTCAAATGATTTGACAATCCCTGATTCTGATATTGCATACCTTCTTGGCGTCTGCACGGGATCAACTACCAAATACCCCTCATCTTTCATATCTGCTAAATGTCGATAGACATAAGCTTTGGAATATTTTTTCTTCTCCAATTTCTGAAGACTCTCATCAATATCTTTGTATGTGACAAATTTTGAAGGCCCCTCTGCAGCTACCATAACAGCTTTCATTACCATCATTTGACTGGAATCTACATCGATTCCTAATCGACTGAAATCACTTGAATCTCCAGTGTCTGCCACCTTCACTTTCCCCCTATATCAACGATATCCACTCCGTTCTTGTAATCTACATCAAATCTTTCTATTGCATTATCAACCAAGTCTGGATTTGCACTTCTTGGTATCCACGTTGCAGACATAGGATTCTCAGAAACGATTAACACAATACCATCATCATTTCGCCCAACAAATTGATAGGTCGAATCCTTTCGTTCGCAAATCCTTAATCCTGGCTCATATCCCAGTGCTCGATAACCTAGTGTGAATTTCTTGAATATCTCTCGCTGCTTTTTTGTAACCTTATTATGCTCAAGACCTTGGAAAACGACTCCATTTCCCATCAATTTTTCTAATCTATCTAATCTAAGTGGAGTGATCATATCCGGTCGACTCAACCATTCCAGAGAAAATCTAACAAGGTCTCCTTTCTTGACATGACTGTAGACCTTGTCATCTATCAGTTGGAGAACATTTTCCCATCCTTCTGCGAATATAGGTTTCTCAATCTTTTGCTTACCAGCAACAAGTAAAATCATATCTGATGCAAGATTTTCCAAGTCCATGTTGGAGATATATTCAATTTCTGAATCGATTTCATTGAGTTCCTCTTCAATCTCAGATGTTTTCTTGTTTAATTCTCTACGAAAAACCTCGTGTATGAGGCCAACATCTGAATTGTATCCATGTTTGTGCTTACTTCTATCCACCCTAATGAAACCTGTTCTCTCCAATCCCGACAAACTTCGATAGATAAGAGAATCTTTTCCTTTTTTCCCTCCTTCTTTAATTGCTAGTTGGGTTCTAATATCCTCAAAATCAACGAATGATGTAGGGTCATTTTGGCTCTTCAATATCGCCCCGAGAATGACAATGTCTTTCCTAGTCATTTCAAAATTTAGGATCTCGAAGACCTCTTTGTATTGTTCTTCAATCATGCTCCTTAATCCGACTCCCCATTATTTTTTACCCTCTTCTACAGATAAAACTTTTCTAATTATTCCTTCGGGTTTAGCACCAAAAGATTTGAAATCATCAGGAGTAAGGTTCAGAATCGACTTTGATCTCTCCCAGTCTTTGTCGAACGTTTCCACTGCGTTATCAATAAGATCCGGGTTAAACTCTCTGGTTACCCATGTTGCAGTAACTGGATTCTCAGCAATGATAAGTGCCATACTCTCGGTATTGATGCTGACCTGATTGTATGTTTTAGGTCCTATATACAATCTTCCATCAAACTTCTTACCTCGTGCTCTCAGGTCAAGTAACTCATTCATCATCCCCACTAGGCTTTGAAGACCTTGCCGACCTCCGGTATCATTTTCTAACTGAAATACATCGGTCGAAATTAGATATCTTATTTCCGCTCCTTTCTCTGCTGCATCAAAGAACCTCCTTACTCTTGTTCTAGATGTTTCATCAATGAACGGTCCTGCCCAGAGTAATGTTGCACGAATGACGTCTCCTTCTCCTGCTTTCTCAAGCATATTAAACCGCAAGACCCTATGAAGCTCCTCAACGCCACGAACAATTCGTGAACTGACTTCTTCTGTTCTTCCTATGATTCCTTTAACAAATTCCTTTGAGAGGTAACCGCAGTCCAGACCAGATACTTCTGCTATTTCAGTTTGGATTGCTTTGGCCTTGACTTCAAGCTCATCAATCTTCTTACCCTTTAACTCTTCCAAACCTGCCATCAGCGTATTAACATCAGCTATGTACTTCTTCCGACGGGTGGCTGGATTATCTAGTCTGACAAGCTTCGCATCTGTGAGCATCTTCAGTACTCTATGAACCCACGCCTTTGTTAGGTTCGTGTTGGGATCTTCTTTCAGGAGCTGGTTGTAGATATCTGAAAATTCTAACGGAATTGGGGGATCTTTCTGAAGTTTGAGAATAACTTCCAGTGTACTTATCAAACGGGAATCTTTGCCTCCGGTAGTGAATCCGAGTAGCTCTAGGTCTCTTGCAAGTTTCTTTTTTATTGGAATTTACACACACCTCTAGTCGTTGTTGAGTAATACTCAAATTTATTCCTTTACTAACTTTATGACTGTACACAACCACACGATATATATATCCACCTAAGTATAGATATTATCAGCAGCTGATGCTGCCAAACTCCGGGTGGATGGCTTTCCATTCACAAGAGGCATGGTACAGGGCAAACCGGCGTCAGTCGGGCAAAACGAAGCAGGTGGGCGCGGGGGGGTGTCCCCTGCTTCTCCTTCTTTTCTCTCTCACTTTTTTTATTTTTATCAATATTGAAATCCGGCTATCTTACTACGAAATCAATTTGGTCATTGGTACATTCAGAACAAACCGATTCATATTGACATCAGTTGTTTCATAGGTCAACATTCCATTAAATTGCTCGGTTACCATTTTTGCGGAAAACAAGTCAAGTCCCATGACTGTTGTCTTTGGCTGAAGTGAGCCAAATAGCGAATCTCTGACCTCTTCGGGTATAGAAAAGCCCTCGCGAGTGAACTGCAGTTCAACCTGCGATTCGTTCTTTGCAATGTCGATTGAGAGCGGGTTTGTAAGTTTAGAATCTCTTCTAATAATAAATGCAATTAGATTGAAAATAGCCATGCTCAGAAACTCATTAGCCATTACCCACATCACATTGGTATCAAAATTGATCCGTATATCGATTTCGTAAAAACCAGGAATTTGCCGAACCTCATTTACAACATCGATAATACATTTGTAAATATCAACTGGATAGTATGTTTCTTCTGTTGATGCCTTCATTCCCACAAGCATATTAACTTGCGTTGTTGATATAGCTAATCTGCGGATAACCTCATAAGAATCACTTAGAAGTTCATCATTTGAGCTAGTACCTATTTCGAGAGTTAACAAATCTAGTACTCCGACAATACCCTGTAGCATATTGCCTACTTCATGGCTCCACATATTGAGATAATACTCGCTCTCAAGAACTGAGTGTTGTAGCTCGTTTGTTTTTTCAGTGACAAGTGCTTTTAATGACCTGTGTGGTTCGACTATTGCTACTGCAACCATTGATACTGCTAGAAAAGAAAAACCAGCAAGTATTGATCCTAACCCAAATAGCTCACTGATTTCGAAACTCAAGGTTTGACTTCCAAAATAGATAATGGAAAATATCCATAGAATACTTGCGTATATTTGTGCAAGCGCAAAATGGTGTTTTGTCTTAATCCATTTCTTGCTATTCTTCACAATTCCTATGACCATGAAAATTAAAAAGAGGACCATTATCAAAAGGCCTGTTACTGTCAACTCGCCTGAAGATGAACTGAGTATAAACATCGGTAGCGGTGAAAGAATAGAAAGGATTGCAATTATCGGAATAATGATGAATCCTATGACTGCAGAAAGCCCTTTCCCTATTCTGCTGCTATCTTTGCTCCCATAAAGGGATTGGAAAACAACGCTCAGACCAATAACAAATGCGACAATTACTAGTATCTCGACGTTTTTTTCTTTGGAGGGAGCAAATGGCAATGCCAATGCGTTCACCTCATGAGATATGAAATATAGGAATGAGAGTATGAACACATCAATCGAGCATATTGAAAATATCAAGTCGCGGTTCTTTCCTTCTTGCATGAAAAAGATAAGTGAGTGAGATGCTACAACTGCTGAAATTCCAGCTAGCATCACAATAATCAATGCCAACCATGATATGAAAGTATCTTTTAGCATGACCTCATAGGTGAAGGATTGAGTCAAGCTATATACAAAGAACAAGATAAAAGGGAAGAACATAAATGTCAGTAGAATATTAATCGGATGAAATACTGCTCTTTGCTTCACGCAGATCACCCAAATTAGTAAAATACATAATTAATGAAGTATTGATTAAGCTTATTCATATAACCATATGTGGCATCCTAGTCAGCTAAAATAATGACACCTTTGACGTGCGAACTCAGTAGTAATAGTTGCGTTCAGCAACAGTGACGTCTTTGGCTTGAATCTAAAGGTAAATAGGCTGCCTAAATTATAGACCACTCACTGCAATGCTTTTCATGTAGCCAATGCCTAACTTCATGACCATCGGGAGAAATTCAGAAATGAGAGTCATGTATGTGCTGATCCCCGCGTGCCCCTGAATCAACTCATTGAGAATCTGGGCGTCTAGTTTACCTCCAAGTACAATCTCTGCTGCAGCGATTGGATCATTGTGCATGGCGAACTTGGAAACTGCCCACATACCCTTACCGGTGTTAGTTATGTTGGATGCGAGTTTGCTCTTTCTGTAGTCCTTTTCATAGAGCTCGACACTCTTCTTTGAGAAATCACCAGAATCAACCATTCGCTTAGCATGCTTTGCTAGTACCTGGCCTGCATGAAAACATGTGGTTACCCCGCCGCCTACAATTGAAGAAACCTGTCCTGCTGAATTTCCGCATAGAGCGACGCCTGTATCGGTAAACCTTGGTATAATTCCAGCGCAGGGAACGACGCCACCGTTGACCGAGTCTATCTTTGCGTTCTGAGTTTCGGGATGGGTATTCATGTACTTCTTGAGAACATCCTGCATCGGTGGTAGCTTGTCCCAATTTGCCTTTGATGAAGGAACTCTACCTATGCCCAGGTTGATCTCCGTTTCTGAACGAGGGTAAAGCCACAGGTAACCGAGGCCCACGTCTTTACCGACGTAAAAATACGCTGTGCCGGGATCGATTCCCTTGCAGTTAGTAAGTTTGTATCTATAGCCATACGAAAGAAGCCATTTTGGATGAGTAAAGCCTGCGGTTTCCGAAACCCTGCTGAATGAACCGTCAGCGCCAACCGTTAGATTTGCGCGTGCTTCATCATCTTGATTGTACTTGACTCCGACAACGGAATTGCCCTCTTTGATAACTGACTTTACGAATGACTCGTATCTGAACTCGGCACCATCAGAGAGTGCTCGGTCCCTCATGAGTTCTTGGCATTTATCTTCATCAAAAAGGTAGGAGTTGCCAAGAAGTGTCCTGTCTACGATGACGTTGGATCCAGTATCAAGGCTCTCTCCGATGATTGATGTGTATTTGTTACCGATGTATTCAGAATTGGGTCTGACTCTGAGGAAATTCAGTGCCTTGTCAGTGACCAGTTCGCCCATGAGAGAATCAGTCACTCTTTTGCGCTTCTCGAGTACTAGGGTCTTCAGTCCATACTTTGAGGTTCGTTCTGCAGTCATGAGCCCTGCTGGACCAGTTCCAGCTACAATTACATCGTAGACCATGGTAAAACCACCCATTGTGATAGGGTCCAACTCAAGTTGGGGTGTCTATAATCCTTTCTCTGGGGTGGTGAATTTAAAAATACGTACCGTTGGTAACATATAATACAAGGCCCCATTAATGAATTACTCCAGAAGTGTTTTCTATGAGAGCTAAATCGGTCGGGTACACTGTATACATGGTCCTATCAATCATGGTAAGTTTGACAATTGCAGCAATACCTGCAATCATTCTATTTGCCTATGTCATGCAAAATGTAACGACCTTTCTCAATAATTTAGGATGGCCTTTTGTAACAATCTATGATATTGCCTATCCACACCTTACAACCCTCTTTCACCCGTTCATTGTAGATTACTTCTGGCTCTTTGTGCTCTTTGTGCCACTAGGGTTGACATGCTATGGTGTCTTTCTTGGCTGTCTTTTAGGAATGTTCAGACTCTCTAGAAGGGGAATTCCTTTCCTCGAAGATGGCTACTACGATTCAGAAAGCGAAGCTTGGTTGCTATACGAATACTATGAGATCTATTACGTCTTGTTCCCATATTTTGCTGGCTTCTTCTCGGTTTTTCTTGATACCAAACCGCGGCATCAGGCATTCGGATGCAAGGTTGGAGCAAACACAATTGTTGGTAATGGTAGGTTGTTTAATCCAGAGCGTACAATAATCGGGGACAATTGCTTCTTCGGGTATGATGCGATACTCAGCGGTCATGTGTACGAGAGTAGACGACTTTACCTCAAGACTGTGAAACTTGGAAACAATGTCACTGTAGGAGCCAATGCTGTAGTCCTACCTGGTGCAGACATTGGTGACAACGTCATTGTTGGTGCAAACACTGTCGTTCCAAAGGATACTACCATTCCACCTAATACAATCTGGGTCCATGGAAAAGCAATCCCAAGAAAACCAAAGAGTGAAGCTGAGACTCTTCATCAACCAATTAGTGGACCTCCTGCACTCGATTCTGAAGATGAAGTAGATATTCCAGAGAATGGAGAACGGTTATAGAACCTGTTCTCAGAGAAGGTGCTATCCTTGCGATTGCTGATGTTTCATGCAGAGAGTTTCTGGTATCGGTTAAATGAGTCTGAAGAAAAACCTACTCAAATTGGAGAGTCACTACTTGTTTGGATTCATTCAGAAGAATCAGATGAGGATGATAGAAGTGGTGTTCTTCGAAAGATGGTCAAAAATATTCGTTGGCTTTCAAAGAAAATTGAGTGCG
>Ga0315536_1000120_pt1 | contig 36282 bp, 49 predicted proteins | sample SalMarSW160230MG_FD_203093 | JGI IMG/M metagenome (GOLD analysis project Ga0315536, IMG submission 203093) | Salt marsh sediment microbial communities from the Plum Island Ecosystem LTER, Massachusetts, United States - Salt Marsh Sediment SW1602-30 ...
AGATCTACGGATATGATATTTCCGAGACTAACCTTGTGGCAGAAGAACTTAAAAGCAAAATCAAGAATATCCCCGGAACAAAGGATGTCAATATAAGCCGGGCAAAATCGAAACCTGAACTTCAGATCATTTTCGATCAGAATAAAATGATGGCCAATGGCCTGAACACAGCTTTGGTATCGACTGCCGTAAAAAACAGGGTGGACGGTCTGACAGCAACAAGGCTGCGTCAGTTCGGTGATGAGTATGATGTTGTTGTAAGGTTTATGAAAAGCGCCAGGAGTTCACTTACCGAAATAGAAAACATTGGCATTACGAATCCGGCAGGACAGATAATCAGACTTGGCGAGATAGCCAAAATTAAAGAGTACTGGTCACCTCCAAGTATTGACCATAAACGCAAAGAACGTATTGTAAGGGTTTCATTTACACCTTACAAGAGATCGCTTACCGATCTGCAGGTTGATGTTCAGAAGGCTATTGATGAGACTGTAATGCCTGCCGGAGTAATGGTTCAGATCTCAGGTGCCATAAAGGACCAGATGGATTCTTTCAAGGATATTGCAACGCTGTTGATGATAAGCCTGATCCTTGTATACCTTATAATGGCATCCCAATTCGAATCACTGAAGATGCCTTTCATAATTATGTTTTCAATACCATTTGCATTTTCAGGTGTTGCAATTGCTCTGTTCATTTCAAATACTGCCTTAAGCGTTATATCGGGTATTGGAGCGGTAATGCTGATAGGTATAGTGGTTAAGAATGCTATTGTGCTGGTTGATTTCATCAATCTTATGCGTGACCGGGGATATAATCTCTACGATGCGATAGCGGTATCCGGTCGGTCACGTCTGCGACCCGTAATTATGACTTCAGCAACTACCATACTCGGAATGTTACCTCTTGCCATAAGTACCGGCGCGGGTTCAGAGCTATGGAGCCCGATGGGTGTTGCAGTTATCGGCGGACTTATTTTCTCAACACTCGTGACCCTTGTTCTTGTCCCGGTTGTTTATGCAATATTCTCAAAGCATGGAGAGAGAAATAAAAACCTGTCAGTCTATTCAGAATTTGATTTCATGAATGACACTAATGTTGTTACCAAGTAATTTAATCCGGATATACAATTGACTATGAAAGCAATAATGATCATATATAATCAGGCCCATACCGAAAAAGTTGAATATATGCTTGATAAACTCGGAATAAAGGGCTTCTCCCTTTGGGAAAATGTCCAGGGAAGAGGTACCAATACCGGAGTACCTCACCAGGGTACCCATACCTGGCCTGAAATTAATAAAAGTGTGCTGACCATTGTTGATGATGACATTGTCGACAATGTCCTTGACAAGGTTAAGAAGATTGATGCTTTAAATGAGGAAGTCGGAATCCGGGCTTTTGTCTGGGATATCCTCAAAACGGTGTAATCACCGTCATAATATATAATATATTTAATTCATTTAAGTGTGTTGGGGCAGGTCTTAGACCTGTCCCAACATTTTTTTTATACCAAACCCTAAAAAATGGGGGGTAATAATTTAAAAACAATATAAATAGCAAATATAACCCCCATAAAAATAGGGGTATAATGTATAAAAAGTATAAAATAAGACCAATTACCCCCTAAAATAAGGGGGTATATATAAAAATATAAATATATTTGTGTCGCAAAATTATTATTAACATAAAATTTTTAATTATGAAAAAGCCAGAATTTTTTTATGCGGGATTAATTGTTCTGATAATAATTACGTCAAACCAGGTGCAGGCACAGCAGCAAAAAACAAATTCTGACTTTAGTGTTAATGCTGATATTTATTCCAACTACATCTGGCGCGGGACCAAATATGGAAGAGGTCCTTCGATCCAGCCCAGTGTAAAATTTGCCACCGGTGTATTTACCCTGGGCGTTTGGGGATCGTTCGATGGCAGTGGTTATGCAGAAGCAGATCCTTACTTCTCTTTTGCATTACCGGTGGGATTAAGTTTTGGAATAACTGATTATTACTATCCGGGATCACAGTTTTTTGAAACTTCTGATACAGCCGGTAGTCACGCATTTGAAATAAACGCAGGATTTACGAAGGGAGGATTGTCCCTAAGCGCTAATTATATTTTAAATGAGGCAGGCGGAGCAGGTTCAGCGGGTGGCGATAAGTATTTCCAGGCAGGTTATTCATTTACAAATTTTAATCTGTTTGTTGGGGCAGGAGATGGCTGGCATACAACAGACGGGAAATTTGCTGTATGCAACGTTGGTGTGGGAACCGGTAAAGAGATTAAATTATCGGATACATTTTCGATACCGGTAATTGGTCAGGTGATCCTGAATCCCAACAGAGAACAATTATATATAGTAATTGGATTCTCTTTTTAAAAATGCAGAATATTAAAATGAATTTAAAAATGATAATAATATGAAAAAGATCGAAGTAGTTATTAGAAAATCCAAGTTTGACGAGGTTAAAGAGGCCTTGTACAATGTTGGTGTTGAGTTTATTACCTTTTGGGACGTGAGAGGTACGGGCAAGACAACCCAGGGAAGGGTCTACAGGGGTATCGCATATGATACCAGCACTATTGAAAGAATTCTTATCACATTCGTTTGTCGCGAAAAATATATGGATCCGGCAATAAAGGCAATCCTGCAATCTGCGAAAACCGGAGAGGTGGGAGATGGAAAGATATTCATTTCTGAAATATCTGATGCCTATAGGATCAGAACCGGAGAAAGGGGAGACAGAGCTATGTACCTGGAGGGAGAGGAGTAATAACATTAAAAAGACTATTAACCATGACATATATTTTAATAATGCCGGATGATATAAATGCAATTGAGTCAACTCTTGCCGAATATGCATATTCGATAAACACTGTATGGGTATTAATTACAGCAGCCCTTGTATTCTTTATGCAGGCCGGGTTCGCACTTGTTGAAGCAGGCTTTACACGATCGAAGAATACCACAAATATCCTTTTTAAAAATCTTATGGATTTTGTTATTGGTACAATTGTATTCTGGGCAATTGGTTTCGGAATAATGTTTGGTACAAAAAACGGTTTCTGGGGTGGCATTGATCTTTTTGATCACCATCTCTACCGCACTGACATACCTGACTTTGCCTTTCTGATCTTCCAAACTGTTTTTGCTGCCACTGCCGCAACAATTGTATCGGGGGCAATGGCTGAGCGGACAAAATTCAATGCATACCTGATGTACAGTGCAGTAATTTCCCTTTTAATTTATCCTGTTTCAGGCCACTGGGCATGGGGAGGCGGCTGGTTAAGTCAGTTAGCTGTTCCGTTCCATGATTTCGCAGGCTCCTCGGTCGTACATATGGTTGGAGGAATGGCCGCCCTGGTAGGAGCAACAGTGTTGGGACCGAGGATTGGCAAATACGACAAGAACGGCAAAGCAAAGGCAATTCCGGGTCACAGTATGACTCTGGCAACACTTGGAGTGTTTATTTTATGGATTGGCTGGTTCGGTTTCAATCCCGGTTCTCAGCTGGCCGCAGCAGGTGTTGATAATGCCAAAGCCATCTCGCTTATTTTTGTCACCACCAACATAGCAGCGGCCGGAGGTGCCCTGGCTACCATGATACTGATATGGCTTATTTATAAAAAACCAACTCTGAGCATGACGCTTAACGGTGCCCTGGCCGGACTGGTGGCTATCACTGCCGGTTGTGATGCTGTTTCACCTGGGAGTGCTCTTATAATAGGTATCCTGGCTGGTCTGCTGGTATTCGGGTCAGTAGAGTTTTTTGATAAGATACTAAAGATTGATGACCCTGTTGGTGCGATATCTGTCCATGGGATATGCGGTGCATTTGGCACACTCATGGTCGGCTTCTTCTCATCAAGTCAGGGTCTTCTCTTTGGTAATGGAGGAGCACTTTTAAAAAGCCAGCTGATAGGTGTATTTTCAATAGCGGCATGGGCACTGGCTTCTTCAACAGTTTTGTTTATAATATTACGCAAGTTGAATGGACTGAGGGTTGAAAAGCGTGTGGAGGAAGAGGGTCTTGATGTATATGAACATGGCGAATCTGCCTATAATATATAGGTCATGGTGGTTTTTGAACATTTTAGTTAATTTAAATGCAAAAAACCATAATAATTATGATAGGTTTATGATCATAGAAAAAGGGGCAGGTCGCAACCTGCCCCTACCGAAATTTCTATTGAAATATTGTTATCTATTCTTCTTCTTCTTCTTCGGAATATGCCTTAATAACAGCATCCTGAACATCACCCGGGACCTGGGCATATTCCGCAAATTTCATTGAATACATTGCACGTCCGCCGGTAATTGAACTCAGCGCTGTGGAATACTTGTTCATTTCGGCCAGCGGAACTTTTGCCTTTATAACCTCAAAACGTTTTTCGCTCGCCATACCAAGCACCATACCGCGTCTGCCCTGCAGGTCGCTGATAACGTCACCCATGCGGTCAGAAGGAACCATTATTTCAACATCATAAACAGGTTCAAGAATTTTCGGACCGGCATTTTTAAAGGCCTGGCTGAAAGCATTTCTGCCGGCAAGACGGAAAGAAATTTCGTTTGAGTCGACGGGATGCATTTTTCCGTCATACACATAAACCCTGATATCACGGGCGTATGACCCCGTTAATGGCCCGACTTCCATCTTCTCCATTATACCTTTCAGAATAGCAGGCATGAAGCGAGCATCAATCGATCCCCCGACAATACTGTTAACATATACAAGTTTTCCTCCCCATGGAAGGTCAATCTCTTCTTTATCGCGCACTGATATTTTAATTTCCTTACCGGCAATCTTTTGCATTGTGGCTTCTTTTGAACCTTCTTCATATGGTTCTATTATCATATGTACTTCTCCGAACTGTCCTGCGCCACCTGACTGTTTTTTATGCCTGTAATCAGCCTGGGCTGATTTTGTAATTGTTTCGCGGTAAGGTATTTTCGGAGGGTTAAAGTTTGTTGGTATCTTATATATATTATCAAGGTGCCATTTCATTATGTTAAGATGGTATTCACCCTGTCCGTGTACAATTATCTGTTTAAGTTCTTTTGAATATTCTATAATTATTGTAGGATCCTCAAGGTGGATCTTATTAAGGGCTTCGCCAAGCTTCTCATCATCGCTTTCACTTTGAGCTTTAATAGCTGTACGGTATTTTGGTTCAGGGAACTTAACTCCTGCATATTTCCAGTCATTTCCCGGTACATTAAGTGTGTGACCGGTTTTAGTGTTTTTCAGCTTAACAAAAGCTCCGATATCTCCAGTGTGAAGTTCCGGTACTCTTGTCCTGTTTTTACCTGCGCATATATAGAGTTGTGAGAGCCGTTCTTTTGTACCGTTACTGGTATTTACAACATCTAGGTTCTCAGTCACTTTACCGGAATAGACCCTGAAATAATTGATCTCGCCAATATGTTCTTCGATAGATGATTTAAATACATATACAGAAACAGGGCCGGCCGGGTTAGGTTTTATTTCTACACCTTTGTCATTTTTCGTGGCCGGCATATCAGAAAGAGACGGAGCTTCATTTATAATGAATTCCAAAATACGATCGACACCTATATTGTTTTTTGCCGAGGCACATAATACAGGAAACATTCCCCTTGTGGCTATTCCTTCGGCAATCCCTTTTCTGATCTCATCTTCTGTAAGAGTATCGTTTGAGAAAAATAATTCCATCAGAGCTTCATCACTTTCTGCTGCTTTTTCAACGAGAGCACTGTGCAGTTCGGCGGCTTTTGCAGCCTGATCGGCAGGAATATCAACTATTTCAGCTTTCCCTCCGTCTTTTGCATAACGCAGCATCTTCATTTTTAGGACGTCAATGACTGAGTTAAAGCCAACTCCTTCATTTACCGGGTACTGGATAAGGATAATATCATTGCTTAATCTTTCTTTAAGCATTTCAATTGTTTTCTCGAAATTGGCTTTTTCGTGATCCAGTCCGTTAACAACAATTATTACCGGTTTATGGTTTTTTTCAGCATGGCGGAAATGAATCTCAGTTCCAACTTCCACGCCATTCTGTACGTTAATTGTAAGGATGGCTGCATCTGAAGCATACAAGGACGAAATAACACCACCACTGAAATCATCGAGTCCGGGTGTATCCAGAATATTTATTTTACAGTTCTGGAATTCGGTATATAGAACTGTTGATAAAATTGAGTTTCCATTCTCGTGCTCAATCGGCCTGTAATCGGAAACTGTATTCTTCCCTTCTATGGTACCTCTTCTTTCGATTATGCTGCCATTAAAAAGCATTGCCTCCGAAAGAGTTGTTTTACCTGAACCGGAGTTCCCTAGAATGGCAATGTTTTTAATCTGGTCCGCCTGGTATGTTTTCATATTTTTCTGGATATTATATGTTATACTTATTTATTATATATCATGATTTGGAGGGGACAAAAATAATAATTTTTTAAAAACAGTTTAAGAAAGAGCTCATAATTACAAATTTTTTATTTCCTTTGCACCAGTTTTTTGAAATGCAGGAGTACCGGTTTTTCTTTCATGGTAAGTTTACAAAATATTTTTCAAGGGGAAAAGTCGGGAAGGAACCTGTTAATAACTTACATTTTTAGTAAGATATTTATTTTTTTAAATTGTATTAAGGCCTGATTACTGGAGATACTCAGGTACCTTAAACATGTGTATTGTGTTGTTTTAAAAAAAGTTGATACATGTTTGCGAATTAATAAATAAAAATAATACCTTTGCAAACCATTTTTTTGAGTAAAATTTAATGCTAAAATAAATTGGATATATGCCGACAATTCAGCAATTAGTAAGAAAAGGCAGGAAGAAACTGGTAGATAAAAGTAAAGCTCCTGCTTTAGATTCATGTCCTCAGAGAAGGGGAGTGTGCGTTCGTGTTTACACTACAACACCTAAGAAACCTAATTCTGCAATGAGGAAGGTGGCCAGGGTAAGGCTCACCAACCAGAAAGAAGTTAACGCTTATATTCCAGGAGAAGGACATAATCTCCAGGAACACTCAATAGTGCTTATCAGAGGCGGCAGGGTCAAAGATCTGCCCGGTGTTCGTTATCACCTTATTCGTGGTGCTCTCGATACATCGGGAGTTGATGGTCGTACTCAGAGAAGATCAAAATATGGAGCTAAAAAGCCTAAGAAGTAACAGTTAAAGGAATAAGATAATGAGAAAGTCAAGACCAAAGAAGAGGATTCTGTTACCGGATCCAAAATACAAAGATCCGTATGTAACAAGGTTTGTGAATAATCTTATGTTCAGTGGTAAAAAGAATCTTGCTTTTAAAATTTTCTACGACTCACTTGATATAGTCGGTGACAAATTTAAAAGTGAAGGTAAGACTCCGCTTGAAATTTTCAAGCAGGCTCTTGATAATGTTACACCACAGGTTGAAGTAAAAGCCCGCAGGGTGGGAGGTGCAACTTTCCAGGTACCTATGGAGATCAGGTCAGACAGGAAGGTAAGCATCAGCATGAAAAATATGATTTCATTTGCACGGAAGAGAACAGGACATTCGATGGCCGAGAGGCTTGCTGCGGAACTGATGGCTGCTTACAAGCTTGAAGGCGGGGCATATAAGAAGAAAGAAGATACGCACAGGATGGCTGAAGCAAACAAAGCTTTCGCTCATTTCCGGTTTTAATTGACAGATAATAAGGGGCAGAAGGAATTTAATCAGATGGATAAGAACCTGAAATATACCAGAAACATCGGAATCATGGCCCACATTGATGCCGGTAAGACCACGACAACAGAACGGATTCTGTTTTATACTGGTCGTACCCATCGAATGGGTGAGGTTCATGACGGCAATGCACAGATGGACTGGATGGTTCAGGAGCAGGAGAGAGGAATTACAATAACCTCTGCTGCAACTACTACTTACTGGAAATATAAGGATGAAGATTATAAAATAAACATCATTGATACTCCTGGTCACGTTGATTTTACAGTTGAAGTTGAAAGATCGTTAAGAGTCCTTGATGGTGCTGTTGCTGTTTTCTGCGCAGTAGGTGGCGTTGAGCCACAGTCGGAAACGGTATGGCGTCAGGCGAATAAATATGTGGTCCCCAGGCTGGCATTTATAAATAAGATGGACCGTGCAGGAGCAGATTTCTACAGTGTGGTTCAGCAAATTCATGATAAGCTTGGTGCTAATCCTGTCCCTGTTCAGATACCTATTGGTTCGGAGGAGAACTTCACAGGTGTTATCGATCTTATTGAAATGAAGGCCATCATATATTACCCTGATAAGGTAATGGTTACACGTTATGAGGTAGAAGATATTCCTGCCGCTATGCAGCAGGAAGCCGATGAGTGGAGAGGGAAACTTGTTGAAGCTGTTGCCGATGTTGACGACACACTGCTTGCAAGATACCTCGAGGATCATGAATCAATAACCAGTGAAGAACTTCTGGTTGCTCTCAGAAAAACCGCTATTGACGGGCTGGCCATTCCTGTTACGTGTGGATCAGCTTTTAAGAATAAGGGTGTTCAGAGACTTCTTGATGCAATTGTTGCTTTCCTTCCCTCACCTGTTGATAAAGGTTCAGTACTGGGAGTTGATCCGAGGAATGATGAAGAAATAATAAGGGAACCTGATGATGATGCACCAATGGCAGCTCTCGCTTTTAAAATAGCAACGGATCCTTTTGTAGGTCGTCTGGCTTTCCTCAGGGTATATTCAGGTGTTCTGAAGGCAGGCGACACGGTGTTGAATACCAGGACAGGAAAGAGGGAACGCATTAACCGTCTTTTCCAGATGCATGCCAATAAACAGAATCCGAAGGAAAGTATTTCAGCCGGCGATATTTGCGCTGGTGTGGGATTTAAGGATATAAAAACCGGCGATACATTATGTGCAATAAATAAGCCGATTTTGCTTGAAACAATGGATTTTCCGGAGCCTGTTATTGGTGTTGCCATTGAACCCAAAACTCAGGCCGATGTCGATAAGCTTTCAATAGCTCTCAACAAGCTTGCTGAGGAAGATCCCACATTCCAGGTAAGGACTGACCCCGATAGCGGGCAGACAATTATCCACGGTATGGGCGAGCTTCATCTCGAGATACTTATTGACCGGCTGAAGCGTGAATTTAAAGTTGAATGTAACCAGGGAGCTCCCCAGGTTGCTTATAAAGAGGCTATTACAACCTCTGCAGAGTTTCGTGAAGTATTCAAGAAACAGACTGGTGGTCGCGGGAAATTTGCCGATATAACATTTGAAATGGGACCAACGGACGGAAATGCAAGGGGCCTTCAATTTATTAATGATATTAAGGGCGGTCATATACCCAAGGAGTATATCCCGTCAGTTGAAAAAGGATTCCGCGAAGCAATGGATAATGGTCCGCTGGCAGGTTTCCCTCTGGATAATTTAAAAGTAGTACTTAAAGACGGTTCTTATCATCCGGTTGACTCTGATGCTCTTTCATTTGAAATAGCAGCCAAGCAGGCATTCAGGAAATTTGCATCCAAATGCAATCCTGTGATACTGGAACCAATAATGTCGACAGAAGTTGTTACTCCTGAAGAATATGTTGGGGATGTCATTGGCGATTTTAACAGAAGAAGAGGCAGGGTGGAAGGTATGGAATCGAAAGCAGGATCAAGGGTCATTAAGGCAAGAGTACCTCTGGCAGAAAAATTCGGGTATGTTACAGTACTAAGGACCCTTACCTCCGGAAGAGCAACGTCAACAATGGAGTTCTCCCACTATGAAAAGGTGCCTGCGGAAATATCAAACAGAATTGTAGAAGTTACTAAAGGAAAAATTCTTTAAAAAGATGAGTCAGAAAATTCGTATTAAACTGAAATCTTATGATCATAATCTGGTGGATAAATCTGCCGAGAAGATCGTAAAAACCGTAAAATCTACCGGTGCAGTGGTAAGTGGTCCAATTCCGCTTCCGACACACAAAAAGATTTATACAGTTCTTCGTAGCCCGTTTGTTAATAAGAAAGCAAGAGAGCAGTTTCAGCTGTCATCCTATAAAAGGTTGCTTGATATTTACAGCTCAACACCAAAAACCATCGATGCTCTGATGAAACTTGAGCTTCCCAGCGGTGTTGAAGTAGAAATTAAAGTGTGAAACCAGTAAAGCTATAAAGAGATGTTGATGCAGGGATTAATAGGAAAAAAGGTTGGAATGACATCCATTTTCGATGAAAACGGAAAGAACGTTCCATGTACTGTATTGCAGGCCGGACCATGTGTTGTTACACAGATCAAGACAGTGGAAAAAGACGGCTACTTTGCTGTGCAGCTTGGTTTTGAAGATAAGAATGAAAAACACACGACCAAAGCTGAATTGGGCCACTTCAAGAAAGCAAATGCCACTCCAAAAAGGAAAATTCTGGAGTTCGACGGTTTTAAAGAGGGACAGGTTAAAGAGGGAGAGGTACTGGATGCTACACTCTTTAATCCCGATATCATGATTGATGTCAGAGGGTGGTCAAAAGGCAAAGGATTTCAGGGTGTTGTTAAACGTCACGGTTTCAGTGGTGTTGGCGGACAAACACACGGACAGCATAACAGAGGCAGAGCACCCGGTTCTCTCGGCGCTTCATCATTCCCTTCAAGAGTATTGCCTGGTATGAGAATGGCAGGACGCACAGGAGGAAATAAAGTCAGATCGATGGACGTGAGGATAATGAAACGTATGTTAGAGGATAATATATTAATTGTTAAAGGATCAATTCCCGGTCCAAAAGGTGGTTACGTAATAATTACAAAATAATGGAATTAGCGATTCTTAATATTAGTGGTAAGGAAACCGGAAGAAAAGTTAATCTTAACGATTCAATTTTCGGTATTGAGCCAAACGACCACGCCATATATCTGGATACCAAACAGTATCTTGCCAATCAGAGGCAGGGTACTCATAAATCAAAGGAACGTGGCGAGGTAGCAGGAAGTACAAGGAAGATAAAAAGACAAAAAGGTACCGGAACTGCACGTGCAGGGAGCATTAAGAACCCTTTATTCAGGGGAGGAGGACGTATGTTTGGACCAAAACCAAGGTTCTATGGCTTTAAACTTAATAAGAAAGTTAAGCAACTGGCCAGAAAATCAGCTCTTTCATATAAAGCATCTACTAATAATATTATTGTACTTGAAGATTTCTCTCTGGAGACTCCTAAAACAAAGGAAATCATCAAAATGGGTGACAATCTGAATTTTACCAATAAAAAATCAGTATTTGTTTTACCGGAACAAAATAATAATATATATTTGTCAACCCGAAATGTACAGGGGGTTGAAGTTGTAATTGCCAGCGAATTAAGCACTTACAAAATAATGAGAGCTTCAACATTGATACTCGTGGAGAGCGCAGTTGACGTTTTGCAGGCAACATTTGAAAACTAGAAAAATTTGAGTGATGAATATTTTGCTTAAACCGATTGTAACGGAAAAGATGACAAAACAGGGCGATAAATTTAATCGCTACGGTTTTCTTGTTGCCAGAAGCGCAAATAAGTTACAGATTAAAAAAGCCGTTGAAGACCTTTACAATGTCTCGGTTGATTCGGTTAACACGATGCGTTATGGCGGGAAAATAAAGACCCGTAATACCAAATCAGGGCTTCTTACAGGTAAAACATCTGCAACAAAAAAAGCGGTTGTAACCCTTTCAGAAGGAAACAAAATTGATTTCTATAGCAATATTTAATAACCTATATGGCAGTCAGAAAAATAAAACCTGTAACACCAGGTCAGCGACACAAAATCGCAAGCACTTTTGAGACTCTCACAAGTGCTGAGCCGGAGAAATCCTTACTTCGACCGCTCCGAAAGACAGGAGGAAGGAATGTTAACGGCAAACGGACTATGAGGTACATTGGAGGCGGTCACAAAAAGATGTACAGACTAATCGATTTCCTCAGGGAAAAAGATGGAATACCTGCAACGGTGAAAACGATAGAATACGATCCTAATCGTTCTTCGAGAATCGCCCTTGTTGTTTATAGTGATGGTGAAAAGAGATATATTGTTGCTCCTAATGGGTTACAGATCGGTCAGAAACTGTTATCCGGCAAAGAAGCTGCTCCTGAAATTGGGAACACGCTTTTTCTCAGCGATATTCCTCTGGGAACTATCATTCATAATATTGAACTTAAACCGGGGAAAGGCGGAGCAATAGCTCGCAGTGCAGGTACTTATGCCCAGTTGTCGGCCAGGGAAGGGAAATATGCTACCATTAAGCTTCCTTCGGGAGAAACAAGGATGATCCTTACTTCGTGCCGTGCTACTATCGGTACAGTCTCCAATGCCGATCATAACCTTGAAAGGTCTGGTAAGGCAGGTCGTTCGAGGTGGCAGGGTCGTCGTCCGAGAGTAAGAGGCGTTGTAATGAACCCGGTAGATCATCCAATGGGTGGGGGTGAAGGAAGAGCTTCAGGCGGACACCCAAGGTCGCGAAAAGGTATTCCGGCAAAAGGTTATAAAACCAGGGATAAGAAAAAATACTCTGCAAAACATATTATTGAAAGAAGAAAAAAATAACTGATATATTATGAGTAGATCTATTAAAAAAGGACCTTTCATTGATTTCAAGCTCGAGAAAAGAATTCTTGAAATGAATGACGGACAGAAGAAATCAGTGATCAAGACATGGTCAAGAAGATCAGTGATCTCTCCTGATTTTGTCGGACATACTATAGCAGTTCATAACGGGAACAAGTTTATCCCCGTTTACATTACCGAGAATATGGTAGGCCATAAGCTGGGAGAATTTTCACCAACCCGCACTTTCAGAGGTCATTCTGGTAATAAATAAGTAATGTAAACATTGAAAAACATTTAGAAATGGGTGCAAGAAAAAGAAATACAGCTGAACAGAAGAAAGAGGCCGCCAAAACCAGGTACCAGGCGGTACTCAGAAACTGTCCCACATCTCCGCGTAAGATGAGGCTGGTAACTGGTCTGATAAGTGGAATGGAAGTGAATAAGGCACTTGATATCCTCAAGTTCAGTTCGCAGGAAGCTTCCCGCCGGCTTGAAAAATTGCTGCTGTCAGCAATTGCCAACTGGCAGGCCAAAAATGAAGGAGTAAGAGTTGAAGAAAGCAATCTCTTTGTGAAGCAGGTTCATGTTGACGGGGGCCGCTCATTAAAAAGACTTCAGACAGCACCTCAGGGAAGAGCTTACAGGATAAAGAAAAGATCAAACCATGTAACTCTGGTACTTGACAGTATGAATAAGGAAGTTGAAAATTCATCAAAATAGAATAGATGGGACAAAAAGTAAATCCGATTGGCAACAGACTAGGTATAATCAAAGGATGGGATTCGAACTGGTACGGAGGAAAAGATTTTTCCGGTAAACTGGTGGAAGATACCAAGATAAGGGAATACCTTAATGCCAGGCTTGCAAAAGCAAGCATTTCAAGAATTATTATTGAGAGAACACTCAAGCTTATTACAGTTACTGTTAATACTGCACGTCCCGGTATAATTATCGGAAAGGGCGGACAGGAAGTTGACAAACTGAAAGAAGAACTTAAGAAAATAACGAAGAAAGAAGTTCAGATAAATATTTTTGAAGTTAAACGTCCCGAACTGGATGCCAACATAGTTGCAAATAATATTGCCCGTCAGCTTGAAGGCAAAATTTCATACCGTCGCGCTATTAAAATGTCAATCGCTTCCACAATGCGAATGGGAGCAGAAGGCATCAAGATTATGATCTCCGGTCGTTTGGGCGGAGCTGAAATGGCAAGGAGCGAATCATATAAAGAAGGCCGTATCCCGCTTCATACTTTAAGAGCCGATATAGATTATGCTTTAGCTGAAGCTCATACAAAAGTCGGACTGCTGGGTGTGAAAGTGTGGATTTGCAATGGGGAAGTTTATGGCAAAAGGGATCTCAGTCCGAATATCGGAGCAAGGAATGCAAAAAGCAAAAGCCTTAAGAGAAAAGCAAAGAAATAAGACACTGATTAGTATATAATTTTATAACAATATTTGAGCGATGTTACAACCGAAAAGGACCAAATTCAGGAGAGCCCAGAAGGGAAGGATGAAAGGCAATGCGCAAAGAGGCAACCAGCTGGCATTCGGGTCATTTGGTATCAAGGCGCTTGAGGAATCCTGGATAACAGGAAGACAGATCGAGGCAGCCCGTCAGGCCGTTACGCGTCATATGAAACGTGAAGGTCAGTTATGGATACGTGTTTTCCCCGATAAGCCGATAACAAAGAAACCTGCAGAGGTACGTATGGGTAAAGGAAAAGGAGCGCCTGAAGGTTTTGTTGTACCGGTAACACCGGGACGCATTCTTCTCGAGGCAGAAGGAGTCCCTTATGAAGTTGCAAAGGAGGCGCTCAGGCTGGGTGCTCAGAAGCTTCCGATAACGACAAAATTTATTGTAAGGCGCGATTATCTACAGGAATAAAACTTAGACAGAGATGAAAATTTCAGAAATAAAGGAATTAAGCACTCCGGATCTTCTAGAACGCATCGATACCGAAAGGACAATGCTCGTTCGTATGAAGCTAAACCATGCAATAACTCCTCTTGATAACACTCATAAGGTTAACGAGGTAAAATTAACGATTGCACGTCTGCTGACAGAAATGCGTACAAGAGAGTTGAATAAGAAATCTAATAGCGAGACCACCAATGGAAAGGAATCTTAGAAAAGAACGTGTCGGTACGGTTGTCAGTACTAAAATGGATAAATCAATCGTCGTTGCCGTTAAAAGAAAGGTTAAACATCCGATCTATGGCAAGTTTATTAACAAGACAAAAAAGCTGATGGCGCATGATGAGGAAAATACCTGCAATATCGGTGATACTGTACGCATCTCAGAAACCAGGCCTCTGAGCAAAAATAAAACCTGGAGATTAATTGAAATAATCGAAAGAGCCAAGTAATCATGATACAACAGGAAAGCAGATTATCCGTAGCCGACAACTCAGGTGCCAAGGAAGTACTTTGCATCAGGGTACTCGGTGGCAGCAAAAAAAGATATGCTACCGTGGGAGATAAAATTGTTGTGAGTGTGAAATCCGCACTTCCCTCAGGTGAAGCAAAGAAAGGAACTGTCAGCAAAGCCGTTGTCGTCAGAACAACCAAGGAGATCCGTCGTGCCGATGGTTCTTATATAAGATTTGACGATAATGCAGTTGTTTTACTCAATAACGTGAATGAAGTGCGTGGTACACGTATCTTCGGTCCGGTTGCGAGGGAACTGCGCGACAAGTACATGAAGATTGTTTCATTGGCACCTGAAGTGTTGTAATATTTTTAAATACACAACGATGCAGAAGAAATTACATATGAAAAAGGGAGATTCGGTGATGGTTATTACCGGAGAATCAAAAGGTCAGAAAGGCCGTGTTCTGGAGGTCGACAGGGATAAAGACAGGGCTATTGTTGAAGGTGTTAACCTGGTATCGAAGCATACCAAACCTAATGCCAAAGCTCCGCAGGGCGGGATAATAAAAAAAGAGGCACCTGTGCATATCTCAAACCTGATGCTTATCGATCCTGCATCCGGAAAACCTACCCGTATTGGTAAAAGGCTTAATGAAAAAAATAAATTAGTGCGTTATTCTAAAAAATCAGGAGAGGAGATCAAGTAATGTATATACCTGCGTTAAAAACCAAGTATAATGACGAGATAGTCCCTGCATTAATGAAGGAATTCGGATATAAATCGATAATGCAGGTGCCCAAATTGGAAAAGATAGTTATCAATCAGGGTGTGGGTCAGGCTATTGCCGATAAGAAACTTCTGGAGTTCGGCGTTAAAGAGTTATCGGATATAGCAGGTCAGAAAGCTGTTCAGACAAACTCTACAAAAGATATCTCGAATTTCAAGCTTAGAAAAAATATGCCTATTGGTATAATGATAACATTGCGTAAGGAGAGGATGTATGAGTTCCTTGAGAGGCTCATAGCTGTTGCATTGCCTCGTATACGCGACTTTAAAGGCATCAATTCCAAACTCGACGGTCGTGGTAATTATACCCTTGGCATAACCGAACAGATTATTTTTCCTGAGATTGATCTCGATAAGATTGCCAAGATAATGGGACTTCAGGTGACATTTGTAACATCTACAGATTCGGATGAGGAAGCATTAGCGTTGCTTAAGCACTTCGGTTTACCATTTAAAAATCTTAAAAACTAGTAATATGGCTAAGGAATCAATGATAGCACGTGAAGTTAAAAGAGCCAGGATGGCACAGAAATATGCTGCAAAAAGGGCTCAGCTGAAAGCCGATGGAGATTATGTTGGTTTAAGCCGTCTGCCTCGAAATTCAAACCCGAACAGAATGCATAACCGGTGCAAGATAACCGGGCGTTCAAGAGGGTATATGAGACAATTCGGAGTCAGCAGGATTACTTTCAGGGAAATGGCATCATTTGGGCTTATACCGGGTGTAAAAAAGGCCAGTTGGTAGTTGAAAAGATGAATATAAACAATATTAAAAAATAAAAGATGACTGATCCAATTGCAGATTTACTGACCAGAATTAGAAACGCTATTATGGCTGGTCATAAGGTTGTGGAGGCTCCTGCATCCAATCTTAAGAAAGAGATTGCAAGAATTCTTTTTGAAAAGGGTTATATCCTCAGCTATAAGATTGTGGAAAATGATGGACCACAGGGTGTATTAAAGATTGCTCTCAAGTATAATGCCAAGAGCAAGAAACCTGCAATAAAAGAAATACAGCGAGTCAGCCGGCCCGGTCTGCGTCAGTATACCGGATCTGATGAAATACCACGTATTCTTAATGGCCTGGGTATAGCAATAATCTCGACATCAAAGGGATTAATGACCGACAAAGAGGCAAAGAAAGAAAAGATCGGTGGAGAAGTATTATGTTATGTTTATTAATTAGGAGGATAGCTTAATGTCACGAATAGGAAAATTACCTGTAAACCTGCCAAAAGGCGTTACTGTCAGTATCAGTGACACCAATGTGGTCAGCGTGAAAGGGCCCCTTGGAGAGTTAACTCAGGCAGTTGACAAAGATCTTAAGGTGGAACTGGTGGAGAACGAATTAATATTATCGAGACCAACTGAGTCAAAAAATCATAAGTCGATACACGGGCTCTACCGTGCGCTTATACATAACATGGTTGTTGGTGTTTCGGAAGGCTACAAGAAAGAGCTTGAACTCGTTGGAGTCGGTTACCGTGCAGAAGCAAAAGGTCAAAATCTTGAAATGAGTCTGGGTTTCTCACACGAAGTAATTATTCAGCTGCCGGATGAAGTTAAAGTTGAGACCAAAACTGAAAGAAGGGCTAACCCGATAATTACACTGACATGCATTGACAAACAGCTTATCGGACATGTTGCAGCAAAGATCAGATCTCTTCGTCCGCCGGAACCTTATAAAGGGAAAGGAATTAAGTTTGTTGGAGAACAACTCAGAAGAAAGGCTGGAAAATCAGCTAGTGTTTAGGGTATAAAAAAGTAAAAGTAAAAAATCATGGCCTTAACTAAGTTGGAAAGAAGAAAAAGGATCAGAATGAGGATCCGGAAAAAAATAAACGGAACTGCTGAAGCTCCAAGGCTGGCGGTATATCGTAGCAATAAACAGATCTACGTTCAGGTTGTTGACGACCTGAATGGTTTAACTCTTCTGTCAGCCAGCTCCAGGGAAAAAGAAATTGCGGCACAGACAGGCATTAAAAAAATTGAACAGGCTAAACTTGTCGGGAAACTTCTGGCTACCAAATGCAAAGAAAAAGGTATAGAGAAAGTTGTTTTCGACAGAAGCGGATATAAATATCATGGCAGAGTAAAATCATTGGCTGATGCAGCCCGCGAAGGCGGATTAAAATTCTAATGAGTTATGGGAAACGGAATAAGAAAAGTAAAAACCAGCGATCTGGAACTAAAAGACAGGCTTGTAAGTATTCAGAGAGTGACCAAGGTTACAAAAGGAGGACGTACATTCAGCTTTTCAGCCATTGTTGTGGTTGGTAATGAGGATGGTATTGTGGGCCATGGTCTGGGTAAAGCCAGTGAAGTAACGACAGCTATCTCAAAAGGTATTGAGGATGCAAAAAAGAATCTTATTAAGGTTCCTGTCATCAATGGAACAATACCTCACGAGCAGGTTGCCAAATTCGGGGGTGCAAAAGTATTCATCAAACCTGCATCTGATGGTACAGGTGTTAAGGCCGGTGGTGCTATGCGTGCAGTACTTGAGAGTGTTGGTGTGAAAAACGTGCTTGCCAAATCAAAAGGATCATCTAACCCTCATAACCTGGTTAAAGCAACTTTTGCAGCACTTCTTGAAATGAGAGACGCCTTCTCGGTTGCTGAACACAGAGGTGTCACATTGGATAAAGTTTTTAACGGTTAGTAAAGAACATTACGATGGCAAAAATTCGTATCACCCAGGTAAAAAGCAAAAACGGTAAACCGGAAAGGCAGAAAAGAACTCTTGAAGCTCTTGGTCTCCGTAAATTAAACCATAGTGTTGAACATGAAGCTACACCACAGATATTAGGAATGGTAGTTAAAGTAAGACACCTGGTAAAAGTTGAAAATATTTAAGGTATTAAACATATTTATAATACAAAGTTATGGATTTGAGTAACTTAAAACCTGCTAAAGGATCAATTAAAAAAGGTAGACGTCTCGGTCGCGGTCAAGGCTCCGGTAAAGGAGGTACTTCAACCAGAGGACATAAAGGCGCTAAATCCAGATCAGGTTATAGTAAGAAAATAGGATTTGAAGGAGGGCAGATGCCACTTCAGAGACGTGTTCCCAAATACGGTTTTAAAAATATCAACCGCAAGGAATACAAGGGTATCAATATCAGTACTCTTCAGAATCTTGCAGAGCAACATAATTTAGACCTTATCGATTTTGAGGTACTTTTTAATGCCGGTTTTGTTTCTAAAAATGCGCTTGTTAAAATACTTGGCAAAGGAACTCTGGAAAGGAAACTTGAAGTTCACGCGCATGCATTCAGCAAATCAGCTGTAGAAGCAATTGAAGCAAAAAAGGGAACCGCTGTAAAAATGTAATTTCATGAGACTGATTCAGACTATAAAGAATATCTTCAAGATAGAGGACCTGCGGGCAAGGTTAATCTATACTTTTGGGATTATTGTATTATACAGGCTGGGGAAATATGTTACCCTTCCGGGGATTGACCCTTCTCAACTGGCAAACCTTAAATCCCAGACGAATTCAGGTATTATGGGTTTGCTCGACATGTTTTCCGGAGGAGCATTTTCTCAGGCCTCGGTTTTTGCCCTCGGTATAATGCCTTATATTTCCGCTTCCATAGTAGTACAATTGCTTGGTATTGTTTTCCCCTATTTCCAGAAATTACAGAAAGAGGGAGAAAGTGGAAGACGCAAGATGAATCAGTATACCAGGTACCTTACAGTAGCAATTCTTATACTTCAGGCACCAACATACCTTATTAACCTTCATGCCCAGCTTCCTGCATCGGCTTTCATCATTACAGGAACATTTTTCACAATGTCTTCAGTAATTATTCTCACAGCCGGAACAATGTTTGTTATGTGGCTTGGAGAAAAGATTACCGATAAGGGGATAGGCAACGGTATATCGCTTATAATTATGATTGGAATCGTTGCACGTCTGCCGCAAAGTTTCATATTTGAATCTGGTTCAAGAATGAACGGGGCAGGTGGTGCCATTGGCCTTATTGTTGAGATTTTGTTCTTATTCCTGGTTATTCTTGGTACAATTCTTCTGGTTCAGGGTACACGTCGCGTGCCTGTTCAGTATGCGAGAAGGATTGTTGGTAATAAACAGTACGGAGGAGTACGCCAGTATATACCACTTAAGGTAAATGCTGCCGGTGTAATGCCTATCATCTTTGCCCAGGCAATCATGATGCTCCCCATCATAATAGCTGGATACTCAAGTTCGGGATCGGCCTTTGTTGTGGCTTTCTCGAATATGTACGGATTCTGGTATAACCTGGTAACGGCTTTTCTAATCATAGTCTTTACGTATTTTTATACGGCTATTACCATTAATCCTGTGCAAATGGCAGAAGATATGAAGAAAAACGGAGGTTTTATTCCAGGAATCAAACCGGGAAGAAAAACAGTGGAATTTCTCGATACAATAATGTCGAGGATAACATTCCCGGGGTCAATTTTTCTGGCTATAGTTGCAATACTTCCCTCTATAGCAGTGAAAGCATCTGTTACACCGCAATTTGCACAATTTTACGGAGGCACATCACTTCTCATTCTTGTAGGTGTTATTCTTGACACCCTGCAGCAGATTGAGAGTCATTTGCTTATGCGTCATTATGATGGTCTGATGAAATCGGGGCGAATAAAAGGCCGGGTAGGATCAGCGTCATCAATATAATTTGTTTAACGTTCTTTGATGTTGTATTTAAAGACTGATGAAGAGGTTGGGTTGTTAAGAGAAAGCAATTTACTGGTGTCGCGAACACTTGCAGAACTTGCTTCACTTATAAAACCCGGGATTACCACTCTTTATCTCGACAGAATAGCCGAAGAGTTTATCCGCGATAACGGAGCTACACCGGCATTCAAGGGATACGGCGGTTTTCCAAATGCTCTCTGTACCTCTGTTAACGACGAAGTTGTTCATGGGATCCCATCGGAATATATCCTTAAGGAGGGCGATATAATATCGGTTGACTGCGGGGTTATATTGGACGGATGGTATGGCGACAGTGCCTATACCTTCCCTGTTGGTAAGATAACAAAAGAAGTAAGACGACTTCTGGAGTTTACACGGGCTTCCCTCGAAGAAGGGGTTAAGGAAGCGGTTGCAGGAAACAGGGTTGGAGACATCTCTTATGCAGTACAAACATTTGCGGAAAGCGGAGGTTATTCAGTAGTAAGGGAACTTGTTGGTCATGGACTTGGAAGAAAATTACATGAACAACCTGAAGTAGCAAACTGGGGTAAACAGGGAACCGGTCCCTTAATGGAAAAAGGACTTGTAATCTGTATTGAGCCTATGATCAACGCCGGGAAAAAGGAGACAATGCAGATGAGAGACGGTTGGACCATAAAGACAGCTGACGGCGGACCTTCAGCACATTTTGAATATGCTGTAGCTGTTGATAAGGGGAAAGCAGACGTACTAACAACGTTTGAGTTTATTGAAAAAGTTATAAATAAAATGTAAACTTATGGCTAAGCAATCATCTATTGAACAGGATGGTACTATCATCGAAGCCCTTTCTAATGCAATGTTCAGGGTGGAACTCGAAAACGGGCATGTAATTACGGCTCATATTTCGGGTAAGATGAGAATGCATTATATTAAGATATTGCCCGGCGATAAGGTAAAGGTGGAAATGTCACCATACGATTTAACTAAAGGAAGAATAACATTCAGATATAAATAAGAAATACTGATATTGTAATGAAAGTAAGAGCATCTGTTAAAAAGCGCAGTTCTGACTGTAAGATAGTCAGAAGAAAAGGTCGCATTTACGTTATTAATAAGAAAAATCCCAAGTTCAAACAGAGGCAGGGATAATTTTAACTAATTTTGCAACTCATTTAAGAAAAGTTTTATATGGCACGTATTGTTGGTGTGGATTTACCAAGAAATAAAAGAGGCGAAGTTGGCCTGACATACATCTATGGAGTAGGCAGGAGCACTGCTCAGAAAGTACTCGATGAGGCTGGTGTTGACAGAAATGCAAAGGTTCAGGACTGGACCGATGATCAGATAAACTCCATCCGCAGGGTACTGAATGAAAGCTATAAGCTTGAAGGAGAACTACGCTCCGAGACACAAATGAATATTAAGAGGCTTATGGACATTGGCTGCTATCGTGGTGTCCGTCACAGAATAGGACTCCCTGTCAGAGGACAGAGTACCAAGAATAATGCCAGAACCCGGAAGGGAAGAAAGAAAACTGTTGCAAACAAGAAAAAAGCTACTAAATAAATAGATTATGGCAAAGAAGACTGGAGCATTAAAGAAGAGGGTCGTTAAGGTAGAACCTTCAGGCCAGGCACATGTTCATTCATCCTTTAATAATATTATTATTACTCTGACAAATAATTCAGGTCAGGTTATTTCATGGGCATCTGCAGGGAAAATGGGATTCAAAGGTTCCAAGAAAAATACTCCTTATGCAGCACAGATGGCATCTGAGGAATGTGGGAAAGTCGCTTATGATCTTGGATTAAGAAAAGTTAAGGTATTTGTTAAGGGCCCGGGTTCAGGTCGCGAATCAGCAATCAGATCTATTAGCAATGTTGGCATTGAAGTTACAGAAATTGTTGATGTAACCCCGATGCCTCATAATGGTTGCCGTGCTCCCGGAAGAAGGAGAGTATAAAAATTTATTGAATTGAATATTTGTAAGTTATAAATTAATAGAACAATGGCAAGATATATTGGCCCAAAATCAAGAATTGCGAGAAAATTCGGAGAACCCATTTTCGGTCCCGACAAACATCTGGAAAGGAAAAATTTCCCTCCGGGACAGCATGGGATGAATAAAAAGAGAAAGAAAACTTCAGAATATGGTGTTCAGCTAAGGGAGAAGCAGAAAGCAAAATATACCTATGGGATGCTTGAGCGTCAGTTCCGCAATACATTTGAAAAAGCTTCAAGGAGTAAAGGTGTTACAGGAGAAGTGCTTCTGCAGCTTCTCGAATCACGTCTTGATAATGTTGTCTTTCGCCTTGGTATTGCTCCTACAAGAGCAAGTGCCCGGCAGTTTGTTTCACACAGACACATTACAGTTAACGGGCATGTTGTAAATGTTCCGTCATACCAGCTCAAACCAGGCGATATTATCGGCGTTCGTGAAAAGTCGAAATCTCTTGAAGCAATAGTCGATTCACTTACAACAAGAAAATATACAAAGCTTTCCTGGTTGGAGTGGGATGACACACAAATGGCAGGTAAATTTATGAATATACCTGAACGTACTGATATTCCAGAAAACATCAAGGAACAATTGATAGTTGAATTATATTCCAAGTAATAATAATATTAAGATAAATTCTATGGCCATTTTATCATTCCAGAAGCCTGATAAAGTAATAATGCTGGAAGCGGACGAAAAACACGGAAAATTTGAATTCCGTCCGCTTGAACCTGGCTATGGTATTACTGTCGGCAACGCATTAAGAAGAATACTTCTCTCTTCGCTTGAAGGTTTTGCCATTACTACGGTTAAGATCGAAGGCATAGACCACGAGTTCTCTACAATTACAGGTGTAATGGAGGACGTAACTGAGATTATCCTGAATCTTAAACAGATCCGGTTTAGAAGAATAGTCGAAGACATTGACCATGAAAAAGTCATCATTAAAATAAGTGGTCAGGAAGTATTTAAAGCAGGTAACCTTAATTCTTCCCTGAGCAGTTTTGAGGTTTTAAATCCCGATATGGTTATTTTCAGGATGGAACCGGATGTTAAAATACAGATAGAAATTACAATTAATAAAGGCAGGGGTTACGTACCGGCTGAGGAAAATGAGCCGGTTGAAAGTGAATTCGGGCTCATTGCTATTGATGCTATTTTTACTCCTATCCGTAATGTAAAATACTCGGTTGAAAATTATCGTGTTGAGCAAAAAACAGACTATGAAAAACTTCTTTTTGAGATAGAAACTGACGGATCAATTCATCCTAAAGATGCTCTTAAAGAAGCTGCAAAAATACTTATCTATCACTTTATGTTGTTCTCCGATGAGAAGATCACCCTCGATTCGGATGATAAACTGGCAAACGAGGAGTTTGATGAAGAAGTGCTCCATATGAGACAACTGCTAAAAACAAAACTTGTTGATCTTGACCTGTCAGTAAGAGCTCTAAACTGCCTTAAAGCTGCAGAAGTTGATACTCTTGGAGACCTGGTGAGGTTTAATAAGAATGACCTGCTTAAATTCAGGAACTTTGGTAAGAAATCTCTGACAGAGCTTGATGAATTACTCGAAAACATGAGTCTTTCATTTGGTATGGATGTAAGTAAATATAAGTTAGAGAAAGATTAATTTGAAAACTGGTTAAGGAAATAGAGAAATGCGACATTTAAAGGTTATTAACCATTTAGGAAGAACAAGTTCACACAGGAAGGCGATGCTTGCGAATATGGCTTCATCCCTGATCCTTCATAAAAGGATATCAACAACTACCGCTAAAGCTAAAGCTCTCCGTACCTTTGTTGAGCCTCTTATTACTAAATCGAAAATAGATTCAACACACTCGAGGAGAGTGGTTTTCAGTTACCTGAAAGATAAGAATGCAGTAGCTGAATTGTTCAGAGAGGTATCACCCAAGATAGCAGAACGTCCGGGAGGATATACACGGATTCTTAAAACTGGCCACAGACTTGGGGATAATGCAGATATGTGCATTCTCGAACTTGTTGATTACAATGAAGCTATGCTTGGTGGAGAAGCTGCTAAAACCAAAAGCACAAGAAGAAGAAGATCTTCCAGGAAAAAGGAAGAGACAGCTGCCGTTACCAAAGCTCCAAAGGCTGCAAAAGAAAAGACAGGAAAAACTGAAAAGCCTGAAAAGGAAGAGCCTGTTGCAAAGACAGAAGAGACAACCGGAGATCTAACTCCCGAAGAACAATAAAATGTCAGGAGATTTTTTAAGTAAAGGGGTGAGTCGTAAAGACTTTATCCCTTTTTCTGTATATTGCTTTATTGTCTAATATTAAATTTAAAATTTATGGGTCAGATAGTTAGTGTACATGCCCGCGAAATTCTTGATTCCCGTGGCAATCCGACAATTGAAGTAGATGTGATGACAGCCAGTGGTTATTTTGGCAGAGCCGCCGTACCATCAGGTGCATCGACAGGAGAAAACGAAGCACTTGAATTGAGGGATGGTGATAAAAACCGTTATTTCGGTAAAGGCGTGCTCAAAGCCGTTTATAATGTTGATAATGTTATTGCAGAAGAGGTAATTGGAATGGATGTCACTGATCAGGCAGGGATTGACAAAAAAATGATCGATCTTGACGGGACCAGGACAAAAAGCAGCCTGGGAGCAAACGCAATACTTGGTGTTTCTCTTGCAGTTGCCAAAGCAGCTGCTTCATACCATGGGTTGCCACTGTTTCGTTATATTGGAGGAGCCAATGCTGTTACGCTTCCTGTTCCCATGATGAATATAATTAACGGAGGTTCTCACTCAGATGCTCCTATTGCCTTTCAGGAATTTATGATCAGACCGGTAGGCGCACCCTCATTCAGCGAAGGACTTCGCATGGGTGCAGAGGTATTCCATTCATTGAAAAAAGTATTGAAAGAGAGAGGATTGAGCACAGCTGTTGGTGATGAGGGTGGTTTTGCTCCTAAACTAAATGGTACTGAAGATGCTCTTGAGACGATTCTTAAGGCTATCGAAGCTGCCGGGTACAAGGCAGGTTCAGATATTACAATCGCACTCGATTGTGCAGCTTCAGAGTTCTATACCGAAGGCTTGTACACTTATTCCAAGTTTGAGGGATCTAAAGGTGCAAGAAGAACATCAAAAGAACAGGTCGACTATATCGAGCAGCTGATAAAAAAATATCCCATCGATTCAGTAGAGGATGGCATGGCCGAAGATGACTGGGACGGGTGGAAGATGCTCACCGACAGAATTGGCAAGCATTGCCAGGTTGTTGGTGATGATGTTTTTGTAACAAATGTCGATTATCTGAAAAAGGGAATTGAAATGGGTTGTGCAAATTCCATTCTTATTAAAGTAAACCAGATTGGCACCCTGACTGAAACACTCAATGCAATAGAGATGGCTCACAGGGCAGGTTATACAACTGTTACATCACATCGTTCAGGCGAAACCGAAGATTCAACGATTGCAGATATTGCTGTTGCGACCAATTCGGGACAGATAAAAACAGGATCGGCAAGCCGGACAGACAGGATGGCAAAATACAACCAGCTGCTCAGGATTGAAGAGACACTGGGTAACCTGGCTGTTTACGGGTATAAAAAATAATTATTATTTGTAGGGTCATGCCGTGGCATGACCCTACATCAATATGCCAACCTGTCAACCTTTACGACGTTATTAACAATTGTTGATAACTTCTGTTTATATCGGGTTTATAACAACGGCATTGATTTTATTGTTTTTTGATTTCCATGATGTAAATTTGATTTTATCAGATGAGCGATAAAAGACTGCTCGAAAGATGTGGAAACGGAAAAGGTTACTTAAATGAAACAAGATCCGTTTCAGTCAGACCTTCGGGACTGCGCATCAAGAGAGCCGAAGTCTGAACTAGAGAACTCCGCGTTCGCGATGTTCAGTAAGTCAAAGAGAGCCGGAAACGTTCTTTCAGCGATTGAGTCACAGGGCTTCAGAAAATGAAGGGCTTCGGCCCCGGGTTATCTGAAACTGATGCCTTTCCCTTCGGGGATTGAGCAACAGCGCCTGAAGGACATTTCGTCCCGGAAGTCCGCCTCAAAACGGACAAAAGGACAGCCGGAAGGTTCTGCCGTAACAGGCTCAACCCGAAAGCTATGGGTTGCCGGAATGGATCTTGTATCCGGGAAAGCAGCCGGTCAGAATAACAGTAATCTGACTTCGTAAACAGCTTCGGCTGCAAACGATGGATGGGAACTACTCCTTGTGAATGGTTCCCATCATTGTTTTTATACCTTAACCCCCGACCCCCAAGCCCCCAAACCCCCCAAACCCCTCAACCTCCCATTTGTGGAGCTGACCCCCCAACCCCCCATTTGGGGGGCCTAATCTTATGCAATATTTCTTTAAGTCCCCCATTTGGGGGATTTAGGGGGTAAATATTATATACTTATTGAATATCTTTGCCAATCAATATTTTTTAAAATGCAATACACAGGTTTAAGCGATTTCATTAATGTACTGGAGAAAAATGATGAACTCCGGAGAATAAAAATATTTGTTGACCCTGTACTTGAGATCACAGAGATAACTGACAGGGTGACCAAAGCAGGTGGGAAGGCCTTACTTTTTGAGAATACCGGTACCAGCTTTCCTGTGCTTATCAATGCTTTTGGTTCGGATAAAAGAATGGCTATGGCAACCGGGAGGAAGAATCTTGAAGAAGCCGGTTATGAAATCGAAAATATTCTTGGCAATGTGCCTGATGGCGGAAGCACATTGTTGAAAAAAATTTCCTCCCTGCCACATCTTATCAGGCTTGCCGGCTTTCTGCCATCGCGCCGGAGAGGAAAAGGCATTTGTCAGCAGGTGATTCACAGTGAACCCGATCTGGGCTTATTACCTGTGCTTAAGTGCTGGCCTCACGACGGTGGAAGGTTTATCACTCTTCCAATGGTGCATACTGTACATCCAGTTACAGGTAAAACAAATGTTGGTATGTACAGGATGCAGGTGCTTGATAAAAGTACAACTGCAATGCACTGGCAAAGACATAAAACCGGTGCTAACCATTTTGAAGCCTGGAAAGAACAGGGGAAAAGAATGCCTGTTTCTGTAGCGCTCGGGGGTGATCCGGTTTATGCCTATTCAGCTACGGCTCCATTACCCGAGAACATAAATGAATATGTGCTTGCAGGTTTTCTCAGAAAGAAAAAAGTCAGGATGGTCAAATGCATCACGAACGATTTATTTGTTCCCTCAGATGCCGATATTATTATCGAAGGATATGTCGATCCGGCCGAAGATCCCGTATGGGAAGGGCCTTTCGGCGATCATACCGGTTTCTATTCACTGGCTGACTGGTATCCGAAATTTCATGTTACATGTATAACACATTCAAAATCAGCCATATACCCTGCGATAATTGTTGGAATTCCTCCTCAGGAAGACGCCTGGCTTGCAAAAGCCACCGAGAAAATTTTTCTTTCCCCGGTCAGGATGACATTACAGCCTGAAATTGAAGATTTTCATATGCCTGATGCAGGCATCGCACATAACCTTGTTATTGTGAAGATCAGAAAAACTTATCCCGGACAGGGTATGAAAGTCATAAACTCTTTGTTTGGGGCCGGACAAATGATGTTTACGAAATACCTGGTTGTGGTGAGCGGTGATATAAATATCAGGGAGTATAAAGAACTTCTTGTACATATATTTGCAAATATTGATCCCGGCAGGGATATATTTTTCAATCGCGGACCGCTTGATGTCCTGGATCATTCGTCCGACAGCTTCTCCTTTGGTGGGAAAGCCGGAATAGATGCAACGATAAAGCACAAAGAAGAAAATTCGGGAAGAATAACCGGAAACGCAGATAAAGCAACTGTATTGAAAGTTAAAAATAATTTCTTTAACAAGAAAATAATTAAGGAATTTGACATGTTCCTTTTTGAGGAGGATATCCCCGTAATTATTGTCTCTGTTGACAGATCTGAACATAAAGATGTTATTGAAAAAGTCAAGGCATTCTTCAGGAGTAATGACCCTTTCGGGATGTTCAGGTTAATACTGGCTGTTGACCACACTGTTGATCCTGGCGATTATTTTATGGTTGCCTGGCAAATACTCGGAAACACTGATCCTCTTCGCGATCATGAATATATTTCTCCTTCTTCCTTATTCATCGACGGGACGATTAAAATCTACAGGGAAGGGGGATTTCCGCGAAAGTGGCCAAATGTTGTCAGTTCCGACGTTAATACGATCTCTGCAATAGACAGGAAATGGGAATCCCTCGGGTTAGGCGATTTTATTAAATCTCCCTCAAAAAAATACGTTAAGTTAAGTCGGCCCGGTGCCGATGAAATTATCATATCTGAGTAGTGACAATAATTAAAACACTTCAGATAATTGCTTCCGATAATTAAGCTATTTTTGCATTATCTGATGGAAATCTTATATTTTACATATTATTATTTTCTGCATGTTATCAGAATTAATTCCATTTATGAGATTGTCTTTGCAGGTATAATAAATTCATCTGATTTACCTTTTCGGTATATTTTATTTGTTGTCCTGATAACAGTAGTTGTGATCTGGCTTATACTTTCGCAGACCAGGATCCTTATTAAAACCAGGAAACTGTTGAAGGAAAAGGAAGAGGCTCTTTACCTGATAGCAAACCAGAAGTACGCGCTTGAACAAAAAGATAAGGATATGACTGACAGCCTTATCTATGCACAGAGAATACAGGAAGCGCTTTTGCCTTCGGAAAAATATTTCAGAGAACATTTCAGGGATTCTTTTATACTTTTTAAGCCAAAAGATATTGTCAGTGGCGATTTTTACTGGATTGGAGGGAAAGATGACAAAGTTTTTGTTGTTGCAGCTGATTGCACCGGACATGGAGTCCCCGGCGCACTTATGTCGATGATCGGTCTGGAGTTAATTGAAAAAACCATCAACGAAGAAAATGTTGAGGTCCCCTCGAAGATACTTGGAGTACTTAATAAAGCTCTTGAAAAAACATTCAGCAGGGAAAAAAACATCGGCACTATAATACGCGACGGAATGGATGTTGGTCTGTGTGTAATTGATAAGGAAAGAAAGAAGATTGAATATGCCGGAGCTTTCTTTCCGCTATATATTATTCGTGATAATAGACTGCTTGAGGTAAAGGCTGATAAGCTTATTATTGGTATGAATCCTGACGGGGCTGAATATACAGATCATGAAATTGACATCATGGAAGATGATATAATTTACCTGTTTTCTGATGGTTATGTTGATCAGTTCGGCGGATCGGAAAACAAGAAGTTCATGTATAGAAGATTCAGATATCTGTTATTGACAATACATCGTTTCCCTGTAAATGATCAAAAGGCTATTCTTGAGGAGAATATTAAAACATGGATCGGAAAGAATGAGCAGGTAGACGATATATTGGTGATAGGATTCAGACCCTTATAATAAAAGGTCTAGATAGTCTTTTTTATTTTATCAATAAGGGCTGCCGGCTGGAAAGGTTTACTGATATAATCATCTATACCGACTGATAAACATTTCTCTTTATCTCCTATCATTGCATTGGCAGTAATTGCTATAATTGGCACATGCGAATTTGTTGTGGATTCCAGTGCCCTTATCTTTTCAGCAGCTACGAGACCGCTCATAACCGGCATCTGGATATCCATCAGGATCAGGTCGTAGTTTGTGGTGCCAAACTTATCAAGTGCTTCTTTACCATTACATGCAGTGTCAATACTGTGTACCAGAGGACTAAGTGTCAGCAGGGTTATCTTCTGATTGATAAGATTATCTTCAACAAGCAATATTTTGATGTCTTTAAGATCTTTATGAGGTTTTTCTTTCTTTATAAGCTCCTCCATTTTAGGAGAAGCAGTTTTCAGTCTTGGTTCAGATACAGGGTTTGCAAAAGGAAGAAGAATATTAAGTACGGTGTAATTATTTCCAAATTCCTGACGGAAAGTGCCCTTCCCTGACGCTATAAGGCGGGCTGCCAGGCTCTTGCCCTCAGCTGTCTCATCAATCAGTACAATATTCTTATTTGTTTGTATCCGAAATGCTACAAGAGTCTCATTTTGCAGCTCTTTTTCCTTTTTAAGACTAATATTGACTGTGATAGCTCTTTCTGATACATGATTCTCGATTATAGTGAAAAGGTCGAGAAATATTTGTTTGAGAATAATAGGATCGCCAAAACACTCAAGTTCATTGAACTCTTTTTTGTTAAGAACAAAATCAATGTTGGCTTTATCCTTCAGCAAATAGAGATCAAAAGTGTTCTGTAGAGTAGACAAAAGACTGAACCTGATAGCTTTCCTGTGCTCATAACTCAGATTGCCAGCCGATTGCATCGACAATTCATTAACAGTTGTAACCATATTGTTTGTAGATGCAATAAAGGTCTCCAACAGTTCCTTCTGTTTCTTCTCGAGACCTGATTCCATCAGCATATCAGTAATAATTACCAGGTTGTTGAGAGGTTCTCTTATCTTATGTGAAAAATCAGTGATCACATCATCTTTCTTTTCGTTAAGTGACGAAAATTCAGATAATGATTTTTTGAATTTTTTGTTCAGGTCAGATGATCTTCTGACAACAATTAATCCCAGGCTGGCTCCTGCAATGATCATTACGCCGGCTGGAAGTTTCTGGTTAAACGTTATTAATATTACTGCAGCTATCAGGCAGAAAATCGCCACGACTGAATAAGTTTCAATATTTTTTATGCTCTTTTCGAAGAAATCCTCAGAAGATTTATTTGAACCATAATTTTTATTACTATTGAGGGTTTCTGTTGCCATAAATCAGTATTTTGAGGTTTGGTAAAATTAATCAAAATATATAATAAATATACATCAACCGAAATTAACAACCTTTAAAGGAAAAGGTTAAATTTGTCAATGCGATGAGTTGTATGATCCGGACAGGTAAAAAATTGATTAAGATGATGATTTTGAAAAAAATATTACTGGTAACAAGCATATTTCTGTCAACTTTTCCTGCATCTTTTTTACATGCACAGCAAAAAGAAGGGCTGGTAAAATATACACCTGATTTCAGATTCACCGATGGAATTTATCTCAATTTTGATCAGGTAAAAATGAATAAACCCATACCAAAAGCCAAAATTCTGACATCGGTTGATTATAACGACAGGGAATTCTTTAAAAAGGTTCTGGAACCCGGCAAGATATATTTCTATGACAATATGGGGGTCAGACAGGAAGTGGCTATGAACAATATTTGGGGTTATTCGCGTAATGGTGTTTTATATGTTCAGATTCAGGGGAATTTCAACAGGATAACCTTCGTTGGCAGCATCTGTCATTTTGTGGCTGATGTAACAACATATGATTCACGATATTATAATTCGCCTTATGGTTATTATGATCCGTATTATTCGCCTTATGGATACAGTAATTATTATAATCCGTATAACCCCTATTATTACCCGTACGGGCAATCGAACATGTCGAGAACAGAGTTGAAACAATATATTATAGATTTTGAAAGTGGTAAGATACTGGAATTTGACGTTGAAAACACAGAATTGCTGCTAATGAAAGACAGCACGCTTTATGATGAGTATGTGCAGCTTTCAAGGAAGAAGAAAAAGGAACTTATGTTTGTTTACATCCGCAAATTTGATGAGAATAACCCATTGTATATACCTGTTGAATAATTCTTTAAAGATGAAAACATCTTTTCTCGCAATCGCATTGTTTTGCTGTGCCTTTACTCTGGCAGGGCAGGCGCCTTTCCCGTCTAAGGATGAGATAAAGCAGTTCACAGAATCGAAAACATGTGTGGTACTTGAAGATGATGCTTTTTCCTCCTATAACGTTTTTATTAAAAAGGCTGTACAATCATTCTGGAAAATAACTCCTTATGAATTCATTGAGGTTAAGGAATTTAATGTAAGAAGACTTAATCCACGGTATTCATTTATTGTTCTTACCCAGACTAATTTTGATAAAGACAAATCAGACGGCCTCTATAATTTCATAAACCTGTTACAGGGCAAGGATGTAAATAAGCTGGGTGAGATGCCCGAGATATGTGCCATTCCCCTTTCCTTTGCAGGGGAGGACGATTTAGATTACAGTTATAAACTGGGGGCAATTCTGTTATTTATTCAGAAACATGCGCAGATGATATCAGAGGACCCATCGCTGACAGGAAGAAAATATCTTAAATATTATAATAAATTTACCCCGGAAGTCCATAACAAGACAATTCTTGTGAAAAAAGAAGACTTGTCACCGGAGATTTCAACTATCGAAAAGATAAAAGCCATTTATAAATATAAAATTGAGATAGTCTCCGAGGATGATATTGTTAAGGCAATTGAAGACAAATCTCCGAACACTGTGATCCTCCACGAAGTTGGTCCGGTAGGTGACAGAAATTCAGGATTTTGTTTCAAGATGCTTATAGGGACTGACGATTCCAATATGTATTATTATAACCAGAACACTATTAATAAAAACAATCCGAATGGATTGTTACCGGCTGATCTAAAGCGTTTCGAAAGGTAGTATTGATGCAACATTGATAAAACAAAGCCGTCTTTAAATAAATTATAAATGTTATGGAAGATTACGGAGTATTATCAGAAAAAGAAAGAAACTGGTCGATGATATGCCATCTTTCGGCTTTTGCAAGCTACTTTTTCCCATTTGGAGGAATAATTGGTCCCCTGATATGCTGGTTTTCAAAAAGAGATGAATCTGTATGGATCAATCTTAATGGGAGGAATGCTCTGAATTTCAATTTATCAATTTTACTCTATAGTGTTCTGGCAATTCCTTTATGTTTCATAATCATAGGAATACCCATAATTTTGGCTTTGGCTACACTTAAGGTTATCTGTATAATTATTGCTAGTATAAAAGCTTCAAAAGGACAATTGTTCAGATATCCGCTGACTATACCATTCCTCCAGTAAGATTTTATTATCAAAAAGATCTGATTTCAATTTTTTTTGGTAAATTTCTTTTCCATTTAACAACCATGAAGTCATGGCACATAATAAGGAAAAGAAAAAAGCCGATACCCATGTCCCTGGAAAGATCAATCTGTATCATGACATTGAAACAGAAAAAAAGAAAAAACTAAAGGGTAAGGAATATGAGAAGGAGCTTCGCAAGCTTGAGATAGAACTTGTCAAATTACAGGAATGGGTTAAGTCAAATAAGCTTAAGGTGGTAGTTGTTTTTGAAGGGAGGGATGCTGCCGGGAAAGGTGGTGTAATAAAAACCATAGCAGGTTGCCTGAATCCCAGGATATGCAGGATTGTAGCACTTGGGATACCAACTGAAAAAGAGAAATCCCAGTGGTATTTCCAGCGGTTTGCGTCTCAATTGCCTGCTGCAGGCGAGATAGTCCTTTTTGACAGGAGCTGGTATAACAGGGCAGGTGTTGAGAAAGTGATGGGTTATTGTAACATTGATGAATATGAGGAGTTTCTGAGATCATGCCCCGAGTTTGAAAAAATGTTGATCAGATCAGGGATATTACTTATAAAATACTGGTTTTCCGTCAGCGATCATGAACAGGAAAAACGTTTTCACGACAGGATCAACGACCCGACAAAAAGATGGAAGATTAGTCCTATGGATGTTGAATCGCGTGATAAATGGGTTGAATATTCAATGGCAAAAGATAAAATGTTCTCATATACCGATACAAAGCAATCACCCTGGTATGTTGTGGAAGCTGATGATAAGAAAAGGGCCAGACTTAATTGTGTTCATCACCTTCTTTCGCTGATCCCTTACAAAGACCTTACTCCCAAACCATTCAAACTTCCACCATTAAAACATGATAAGGCTTACGTCAGGCCTCCAAAGGATGAACAGACTTATGTTCCGAATATCTATTGATCTGGCACTTTCGCCTTTTACATTTCTTTGTGTTATGTAGCCTTTGCAAAGGAGGATATTCTTTATACTTTTGCCTTTGAACTTTTGTCTTTTATCTTGTAAACTATGTCATCAAAGCCATCCATACCCAAAGGAACCAGGGATTTCTCAACTGAGGAGATGCTCAGGCGCGAATTTATCTTTGATACCATTAAACAGGTGTTCAGGTTATATGGTTATCAGCCAATTGAGACCCCATCGATGGAAAACCTGTCAACCCTGCTTGGAAAATATGGAGATGAAGGAGACAAACTTTTATTCAGGATCCTTAATTCGGGTAATTTCCTTTCGGATGTTACTGATGATGAAATACTTAAAAGAGAGATTTCCAGACTCTCTTCAAAGATTTGCGAAAAAGGATTGAGGTATGACCTTACAGTACCATTCGCACGTTATGTTGTTCAGCATCGCGATGATATAGTCTTTCCGTTCAGAAGATACCAGATACAGCCCGTGTGGAGAGCTGACAGACCCCAGAAAGGCAGATACCGGGAATTTTTCCAGTGCGATGTGGATGTCATTGGAAGCGACTCTTTATTGAATGAATACGAACTGATAAAAATCATTGATGAGATATTCGGAAAGCTTAAAATATCTGTTGTAATTAAAATCAACAACAGGAAAATTCTTGCCGGGTTAGCTGAATTTATCGGGGAAGCTGAAAGGATTACCGATATAACTATTGCTATTGATAAGCTTGATAAGGTTGGTATTGACGCTGTTAATGAAGAACTTGAAGGAAAAGGTGTATCCTCTGAAGCGATAACTAAACTTCAACCCGTGTTGCGTCTCTCCGGAAACACATCATCAAAACTCGATACACTAGGCTCTTTACTCGGGAAATCAGAAACAGGTATGAAAGGTATTGATGAGTTAAAGACTCTTTTTTCATATGTTGATTCGACAGAGATAAGCTCAGAGCTGGAGCTTGATCTGAAACTGGCCCGTGGATTAAACTACTATACAGGTGCAATAATTGAAGTAAAGGCCAGGGATGTAAATATTGGAAGCATTTGTGGCGGGGGCAGGTACGACAATCTTGCGGGAGTTTTTGGCATGGAAGGCGTTTCCGGTGTAGGTATTTCTTTCGGTGCGGACAGGATATATGATGTACTTTTGCAATTGAATCTTTTTGATGAAGTAAAAATATCATCAACAGAAGTGTTGATTGTCAATTTTGGTGATGAAGAAATTCAATATGCTCTTAAGATTGCGGATCAGCTGCGCAATCTGAAGGTAAGAACAGAATTATTCCCTGATGCTGCTGTTAAACTTAAGAAACAATTGTCATATGCTGATTCAAAAAAGATACCCTGGGTAATTATAGCGGGAGAAGATGAGATAAAGAATAAATCTGTGACAATAAAGATAATGTCATCGGGAGAACAGAAAAAAATATCTCTTAACGACCTGAATAAATTTGTAAAAGAAGAGATTGGAAATTCTGTTTAAAAATCACGTCGCAATCCATTCCTTTGCTGTTGCCTGACACCCTGTAACTCATTTAATAGCTGAGCTTTGTATTGATTTTCAACCTGGTAGAACCGTATTACTTTCGCAGGAGGAAATATCTCCTTAAGTTTCTTATGAAACTCCACTTCCAGGGATGATTCCCGGGTGATGAGAGCAATTAATTTATCACCCATTTCAGTTAGCTGGATATCATTAAGAGAACTTTCGTTCCGGTTGAAATTCCTGATGATTAAAGCCTTTTCAAGCTGCAGTTTGTTCCTCTGGTCCTGATATTCATTATATACCGGCCAGAATTTTTCTGCTTCTGCTGAATTAAGGTCGAGTCTCTTTGTAAAGAACCCGATCTTAAAAGCATTTAACTTTTCAAGATTGGAGTTCTGGGCAGAGGTCCTCACAACAGGGAATATCAATAATACCATTAATACAATTACTGTTTTTTTCATGTTTCAGAACTTATAGGTGGTCGTAAATATCGCTGATTTCTATATCATCGAGTAAAAGATAGTCAATTATCTCTTTATTACTTACATCCGGCATCTCATCATATA
>Ga0315536_1000121_pt1 | contig 36114 bp, 22 predicted proteins | sample SalMarSW160230MG_FD_203093 | JGI IMG/M metagenome (GOLD analysis project Ga0315536, IMG submission 203093) | Salt marsh sediment microbial communities from the Plum Island Ecosystem LTER, Massachusetts, United States - Salt Marsh Sediment SW1602-30 ...
AATTACTGGGAAAGAAGATTTAAAGATTATACTAATCCTGATGAACTTGTGACTATGTCGGAGTCACTTCCGTTTAACCAGGCAATTCAATTGATAAGTAAAGTAAGTGAACGCACCACTGGTAAGAGAGTGGTTAGTGCTGTTCAAAGAACCGACCCTATCGGGGTTGAAATTGTGAATATGCCTTATGATAAAGCTTTGCTTGTGATAGTTCAGTACGCAAATCTTATGTACGAGGAAAAGGAAGATCTTATAGTAGTCAAAAGTAAAACAGAAGAACAGAAACATTCAGAAGGTACTTATGCTTCTGTAAACTCTAGAGAAGTGAAAATATCTGCTGTGTTTTTTGAAATGGATGTTGAAAAATCCAAAAAAATAGGTTTTGACTGGAAGTTCTTGTTATCAGGTAAAAGCAGTGATATAGCAGGACTTTTACGAACCGAATCTTCAACATCGCAGCAAAGCAGCGGTTCGGATGGAGGTAACAGTGGTGGTACTAATACAACATTGCAACCGGATTTTAATCTGGGCGCTACTACAGATTTTTCTTTAGGTAACTTCTTTGGTCAGGCAACTGCCGTATTCAAATTATTTGAAGATGAAGGGATCGGTGAAATTATAGCAAGCCCAAGCATTATAGTAAGAGATAAGAATAAAGGAAATATACAGGTTGGTTCCGACTTTTCTGTGAGGACAAAAGACTTTGCCGGTAACACGGTAGAAAAATTCTTTCCAACAGGTACAATTATAGATGTTACACCATACATTTATAACGAGGAAGGCATCAATTATATCCTTCTGAATATAACTGTTGAGAGAAGCTCATTTTCACAAAACGAAACAACCACGCAGATTAACAAAACCAATGCATCTACACAAGTGATGATGCTCGATGGTGAAGAAACTATATTAGGTGGTTTGTTTGTTAATGAAGAAACAACAACCAGAAATGGAATTCCATTCCTTAAGGATTTGCCCTGGTGGGTGCTCGGCATCAGGTATTTAACGGGAAGCGATGAAAAAGTAGTACGAAAAAAAGAACTTGTTATTTTACTTAAAGCCGAATTGGTTCCCACACTGAAAGAAAGGTTTGCTCATCCCGATACAAAAAATCTAATTCAATCTCAGATAAACAGAGATCAAAAAAGGATCCAGTATTATCAGCTAAATGAAACACCCGTTAAAGACGGCATGAATTAAAAAAATGGAATCAATACTAATAGTTGATGACGATGTTAACCTTTGTACAGTTCTGTCCGAAGAACTTGCAGAGGTAGGGTACGACACCCACTTTTTAACGGACGGTGTCGAAGTGCTTGATTATGTAAGAAGTCATCAAGTAGACCTGATATTACTTGATCTTAAAATGCCGGTGAAAGATGGTTATGATGTTCTTAATGAACTTATTGAATCACATATTGATGTGAGAATAATAGTTCTTACTGCTTATGCGGATGTACAGAGTGCAATCGACTCAGCTAAACTGGGTGCAAGTGATTTTATTAGCAAGCCGTACGATTTTGATGAACTGTTAATCACTATTCGTAAAGTCGTTCAGCGAGAAGTATAGTGTATGAAAATAAGCTTAAGAATAATTCTGATAAACTTTATTGTCGTTGTGATGATAATGGGCGGTTCTGCTATCGCTTTTTATTCTATCATGTACGAAACACTCTCCTCCCAAAAGTCGCAGAGCTTAATAAACTCTGCGAATAACTACATTTATGCATATAGATCAAAACAGCTTGAAGCAGAAGACGAATTTTTAAGTTTAACAACTAATAATTTAAATAATCCCTTTCGCTATAGAGAATTAAGGACGCATGTTCTTGATTTTGTTTTAAAAGCTGATCTAAATAATCCTGATTGGGTAACCAGAGGTTCATCTACATCGGCGATTAATCTTCCCGGTATGCCATTTAAACTGGATAAATTTTTTGATTACAATCCTTATGCGATATTATCTGAAATACGGGACTCGTTGAATGGAGTTTATTATTTTGGATTTAGTCTTGATGAGAAGATGCTTAATGAGTTTTCAGAGAAAATCAGTTCAGATATCGCTGTAATATGGAACGGCACATTAACGGATGTTTCAAATTCAACAGCAAATCAAAAATATATCTACACCCTTACACAGGCAGCTAACGACTTGGGGAACAAAGGTAATTTTGAAGTTTACTCCCAGGGAGCAAACTCGGAAGATATTATTGCAACTCTGTATAAACCTGCTAAGGAAATTTCCATCAACAGTGGGATTTCTTTTCTGATATTTACACAGCTTGGTGAGGCAGCAGAACTCAGATCTACCTTGAAAGATGTTTTTGTGATTATGGGTGTAACGGGAACAGTTCTGTCCCTCATTCTCACATTTTTATTTACAGGTAAATTGAGGAAGCAAATAACGGATCTTAGTGATGCGACTGAAAAAACAAAAGCTGGAAATTTTAAGAGTAAGATAAAAGTAAGAAGTAAAGATGAAATAGGAAAACTCGGTCAAGCTTTTAACCTTATGCTTGATGAACTGGCTAAAAATCAAAAGGCAAAAAACGAATATTCGGAATTCATTACCCTGTTAAATCAAAATCCGACACTTAATGAAGTATCTGAAGCTGCACTTAATAAAATTATGACCACATGTGGATTTGTAATCGGGGCATTGTATTTAGTTGAAGAAGATAGTATGAAATTATTAAGTGCCTATGGACGACCTGAAAGCAAGAATGTTAATATAGAAGACTTTGGATTTTTTGAACAACTAATAAAAGACAAAGAAATTCTTGAGATTACTTCTAAAGATGAACTTCCAGTAGTTTCCGTGGGATTAACAAATTTCAGACTGAAATATTTGCTGCTTGTGCCGGTAGTTTACAACAACAAAGTGATCTCTATTCTTGAATTAGGTTCGGTTGATGAACCTACCGAGGAGGCGAAAGAGTATTTACAGAAAATAAAGGACCAGCTAGCAATTGGTATAACTAATGCGAATGCGTTAGTACAACTTGAGAACTTCATCGGTGAACTGAAAAAACTTAATGAAGATTATCAGAAACAAAATGAAAAAATTAAAAAGCAGAACGATACTCTGTTAAAACTTCATAATGATTTAAAAGAACAAGCAGAAGAACTTGAAATACAGAAACAGAAGGCAGAAGAATCTACCAAGCTTAAATCTCAATTTCTTGCAAGTATGTCGCATGAACTCCGAACTCCGATGAATTCGATTCTGGGACTAACCGAATTAATACTGGAAAAAGCGGACATGTCCCCTAAAAATCACGAAAGACTGGAAGTTGTTCTTAACAGCGGCAGACGACTGATGACATTGATAAATGATATTCTTGATCTTTCCAAGATTGAAGCCGGTAAAATGGAAATAAGAGTTGAGGACGTTCTGCTTGAAGAAATGATTGGTGAAATATCAAGTTCTATAACTCCGCTGGTAATGAATAAAGGAATAGATTTTAAGATAGAACGCAACACGAACACAAGAGTTGTTATTAAAACAGACAGGGGTAGAGTTGTTCAGGTTCTAATTAATTTACTTGGTAATGCCGTTAAGTTTACAGATAAAGGCAGTGTTAAGTTAAGTGTTTCGGTTCAGGACGGTGAGAGATTGGTCTTTGATGTTGAAGATACCGGTATAGGCGTTTCAGAGGCAGATCAGAAAGTGATTTTCGAAGAGTTCCGGCAAGCTGACGGATCTTCATCGAGAAGATATGGGGGGACGGGACTCGGATTATCAATCTGCAAAAAAATATCCGATCTGCTTGGCGGTAATCTGACCATGAAAAGCGAGCCAGGTAAAGGCTCTGTATTCACATTTAATACTCCATTAAATTTTGTTTCTGAAGAGGAAAGAGACACCGGCGAAAGTGTAAACGTACAGAAGCTTATCAACAATATAAAGAATCCTATTCTCGTTATAGATGATGATAAGGAAATACGCTATACTATTGGTCAGTATCTTACCTCCAAAGGCTATGAAGTAATCTTTGCTGAAGATGGTGAAAAAGGCGTTAAGATGGCTATCGAAAAACAACCGTTTGCCATTACCCTGGATTTAATGATGCCGGATAAAGACGGCTGGAGTGTTCTTAAAGAATTAAAGGAAAATGAAGCCACAAAGGATATCCCGGTTATACTTATATCTATAAACGGAGATAAACAAGTCGGTTACGGATTGGGTGCATTTGAGTTTTTTGTAAAGCCGATTTCATCTGATAAATTATTGTCCGCTTTTTCCAGACTCGAACATCTCGCAAACAAGAGAATTAAAAAAATAGTTATTGTTGATGATGATGAATTTGAGTTTGAAAAATTTAAAAGTGAGTTTGAAAACGAAAAGGTTTCAATTGAATATATTAAAGACAGCGAGTATGCTTTTAATAAAATAGCCGAGGTACAACCCGACTTGATCATTCTTGATCTTATGATGCCTAAAGTTGATGGGATTACATTATCGTACAAATTAAAGTCGGATATCAAAACAAAGCATATACCCATATTTATAAGTACAGCTAAAGACCTTTCGGAGGAAGAAAGAAAATCGCTTAATAATATAGTTGAAGAGATAGCTGTTAAATCCAAAGGACATCCGCTTGACGTATTAAAGGTCGTAAGAGACAGGATAAGGCTGCATGAAGTGAGTCCGTTACCTGATAAAGTTTCTAAATCAATTGAAAATAATAGTAGTAAATCCGCAAAAGAAGAAGACACAAATTTGCAGGAAGAGGTATTAGGTACGGTGTTAATTGTTGATGACGATCCGGATACACTTTTTACTATAGATGAGATGGTTCAGGGATGTAATTGCAATACAATTTTAGCAAAGAACGGCGCAGAATGTCTCGAAGCACTTAATCGCAATATTCCTGACCTTATCCTTTTAGATATTATGATGCCTGTGATGGACGGCTTCCAGACAATTAATAAAATCCGGTCCGATGCAAGGTTGAAAGATATTCCTGTGTTTGCAGTAACAGCAAGAGCAATGGCAGATGATAAGGAAATAATACTAAAGCATGGATTTAACGACTATATCCCCAAACCGGTTAATTCATCCATAATAACAACCAGAATAAAAGAGTTGTTTGCAAAAATCAGAGTTTAAATGAAAAGAATTTTAGTAATAGATGACTTACCCGAAAATGTTTTTATGCTTCAGGACAGACTTGAGCATGAAGGTTATGAAGTATTAACAGCATATGATGGTAAAAGCGGTATTCAAAAAGCACAAACAGAACTTCCGGATTTAATTCTTCTGGATATTATGATGCCGGATATTAATGGTATTGAAGTTTGTAAAACACTTGTTAATGATAAAAACACATCGGATATCCCAATTATTTTAGTTACTGCAAAAACCGGTGCCGAAGATACAAAGGAAGGGTTGGATGCCGGAGCATTCGATTACATCAAGAAACCTTTTAATAAGATCGAACTTCTTGCCCGTGTTAAATCTGCGTTAAAGGTTTCAGATGCGAGCAAACTTTTACTGGAAGCGGGAAAGAGAAGCACGTTTCTTGCAACAGTAGTAACGGCTAATCATAAAATTAAGCAACCACTTACACTTCTTACTTTATCATCGGCTGCGATAAAAAGAGAATTGAATAAAGATGAGATATCCAAAGAGGCATTGCTTAACAGGATTAAATATATCGATATTGCTGTAAAAGATATAACAAACGTACTGGAACAGCTCAACGCCATTAAAGATCCGGTGCTGTCCGACTATACAAAGAATATTAAAATGATAAAAGTTGAGGAAGAAGAGGAAAGTTAAATAAGTTTCTGAATTGTTGAAAGCATGGTCTCAAATTCGTAAGGTTTTTCCACAACACCATTTATTTTCAGTTTTTCCAGATCGTAATTTTCATTTCCTTCCATCGTTCCCGAAGATAATATAACAGGCATTTTAAAATTCAGTTTCCTGATTTCTTCGATAGTTTTTAATCCATCCATACCGGGCATATTATAATCAATGATAGCAAGGTCAACTTTTATTTCTTCTGTTAAAACTTTAAGTGCCTCAATCCCCGAAGGCACATTAATAACATTATAATTGTTTGATTCCAGCAATTCCGCAAGCAAGTCGCTTAACATTTCTTCATCATCTGCCAGAAGAATAATTTTATCGTTTGTTTTTTGTTCACGTTCTTCTTGTTTCTTTTCCTTCAATGGTTCATAGGCGGGAATATACACTTCAAACCTGGTTCCAACATTTACGGTGCTTGTTACGTCGATCATTCCGCCATGAGCTTTTATTATGCCATAGGTTACGTATAAGCCCAATCCGGAACCGGTATCTTTTGATTTTGTCGAAAAATACGGGTCAAAAATTCTTTGCAGATCCTCTTCTTTAATTCCTGTGCCGGTATCCTGAACAGAAAAACAAACGTAGTTACCTTCTTTCAACAAAGGATAATTAATCAGATTTTTTTTATTTATTGAAATATTTTTAGCTGTAAGCTTAATTGTGCCGTTTCCGTCAGTTGCTTCCTTTGCATTAACACAAAGATTCAGCAATATCTGGTATACTTCCGTGCCGTTTCCCAAAATATCGTGAAGATTTTCATCAACCGTTTTTTCGAATGTTATTGTACGCGGAAAAGTTTGGGTTACAACTTTGGATATTTCATTTATGAGCAGATTGGGTTTTATCAACTCTTTACGTTTTGGCGTGGGTTTGCCGAACGAGAGCAATCCTTTTGTAAGATCCTTTGCTCGTATAGAGCAGTTCTCTATGTTATCAATTAATCTTTCCGTATCCTCTGTTTGTGCAACTCTTTTCCTCAAAAGATTCAAGCTACCGAAAATACTTGAGAGAAGATTACTGAAATCGTGAGCCATCCCGCTTGAAAGTTTGCCGATTGTTTCAAGTTTCTGAGCCTGCAGCAAACGGTTCTCAAGAGTTGCGTTTAACTCCCTAGTTTTTAAACTGCTGATCGCAAAAGATAAAAGAGGTGAGAGCTGTTCAACAATATTTTTTTCGAAAGAAGTGTAAATGCTGTCTTTTCTTCCAACAATGATTGTTGCAAGAAGATGATCTTCAAAAAAACAAGGTGCAATAATCAATGATTTACAATTAAGGATTTCTGTAAGGTTGAATCCAATATTTTTTTGTTGGTTAAGAGCAAGTAAAGATTTCTTGTTCAGTCGTAGCCATTTGTTTATAAAAGAAAAGTCGGACCGAATAGCTTTTTCAGAACCCGCTTTGTCTGCAATTAACGAATCGGGGTCGTGAAATTGAAATTCATATTTATTGCCTTCTTCCTTGTAAACTATCAGTCCCAAATCACTGCTGCTTAATTCCGAGGCTTTTGAAATAATTTGTCCCGAAATTACGTCTAAAGAGTTTTCTTTTACCAAAAGCACAAATAAATTTTCAAGCTCTTCCAGGAACGAGATATTCCTGTTTACCTGTTCGCTTAACTCATTGACACCTTTTCCATTTTGCTTTGCCGAAATTATCTCTATATAGTAACCCTGTAGTTTATTCTTTTTCTTTTTCGAAAGTATAGGTGTTATAATTACATTTTGGTCTGAATCGTTTAATGCGTGAACAATCGGCTTTTCAGATTTTAGTTCCAGAGGTATTGATGAATCAGGTAAAGAGAGTAGATTAGACATGCTGTTGCCTTTTATTCTACCCGCGCCCAGATTTTTTTTAAAGCTTTGATTATACCAGACAATTTTCTGTTCCGGGTTTGCAATTGCAACAGACGAGTTTTGAATTGCTAATAGTTCCTCAGCTTTATAAGCCGAGAGTATATTATCAGGCATTTAATATTTTACGGGTTTTAATTCGTACTTTTTAATCTTTGTGTAAAGTGTTTTAGGACTAATGCCAAGCTGGGTTGCAGTCCTTGTCCTATCCCAATGGTTTCTGTTCAGTATTTTCTGGATATGCCATTTTTCCAGGTCCTCCATACTAAGAATTTCCTTAACATCCTCCGACACAGGTGCTGACTGAGTATAAATACCTTTTTGATAGGTATGTGGAAGATTCAGATCATCGGGCATAATATAATCGCCGTCTGCAAATATAATGGCTCGTTCAATTATATGTTCGAGTTCACGGATATTTCCCGTGAAAGAATAACTGGTCAGAACTTCTTCTGCTTCATGAGATAATTTTTTTGGTGATCTGATTGGTGATTTTTCTTTAAGGAAATGAGTTGCAAGAATAAGCACATCATCTTTTCTTTCTCTCAACGGTGGAATAGTCAGTGTAATCACGTTTAACCTGAAAAGCAGATCTTTTCTGAATCCTTTTTTATCCGCCTCTTCCAACAGATTTTTATTTGTTGCACCAATTACTCTGACGTTTGAGGTTAAATTTGTTATACCGCCAATTCTTCTATATTCTCCGTTTTCAAGAAAGCGCAGCAGTTTTGGCTGAAGAGTCAGGCTAAGTTCACCGATCTCATCTAAAAACAAAGTTCCGCCATGAGCAATTTCTACTAATCCCTGCTTGGTGTTTTTTGCATCTGTGAATGCACCTTTTTCATGCCCGAATAGTTCGCTTTCAATTAATTGATCTGGTAGTGATGCACAATTTATAACAACGAATGGTTTTTCGTTGCGTGCGGAATGTTTATGAATAAATTCAGCAAGTAATTCCTTTCCGGTACCGGTTTCGCCTTCTATTAAAATGTTTGAATCGGACATTGCTGCTTTATTAGAAAGACTAAGAACTCTTTTTAACTGCGGGCTGTCGCCAACAATTGTATCTGAACTTTTTTTATGGATTTCCTTTGTGAGCAGTTCTGTTTTTACAAGTAGTTCTTTGTGTTCTAATGCGCGGTTTAGTGTAATTAATAATTCTTCAAATTCATAAGGTTTTGTTATAAAATCGTAAGCGCCGGCTTTAATACATTCTATAGCTTTTCTCATTTCTCCTTGAGCAGATAGAATAATTACCTGGATAGTGGCATTATAATCTGAAACAAACTTAAGAACTTCTTCACCCTGAACTTCTTTCATATTTAAGTCTAACAAAAGAGCATCGTATGTATTTTTCTTTAACGCATCAATCGCAAATTTTCCATCGTAAACGGTATCTACTGAAAAATCCTCCTCAAGGAGTTGTTCTTTCAGCAAATAACAAAGTGTTTCGTCATCATCACAAATTAGAATTTTTGCATTTTTATTGTTAATGCCTGCCATAGTATTGATTCCTTAGAATGCTTTAATTTGTTTTAATTTTGCAATATTGATATATTTACCGTTCTATTTTTTCAGGGCGCGTAGCTCAGGGGTAGAGCATCTGCCTTTTAAGCAGAGGGTCGGTGGTTCGAGCCCACCCGCGCTCACGAGAAATATAAATATAAGTAATTTTTACCGCTTTTCCGAGCGGTTTTTTTATGTTTTTTTCAGGGTAAAAAGCTTAATTCTATATAGACAAATAATACTATTTTATTGTAAAAACGGCAAATTATAGGATTCAGTTAAACTAACTTAATAAATAACTGAATTTTCTATGTAGTAGTTAACACTTATTTTTGTTCTGAAAATATTTCAAGGGTAATTTAAAAATAAGTCGGATGATTTTTCTTGGGTGATATAGTTTTTTGGACAATATTAAGAATTGCGATTGTAATTCCTGCATTATGGATATTAAAATCGCATGTTAATGAACAATTATGGTGGCTTATTGCAATTGCGGCAATTTATATGATAATAATTCATCCTGCAATCGTTGCCAAGAGGAAGTTCGAATCAAAAACAAAAAGCATTGCTGAATCCATAATATGTTCAAGCTGTAAGCATTTTGATGAATCTGCATTTCTATGTATGAAACACGATAAACATCCTACCGAAGAATTTATTCCCTGTGAAGGATTACATTGGGAACCGAAATGAAAGAGATACAATTATTTGGGGTACATAAACCAATAATCGGGATGATACATGCGGAGGCTTTACCAGGCACACCTGATTATGGTGGTGATGTAAAAAGCATAATTAGTAAAGCGAAAAAAGAAGCCGAGATTTATAAAGAATGCGGAATTGATGCGGTTATTCTCGAGAATATGCATGATGTGCCTTATTTAAAAAGGAAAGTAGGTCCTGAGATTATCTCTTTGATGAGCATAATCGGTTACGAAATTAAAAATTCATTTTCATTTCCTTGCGGGATTCAGATTTTAGCCGGGGCAAATAATGCCGCAATTTCAGCCGCACATTCTGCTGGATTGGACTTTATAAGAGCCGAAGGGTTTGTTTATGCCCACGTTGCCGATGAAGGAATAATAGAATCGGATGCGGGCGAATTACTGCGTTATAGGAAAACAATTGGGGCAGAAAATGTTCTCATTTTTGCAGATGTAAAAAAGAAACACAGCTCACATAGTATAACCTCCGATGTAGATATTGTTGAAACAGCTCATACCGCGGAATTTTTTAAAAGTGATGGGGTTGTGCTTACAGGTATATCAACAGGGAAAGAAGCCGATGTTAATGAAGTAAAGAAGGTAAAAGATAATGTGAGTATTCCGGTTTTAATAGGTTCCGGTTTAACGGTTGATAACGTAGAGAATTATTTTTCTTTTGCAGATGGATTTGTTGTCGGCTCACACTTTAAAAAAGACGGATTCTGGAAAAACGAAATTGATGTTAAAAAAGTTCAGAAGTTTATGAGCAAAATAAATGAATTGAAGAAATAAACTTTTCTTGTTTTACTCAGCCGATAACCTTAACAACTCTACGATCATTATTAATGCTTTTTTCATATCATCGATATATATATGTTCATCGAGTGAATGTTCCAGCCTTGCACCAATTCCAACAACAGACATTTCAATCCCGTGATTATTATAAATTGAAGCATCTGTAAAACCCGTTATAAAAGTTGTTGTTGCTTCAATGCCGACTTTCTTTAAAGCTTTTTTAGATACTTTAACAACCGGGCTATTTTCTGAAATTGAAACTGCCTTGCACATATTTTCGATTTTTATTTCAGACGTGGCTCCATAGGATTCTACTTCTTTCGAAATTATCGTTTTCATTTCATCTGCAAGTTTTTCCGCTTTCGAATGATCGAGACTTCTGCATTCTGCTAAAAATGTTACCGATTCAGGAACACCATTTCTTACCATTCCACCGTTAATTATTCCAACGTTTGCAGTTGTTTCGTGATCTAATCTTCCGAGCTTTAATTTACTTATTGCATTCGAAGCTGCCTGGATTGCGTTTATTCCTTTCTCAGGTTCCATACCTGCGTGTGCTGCCTTTCCTTTTATGGTTACATCTATGGTGAAGTACGATGGTCCGCCAATAACAATAGTATCAAGCGTATCGTTGTCGAGTAGGAATCCTTTTTTTGCAGTGAGCTTACTGTAATCTAAATTTTTTACACCAAGCAATCCCACTTCTTCCTGCCGGCTTATTGCAACCTCTATAGGGGGTCTTACTTCTGCAACACGTAAAGCTTCAAGCATCTCAGCAATACCGGCTTTGTCATCAGCACCCAGAATTGTATTTCCTTCCGATCTGATTACTCCGTTTTCTATGATCGGTTCGATTCCAACTCCCGGTTTAACTGTATCGGCATGACATGACAATAGAACCGGCTCTTTGTTTTCACAACCTTTTGCCGGCAGCTTGGCAATCATGTTTCCGTATGAATCTTTCGCTACCGAAGCTCCAATTTTCGCAAACTCCTTTAAAAGGTAATCGATCATTTTTCCTTCATTACCGGATTCACTGTCAATCCTGACCATTTCCATAAATTGCTCTATCATTCTTTCTGGCATAAGTTTCTCTTCCTTTTATTTTTATTTATAAAATTAACAATTTTGTTATTAATCTGATGTGGCTTTTTGATATCGAGAAGCGCCTTTCTCTTCGGTGTTAAAATGGGGATATTTGAATAGGGAATTAATTTTTTATAGCAAGGAGAAACGATGAAAAATCAGGTGCTTATATTAGTTTTTCTTCTCGTATTGGTTTCAACGTCCTGCAACGTAAATGATCTGGTAAGTGAAATAGCGAACGGGAAGATTACAGCTAAAGAAAAATTGGGTGAGGTTATAAAAAAAGCAAAGTCGGATTTTGCCGGCGATTCAAAGCTTGCAGTAATTTACGGCAGAAATGTAAGCACATCGGGAGAGATCGATTTGTTGGGTGATGATCTTACAAGCAATTTTTATTATATAGTACAATCGGATTCGGTAGCTTCTGTGAATCCGCCTGAAGCTAACCAGTTTTATATTCCTGTATTCAAATCCGATCCCGTTCGCTCTCCATTGACGGTAAGTGATATCGTATCTCTAATAAAAGACCAAACGGCAAAAGACATTGTTGATGGTGCTTTCGGTGTTATCGGAACTGTCGGGATTTCAACAAGTGCAGGCTACAGCGATAGCCCAGCCGCATTAAGCATTGCGTTAGAAACAGACGCTGCAAAAACATTCAGAGCTTTGAATCCTGCCTCACAGATAGATATGTATTTATTCCCGAGTAAATCGGTTAATGATACTCTTGGAACGACAAATGCTGCCGATTGGGTTGTTAATTTTTATTCCCCGAACAGTTCGCTTGTTTTATGGATAACTACCGATCACGGTGTTGTTCAGTTATCAGATTAGGAGAATCATTAATTACCTGTATTTGATCCGATAGTTAAATTAATTGTAGGTTATCAACGTAAAAGAATAACTTTCTGAATCATTTAACCTGCTAATTTATTAACTCAATGCTTCCCTTTTCCGGCAGCTTGATTGTATAAACATCCTTGTTGGGGTTGCTAAGATAATTATCTCGCAACCACGGATTGAAAAGCTTTAATGTTTTGTAATTAATTCCATACGAAGCCGCATAATCTGCAAAACTACTAACAGAGCTATCGAGGATTACGTTATAAGTTTTATAGGGCTGGTAAAGTTCATCGTCTTTAATATCGAATCCGTATACTTCCCTGTTTTGAATAATATATTTAAGAGAAAGGATTCGCGGAAGGTAACGGTCGGTTTCCATTCCAAGAACAAGATTATAATAGTTCGTTGCTTTTTGTTTCACGATTTGATCACTTATTCCATTCGTACCCATATTGTAGGAAGCAGCTGCTAATGTCCACGAGTCATAAAGCTTATATGCATCATTCAAATAATCGCAAGCAGCCTGCGTCGATTTTTCCACATTATATCTCTCATCGATCAGCGAGTTTATTTCTAAATTATATTTCTTACCGGCGTCTTTGGTAATTTGCCAGAAGCCGACTGCGCCTGCGGGAGAGACAACATTTTCAAGATTACTTTCTGCAACACACAAATATTTAAAGTCATCGGGAACGTTATTCTTTTTTAATATAGGTTCAATTACAGGGAACCACCTGCTTGCTCTTTTGATTGCAAGAATTGTTGCTGAGTGGAAATAGGTGTTTACAATAAACTCGCGTTCTATTCTTTCATAGACTTCAAAATTTTCCAGCGGAACTTTCTCCCCCGCAAAATCCATTGCTCCAGGTAAATGCGGGGTAATAATTTTGTATCCCTGTGGATATTGATCGTCATCTATACCTTTTTTCTCAATTATATCGCTGCCTGAAATTGAAATTACAACAATGGTTAACATAATCCCTGATAAAAAATATAACAGTTTAGAATTTTTAATATTCACTTTGTCATCCCTCGGTTTAATAATTTGTAATAATTCCTTTTATGTGGTAGTTAGATAAAAAATAATAAGCAAAATTAAAACCCAATTGATAATTTATATGTATAAATTAATGTCTATCTGTATTTTACAGATGAAAAAACATAGTAACAATTAATTTGATAATGAAAGTTCAATCGAATAAACAATACAACCCGCAAATGCATTCTGCCGAGCACATTCTTAACCAGACAATGGTTAGGATGTTCGATTGCGGAAGATCCTTCAGCAATCACATAGAAAAGAAAAAATCTAAATGTGATTATCATTTTGATAGGAATCTTACCGAAGCCGAAATTTCGGAGTTGAATAAAAGAGTGAATGAAACAATTAAAAGAAATTTACCGGTTATTGAAGAATTCATTACGAAAGATGAAGCGGACAAGATTTTTAATTTAGAGAAACTGCCGGATACTGCTGGTGAAACGATAAGAATTATAAAGATTGGCGATTACGATGCCTGTCCCTGCAGTGGTTTGCACGTTTCAAATACAAGCGAAATAGGCACTTTCAAAATTAATTCAACGGATTTTAACGAAAGAGTTCTTCGGGTCAGGTTTAAACTGCTCGATGAATAATAGAAATTACTTTACTCGAAGGCAAATAAAATGAAAAAACATCTCTTCTGGTTTGTTATTTTTCCCCCTCTTTTTTTTATGAATAACTGTAGTACAAATAAAGATCAACTCACGGTTATCTCACCAGATGAAAATATCAAAGTCGAATTTCTTCTTAACAAAGATCATCAGGCAGGATATAAAGTAAGTTTCAAAAATAAAACGGTGATCGATTTATCTTTATTCGGTTTTGATTTTCAGGATCAGGAATCATTCGATTCAAATCTTACGATTGTAAATTCTGAAGTTTCTTCTTTCGATAAAACCTGGGAAACTGTTTGGGGAGAACAAAAGTATGTTCGTAATAATTATAATGAATTGAGAATTGAGCTTGAAGAAAAAAACGATTTGCAAAGGCGGTGCTTTATCGTATTCAGGGTTTTTAACGATGGTGTTGGTTTCAGGTTTGAATTTCCCGAACAAAAGAATTTAAAAGATGTAACAATTCTTGATGAGAATACGCAATTCAGGTTAACCGGAAATCATACCTGTTGGTGGGAACCGGGCGATTGGGATATTTACGAACATCTCTACAACACAACGAGATTTTCAGAGATCGATGCGCTTTCAAAACGCAATCATCCTGATCTCGCACAAACCTACATTCCTGACAACGCAGTAAATACCCCAGTTACAATGAAAACCGATGATGGAATTTACCTAAGCATTCTCGAAGCGAATCTCACAAACTATTCCGGTATGACATTGAAAGTAGATAAGAAAGATCTGCTTTTCCAAAGTGAGCTTGTAGGAAACGATTCGGAAATAAAAGTAAAAACCAAAACTCCATTTGTAACTCCCTGGAGATTAATTTTAATGGCTGATAAAGCCGGTGATCTCATCAGTTCACGAACAATATTGAATCTTAATGAACCGAATAAATTAAAAGATGTATCGTGGATAAAACCAACAAAGTACATGGGAATCTGGTGGGAAATGCATCTTGGCAAAAGCACTTGGGATATGAAAAGCGGAAGGCACGGCGCCACAACGGAAAATGCCAAACGCTACATCGACTTTGCATCGGAAAACGGAATCGGCGCTTTGCTCGTTGAAGGATGGAACACGGGGTGGGAACACTGGATAGGTTTCGAGGACAGGGAAGGTGTTTTCGATTTTGTTACTCCTTATCCCGATTATGATCTTAAAGAAGTTGTTCGTTATGCAAAGGAAAAAGGTGTTGCTATTATTATACACAATGAAACTTCTGCGGCTGTTCGAACTTATGAAAAGCAAATGGACACGGCTTTTGCTCTTTATAAAAGTCTGGGAATTCACGCAATCAAAACCGGTTATGTTGGAAAGATAATTCCGAAAGGAGAATATCATCACGGGCAGTGGATGGTAAATCATTACCGAAAAGTAATGGAGACAGCAGCCAAGTATCATTTAATGGTTGATGTACATGAGCCGATAAAGCCGACCGGCTTAAGAAGAACTTATCCAAACCTGATGAGTGAGGAAGGATTACGCGGGCAGGAATGGAATGCCTGGTCGTCCGACGGCGGGAATCCCCCGGAACATTTAACAATTATTCCTTTTACAAGAATGCTTGATGGACCGATAGATTACACACCGGGAATTTTTGATACCAAGTTTAATAAGTACAAAAAGAATAACCAGGTAAATACGACTTTAGCACAACAGCTTGCGTTGTATGTTATTATTTATAGTCCGCTTCAAATGGTTGCAGATCTTCCAGAAAATTATGAAGGGAATCCCGCATTTCAGTTTATCAAAGATGTCGGCGTCGATTGGGATACCTCTATAGTTATTAATGGTGAGATTGGTGATTTCATAACTATTGCAAGAAAAGAAAGAAACACAGATAAATGGTTCCTCGGAAGCATTACTGATGAAAATGCGAGAACACTTGAAGTATCATTAGGCTTTTTAGATGCTGATAAAAAATATGATGCGGTAATTTATTCAGATGCTGAAGATGCGGATTGGGATAAAAATCCAACTGCTTATAAGATTGAAAGGAAGATCGTTACAAGTGCTGTTAGTTTAATTCTTAAGCTTGCCCCGGGCGGAGGGATGGCAATTAGTTTTATACCTGTTAAAAAATAATTTAATTGGAAGTTCTTTCTCTTCTATGGAGGGAGGAACCATTGGGTTTATTTGAGAAACACTAACTTCTTGGTTGATGTAAAGCCATTGCTTGTTTGTAATCTGTAGAAATAAACTCCGCTTGGCAGCTTGCTTGCATCTAACTCAACTTCATAACTTCCTGTGTGTTTGTAATCATCAACAAGAGTTGCAACTTCATTTCCCAAAACGTCATATATTTTTATTTGTACGGGCTTCATTAATGAAGCCCCTACATCTGGTATCGAATATTTTATCCTTGTTGAAGGATTAAACGGATTCGGATAATTCTGATATAACTTAAAATTTTCAACAACATTCGGTTCATTTTCTTTAACGGGAGTTAAATTCAAATCGATAATTGATGACCAGACCTGGTAAATGCCGGTATAATCTGCCATCCAGAAAGCGTGCAGCTTATTTCCAACGGGAAGAAGAGAAATATGATCCCCCTGGTAATTTGATGAGCCGCCGGCAATTGCTTTTGGTTTAAATCTTGTGTTAGAGATCTGAAATTCATTCCAGGTATCACCGCCATCAGTCGATCTTGCAAGAAAAACATCTGCTGAATCTGAGGTTGTGTTCCTGTCATCATAAAACAAAACATTTAATCCCCCGTTTTCATCGATTGCAAGAAAAGGAAAGTACTGTGTCTTCCCGTTATTAAGCTGATCCTGGTTTACTCTTATACCTTCAGACCACGAATTTCCATCATTTGTCGAACGGTGCAGAATGATATCAGGATCACTGCCTGCGGGAGTTAAGTTTATTTCTGTTGTAACTATGTAAAGCCAGCCGTCTCTTTCTCCGCCGCTGTTATCTATTTCAATCTGCGGGATACCATTTACCTTAATGCCGCTCTTTTGAGAAAGTGTTCCAGCAATACCGTTCATATCAAAAATGTTTTGATTACGGTTCCAGGTTTGTCCGCCGTCTGTTGAAATTGCAAGTCCTGCATAATCTTCATGAAAAGGAGATTGAGAAGTAACCCCTGCCCAGCATAGATAAACAGTTCCATCTGATTTTATTGTCATCGATGTTCCGGTGCTTCTGCTCGGCGGATTCGGATTTACGATTAAAGGTGCGCTCCAGGTTTCACCATTATCTGTTGAGACAGAACTCTGAACAGTAAACGTGTTCACGTAGTCAACCCACGATAAATACAGCCTGTTATAAAAACTGCTTTGCTGTGAATGATCGGTCTCAAGCGTTCCTTTGTCTTCGCTCTGGTTTTCAGTTATTGTGTAAGCATCGGACCAGGTTTTTCCGCTATCATCAGAGTAATGAGAATACATTCCCGGGAACAAAGAACCGATATGAGTTAGAATCAATCTGCCGGTGTTTGTAACAGCTACACCGGGATCACCGCCATGATTTAAATAGTATGAACCGGTACAGGTATCATTTCCCCTCCAGGTATTCCCGCCATCGGTTGAAGTATAAATTCCTTCACTCTTAAAAAAATTAGTTGTGTTAATTGTAACAGCACTTGCAAAAATGAAAAAAGGATCTATGGGACTAACTACAGCAACAGGTTCGGTCTGTGTAACTGGACCGGGATGTATTCTAATTTTTGCCACATCGAGAACGCTTTGTGCAGAAGTGGTAGCAATGAAGGTAGAAAATAGTAAAAGATTAATTGTTAGTTTCATTTAATAAAGCAGTAAATGTGAACGCACTTCTATTTATAACTGGAAACATTTAACCTCTACGAGGTTCTTAAATTTATGGGGGATATTATTAATTACAAATATTATCCCGCTGCGCGGGATTTTTTAAGAATTCCGTTAGGAATTCAACATTTGTAAAAACAAAGTTGCCCCGCAAAAAATCAGAACACCGTAGGTGTTCAACAATTCCTTTACGTTTATTATTTATTCAAATAATCAAAACCTATAACTGAAATTTATACCGCCGTAAATGTTTCGTGGTTCGCCGGTTTCATAATACCTGCCGTAATAATCATTAATATTAATAAAGCCCGCATATCTTTTATCAAAAATATTACCGGCACCGAAAAATAAAATAGAACCTATTTTTTCCGTGTTAAATGCTAAACCTGCCATTGCGTTGCAGTAAAAATAACCGGCGCTTTTTTCCGTGTTGGCATCGTTAACATACATTTCAGAAATGTAATCGCAATCCCAAAGAAGCAAGGCAGAGAAATCATCTGCCAATTCAAACTCATAATTTAAGATGAAATTAACAATATGTTTAGGCACGGAAGGTTCATATTTATTAGAGTAATCAATAGAAATTGGTTCTTCCGATCCAGAATAGTTTAGTGTTACGTAGTTATCATACTTAAAATTTGTATAAGTGTAGTTCACCGTCATTTCAACATGTTCAAAGGGTTCTGTTTTTATCCCGGTTTCCAGGCCAACTCGCGTTGTTTTTGCCGCATTTCTGAAAAAAGTTTTTTGATTGATTATGAACGGCACAATCTCATCTGTTATCTTGTAGTAAAAGAATGTGATATCGAAAAACACTTTTTCCATTATTTCGGACCCATAGTTTTTGATGCTGCCCTTAATTCCCAGCTCAAAGTTATTTGATTTTTGCGGTTCTATATCGGGATTCAACGAGTAAGAAGGATTAGATGATAGACTGTTGTTTTCCAATTCGCTTAGAGCGGGAAAATCATAGCTTAATCCGTAAGAAGTATAGAGTGCTATATCCGAAAACAGCTTAAAGTTCAAACCTATTTTGGGAGTAAAGCCGCTGTAAACTCGTGAGTAATCTTTTGCTCCATAGGGGATAAGAATATCGCGCTGATAAAAACTGATATCGTAACGCGATGAGACAAAGAGATCAAGCTTTTCAGGTAATAGATTTAAATGATCGAGAAAATAAAAGCCGATGTTGCTAACGCCATCATCGAATGCGCGTTTAACTTCAATGCCGCGGTTGCCAGCAATGTTTTCAAATTGATTTACCGGACCGGATTGGTAAGCGTAATCCATTCCACCTGTAATTATATTTTTTTTGTTGAAAATCGTACCCCTGTTAGCGTACCTGATCAATGCGCCGAGTGAATACCGCGTTGATAAAGAATAAAATTCATTATCGACTTTTGTTAATTCTTTTACACCGCCGTAGCCGGTTATCTCTACTTCGTTTTCGTTGGGTGCACCGAACCCGGTTCTATACTTAACAGCTACTCTTCCCTTTTTTGTAATACGCCTGAAGTCGAGTGATTCGGCAAGCTGGTTTGCCTGGAAAGAATCGGAATCGAATTCTTCTTTTGTTAGAGAGCCGGGCTGTCTTGAAAATCCATCAACATAATTTCCAAGAATGGTTATGCTCGATCTTGTTCCGAGATATCCTTCGTAAATCGAATTCACAAGATGCTGATATTCTTCACTATGGCGTCGGTAACCTTCAAGGTTGCGGTAATAGTAAGAAAGGAAGAAACGGTTGTAATTATTTTTTAATCCGACTTTAAATCCATTCTGATGGAACCCGAATTTACCAAATTGATTGCTTGAAGTTACATAGTCTTCGGGGAACAGGTAATCGGTTTTAAAATTTATAACACCGCCGGGCGCATTAGCATAAAGAGAAGAAAGATTTCCTTTAACAACCTCTACCCCGCCGAGTGAAGTTAAATCGATTGCATCTAGAACTGTTTCCCCATCAGGTTCTGATTCAGGGATTCCATCCTGTAAAATGCGTACACCTCTTATACCTGTATTCGAGCGTGTTCCGAATCCTCTTATTGAGACTCTGAGATCGTGATTGCCGTACCTGTTTTGGAGAAACAAACCCGGGACATCTGCAAGCACATCTTTTGCGGAAACTTTCTTCCCGAATTTTAATTCTTTTTTCTCAACGCTGAATACCGAGTAAGGTATATCTATAATTTTTTCTTTTGTTCTTGTACCGACTACGGTAACTTCATCCATTCCGTATTCAAGTGTATCGGCATTCTCGTGCTTTTCTTCCTGTGCAAGAATGATTTGTGATAAAAAAAATAATAAGGTAAGAAAAACAGGTTTGAATAATTTCAATTTAAAATCCCGTGTTGAATTGAGGAGACATTGTGATACTTTACTTTTGAAAAGTCTTTAACGGTAAAGCTCATAAAATATTTTCTGCAAATTGCATACAAAATTAACGCTTTATCTTTTTTACAACAAGATTGATGGATTGTGCAATCTATTTGTATGGATTCGATTCAAGGAATATGTCACTCCTTACGGAGTTCCTTCTTATAGCCCTTGCATTTGGTTATAGATATGTCGTTCCTATTGGAACTAATTTCAAACATTTCGATATTTTTATGGTTCAAAACAGTGGAGGTTCCTGATAAGAGCTATTAATATGAGAGGTCAATCTATGTAAAAATGAGCACCGTAGGTGCGAAATATCTATAGCACATCAAATGCAATAAATAAATAAGCTCCATCGGAGCGACATCTTCACAGCAATTAGGAATGAGTTTAAACTAAAAACGTTATTTTTAAACATTGCAATTGAAAACCTTTAAAAATAAACTGTTGATAAAAAACAATTAATGCGATTCAAAAAGCTGATATCGTTAGTAATGCTAATGTTGATCGTCTCACACGGAGTATTCCAGCTTTTCGTTCTCAAAATTTTCCAGGCAAAGTACAGGGAGGAAATATTCGAAGTTATTGAAGATGGAGTACCCGAAAACGAATTAACACTTTTCACCTTCAGCAAAAATGATTTTGAAAAAGGAACTGCAAGAGTTCATTGGATTGAAGCAGATGAATTTCGTTTTGATGAAGAAATGTACGACGTTGTAAAAAACGAAACTAAAGGAGATTCTGTTTACTTGTATTGTTTGCATGACGAAAACGAGTCGAAACTTTACACAATCATTGATGAATACTTTCAGCAAATGCTGGAAGACGACCCTGACAAAATAAATGAATTAACCTCTTTGAACAGTTCTCTCAGCCAGTTTTATTCCAAGCCGCTTGATCAGGAGCATAACGCAGGACTTTTTGAAAAGGGGAAATATTTTGCAGATGTAGATTCGAATCTATTGGAAGGAGAACATTTCCTCGTTATTCCCCCACCTCGTTCATAACTCTTCTTTAATCATATAAGATTTTGTAAAAATTATTTAAGCAATGGCGGGGTATATCTTGCCATTGTTTGAGAATAATCATGTGAAAATTTTTATTAAGGAAATATTAATGAGAAACATTCTATTATTAATTCTGTTCCTGAATGTAGCGACGTATGCACAGGTAGTTACCGTAGAGGATAAAGCAACGCAAAATCCTCTGGAATTAGTCTCGGTTTATAATTCCGATCCGAACAGAGCCTTGCTTACGGGTTCCAATGGAAAAGTTGATATCGGGAAATTAGATAGAAGCAAACCGATCATCTTTCGCCTGATTGGATATGAAAGAATCGGACTTACGTTCTCGCAGATTAAAGAAAATAATTTTGTCGTTTTAATGGAACAAACAGCGATCTCGCTCGATAATGTTGTTGTAAGTTCAAACAGGTGGGAAGAAAACAAAAGTGAAATACCGAATACGATCGAAGTGATCACCCAGCGCGATGTAGATTTCGAGAATCCGCAAACTACTGCGGATATGCTCGGAATGTCTGCAAACGTGTTTATCCAGAAAAGCCAGCTTGGCGGCGGCAGCCCGATGATACGCGGCTTTGCAACCAACAGGCTACTGATAGTTGTTGACGGCGTAAGAATGAACACTGCAATTTTCAGAAGCGGGAATCTTCAAAATGTAATTTCTCTCGATGCAAATTCCCTGGATCATACCGAGGTTATTTTCGGACCGGGCTCTGTAATTTACGGCAGCGACGCAATTGCCGGCGTAATGAATTTTCATACATTCTCTCCGCGCCTTTCAATGGGAGACAATGTTATTTTCAATGCAAGTGCGATGACAAGATATTCTTCTGCCGACCAGGAAAAAACAGGTCATCTGCATTTTAACATCGGAACTAACAAATGGGGATTTCTTACCAGTGTTACTTACTCTGATTTCGATAATCTCTTTATGGGTTCGAACGGACCGGATGATTTTTTAAGACCGACTTACCAGGATAGGATAAACGGACACGATACGGTTCTTGTGAATCCCGATCCAAAGGAACAAATTGAATCCGGTTACAACCAGCTAAATCTTATGCAGAAGATTTTGTTTAAACCGGTAGATAAATGGGCTCTTGAATATGGATTTTATTATTCAACAACTTCGGATTATTCGAGATACGACAGGCTGCTTCGTCCAAAGAGCGGAACACTAAGATCGGCGGAATGGTATTACGGACCACAGGATTGGATGATGAATGCTCTAACGGTAACGAATTATTCTTCGAATTCTATATATGATCTCTCAAAATTAATTCTTGCTTATCAGAACTTTGAAGAAAGCAGGCACGACAGGGATTTAAATAAGGTAAATAAAACAAACAACACCGAGAAGGTCGATGCCCTTTCGTTAAACTTTGATTTGATAAAGGATATTAATGAAACATCGAATTTATTTTACGGTGTTGAAGTCGTATTGAATAAAGTGGAATCTACAGGGAATTCGGAAAACATAATTACCGGCGAAATAACACCGGGTCCATCGAGATATCCGGATGGATCGACGTGGAATTCTTTCGGCGCTTATGTTACTTATAAAAACAAGCTCAGTCCGCAATACATCCTGCAAACAGGACTTCGCTATAATTATGTAACTCTTGATGCGGATTTCGATACGACATTTTATCCATTTCCCTTTACTTCTGCCGAGTTAAGAACGGGCGCATTAACGGGAAGCGCCGGGTTAGTCTGGCATCCTCAAAGCGATTGGCAGATCAACCTGAATTTATCTACCGGTTTCCGTGCACCAAATGTCGATGATCTCGGTAAAGTATTCGATTCAGAGCCGGGCGCTGTCGTAGTTCCTAATCCCGATCTTAAACCGGAATATGCTTACAACATAGAACTCGGAGTAATGAAAGTATTTTCCCGTGTTGCAGAATTCGATGTTACGGGTTATTATACTTATCTTGATGACGCACTGGTAAGAAGAGACTACGTTTTAAATGGGATGGACAGCATCATTTACAGCGGAGAACTCAGCCGAGTTCAGGCAATACAAAATGCTGCGAATGCTTACATCTGGGGTGTAGAGTTAGCGCTTGATCTGAACATTGCAGAGTACTTTAACTTCAAAAACAGCTTTAACTATCAAAAGGGAAAAGAAGAAGACGATGCGGGTGATACGGTTCCTTTAAGACATGCTGCCCCGTGGTTTGGAAAGACTGAACTGATTTTCAGAAAAGATAAAATTGAAGCAGATCTTTATGCTGTTTACAACGGCGAGATTAAAAACGAAGATCTTGCTCCAAGTGAGATTAGTAAAGATTATCTATATGCAAAGGATGAAAACGGAAATGTTTATTGTCCTTCATGGTACACACTTAATTTAAAAGTAAGCTACCAGCTTCTCGATAATTTTGAGTTGTACCTCGGTGTAGAAAACATAACCGACCAGAGATACAGACCATACTCTTCGGGAATTTCTGCAGCAGGAAGAAATTTTATCGGTTCTTTGAGGGTTAACTTATAATCTAATAAAACCGTATCTGCATTTAAAATTTGTAGAGCGAGACGCTGTTTCGATTAAACTTTGATTTGATCTTCAATGCTATAAGAGTGTTTCGGCGAATCGATCTACATTTTAGTGGAGGAAATTTATAATTTAAAATAAAAAAGGGAACAGATGTTTCCGTTCCCTTTAGTTTTTTTGAGGTTCACTTAGAAAAACTATTTATCAATCTTATTCAAAATCTCTTCCATTTGGTCCATAACTTTGTTCATCTTTTGCATTGCGAGTTCTGTCGGTTCGGGGGATAATGGATCGAGTCCTGCATCTTTTATAAGATCTACTGCATACTTTGATCCGCCGCCTTTTAGAATGTTGTAATATTTATCAACAGCGGGTTGTCCCTCGTTTACAATTTTCTCTGCAAAAGCAGTTGCATAAATAAGAGATGTGGAATACTGGAATACGTAGTAAGTATATCCCAGAAAATGAGGAATGTATGCCCATTCGTATTGAATATAGGGATCAACAACACAATGTCCATCCTCATTTCCGTAGTACTTATCTACAATGTCCGAATAAATTTTGCACATATCATCGCCGGTTATCGGTTTGCCTTCTTCTACCTTTTTGTGAATATCAAGTTCAAACTCGGCAAAAGATGTTTGACGGAAAATGGTTGTTCTTAATAAATCTAGATAGCTGCCGAGAAGATAAAGCTTCTCTTCATCAGTCTTTGCATTCTTAACCATATAATCGTTTAATAGAGTTTCGTTAACGGTAGATGCAATCTCAGCTACAAAAGTCGCATAATCTGATTTTGAGAAAGGTTGATTCTTATTTGAGAAGTAGCTGTGCATCGTATGTCCTAGTTCGTGTGCAAGTGTTGAAACAGATTCATAATCATCTGTCCAGTTCATTAAAATGTAAGGATGAACATCGTAAGCTGCACCGGTAGAATATGCGCCGCTTCTTTTGCCAACTGTTGGCATGTAATCAATCCACCTGTCGTTGAATGCTTTTTGCAAAGTAGCAACGTATTCTTTACCCAAAGGCTTTAATGCATTAAGCAGGGTTTTTTGTCCCTGCTCAATTGTAAAGCTCATATCTACTTTTGCAACAAGCGGAACATAAAGATCATAATAGTGAAGCGAATCCACACCAAGCATTCTTTTCTTCAGATCGAGAAAACGGTAAAGAGTGGGAAGATTTTTATTTACCTGCTCGATCAAAGTGGAATAAACTGAAACAGGAATATTATCCCGGTCTAAAGAAGCTTCAAGCGAAGAAGAATATTTTCTGTCTTTAGCAAAAACCCAGTCTTTCTTTACTTTTCCAGCCAGATTTGCACCAAGTGTATTTTTAAAAATACCGTAGCTGTTGAAAAACGTACTCATCACTTTTTCACGATCTTCTCTGTTAGGAAGCGTACGGTACCTGGTATAAGAAGCAGGCGTAAGCTCTACTTCTTTGCCATCTGATAAGGTTACCTTAGGAGCCGGTTTTTCTGCATTGTTAAAAATTCCGTAAACATCATCCTGATTTCCTGCAATTAGATTAAAGCTTGCGAGAATTTTTTCTTCTGCAGCGGACAAAGTGTGCGCGCGCATCCTGATAATGTTGTTAATATACATATCGAATTCTTTAAGTCCCGGTTCTTCTTTGAAGAATTGATCGATCTTTTCTTTTGGAATTTGTAGAATCTCCGGTTCCATAAACGCAGATGTTTCACTGAATTTTGTACCGAGCGCACTCATTTGCTGAATCATTGCCTGGTTTTTTGCAATATTAAGATCTTCGTTGCTCAGGTTACTTGCATAGGTCCAGGCTTTGTAAAGAGTCTTAGTAAGATCATTACCCAGCTTAAGCGCTTCATATAGTGACTTTGCGCTTTCGCCTAATTTGCCTTTGAAGTCTGCAAGTTTTTCAACCTGTGAATTCATCATATCCATGTCCGCTTTCCATGCATCGGTGGTGGGATAAATTTCAGCAAGATTCCATTTGTATTGGTTCTCCACCTTGCTTCTTTCCAGAGGCTGGGCAAAAGTATTGCATGCTATAAATGCAAAAATTGTGATTGTTAGAAAATGTTTAAGCATTGCTACACCTGTTTTTGTTTAGGATGAAAATAATTAATAAACAAAATTAAAGAGAATCGTAATTAATTACAGGTTGTTTTTGATGAACGGTTTGGGGAAAATTTTGTATTCATGCTCCAACAAATGAGGATAAGTTAATTATTGATTATGGATTTATAAATTGAAAAAGAAAAAGAATAGGACAAAAATCCGGTACATGTAATAAGGACTTCTACACTTACTTCAATTCTTGCTATATTTATTTTTATTCTAATTGAAATTTTCTACTAAGTTTTTCAAACCAAAAGGTGATCAAATGAAATATTTAATACCGGCACTTTTTTTTCTTGCCTTTATCTTACAAGGATGCGGGGGAGAAAAAGATGAGGAAAATAAAATTGAACCCGAGGGAATTGAAATGGTAAAAAAAGAAATTGCAAAGTTTTCACCAACAGAGCTTAAATACGACGACAGCATGCTTGATGAAAGGCAGAAAATTGTCGTTGAAAAATTATATCGTGCTTCAAAGATAATTGACGATATTTTTCTGAACCAGGTATATTCAAAGAATGAAGAAATCAAAGCAAAGCTGATGTCGGAAAATACCGGGGATTCCAAGCTAAGATTAAATCTATTCAATATTATGTTCGGTCCCTTTGACCGTTTGGAACATGACAGACCTTTTATAGGAACAGAAACAAAACCTGCCGGTGCAAATTTTTATCCTGAAGATATAACCAAGGAAGAGTTTGATGGCTGGATAAAAAATCATCCTGATGATGAGAAAGCATTTACAAGTGAATTTACGATGATAAGAAGAGAAGGTGAAAATCTTGTTGCAATTCCTTACAGCCAGTATTTTAAAGCCCAACTCACCAAAATATCAAAAATTCTTAAAGATGCTGCAGGTTATACTGATAATCCTTCATTAAAAAAATATTTACTCACTCGTGCAGATGCTTTCCTTAGCAACGATTATTATGAAAGTGATATGGCATGGATGGATGTGAAGGATAACGATATTGAAGTCGTAATTGGTCCATACGAAGTATACGAAGATGGTTTATATAACTACAAAGCCTCGTTTGAAAGTTTTGTAACAATAAGAGATCAGGAAGAAAGTAAGAAACTGGATGTATTCAAAAAATATCTGAGAGATATGGAATTACATCTTCCAATTCCTATGGAATATAAAAACCTGGATCGTGGTTCAGAGTCCCCGATTGCTGTAGTTAATGAAGTTTATACTGCTGGTGATACTAAAGCCGGTGTTCAGACACTTGCTTTTAATCTACCTAACGATGAAAGAGTGCGCAAGGCTAAAGGCTCTAAAAAAGTTATGCTGAAAAACGTTTCGCAGGCAAAATACGAAAAGCTGCTTATACCTATCGCCAAGATTGTTTTAGATCCCGACCAGATGCAATATGTAACCTTCAATTCTTTCTTCACGCACTCACTTATGCACGAAATGTCGCATGGTATTGGTCCGGGATTCATTGAAATCGATGGAAGAAAAACCGAAGTAAGAAAAGAGCTCAAGGAGACTTATGCAACTCTGGAAGAATGTAAAGCTGACATACTTGGAATGTACAACAATGTATTTATGATTGAGAAAGGTGTTTTCCCGGAATCGTTTGAGAAGGAAACTTATGTAACATTCCTTGCCGGAATTTTCCGCTCAATCAGGTTCGGTATTAACGAAGCGCACGGCGGTGGTAATGCAATTATTTATAATTATCTTCTTGAAAAAGGCGGATACGAATACGATAAATCAAAAAAATTTGTTAGAGTGAACTTTGATAAAATGGGTCATGCTCTCGGTCAATTAGCAAACCTGATCTTAATGATACAGGCAAAAGGCGACTATCATGCCGCAAAAGGATTAATTGAACGTTATGCTGTTAATTCACCCACTATACAAATTCTTGTAGATAAGCTTTCCGATCTTCCGGTTGATATTAAACCTGTCTATCAAATTGAGGAAATGTTGAATTAATTACAAAATTATATAATTACAAGATTAAAATCACCCTTCGACTTCGCTCAGGGTGACATTTTCGTTTTAAATGGAATAACAGGAATAACAAATCATTTAAGCAGCAACATTTTTTTAATCTGAGAAAAACTTCCGGATAGAAGTTTATAAAAATAAATACCACTTGATAATCTGCCGGCATCAAATTCAACTTCATAGTTTCCGGCAAGTTTTTCTTCATTAACAAGAGTAGCAACTTCATTTCCAAGAATGTCATAAACCTTTAAAGAAACGTGAGTTGATTTCGGAATACTGAATTTGATTTTCGTTGTTGGATTAAACGGGTTCGGATAGTTTTGTGAAACTGAATAGTCAGTGATCTCTCCCTCATCGAAAATACCAGATGGACCCATCACCACAATTATTAGCTCCAATGGCTCACCGAACCACCCCAACCCGTCCTTGCCCATACTCCATTTGGTAACATATGTCCCGGTTACACTAGGCGCGGTTGGTTTGATAATAAAGGTCTTGGGTCTTCCGCGGAAAATACCCCCGAAAGTTGGAATATCATCCTGTAAGTCATTGATATAGACTGGCGCAGAAAAGATTGGTACACCGGTGTCTATTTGTCCGAAGTAGTATCCCTGATTGCCACTCCAGCGCGAATCACCGGTATTACGTACTATTACAAACGATGTATCTTGCTCGTTTACTTGCATAGTATCAGGCAAGGTATGGCTAAGGATAATTGCATCGTTTTCCGGAACATCATTCCAGAGTGCTGCTCCCTGTGACGTAGTATTGATATATTCATAAGGATCATCTGAATCAGACCAGACATCATTATTATTATTACTGTCAGGGAGAATAAAAGGTGGACCCGGATTGGCTGCATAATGCCCGGTTCCCTCATCATATTCATTCCAACTCTCCAGATAGACACGGTTGATGGAATTGTCCACCTGAGCCCAGGCGCTGTCGAAATGAACTCCTCCGTCACGTGGTAAAAAATCGCCGGGGGTACGAATATTTTGATCCCAATATCCGGCTTTTAACTGTACTGTTGTGCGTCCCATAAAAGTAATCGGTACAAAATAATCATTAACTTCAAACTGCACGGTTTTTTCGTCGACAAATGAAAAGACCTGTGGGCTTAATGCAGTGGTGATCATATAGATTCCATTGTTGAAATCTGGATGATCAACAGCCAATGCTGCCTGCAACCGGCTTTCCAGATCATTACGGGTAAGAGAAGAAATATTATCCATGTTGAGGTGCACATGCCAGGTATCAAGGTTGATGCGCCCATCAATTTTTGCCAGGTAGTCATCTGCAAGGGAATCGGGATTTGCATTAAAATATTGATTGAAAAAGCGGATATATTGTGCTGCAAGTGTGTCCTTACCAACGTTTGTGCCAAGGTCAATGTTTGGTTGATTATTCCAGGTAATCAGAGGATCGAGAAATGGGACGACTTTTGGCACATCATAGCCTTCAGCGCGCATTTCATACAAAGCGCGGAATAGATTAGACCGAATATTTTCCCAACCAGGTATCAAATGCACCCATATTACATCTATATTAGCAGCCATCATTTGTTTGATCTGTGATTTCCACCAATGTACCTCCCCGGTCCAATTTTCTCTACCTTCGATGGGACGCCAGGGTCCAACCAACTGACCTCCATTGGGTACATACCAATGGAAAACGGTTGTGCTTAAAATTTTGCTGTTCATGCTAAAAGAAGGTGCCGGAGTGCTTAAGGTTGTGGGCTGTTGAAAGAAAAGGGTTGCTGATATAATATTCATAGCAATAAAGGGTACTGCAGCGATTCGTAAATCAGCGCCGAGGTTTTGGGCATTTCTGAAATCAGCGTTGGGCAGTTCAAAAATTGCCGAACGGATACCCAGGGTATTTTGCATATCCGCAGCGATTTTGGATGTGGCTGGTTCGTAGTCATTAGTGGTCGAGTTGTATTCTAACTGGAATTCGCTGTCGCCAATATCAAAATAGGTGATCTTCACCCAGACAGTTGTTGAATGCACAGGCACATCAGTTGGAAAATATAAATAATGTGACAGGGGTTCATCGTTACGATAAACGTTTACTCCTTCAACCGTGGTGATGATGAAGGTTCCGTCCGCACCGGAGACCGGTATAAGCGGAAAGCTGTTCTGTCCGTATATGGTCTGAAAAACACTTAGTAAAATTCCGCCTGCCAATAATATTGATTTAATGGCTGTTTGAAGCATCTATTTCTCCATGTGAATTTTTACAAATGATAAAATTTATTTTTATCGAAGCAGAAGCATCTTCTTTGTTTGATTAAAACCGCCAACCTTTAGTTGATATAAATAAACTCCACTTGTAAGATTTGAGGCATCAAAATCTATATCGTAATTACCCGCAGGTTTGTATCCATCAACTAAAGTTGCAATTTCATTTCCCAGAACATCAAACACTTTTAATTGTACCAACCACCCCTGCTTTGCTTCCCCTCCTTGATAAGGAGGGGATTGAGGGGAGGTTGAAATAGTATATTTAATTTTTGTCGTCGGGTTAAACGGATTAGGATAGTTTTGTTCTAAAGCAAAATCATTGGGAAGAATATTTCTCTCGTCATTAATTCCTGTTGGAACTTCACTTAAACAGGTGATAATTACATCTGTTGTATCCTGGTTTAAGCTCGATTCAGTTCCCGTGCAGCCAAAATATATTTTATCATCTGCTCCTTTAATTATAGTTGTCTGGTATTTATCCATCCAGTTTGAAGATCCGACACTGCCGATAAAACTTCCAACTAACCGTTTGGTCCAAATTGTATCGCCATCATTATTGTACTTTGTTACGTTGTATAAAATGTGCGGCTTGGCAACATAAAAGGTTCCATCGTCTTCAACGAGAATATCATTGTATGTATAACGCCCGTTTCCTGTTTGCCCAAAGCTTGTTATTTCTTTCTTCCACAAAACATCACCATTGGAGGCATTCATCTTTATAAGTACCGTAGATGCATTTGCCGCCATAAACCTGGAATATGTTGATAAATAAATACCACCCACCTGATCGCAATGGATTGATTTTACATAATCATATCCAACATTACCGCCGTCTACTTTCTTTGTCCAGTACACGCTTCCACTGTTCAGATTTAATTTTATTACGATTGCATCATTGTAGTTATTATCTCCCTGAGAATTAAATCCGGAAGTGTAAACATTTCCCGCATGATCGAAGCAAACTCCTGTTTGCGTGTAGCTTCCAACCAAAACAGAATCCGATAGATGGGCATACTCCCATATTTCTCCGCCGCCGGAAGAAAACTTTACGATAATAGAGGAATTCTGATTGCCGTTTGTAGTTTTACAATTGCCCGCAGCAAGTATATTTCCTGATCCATCGGGAATTATTTTGTTGAATTCAGAATACCACGTAGAACTTGTTCCTCCATATTGATTAAACAACCTGAACATTTCTGTTCCATCAGGAGAGAGTTTTGTTAATAGCGAATTGTAGTTGGCAGATTCGGTATCCCGGCTTTTTCCACCGAGATAAATGTTTCCCTGATCATCCACACACATCGAATAAACATCATCATCTGTAGAGGGTGCTGTATAGGTCCATTGCGTATTGCCAGTTAAATCATATTTGATTACAACAATTCCATCGTCTTTTAATCTTCCCATACAGATAACAGCACCGCTTGCACGATCATAAACAATATCTCTTGGGTCATCTAAAGAATTGCTGCCCGATCCGTTGTAGTGTTTCTCCCAAACCACTTGTCCTGAAGTATTAATTTTGTAAGTAGTAATATCTTGATCGTAATTGCTGACATCGCCTTTTGTTCCGCATAGCACATAAACGTTGCCCTCATTATCAACAACCAGATGCTTGAAATAATCTTCTCTGTGTAACGGACCATCGTAAAATGATTGCCAGATAATACTTGTCCGTTGAGCAATAGATAAATTACCAAGTAACATAAAAACAGAAATAAGAATAGTCACAATCGAGTTTTTCATTTTAAACCTCGCTATTTAATTAGTATCTGTCCTCCGATCTGACACGGCGGACTTTGCACAGGAGAATCATTTTCTTAGTATCTCCGATCTCTCCAGCAGTTAAGATGTAGAAATAAATTTCACTAAGTGCCTCAATTGAGGTGCAGGAATTTTTATATGCCTTTTCTTAGTTCATGCGTAACTATTAAATGAAAAGGTTCAGGTGGTTATTGAGAGGAGGTTAAAATGACGTTTTATTAGAAATTTAGGATTATTATTAGTTCTCTGGTGATTCTTCTGTAAGCTTTTTTAGTTCGGATTCATAATACTTTTCTTTTGCAGTATCTCCTGTTTCTTTGTAAAATTTTGCAGAATATTCTGTATACCTTGTTATCTTTTTCATATCAGGTGTATGTCCGGTTAAATAGAAATTCAAAGATTCAGTCAGTAGCTTCTCAGCCTCAGAATTTTTCTTTTGCTTGAAAAGACAAACACCCAATTCTCCTTTTACCGACCAAATTCTATGATCATCTTTGGGGAATATTTCTTCTCTTATGCGAAGGGAGTTTCTGAATTCTGTTTCCGATTTAGTCAATTGATTTGATTCGAGGTACACCCTGCCTAACCAATAATGAGCAAAAGCAAGAAGAGGATCTTTTGTTGCACCGGTTCTTAGAAAAAGATTAATTGCATTGTGAAGAGGGATTTCAGCCTCATTATATTTTTCTTCGATACAATAAAGCATGCCCAAATTTGTAAAAGCAAGACCAACATTCGGGTGATTCTTCCCAAGCAAAGCCACTTTAATTTCATAAGCTTTTTGAAATGCTTCTTCAGATTGTTCATATTTTTTATTATCTAAATAGATGAAAGCCAGGTTATTATAAATGGTGGCGATCTCTGGTCTTTTTACACCATACAGATTTGTTAATATATCCCTTGCTTCCAGATAATACTTTTCCGCTTCATCAACCTTATTCTGATTATGCATTACCACAGCAAGATTGTTAATTGTTACTGCTTCCTTCTGACCTTTTTCCTCATCATAAATAGCATAAATATCAAGAGCTCTTTTGAGCATAACGATTGTGCTGTCATAATAACCAGCGTTGGTTAAAAATGAACCGAAATCGTTTAGATTATCGGCAAGCCCTTTCAATGGTTCGTCGGAGATTTTTTCATAAGTGTTTATTCCTGCTTTGTAAAATGAATCAGCTAACTGGTAGTTGCCAATCCAGTCGTAACACAGCCCAAGCTGATGAAAACACTTTGCAGTTTCTTCGCTATTAATTCCAAACAATTTTTTATCAGATTCAAGTGATTCTAAAAGCAATGCCTCAGCTTTTTTATATTCTCCTAAACCAATAAATGTAGAACCTAATGTTTGTTTAATCGCGGCTTTTATTTTAGGATAATTTTTTAGTTTTATATCGGCGTCTTTAGTTGCTTTCTCAAGCAGATCATAAACCTTAACATCCTTTCCATCAACCGAGGGATCTGGTGAGGATAACATATCCAAAAGAAAGTTGTTGACTTCCTCAAATTTTTTCAGCTCTGTTTTTGCATTATCCCGTTCCGTTGCAGCGATGTTTCCCTGGTAAATTATAGCTGCCACACTGACGATAATTATTAAATTTACGATAACAAAAATTGCAAATCCCGCTTTATGTCTGCGAACAAATTTTGATGCTCTATAAGTTATTGTATCTCTTCTTGCAGTGACGGGCAAGCCCTTAAGATATCTATCTATATCATCTTTAAATTCCTGGACAGAAGAGTATCTTTGCCCCTGATCTTTATGCATTACTTTGAGAACTATGTTATCCAGATCGCCCTGCAGCTGGCGGGATATTTTTTCAGGATTTTGAATGAGGTTGATTCTGTTTTTTTCGGATGTCTTTAATTCGGTAGTCTGTTTAACTTTTTCACTCGGCTTAAGAACGTTTTCTTCCGCAATAATTTTACTAATTGCAACCGGAGAGCTGCTGGTTATCCGATATGGCTGTTCGCCGGTTAGAATTTCATACAACAAAACACCCAGCGAATAAATATCGCTAACTGTTGTAATTTTCTCGCCTCTGATTTGTTCAGGACTCGAATATTCAGGCGTTAAATGCCAGATACCTGTCTTTGTTAAACCTTCTGCGTTTTCTGATAAGTCTTCATCGATAAGTTTAGCAATTCCGAAATCTAGGAGCTTTGGCGTGCCGGATTTATTAACAAGAATATTTCCCGGTTTTATATCACGGTGAATAACAAGATTTTGATGAGCATACTGAACTGCAGAACAAACTTTTTGAAAAAGCTCCAATCTTTGATCGATATTTAAATTATTTTGATTACAATATTCTGTTACCGGGATCCCATCTATAAATTCCATAACAAGATATGGGAGCCCTTCATCTGTTCTGCCGCCGTCTAAAAGATTTGCGATGTATTCATGCTGAAGATTCGCAAGAGTTTGTCTCTCAATCTGAAATCGGCTCGACAGGTATTCGGAAGAGATGCCGTATTTTAAAATCTTTATGGCAACCTTATGTTCGAACTCCTTATCATTCCTCGTCCCCGAATAAACAACTCCCATTCCTCCAACACCGGCTTCTCCATCTATTAAATAATTACCTATCTGCTTACCGATGTAGGGATCGATAAGTGAATCTTTACTGTTTTCATCGATGGTTAATGGTTCTTCCAGGAAGTCTTTTTTAATTTTGAGTGAACTGATTAATGATAGGATTTCTTTTTTTAATTCCACATCGCTGCCGCACTTTTCATCAAGAAATTTTTCTCTATGAGCGGGATCAATTTTTAACGCTTCGTCAAGCAGTTCTTTGGCTTTAATTAATTGTTCTTTGTTCAATAGGTTTCCGGTTAATGATTAATTCTCTCCAATTTCGCGGTAGAGCCATGCTTTGGCAAAGTTCCAATCCCGTTTAGCGGTTGATTGTGAAATGTTTAATGCCTGTGCAGTTTCTTCAATTGTTAGTCCGGAAAAAAATCTCATTTCCACAATCTTGCCGGAACGTTCATCCAGGGATTCCAATTTGTTAAGAGCATTGTCCAGCGATAAAATTTGGTCATCACTCTCTGTTGAAATAGTTGCAGCTTCTTCAAGCGATAATTTCTTTTCACCGCTACCTCTTTTTACAGCGTTTCTTTTCCTGGCATGATCCACAAGTATTTGCCTCATTGATTTCGCTGCAATTCCGAAAAAATGTGCACGGCTTTCCCAGGAAATATTTTCGTTGCCTATAAGTTTGAGATAAGCTTCGTGTACAAGCTCTGTAGTCTGAAAAGTATGATTACGGTGTTCTTCTCTTAGATATCTTGAAGATATTCTCCGCAATTCGTTATAAACCAGGGGGAGAATTTCCACAAGCAGCTGCTTGTTGCCCTCGCTATATTCGTTTAAGAACCTTGTGATATTATTTTTCTGGTATTGCATTTTGTAAATGTTAATAGAGGCTTGAAGTTAATAATAGGTAAGGAAAAAAGAAAAAGTTCAATTATATAAGTCGTTAAAATATTGCGTCCGTCAAAAATCTTGTAATTCGCTCAATTGATTGGGTTGGAACTAATAGTGGTATAAAGTATTCCAGCCGGATTTTTAATAATTTTTAATATGTTGATGTTGAAAATGTCAATTAAAACATAATTAACTAAATTTGCTCCAAATTTTTTTTGAAGATGAGGTAATCAATTGCAGGACCCGACAAAAGTTATTATCAATAGTTATCCTGATGATGTTCATTTAATAATGAAAGATGGACGTGTATTTTTTCTTATCGGTACTGCACACATCTCGCGTCAGTCTGCCAACCTTGTTAAAGAAGTAATTACCAAAGAGAAACCGGACACTGTTTGTGTTGAGCTTGATAAAAAAAGATTTAAAGCACTATCAGAAAAAAACCGCTGGGAAAACTTAGATCTAAAAACAATAATAAAAGAAAAGCAGCTAAGTACAATGATAATTAATCTTGTGCTTGCTTCGTATCAGAAGAAGCTTGGTGAAAAGCTCGGCGTTATGCCCGGCACAGAACTTCTTGAAGCAGCGAATACCGCTAAGGAATTGAACCTGCCGATTGAACTCTGTGACAGGGAGGTGAGAATAACTCTTCGTCGTTCCTGGCACTCGATGAC
>Ga0315536_1000122_pt1 | contig 36061 bp, 35 predicted proteins | sample SalMarSW160230MG_FD_203093 | JGI IMG/M metagenome (GOLD analysis project Ga0315536, IMG submission 203093) | Salt marsh sediment microbial communities from the Plum Island Ecosystem LTER, Massachusetts, United States - Salt Marsh Sediment SW1602-30 ...
GTCCTTATGATTATCTTTAGAAATTTCTATTCCGATAATATCTGGTAGTGTTTTATTTTCATACAACGCACTAGTAAGCTCTTGAAATCTTGGATTTAGGAATTCTTCGATTCTTCTGCTAAACTTTACGGATACCAATGGAGCGACTGACATTAAATCAATGATTTCAGCTAGAATATAAATTTGGTTTTTACTTAAATTAGCAATTCCATATTCTTTTCCCTTTTTTTTATATTCATCCTTTATATAAAAGATATTATCTTTAAGAATATTATAATTATATTCGCTCATGAATTTTTAACTAATAACTTATAGTATTAAGAATATTTAGAGCATTCTGTTTTAAAAACTTTTATAATATCATAGAGGATTATAGAGATTCTGCTTCCATTTTACTGCTGTTTTGGTTTAATAAACTGATAAGAAAAACACTTATCTAGATAAATACACTGAAGGATCTCAATTAATTATATAGTTTTATTAATTTTGAAATATCAATTGGACCATTAATATTTATTAAACTAACTAGATTATTATCTAATGGTTGAATGAGTTGTTCTACCGAAACATAATTTATTTTCCATTGTTTATCAATTAAATTGAGTAAACCGTAATTTTCATTCAATAAAATCTCTTTTGCACGTGCAAACCCTTTTTCTACGGGATAAATAGCAAAGAATGGCTCTAAAAAGCCATTTCCCCAACGAGGGATACAACAATCATAATTTTGAGATTGTTTTATCATAAATTCGATTACTTCAGCTTTAATCAGAGGCATATCACATGATAGAACGAATGCTTTCTCGAAATTGAGCTTTTTTAAATGCTTGAACCCTGAATAAATTCCAAGCATGGGCTTAAATATATTCTGATGCTTGAATATTTCCCTATCATCAACAATAAACTTAATATCTTCAGGGAAATCAATAATACCTCGGTAATCGTAAATTTGCTCTTGTGAATGGGCAACAAGATATACGTCTTGATCAATACCCGATAAAGTTTCAATTTGATGAAGAATTAGAGGTTTTCCGAGTACATTTATCACTGCTTTTTCAACTCCAAATCGATTGCTTTTTCCTCCAATAAGTATAAGAATAGCTAATTTCTTCTGATTTTCCATAAAATTTCATCTTGTTTTTTATTGCTTAATTATGATTAATCGCTAAATACATCAATATTTATGTTTTTCTCACGCAATAGATCATAAAAATTTTACTTTGGCATTAAATCATAAATAAATTAACTTTATATGTTTTTATGTTTTTGATAATAATTATTTAAAGAGAATTAAGTTGGATACGCTACATGAATCTACCGCTTTTAATATTCCTTTTTATTATATTTATAATTATATTAATTAGTTATTCCTCAAAGAAATTTGATTTTGTGGCTACATCTCTTCTGGGATGTTTTGTTGCAGGGACCGTAACTGGTTTGATCTATGGTTTAGATATAAATTACTTCATCGGACACATTGAGTTTGAAGCTCTGATTGTAATATTAAGCATGAGTATTATTACAAAAATCGCTCAAGATTCAAATATTTTAGAATATGTGGCCGTAAAGTTATTCAAAATATCAAAAGGGAATAGAAAAATCTTCTTTTACCTAATATGCATTATAACCACGCTTTTAGCTTCAATTATAAGTGATGTAGTTGTTGTTTTAATATTGGCACCGGTAGTGATTCGTTTATGTAGATTTTTAAATACTCGAGCAGGAACTTATCTACTTGGAATGACAATTTGTATTAACATTGGTTCAATAATCACTCCATTTTCATCTGGAGAAAACATAATTATCTCAACTTATTTTCATTTAGACACCATGTATTTTATCGTATATTATTGGGGATTTTCTTTTTTTTTATTATTTATCACGATATTTCTAATGAATAGATGGTATCTAAGAAAGGAACCAGAGATAAAGGAGGAACAAAAGAAATTTGTATTGGAATTAGTTGATGCAAATATCATGATAAGGAGTAGAAAAATGTTTTACTTTAATAGCACCGTTATTATCATTACAATTGCTCTTTTTGCCATATTACCTTTACTTTACCTCACTGCGGGAGTGTCTGCGTTTTTTCTTATTTTGGCCAATAAAAAATTTACAAAAAAGCGAACCGGCGATTTGTTCAAAGACATAGAGTGGGAGATCATTTTCTTTTTTATTTCGCTTTATGTGGTAATAGCATGCATGTTAGAAGCTGGGTTTAAAGAGATTTTTCAGAGCATCCCATTCCAATCCTTAAATCCCTTCATGTTAAGTTTGATTATCCTCGTTCTGGTCAGTCTTATTTCGGGTTTTGTGGCAAACACGCCTACAGCATTAATTTTCATACCGATAATAGATTTATTAATACAAACGTTTCATTTTCCTTCAGTCCCCTTATATTTTGCTTTCATTATCGCCATTAATATCGGAGGAAACTTGATACCCCAGGGCGCTGCTTGTGATATGATGACCTTGAAGATTGCTCAGAATAATTCCGTCGAGAATTTGAATTTTAAGAGGCTACTGAAAGTAGGAGCTACGTTTGCGATTATCCATGTATTATTATCTATAATTTATTTATTTTTCTTAAGTCTATTTACTGCTAGTTAAATTTATAACTTTTTAAAGAAATCAATGATAATGAAAATGAATTCCATGATAAATATGAAAGTCAAGAGTATTTCTAAATATAATAGATATCCCTCTTTTTTATTCGTTTGTGCATTATTATAGATATTTCCAATTGATTCAAGGCGATGCCTGATGCTATCACTCCATTGCTTCAATTGGAACAGTTCTGAAAGTTCTAAATATATTTGAGCTAGAAAATAATTACCAATCAATTTTGAGACATTTTCAATATTATCTAATATAAATGCTAAATCATATTTTATTCTCAATAATTTGCCTACTTTTTTATTTAACCTTCTAAGCTTGATTGAGCCAGAAGAAGAGAGCGTAAGAATATCTTCTTCAGCAATATTTAACCTTCTTTCTAGTAATTTATCTAATACACGCAATCCAAGCAATTGATAATTAGCTAATTCAGCTACAAGTAAAATTTCTTCATAATCCTGATTAGGATCTAAAATAATACCATGATCAAAATCTAAAATCATCAAATCGTTTTTTAAAAAAGAAAAAGAACTTCCTAAAGTCTCCTCAATTTGAGTTTCATGAAGATCTAAATTAGGATCTTCTCCCATTAACAAACAAGCTAAATATTTTTTATTGTTTTCAATTAATTCATTAGGATTGATGTCATCAGTTATACAATAAAACGTATATTTTTCATGTTCACCTTCATTCAATCCAAAATATGGTTCTTCAACATAATCATTAATTTGGAGAAAGACTTTCTCATTCTGGAGTCGTAAATATTGAATAATGTTGTATTCTCCTTCTTGCATAGAAAATTTCATTTTTCTTATACTGTGCAGTTCGGTTATAGGAAGATCTGTAAATTTTAAACGTGCTATTAATGAAATCACTCCATTTTCGTATAATTTGATCTGAAGATCTACCTTACTTATGTATTTGGATCCAGTATTTATTTCTTGCTGTAAATTTAATGTAAGACATTCTGGAAAATCTACATATGAAGGTGTGTCTTTTGTTTTGATGATTTTTTTATCTTGGATACCTGGGAAAATCGAACTAGCCTTTTTAAGATAAATCTTTCTACCCACATTAGTTAAACGCATAAAAATTACTTCACCATTCAATTTAGCCACTTAATTTCTAATTTATTTTGTGCTGTAAAGGAGAAATCTCTCTCAATCTTCCAATAATCGGGGGTAATTTCTGTAGAAAATAATTTATATCATCTTCACTTGTAAACCTACCAATCGTAACTCTTAAGGAACCATGAGCATCTTGGGACGTTAATCCAATTGCAAGTAAAACATGGGATGGTTCTAAAGATTTTGAGGAACATGCTGAACCCGTAGAAGTTCCAATCCCTTCAAGATCTAAATCCAAGACAATTGACTCCCCTTCAATAAATTTAAATCCGATATTAACATTATTAGGCAATCTCTGAGTTGGATGTCCATTCAAATATGAATCAGAAATATTGTCTAGCAAATATAAGATGATTTTATCTCTTAATTTAGTTTGCCTAGTAATTTCCATGGGCATCTCCTCCTTGACTAATTCTACTGCTTTTGCAAATGCTGCAATCCCCGGTATATTAACTGTGCTTGGACGCATATCTCTTTCATGACCTCCACCGTACATGATTGGTTCAATGTACTTCCCCCAACCCTCTCTAATCCCTTTATTTCGTATATATAACATTCCAACTCCTTTAGGACCGTATAATTTATGAGCGGAAGCGGATAATAGATCAATATTTAATTCATTCACATCTATCGGGATTTTTCCAAAAGCTTGGACAGCATCCGTGTGAAAAATTATTTCATGTTTTTTAGCAATTTCTCCTACTTTTTTTATTGGTTCAATTGTACCGATTTCATTATTAGCAAACATAATGCTAATAAGTATGGTATCATCTGTAATTGAATCTTCTAATTTTTTAGGATCTAGTAATCCAAAATGATCTACAGGTAACACGGATACTTTAAATCCTTCTTTTTCTAACTGTTTACATGGATTTTGTATAGCATGATGTTCAATATTGCTTATTATGATATGATTCCCCCGCGATTTGTTTTTTCTTGCAACCCCTAATATTGCAATGTTATCAGATTCAGTACCCGAAGAAGTAAAAAATATATCGTTTCGTTCAGCATTTATTAACGAAGCAATAGTTTCTCGGGAGTATATTAATGTTTTAGCTGATTTTTGCCCAACAGCATGCAAGCTAGAGGAATTACCATAGTTCTCTTTCATCTGCTTATTAAATTCTTCTATTACTCGAGGATCCATTGGGGTAGTTGCAGCGTAATCCAAATATATGTATTTTTTCTCCATTATTCTAAAGGGAAGTATCAATATTTTGATCCACTATTGAAGAATAATAAGTTTTAAATCATTATTAATTTTGATTAGAAATTATATGAATATTAAATTAGAGTGCAAGAGATTATTATATGTCTAAATTTAAAATCCTATGGGGAATAACAGGATCAGGTTATTTAATTAAAGAATCAATAGATTTAATGAAGGAATTACAAGAAGATCCAAATATCGATGTAACAGTTATATTATCAAAAGAGGGGGCAGTAGTTGTAAAATGGTATCGCCAATGGCTTTATTTGAATGAGGTAGTAAAGAAAATTTCAGTCGAGAAAACACCAAATAACCCATTCTATGCAGGACCATTACAAATTGGAAAATATGACTTATTTATTATATGCCCCGTATCTGCCAATAGTGTAGCTAAAATAGCTTATGGAATTGGAGATACTTTAATCACCAATTGCATAGCTCAGGCTATAAAAGGAGGACAAACTGCTTATCTTTTGCCATCTGATCAAGATCTAAAGCCAATAACTACTACTAGACCAGATGGGAGCCCTTTAACGCTTAAAATCAGGGATATAGAGATCGAAAACATTGAAAAATTACGAAAAATGGATGGTGTCGTTGTTCTTATCCATTTTTCTGAAATTAAAAAATTAATATCAGATATAATCGAAAATTTTGGTTAAGGACAATGTGTTAAGAATTAAAAATGACGGGTAATATTGCGTTTTCTGGACATTGAGCTTGACATTTTAAGCACCCACGGCATCTCGCAACCTCATTATACTTGAATTTTATAATTTCAATTTCCTTTTCTCCAAGTTTGATCTTATCTTTATAAAATAGATCGTGAGGACAATAGTCTGAAAGGCATTCTTCGCACAATGTACATTTGTCATGATCTATCTTAATCGTAAGGACTTGCTCTGATTCCACAGAAGTGACAACTATAGCATTTCGTGGACAAACTTGAACACACACCAAACAAGATTTACATTTATCATAATCAACTTTTCGAATCCCCCTATCAAAAACAATTGCTTTATTTTTACACGCTTTCAAGCATCTTTCGCAACGCAAGCATAAATCAGCATCAATTTGAACGGGAATAAATCGTTCCTTTTTTCTCATAGTTCTTGGGATAATGTTGCTTTAAGAATTTATGATTTTAATAAATAAAGAAAATCGTTTAAAGTTGATTTTTATAAAATATTATATAGAAATTAGTCTTTCAAATATAAAAAAAATAAATTTATTGATAGTATTGCGTATATTCTTTTCTTGGGGTATCTGGGAGTTGTTGTGCTTGTTGGTATTGATGAGCTTTCTCCGCCAATTCTAACATTTTTTTCTTAATTTCTTTCCCCTCTTCTATTAGTTTCGAAGTATCTATGTCTAGGTTATACATTTTATTTAACACCTCAATGATAGCAGCGCCACCTTCTGGTGTAGGAATCTCTAAAACAGGTGTGAATAATGCAAAAGCTTGCAATCTACTTGATAAAGCTTCATTTAGTATAGTTGCCTCAGGGCCAACTATAATTCCTTTTTCAACCTTCTTTATATCATAAGACTCCAATCGTTCAACAAGATCCTTTTCAGCGGCATAATATACGGGATAATCATCAATAATATCTCTCTGAGGAATGCCTTGAAAGACAACAATTTCATTTGCTCTTACATCCTCGGATAATGCCCAATTATTAATGGTTCTACTGAGATCGTTATATGCTGTTGATACTTGAAATGGAACTTCAGCGACTCCTACTATAAGATCATGAGATGGTGAATAATATAACCTGAATGGATGTTTTAGTACACCGTCATAAAATACGCTAATAGGTGGAAGATATTCCGAAGTTATAAATCCAATCTCTTTAATGTCGGTTATTTGATCAATGAGAGCATTTGCTACGATGGGACCGATCAATCCTATTCCTGCAAAACCTAGGATCATAGTTGCACCTGGTTTGATCTCAGTCATCGTATCCATGACCACTATAGTACTTTTTTTACCTTTTTCGCATATATACTCTTTTTTTACCAATCCTTACACTTCTTTTTATTTGATTTGTTTTAAGTTCATGGTCGTTATAATATTTAGTGAATCTTAGATAATTAAAATTAATCTTATTATTTTTGACTAATAAAAATCAAGTTATTCTAATAATTAGCGATAAAAAACTCAACGAAATCAATTTACCATGATAAAGCTATTAAAAATAACAATATTATTATAAAGTAATAAGTTTCAAACATTCACAAAGATGCTTTTAGAACTAGAGAACGTCACTATCGAGACATTTGATCAACAAAGAATAATTGTTAATAATGTATCCTTTGGAGTTAAAGAAGGATCTATTCATTCCATAATAGGACCAAATGGATCTGGGAAATCCACTCTTGCCTATGCCATAATGGGATTATCAAATTATAAATTAGCTAATGGAAAGATTAAATTTGTAGGGCAAGATATCACTAATAAAACAATTACTGAACGTGCTCAATTAGGAATTACATTGGCATGGCAAGAACCAGCACGTATCGAAGGATTATCTGTTGCAAAATATATCTCATTGGGTATGAAAGAAAAGTCTAGTGAAAAAATCAAGGAAATCCTCCAAATTGTTAATTTAGAGCCAGAAATTTACTATGATCGATGTATTGATGATTCATTAAGCGGGGGAGAACGGAAAAGAATAGAATTAGCAGCAGCAATAGCTATGCAACCTCGTTTGATTATTCTGGATGAACCTGATAGTGGTTTAGACGTGATTATTACAGAGGATTTCTGGAATATATTTAATAAAATTAAAGAATTAAATATGACAATTCTTCTAATCACACATAGAGAAGATATTGGAATGGTTGCTGACTATGGAACTCTTCTATGGAGAGGTGAAATGTTAATAACTGATGAATTTCCTAAAGTCATGCTTCAATATTGTAAGAAAGCAGGACTAAAAGAATTCTGCAAGAGAGCCCTATTCAAGAATGGTGCAAAATGCTTTGACGATGATTATATTGACAAAATTTTCGAAGGAGTAGATCTATAATGACTAATAATGAATACCCCGAAGAAATTTTGCAGAGTTTGGAGGATTACAATATCGATATTCGTGATTTTCTCCCAGGTCACGGGAATGGGGCTAAATTATTGTTAGACTTCAACAAGATCTCAGGTATTGAGCAAGTTGAGGGAATATTATTAAAAGGGAGAGAAATAAAAAACGGGATAGTTGCTGATGTTATTATCAAGGAAGGGACCCATCATGAAGAGCCTATTCATTTATGCTTTGGGGTCAATAAAGAATCGGGGATTCAAGAGATTTTTCCAAGAATTATTGCTGAGGATAATACTGATGTGAAAATTCAAGCCCACTGCAGTTTTCCAAAAGCAAATGGGTTGATCCATAAAATGTTTGGGCATTTTTATATTGGAAAAAATTGTAATTTTACATATAGCGAGACACATTATCATGGTGAAAATAGTGGGGCATTAGTAGCTCCAGTTGCAAATATGTATGTGGGAGAAAATAGTACCTTTGAAAATAATTTCAACTTGACAAAAGGAACCCCAGGAATAGTTAAGATCATGATTGACATATATGCAATGAGAAATTCAACAATCCGTTCTAACATTCGAGCTTTTGGAAAAAGTAAAAAGGATTCTATTAGAATTAGAGATTCAATATTTCTTGAGGGTGAAAACGCTAAGAGTTTGATTAAAATGAAAGCAGCTGCTAGAGATGGGGGGGAAGTTTTAATGTACGGAATAACAGAAGGAAATGCGCCACACTGCAACGGGCATGTAGAATGTAATGAGATAGTATTAGGAAAAGGGTCAATTTGTAGAGCACGTCCATTTATTCGAGCGACAGACCCAACTTCAAGTGTCTCCCATGAAGCTTCATTGGGAAGATTTCCTCAGAAGTGGTTAGATGAGTTACAAGCTAAAGGATTAACAGAACAAGAAGCGACTGATATTCTAATTGAAGCAATGCTAAGTGAATGATAAATATTTAAAAAATAATAAAAACGTGTAAGAAAAATGGCTAAAGGATTAAAGATAGGAGATGATGCTCCACTTTTCAGATTGGAGTCTTATAATGCAGGAGTTATTGATTTGGGAGAGTTAATAGGATCTCAGAAGATTGTGATAATATTTTCAAGATATTTCGGTTGTCCAATATGTCAGGTCGACTTAAATAAACTCCTTATTAATGTGAATGATATTGAACAAAAACGAGCTAAGTTGTTATACATCACTCAATCAAGTGAGGAAATAGCAAAAAAATTCATTAAGGAGAAAAATATTACATTTCCCGTGATTCCGTCTTCAAAAGAGGAATTATATGCTACTTATGGATTAGGGCTCATGACAGCAGGAGCATTTGCAAAAGTGAGAAGCAAACTAAAGGAAGCAAAACAAGAAGGAATTGAACATGGTGAATTTGAAGGTTGGGAAAAACAAGGTCCCGGTCAATTTGTTATCGATCAGAGCGGAAAGATAATTCACGAGCAATCAGGTTGGCTGGATATTCCATCCATACTTGAAGTTTTATAATAATTAATTTTAAAAACGTTTTTATCAAAAAAAATGAAGGAAACCTCAAAATATAGTTCATATCGTTTTGTTGGAACAATCAAGATCGATGAGATCATGCCTTGGTTTGACTTTGATAAAGGAAAACCTTGGGATGAAAGTGAAGTACCTTGGGTATTGGAAAATAAAGTAAGGAGGGAAATATTACTCAAACTCGCTCATCAAGGTCCTCAAGATTTTGAAGGTATATGCGAACAAATTAATTTTTCACCAAATCCATTGTTAATAAACCCTAAAGAATACAAAGTCAATGTGAATTATCAGTGGGATAGAGAAGTTATTCAAAATCACTTAATTATTCTTGAATGGTATGGATTAATTCAGTTAGATGGGCAAAAATATATAGTAACATTTCCAGTATTAACAATTAATGATTTAGATATTTTAGAAAGATGCACAATAAAAATTGCTCACCATTGGATCGATATAATCCACAAATTGAAATTAGAATTAGAAGAACAAAACATAAAATACGAAATATTAATAGAAAAAACTGTAGATCAACTATATTCCCTTCTTAAAAAGGATAAAATGCTTCCTAACACTCCCAATATCAAAAACATTTGGGCAGAACAACTTCGAGCTATTAAATTTGAAGATTGGGTGAAAATGAATTTCTGAATTTTTTTATTGATAAACCGAAAAAATTTTTTCGTGTACTTTTTTTTCTCATTTCTAATATATTCAACGGGTAATCTAAACATTACATCATAAGATATCATCACAATACTACGTCGATATCACTTAGTTTCAAAAGAAAAGCTCATATGATTTTTATATACATGTGGATATTTCTCCGGTAGTATCGAGATATTTCCATAAAATAGGATATGGAATTATTTTCTGTGTGTGATGACATTTGATAAGTTCTGATTTTGGTAGTGAGTTAACTCTAAATTTAAGAAGTCTATTTGATAATAATAGTCGTAATGAAGTTAAAGCTCAAGCAGACAATCAGCAAAGTAAAACTGTTGCTGATAACCTAATTCTAATGAATGAGATTAAAGCAATATTACGAGAATGTAGTCATCTAAATCCAGAACAGCGATTGATGTATTGCCAGAGCCAAAGATATTTTATGAAACTCTATTTGAGGGAAGTAAATAAACAAGGATAAATTCAGAGAACTATTAGAAAAATCCAATATGTCCAAGATTATTCCCATTTTCATCTAATGCATATATCAATCCCATTGAGACGGGCTGCTCGGTAGATTGACGCGTTTTTGCTACTGCCTTTAAAGTTTCAAGCTTTAATATAAAGGACCTGTTACATTTATGACACTTAATATGTATTAGTTTCGTTGATTTCTTCTCATCCTCATATTCTTCTTTTTTAAAAGGTTCAAGAAGATTGATATCCTTGTTATCACAATTTTTTAAGAAACATTGATCGAGGCTTAACTTTTCCATTCCACGTCGTGCTAATGAAACATAGGCAGTACCTGGAATTTCACGCCAAAGGTCGTCACTTTCAGTCATATTCTACTGAACGTACAATCACTTTTTATATTATTCATTATATTTTGCAAATTTGACAGCAGTGTTGGAATATATAATTGGTAGGAATAAGCTTATTTATTAGTATTAACTTTTTTCTTCAACATATCTAAATTCAATTTGTTCAAATATGTCGAATAACGAAGGATTTTCTGAAGATATCTTAGAACACGTTTCCAAGTTAGCTTTACTTGATCTAACTGAAGAAGAAAAAGAAAAATTTTCGCAACAGCTTACCGATCTACTTAATTATTTCAAGAAATTAAATGATTTAGATACTTCTAATGTTGAACCTATGATTCACCCAATCGAAGGTTTAAAAAATGTATTTCGAGAAGATGAGACTTGGGATTCATTAACAAATAAGGAAGCACTACAAAATGCAAAAAATACACGCGAGGGATTTTTTAAGGCTCCTCGAATATTAAAGGATTAGTTTACTCTTTATATTCCTTTGTTAAAAGCTCAATGGCTTTTTCCATATCTTTTAATGCCCGCTTTCGTTCCTTGGGAGTCATATTATAAAAATCATCAGCTGAATCTCTTCCTATCTTTTCCGATTGTGCTGCAGGTTTAAATTTCTTATATACTAGCGCATTAATGTAGCGATCATAATATCCTATCGCTTTATTTAATTCTACTGAATCTTTAATTTTATCCCATAGTTCTAAAGTTTCAAGGGATCGAATCCCGATATCAATCCTAAAATAACTGATTGGAAAGAGAATTTTTCTTTTTATGCCGTATTCGATCACATTGATGTTCTCTTCATCGATATAAAGTTCCGGTAACTCTTCCTTGCTAAAAACGATATTATCACTCACAATATATAAATTTGCAGCATTACTAGAAGTACACACAAGACCTACAGCAAACCCTTTTGCTAATCTTAACCGATTTATTAAATCCTCTAACTTTGAGCCTTTTATGTGAAGATTATCTACCTTGGATCCCTGAAATTCAAATTTAATCGTTTGAACCCCTTTTTCGTTAAGAGTTATGGTTGGAAATAGATTTTTTTCCCTCGAACGTTTATGGGCTTCCATTAAACTGTTAATAATCTTGTAATCTAACTTAAGGTCAGGAATGACCTGTTTTTTAGCTTCTAAAAAAGCTGTCACTTCGAAGTCAGCAATTCCATAGAAAATTTTTTGATTGTTGATAATTTGATAGATAATTTTTATAATTGCATCAGTTAAAGCCTCGGGATCTTCTCGAATCGAATCATACTCAGTTGTTGTAAAGGTGTCTATTTGATCGGCTAAACCTTCTTCTTCATAGAATTGAGCCCAAGACATTTCAGTGTAAATATTACCCTCATTATAGAAATTATGATTAGTATCAATGCTGATGATAGATTTAGAACCACCAAGTGATACTCCTTTAATTGTTCCCGAAGCAAGAATGCTATTAGGAGGATTATAAAAAGTAAGGGGCAAGGATTATTTCACATGTATTTTATTTTGAGTATTCTAATTGTCATTTTATGTATTATCACTTTTAATTTCTTTTGATTCATCCTTTTCTAATGTTTTTTCGCATTTATCAATATCAACTATTAATCTTCCTATTTCTAACATTAAATCTCTAAAAGTAATTTTTTCTTTTTCTGGAATACAAGATTCGTATGTATCTACTTTAAAAGAATTAATATCAATTCTATTAAGGTCAATAACTTGTTTTATATTTGTGCTTCTGCAACCTATTTTAGGAATATAAATTCTAGAAATATAAGTTAACCCGTTTTGTAGTAACGCGTTAGAATTCAAAAAATAAGATAATTTTAGATGAACAATTTTTTAAATTAAGATATCATATTAATAATTAAACACATTTTCCATATATGTAATTACTATGATTATTAGAGCATAGGTGCAGATATTGAGTGATTATGATATAGTAATAATCGGTAGTGGTGTAGGTGGCACTGCTGTAGGGGCTCTTTTAGCTACTAAAAATTTAAATACGCTTGTTATCGAGCATAATGAAATGATCGGGGGCAGATGTAGTACTTATGAAAAAGATGGTTTCAAAATTGATGTTGGAGTCCATTCTTTTGCTAGATCGGATAAAGGTCCACTTGGTAAAGTATTAGAGATGATTGGTATGAGGGGTGCCATCGATTGGAGCATATTAGGGCAAGGAGAGTCACGTTGGTATTATAAAGGTAATTTTTATGGATTTCCAGAAGATTTCAGGAAATTTATTCCTAAAGAAGAACTAATAAAATTACTAAGTCTAATTACTGAGGTTTCTAAAATGAAAGATACTAGTAGATTAGATGAAATTGATGTTAAATCGTGGTTAACTCAATATACGAACAATGCATTAATACATAGGTACTTTTACATCATTTCAGGATTGTATTTTGTAATACCCTATCATCAAGTTTCCACAGGGGAATTCATCAGATGTTTAACTTCCCTTAATAAGTATCAGAGAGTTGGTTATCCAAAAGGAGGATGTATCTCGATTCCTTTAGCTTATGTTGAGGGAATAAAAAAGATGGGAGGTAAAATTTTAACAAAGACTACGGCAAACAAAATTGTGGTAGAAGACGGAAAAGTAAAAGGGGTTGAGCTTGATAATGGAGAGTTTATTTCCTCAAATATTGTTATCTCTAATGCTGGAATTAAAGATACAGTAAATACGCTAGTAGGAAGAGAGCATTTCGAGAGTGCTTTTCTTCAGAAAGTAGATAATCTCTTATACTCGTTAAGTGCAATTACATTAAAACTTGCTCTAAAAAAGTCAATAACACCCTATAAAATGGTTGTATCTTTTAGTTCAGAAGACGTGGAAGAATATTATAGTCAAATGTCGAAAGGTAAAGTACCTAATGAAATTGACTTCTTTATTCCTATACCGTCAAATTATCATAGTATTATGGCTCCAAAGGAAAATCAATTACTAACTGCAGGTACGATAGTCCTTCGTGAAAATTTTAAAAAAAATAAAAAAGAGTGGATCGAAAACTCTTTAACTACTCTTGAAAGAGTATTTCCAGGATTATCTAATAACCTTCTTTGGTATGATGTAACAACACCAGAAGATATTGATTTAATGTATGGCAAACAAGGCGCTGTTGTAGGGATTGCCCAGACTAATAACCAATCAGGAATAAATAGACCATCGGTAGCTTTACCAATAGAGGGTTTATATATGGTTGGTGGAGACGCGGGTGGTTGGGGCATTGGTACTGAGCTTGCAGCTATGAGTGCTATTGAGTGTTCAAATGCAATCTTAGAGAAAGCTTTAAGCCAAAAATGAGGTCCATTAAAAAAGAGAATTTATTTTTTGAATAGTCTTTTTTGATTAGTTCCAATCGTAAATATAGGATTTAATCGAGGACATATTATGGGAATTGACATTGGTGTCAATAACCTTCTATTTACCTAAGCAACGTCGTATTATCCCCGATAATTTTAAAGGGAAGGTTATTAAGTCAATTAATCAATTTGCGAATAAATAGATTGCACATTTAAACTCCATTTTAAAAAAATCTGGTTTAAAAGAACCTAACGCTCAAATGAAACTTATGTATCAGAAACGGGAAAATTGTATCCACGATTTTTTCGACAAAAATACTCGGTACTTAATTAATCATTGTATTCAGCATAATATTGGCAGAATAATCATAGGATACAATCCAGGATGGAAACAATATGTTAAAATAGCTAAACGTAACACTCAGAACTCCGTCAATATTCCATTCCTTAGGTTAATTAAACTGATATTATACAAGGCATCACTGGTTGGTATTCAAGTAGATATAGTAGAGGAATCATACACTTCTCAAATTTGTTATAGGTGCGGGAGATGTAGGAAGACAAACAGGAAATATCGTGGATTATATGTGTGTGATGAATGTGACCTCGTAATTAATTCTGATGTCAACAGAGCTATAAATATCGTTCATAAATTAGAAGCTGAAACATTTAAAGATTATTACGCCATGAATACGCTTTTCCGTCCAATTTCAATTAAATTTTAATACCGAATTAAAAAATAAACCCGAATCCACACATGTGGATAGGAATAAAGGCGTTGTTTCGCCCCGACAAAAAAAAAGACATCAATTATTCATGATTGGTAAACGAACAATAAAAGTTGAACCCTTATTTTTTCCTGCAGATTGTGCGGTTATCGTACCACCATGCAATTCTACAATAGCTTTTGAAATGTGCAATCCAAGACCAGTACTTCCTAAATCTATATCTTCTTTATCATTATTGGAGGGATTTTCTATTTTAGTAAACCTTTTAAAAAGCTTTTCTATTTCTTCGTTTGTCAGTCCGATTCCAGTATCCTCTATTTTTAATTCAGCGTAATCTTCTCTTTTTTCTAATTCAATAAATATTTTTCCTTCATGTGGAGTGTATTTGATAGAGTTTGTTAGCAAATTAGTTAATGTTAATTCAATTCGTAAGGGATCTACTTTAACGATTAACTCATCAGGTAAAATTAATTCGATTTTTTGATCTTTTTGGTTTGTGAGATAATTTAATTCGTTCACACAATTCCTTATGAGTTCAGATAGGTTGGTTTCTTTTTTTTCAAGTTTAACCATCCGGGATTCTAATTTAGATACATTTAATAAGTCATCTACCAATTTTTTTAATCTTTTTGTTCCACTAAATGCCATTTCAAGCAGTTCAAGCACTTCCGTATCAAATCTATCCATATATAATGTATTTAATAATTGATACGCACCATATACTATCGTAATTGGAGTTTTTAATTCATGAGAAGCACGATCTATAAATTCACGACGCATTCCATCTAATTCCTTCAGTTTTTCTTCGGCTTTCTTTTTTGATGAGATATCGAGCCCCATAACTATAACAAACACTTGATCTCCAATTTTCATTAATGATGATTCTATATTCGCCCAAATTTGAGTTCCATCTTTCCGTAAAAGTTGAATATCTAAAGGTGGTATTGATTCTCCTTTAGAGATTTTACCAAGACGTTCAAGAAGCAAGGGAATGTATTCCTTTTGAACGATTAATAGGTTACTATATTTTTTACCAATGATATCCCTTCTTTCATAACCAATTAATCTTTCTAGAGCAGAATTACAATCAATGATCTTTCCAGAACGATCAATGAGTAAAATTGAAAATGGAGAATTCTGAAACAGAAATCGATATCTCTCCTCAGATTCTCGGAGATTTTCTTCAGCTTTTTTTTTCTCACTTGTATTATTGAATGATATCAAGTATGCTGGTTTTTCTTCGAAGATAATTTTTTTGTAATAAACATCCATCCAAATTACCTTTCCTGATTTATTAAGTGCTCTTGCTTCATATGATCGAATCCCTTCAGGAAAATCTTCATCGGGTAAGGTTGCTAATTCAATTACTTTCTTCTTATCCCCCGGATGGATTGTTTTAAAGAATTCTCCAGATTTCCAACCATCCATTTCTTTTTTAGAATATCCTAATAAATCTACAAGAACATTATTGACATATTTTACCTTATCATCCTGAATTATGCAAATTCCAAGTAAGCTTTGTTCAGCTATTGTTCGAAATTTCTCTTCTGATTCCTTAATTTTCTCTTCAGCTTCCCTCAAGTCCGTGATATCATGAAGAATACTTCGACCACCTATTATTTTACCTTCATTATATATTGGACTAACAAAGGAACGCATATGAATATAAGTACCGTCCTTTTTCTTTAACCTTACAATTTCAGGTTTTACCTCTTCACCCTTAAATAACCGATTTAAAATTTCTATAACCGTATTTTTCTCATCTGGATGTAGAAACTGAAAAACAGTCAATCCTCTCTTAAAATCTTCCTTGGAATAACCAAAAATTTCTGATGCCACTAAATTGGTGTAGATAAGATTGAAATCTAAATCAATTTCAAATATTACTTCGGGAAGTGTATTTGCAAGTTCTTTGTATCTTTTTTGGGATTCTTGAAGTTTCTCTTCATACTTTATGCGTTCAGTGACATCTCTTGAAATAATCAAAACCTTGTTCATACCTTTTGAATCTTTAAACACTTTTCCATTTGATTCAAACCATAAATAATCTCCGTCTTTTCTTTTAATTCTAGCTGTTGCGATGCCTTCTCCGGTTTTTAAAACTTTTCTAAAACTTTTGCTAATCAGTACTCGGTCTTCAGGATGGACTAAATTTAAAGCATTAGAGTTTAGAATTTCAGATTCAGTATAGCCCATTTTTTTCAATTGAACTTGAGTATTTAAGTATTCAACCTTAAATTCTGAGTTAACAACGATTATTAAATCAACTGAACTTTCAGTTAGTAGTTTAAGTTTTCCGTCTGATTCTTTCAATTTTTCTTCCAAATCCTTTATAGTATTCAAATCTTGCGTGATTACTTGTATTAGTTGATTATCTCCAACTTTTATTAGTGATGCAACGATATTTAGCCATAACTTTTTTCCTTTATGTGTTGATATCTGAATGTCTTTTGGACCATAATTTCTGCTTGCAAGTACTTCTCCAACAAGATCCTTCATTTCATTAATAACATTTTCAGGTGATTTAAAAAGTTCTGTAAAATGTTTATGATGAATTGACTCTTTCTTTATATCGTAAATTTCTTCAGCTTTTGAATTAATTTCGACAATTTCACCATTTGAATTTAATATTATTATGGATAGAGGAGAATCTTTGAAGAGTGACTGATATTTAATTTCAAATGGTTGTGGAGTCATCTTTATATTATGAAATCATCCTAAATAATTGAGTCAAGCTTGACATATAGATAAGAAAAGATTGATTATTTAATTCTTTCTTAATGCGAATCTCACCTTTCCAATATTATAAAATTTTATCATATCAATTATTACTAGATTAATTAGCTTATTTGTAATCAACTTAATTATCCCACAATCAAAATTATATAATTTTACTATCGATTTTTTTTACGATATTCTGAATATTCGTATAGAATTTTTAGACATTTAGGTGGAGCATCCCACAAATCAAAAATGGGAATATTATAGGAAAGAAATTTTTGAAACCAAGAATATCGATACGGAAAGGGACCACTAAAATAAACAGGAATGGAGTACTTTTTCATTAGGAGCTTAATTGGCTTGATAATTGTTCGATCTAACATGAGACCCAGATTTTTCACGTTCTCGTCAACTTCCATTCCTGAATTTTCAATGGTTTCTATTACATCATCAAAATCAAAAACGCCCCAAATAATTATCGCGTCAATTTCACCCGATTTCATTAACAATTTTGGAAATTTATAAAATATATTTAAAAAATTTACATCAAAAGTAACATCAATAGGATTATTAGCACTTGCTGTAAATGGTATTAACTCTGAAAACTCGTTCTTTAGCGACTTAGAAAATTCGGGGACCTCTAATCCATACAATTCAGACGATTTCGCCATCATGGAACCAGACCCACCAGAATCCGTTATGATTCCTATTCGATTTCCTTTCATAAATATGTTATACTTCTGAGCAAAAGACAAAGTCCTTAAGTAATATAAGAAGTCTGTTATGGAATTAGTAGGGATTATTCCAGTCTCTTTGAAAACTGCGTCATAGATCCTTTGATTGCCAGCTAATGAACCCGTATGACTCTTGATCGCTCTCTCTGCTGCTTTAGTTCCTCCAGTATATATGGCGACTATTGGTTTATTTGGTGTGATTTCTTTAGCCAATTTAATGAACTCTTTTCCCCTCTTTATCTCTTCTATATAAAGTCCGATTGCACCTGTTTGAGGATCATCCCTGAAATATTCTAAAATATCTACCATGTCAATATTTCTTTCGTTGCCTACAGAAAGAGATTTACTAATCCTAACACCCATCTCTTTAGCATGCCAGAAAGTTTGGGCAGCGATAGTTCCTGATTGACTTATAATCGAAATATTTCCTCGTTCAGGTATGGCATAAGGCCAAAAAGTGTTAAAATAAGCTTTTTTTTTCTCAGGAAATCCATACCATCCATTATATATTCCAAGACAGTTAGGACCGACAAATCTCATATTGAATTTTTTTGAAATATCGTCTATTTTCGCGGATAATTCTAATCCATCTTTTCCGATTTCTCTAAATCCACCAGAAGTTATTACGAGGTTTTTAATTCCTTTTTCACCACATTCTATCATAACTTGAGGAACTGCTTTTGTAGGTAATATAAGAAATGCAAGATCAGGAGTGACAGGAAGATCTAGTACTGATTTATAGGCTTTAAAGCCTTGAATTTTATCTAATCGTGGATGAACTGGATAAATATCAGTAATTCCCCCTCCCGCAATGATATTTCGAAGTTGCATCGAACCCATCGTAGTCAGCAAGTTGTTATTAGCCCCAAATACAGCTATACTTTTCGGGTTTAAAAGAGAATAAAGGAAATGATCTTTAAATGGTTCCATCTTATTAATTTCTGTCAAAATTAGACAACAATGTGAGGTTTTTCAATATAAATAATTAATTTTGGTAATTTAACTTAAAATATAGATTTTTCATAAAAGCTAATAACCAACTATCACATAAATTAGAAGGATTTTTTTCTCAGCATTTTTCTTAACTTAAAAAGTTTAAATAGAAAGAGATTATTATTAATTAAAAAAAGGAATGAAAAATGCACGTAATTGCCTATTTTGGAATAATTCTCTTAATTTTCTTACGTTTAGTAGGTTTATTTATCGCTGTTGAATTTCTAAGGGTTCTTAAAGAATCCAAATTTAAACTTTTGATAATAGGATGGTTAATTTGGACACTAGCAGGATTTTCCGCACTACTTTTAGGGGTTGTAGAAAATAGCCTTTTAGCTAGCATTTTTCATCTTGTTAATGGTATCTCCACTTCATTATCAATTATATTCGTTATGATGGGCTTATTTACTTATTTCAGGGAACTTTCGGTAAAAATGCTAGTAATTTTAAGTATTTTATTCATATCAATCCCTTTGATTGCATTCCTCTTTGGACTTTATTCTTTCGCTTATAATTTATCTTCTCTATCCCTTTTCTTGATTGTAATTTTTTTCAGTATAATACCGTTAAAAAACAGAGAGGATTTTAAAAATCGCATATCAAATAAATCATATTATTGGTATTTAATTGTATTATTGACTTTTTATTCAATTACTATAAGTATGATTATTTTCTATTTCCAAGGGTATTCTTTTGGATTTTATTCCGAAGATTTTAGTATCGCAATGTTTTTTGACTACTTTTTAGGTTGTATAAGTACAATTGCTCTCATTATTTATTCTATTCATTTAGAATATGATATCTTAAACATTCAAAAATCTATGTTGACAGATAAGTATTCACACGATTTGGGAAATATTATTCAAGTTATCTATAGTGCTACCGAATTGATTAAATTAAATGATGATTTAAATGATGAAAAAATTAAAAATAAGTCTGAGAATTTAAATTTAATTCATAACAAATGTGAAGAAGCCGCAAAAATAATCAAAGATATCAGAGAAAACCAATAAATCTAAGATGATTAAAGATGGCTACAATTTTTCTTGTTGGCGATGATTTAGACATAATGACTCTCTTTGATAAGATGCTAACAAATTTAGGTCACAAAATTGTAGCCATAGCTTATAATGGTGAAGAAGCAGTTGATTTATTTCGTGAATTTCGAGAATTACCTGATCTCATATTGATGGATCACCGGATGCCAAAAAAAGATGGTATAACAGCAGCGCAAGTAATTTTAAAATTAAATGAAAATAGTAAAATTCTTTTCTTAAGCGCCGATTATACCATAAAGGAAGAAGCTTTAGCTTTAGGAGCAAAAGACTTTATAGAAAAGCCAATCAATTTTGATAAACTCTTAAATATTATTGAAAAAATTATTTCAGAAAAATAATTTAATTTTAAGAGATTATATAAAGTTTTATTTCCGCGGAGTAACTTGGGATTACTCCCTCATAACTAACAATTTGTTTTTCCTTTAAGTTTTTCAAGATAGGCATAACTCCTTCAAATTTTTCTTTAAATTAAGTTTGTAATTCCTTATAATTAAGTTCGGCTCCGTTTTCTCTCAATTCATCAATTATAAATTTTTCTTCTACTGAAAGTTCAACCATAATATTAAGGACAAATTCCAAGCATCTAAGTTCAAAATTAATTATTTTTTTCCCGTCGAGCCAAATCCACCTAATCCTCTTTCAGAATCCTTCAATTCACTGACTTCGAGGACATCATACTGATGCATTTTAGATAAAATAATCTGGCAGATTCGATCTCCTTTATGTAGAACCACGTCTTTATTGGATAGATTAACGACAATAGCCATCCATTCATTTCTATATCCAGAATCAATCGTACCCGGACTATTAACGATGCTTAATCCTTCCCACAATGCTAACCCGCTTCTTGGAACAACTTTAAAATAATAGTTTTCAGGAATTGCGGTCGCAAATCCCAAAGGGCAGCCAATTCGCTCCAAAGGTTTAAGAATGTAGGAATCATCATCTAAATCGATTAATTTTTTCTCATTATCTGTTTTAATTATTCTTTTAAATCCCATTATACGAACATCAGCTCCAGCATCTCCATACTTGGAAGGATGCGGGATAATTGTGCCCTCTCTTACCATTTTGAAAGGAATAACAAGTTTTTCAGATTGTTTTTGATCCTTCTCCATATTTAATCAAGCTTTTAATATCGCTAATTTTAAAAAAGATTTGTTATTAAAGATTAATTAAATTATGGGGAGAAAAAGATTATAAAATCATAAAGCATTTTAGAATCATAGTTTTTTAATTAAAAAAGTTCTAAGTTTGAATAGTGTGGATATAACATGCTTATAATTGACAGATATGATCCTCGATTAGATAAGGATGACTTAAAGGAAATTTTTGAAGATTTCATTGAAAATAAATCATATTTCTTTTCTCATTGGGAGAAATTTGAAACGGAGTTGAATCGACGGGTATTGGATCTCCAATATCGAAATTCGATGATTGTGGCAAAAGAAGGGGGAAAAATTGTTGGATGGGGAACCTATACGAAATTTCGAGATTATTTAGGTAATGATCGAGTAATTATACATCAAGTTATGACAAAGAAAGATGATTCATATAAAAAGGGAATCGAGGAAAAAATCTTGCGTGAATTACAATTATATGTTAAGAAAACTGTTAAACTTGATAAAGTATATTATGTTTGTCCCGATTCTGATGGGGCTTTACGGAGTATATTCATGAAATTAGGCGTGAAAAAGTCTAAGTTTGTATGGTATGAACGAGATTTTTAATCAAAATAAATTAATAAAGAACATAAAAACTTGGAAAATATCAAGGACGTTTTCCTTAAAGTAGAAAAATTTAAGAAAAACGAAAATTTTGAAGCAGCAATAGAAATTTTAGAAAAATCATATGAAAGATTCCCCAATTCAGCAGAGGTTAAGAAGGAGCTTTTAAAAATCCTTTTTGAATTTGGAATTTACTTAAGTGATGAATTTAATTCACGATTTGAAGAATCTATAAATCAGTTTAAACGCTTAATTGAAATTGATCAAAATAATTATCGCGCACATTATAATCTTGGAATAGCTTATTTTAATATTGGTTTGTTTGAAGACGCTTTAAAAGCTTACAATAAAGCACTTGAAATAAAACCAGATTATGCATATTGCTATTATAATATCGGTTTGATTTATGAAGTCAGAAATGATTTAAAAAGAGCTTTAGAATATCACCAAAACGCTTTAAAAGCTGACCCCCAATTTAGATATGCTCTGCAAGCAGTTAAAGATATCAGAGAGCAATTAGATGAACACGCAGATTTTGAAGAAAACCCTGAAACATTAAATGAAAGATTAGAACAGTTAAAATCGTTATTTAAGATTTCAAAACGCGTTAAAATAGATTTAATTCAAGAAATTCTGAAATTGTCAAAGTCAGAATTAATTGACCTGATGATAACTTGGGGGGAGAAATACCAATTTGTATTAGATGGTGAATATTTAGAAATCAATAAAGAGCACCTATCTCCATTCTTAGATAATCTTGATCATATATAACTGAATTTATAATCTCAACTAAATTTCCATTAAGTTTTTACATTAGTTTTTGTTCTAAAAAGTCCAAGATTCACACCTTTTATTTGTGACTAATCTGAAAAGTTTGGCGTAAGCAAAGGTTTTAGAAAAAATCAATAAAATTTTAAACGTGAATATCCTCTCCATTATTTATATAATAGGTAGAAATTCAGGTAGATTTACATTAAAAAAAATGAAAATGTCATCGAGAAATCCGAAATTGCCAAAAAATTAATCGATTATGATGAAAAAATTTTATGGCAAGGTAATCCTGAAGGGAGGCGTTCAAAAAAAGATACTTATTACATCTCGAATAAGCGTATATTTTCGATAATTCCTGGTTATAACACTATAATGCATTCTTTTGATTATAGAATTGCTCAATATTTCGTGTCTGATATAGAATATTTCTTTATTATAGTGAAGAAAAAAGGAACTCCTATTATTTATGATCTAATTTTCAAAACGCATCCCATCCAAAAGGAACATCATCTTAAAATGCTTGTTAATTGCAATGTAAATAAAGCTTTACCTTTCGATGATGAGTTCTATATAACCTTTATACTTGATAATGGTCGAGGTTGGGATTACAATAAGTACATTCCATTTGAATATTTAATACATATGGAAAGTATTACGGATATTGAAGATATATCAATAGTGATTCGTGATACACTAGGTATAAAAGAAGATCCTTCACCTATGAATAATAAAAAGCTAGAAAGATTGGATTTTCATACATGGTATTAATCATAACTTCTTCTCTTATTAGTTGTGATGTATCTTAATATGTAATTAATGGTTAATAGAATGCTTTTTCTAAAAAAAGCATTAACTTTTTATCAGCTTATTGTGAATGATACATGCTCCAAGCAATATGATAAGAAATATAACGCCACCAATAATATATGCCGAATACTGTTCTAAAAAGTCCATGAATCACACCATTTATTTATGACGAATATAGATAACCTTCGCTTTTAAATTAAATCTTATAATATCTTAACTTTTCCAAAATTATAACAAAAGAAAATAAAAAAAAATATGGGATATAAAGAGGATTAGCGTTCAATCTGAAAATTAACTTGCATCCTCACGCGATAGATTAGTTTATTCTGGTCTTCCTTAACCTTCACGTCGCTTTCTATAATTTGTATATTTCTAATACCTCTCAAGGTTTTTTTAGCCTCATCAAAGCCCACGCGTACGGCATCGGCCCAATTCTGTTCTGATGTGGCTACAAGCTGAATTGATTTGTATACTGTCATGGTAATTTCCTTTTCCTATAATTGTATATTTTTTTATTGAATTGAATTAGGTAAGTAATTGTTGTTATATTTTACTATATAAATATTACGCAGATAAATCATTTATTTACAATAATTTGGGAGTTATTGGTGCTTAAATATGCAATAATTATTGTTAAGAAATTAAAAAGAATTAAAAAAAGAAATTGAGAAGGTTTAATCCAATTACTAGTAATTTATTAATTAAACGTTTGGATTTTCTAATAAAATAGCGACTCCTTGACCTCCTCCGATACAAGCATTCGCAATTCCATATTTACCATTCTTATCATTCATGATACGTGCAAGTGTACCAGTGAGTCTTACCATAGTCGATCCTAAAGGATGACCAATCGCGGTTGAACCACCCATAATATTTACTTTATTTTCAGGAATGTTAAAATGTTTCATGCAGTTTAAAGCGACGATGCAAAAGGCTTCATTTATTTCCCAGAAGTCAATCTCATCTGCGGATAATCCTGCATGTTTTAGAGCCATTTCTGATGCAGGAACGGGTCCTCTACCCATAACTGAAGGATCTACACCGGCCCAACCAAGAGATTTGACAATTGCCATCGGTTTTATACCGCGTTTTTCAGCTTCTTTTGCTTCCATTAAAACGGCTGAAGTAGCACCGGCATTTAGTGGTGATGAATTTCCAGCAGTAATTACTCCTTCTGATTGTCTTTCTTCAAATCCTGGTTTTCCACTTTCTCGCTCTCGATAGCCAACTTTACCACCAATGTCTTCACCTCTAATATTTTCTTTCAAATAGAAAGGTTTAGATAACCGTCTTAAAGTAGCAACTCGATCTAATGAGGACTTACGAGGAGCTTGGTCTTTATCAATCATAACTTTTTCTTCTTCATTTCCTTCAACATGACCTTCAATTGGTATAATTTCTCCTTTAAACCATCCTGCTTCAGTATTATCTACTGCTAAATTATGACTTCGAACTCCAAATTTATCTAAATCTTCTTTAGTAAAATGAGGGGTTTCTTGTTCATATAACTTTTGAGCAGTTTGGAGCATGTTAATTGTAGTCATGATATCATACTGAGGACGATAATACTTATCTTTTTTATTTATCATTCCTAAGTATGGACGAGTCCAATCATTTTGCATTGGGATTCTGGTCATATGTTCAACACCCGTAGCTAATCCAATCTTTGAATAACCTGTCATTATTTCCATAGCTATAAATTGAAATCCTGCTCCAGCAGAACCGCATTGTTTGTCAACGAAAAATGCTGAAGTTTTATTGGGAAAATCTGCCATGAATAATGGAAGTCTACCACCATAAGTCCAACATTCCCAAACGCCCATTGCAGTGCCTACAGACACCTCATCAATATCATCTTTGGTAATTCCCTTATCTGCTAATCGTCCATCAAAAAATTTCATTAAAAGTTGAGCAAGTAGCTCATCGCCTCTCTGATCCCCGAAAACATCTCTTTCCGGTTCTTTAGGGCGAGATCTAGAAAACGCAGTTCTTGCATAATCAACTAACCATACTTCTTTAGTTTCCATAATTATTTTTACCTCAAGTAACGTTTGAATTAATTTTTAATTGATAGTATATAAAACTTTTTAATAGTATATTAAACTTTTTGATAGTTTGGTTTAACTAGATTGATTATACAATTTTTCATATTGATATCCTTTATTGTTTAAATTGATAATTAATTTTGAATTTATCAAAAATTAGTAGAATTATTTTTATTATTGGTAATTTTAAATACAATATGTCTGGAAAAATTGATGTTCCCTTAGTATCCATTATCGCTGGCAGTACATCAGATAAGGAGATATATGAGAAAGCAGAGGAAGTTTTCAAAGAAAATGGAATTAGATATGATTTTCAAGTGATTTCGGCTCACCGAGATCCAGAAAAATTAGATGAATATATAAGATCATCACCATCTAAAATATATATTGCTGTAGTTGGATTATCAGCGGCTTTACCTGGCGTTATTGCATCTAAAACTGATAAACCTGTCATTGGAGTGCCAGTAAGTACAAAATTGGGAGGATTAGATGCTTTATTATCAATTGTACAAATGCCTCCTAAGATTCCAGTTGCTTGTGTTGGTATTGATAGGGGTGAGAACGCTGCTTATTTGGCTATCAGAATTCTCAACTTGTTAAAAAAATGAAATCCTGGTGAACCATATGATTGAAGATCCAATTGAAATAGGTAAGAAAAACGCTGCATTTAAAGCAGTCGAGGAAAACGTCAAAAAAGGAATGATTTTGGGAATTGGAAGTGGCTCTACAGTTGTATATGCTGTCATAAAAATAGCGGAGATTAATAAGGCTGACGATTTGAACGTGAAGTGCATCCCAACTTCTTTTCAGGCTCATCAATTAATAATAGAAAATGGACTTCCTCTCGTTACTTTGGATCAGTATCCAGAAGTTGACTTAGATATTGATGGTGCTGATGAAATTGATAAAGCATTAAATTTAATCAAAGGAGGAGGAGGATGTTTAGTTCAGGAGAAAATTGTAGCTTCTTCATCAAAAAGATTAGTAATTATAGCGGATTATCGTAAAAAGTCAGAAAAATTAGGAGAAAATTGGAACAAGGGAGTACCAGTCGAAGTCATTCCTTTTGGATATGTCCCCATTTTGAAAAAGTTAGAAAAGTTAGAAGGTAGACCGAAACTAAGGATGGCTCAAGCAAAAGCAGGACCCTTGGTTACCGATAATGGAAATTTTATTATTGATGTTGATTTTGGTGCTATTGATAATCCATCTGATATTAATTTGAAGATTTTACAAATTCCTGGCGTTGTTGATACAGGTTTTTTCATAGGAATGACCTATAAAGCTTACATAGGACAAAAAGATGGAAAAGTTATTGTTTTAAATTAAATATAATGAAAAAGATCGCAGTTGCTGTTCATGCAAACTTAAAATTTAATCTTAAAACTCTTGAGGGATTAAGAGGGCTTGATTACCTGCATGTTGATGTTTCAGATGGACAGTTTACACCGGTAAGGAACCTCGATTTGGATGTATTTAGAATAATAAAAGAGAGATATGATATTCCTATCATCGCACACATGATGGTGATTAACCCCGAAAATTATATTGATGATATAATAGAACATCTCGAAATCTTCACATTCCATTACGAAATTAATGGAGATAAATTAGAGATCATTAACGAAATAAAAAGAAGAAGTAAATTAGTAGGGATGGCTCTCAACCCAGATACAAAAATTACGAATATAATTCCTTATCTAAATTTAATAGATTTAGTATTAGTAATGTCAGTATATCCTGGTGAATCAGGGCAAAAATTTATTCCTGCTTCAATCGAAAAAGTTAAAAATTTAGCTTCTTGCAAAAATAAATATAACTTTTTAATAGATATTGATGGTGGGATTAATATAGAAAACGCTACTGGATTAAATGTTGATATTTTAAGCAGCACGAGTACCATATTGAATGCTAAAGATCCTAACTTAGTAATAGAATTGTTAAAGCATTCAAATTAATTTAAAAATTGAAAAAGAAAAAAAGAAATAAATTTATTCTGTTATTTTCAATGATCTTCCACAGTTTGAACAAAACTTCTTCTGAGTCGCTAAAGGATAACCGCAATAGGGACAATATTCGAATGTAGATTTCTTTTCTTCCGATTGAGCTCTATAAGATGTCTCATCATAAGGGGAAGCATATGTACCCCATAGTTGAGGTTGAGACGTTGTTCTTCTTCTTCTGATGAACAGAAATAATAATAAAGCGATACCAATAGCTACAATTATTCCTATGATTATAATCCAGGTCCAATCTATACCAGATCCCGCTTGAATTGATAAAATCAAGATAAAGTTTTCTGAAGCACCATCACTATCAAATACAGTTAGTAATAAAATGGCAAGGTATCCTTCATCAGTGTCAAAATTGTAGTTTGTTTCAGTAGAGATAGATTTCGTACCCGTTATTGAGGAGTATTGAACTTCAAAGGGGATAATGAATGAACCCACTTGAGAATTGGATGTTGCTTGGTATTTGAATTCAGTAACAGGGAATGATCTAGGAAAAATAATTGAAATATATCCATCCTGTGTTGTAGACACAATGAAGAGGTTGACTGATACTCGCATTCCAGCACTATTACTATCTTCGAAGGACACGCTATCAAAAACACTTACGTTGAAATCAAATCGATTTCCTTGAGATGCGGTTACTACAAAAGTATTATTATCATTATGAGTATCTTCAAATCGAACATGTTGAGAGTTATCAATGCTGAACACGGATTTTGTCTCATCAAACTTAGGGGGGTTATTGATAATAGAAGAAAGAATTCTTGGTGAATTTGGATTAAGATAATTGGAATCTGGATCAGAAGGGATAATATATACTATAAAATCTCCAGAAGGATCACCAGGAATAGGAGTGTAAGTGGTAGAATAATTGGATGCTATATGGGTCATCGTATTAGTATTATTTGTGGTCTGCTTTGTATTATAGTAAGAATATGTATAAGTTGCCATGTAAGCAATGACATCATAAATGTTATCATCTAATTGAGCATTGATATTTAAAGGTGAGAATCCCGTCCTTTCTACGGGGCTACTTACTGAAAAGCTGTTTATAAGAGGAATCTCTGTGGAATTATAATAAAGAAGCTTAATATTTTTATGATATGTTATCGTTCCTATTGTAATATTTACATTAATTATATAAGGAGTATAAGACGTGCTTGGCAATTCAAAAGTATTATTATAAGCAATCCCGTCACTAGTTGAGGTAGTCAAGATTTCCTCGTAATAACCACCATTCCGAATGGATATGTTTAAATGAGAATTTAAGTAACTAGATGAAATTGGGTCATTAGATACTTGATCCCGCAAGAAAATCGTTAAATTGAGTTGAGGATTAGAGGTTCTTTCAGATTCTAATGCCAGGTTTATTGATATATTATCTTTCATTAAGAAGTATTCCATCAAGTTAGATAATAATCTCGAGTGGTCGGGATTAGAATTAAAATCATCAAATAACCAATGAAGATCTCCAAATGCTACAAAACGACCTTTTCCCAAGGAATTTCCATCAGAAACACTTACAACCTCTTTTCCATTTATGAAAGCTATTGAATCTGCCGCATTTGTTGTTGTAAATGTATTCCCATATTCCCATTTAAAATCATTTACTCCACTAAATATTTGATGAGAGCTAAGATCATCTACAATTATGGGATCATATGAAGCACCAATTCCAAACCAAATCTCATTGATAATAGTTTCTTTGTTAACCGAGACATTCACATCTAAAACAGAGAAGAGTGAATTTATATTGTCAACGCATAACTCATTGTGACGCGTGCCAAGAAATAAGATATTCCCTCCATTATCATAGTAATTTTTCAAATTTTCCATTTCTAAAGAACTGTAAGGCAATATGGGTGTTTGTAGAACTATTAAATCATACTGTGAAACACGTTCTTCAGTAAGTATAGAATTATCAGCACTTTTGTCGTAGTACGGAGTCCAATATTGTGCTCCATAATCAATTGAGATGTTTAGATTCATCATCTCTTTCATTGCGTTATAAAAATCCACCTGATAATAAGAAAATGCAGGAAACCAATCATTTAAGCCATGATATGATTCCATCAAGATCTTATAATCAGGTAACCGCACATCAATCGTGACTTCGATAGAGTCAAAGAGAGTAGGACCACCAGTTATATTTAACATGAATGTTCTAATGCCAATGGAAGCATTCTGTTCAATTTTAATGCCTAATGAAATTACCATTTCACCAGCGCTTGAAAAATTAGCCTGTGATTTATCTAGAGATAAAATTAAACCATCAACTTCATTAGGGATATTAATTTCAAGATCTTGACCTTTCCCAGAATAGAGCGTGATATTGAAAACTTGATAATCTCCTGGAAAATTTAAAAGATCATAAGGTTCTACCGGTAATTCATCCGGAAAGAGATTAGCAGCATTATTTACATCCGAAAAAGTCTCATTTATATCGTGCAAATATTCCAATGACGCAGATACATTAATTATTCCCGCTCCATATTTTAAATATTCGTGTTCTTCATTAGAAATTTTCCGTGCTCCTTCTAATAGCGCAATTCTAGCGGTTTCGGGAGTTATAGTCGGATATGCCTGTTTTAATACTGCAATTGCTCCTGATACTATTGGACATGACATACTCGTTCCACTCAAAGGAATGTAATCAGCATCCCCAGCAAAATCAAAATAATCACCAATATACCGCATTTCTTTTGAAATTACAGAATTAGGTGCCTCTGTTGAAATTAAATCAACTCCAGGAGCTACGACATCGGGGTACCCCAAATAAGACATTGTTGGACCCCAACTACTAAATGAGGCTAATGTATCCGAAGAATCTGTGGCACCCACTGAAATGATCTCTACTCCTGATGCAGGACTACCACCTGTGAAATATCCAGGACCATCATTACCTGCTGCCGCTACTAATATCACGCTATTATTTACTATGGCAGACATAGTTAGCGTCATGGGATCATTTGCGTCTGGAAGACCTCCTCCAAAGCTCATGGAAATAATGTCTGCACCAGCTCCTCCACTCCCTTCATCTTTAACACACCAATCCACTGCATTAATGATATCTCCTTCTTCCAACCCTGAAAAGTTTCCTGCACGAGCACTAATTAATGAAACTCCAGGTGCTACTCCTCTATATTGCCCACCTGATGCGCCTCCATCGCTTCCAATAAGTCCAGCCACATGTGTTCCGTGACCATAGTCATCTATATCAACAAGAGGGCTTTCACCACTTACAAAACTTCTATTCATAACAAGATTAAGATCGGGATGATTATAAATTCCAGTATCGATAACAGCTACTCTAACTCCCGTTCCATCATATGCAAGACTTTCAGCTCCAATTGCAGGAATCCACCAATTCGGATAACTACTCTTGCTTAGCGAGCTCGTTTCAGGGAGATCCGAATTGATATACGGATAATCATATAGTTGAGAGTTGTAGATCTTCTTGATGCTATCGATATTAGATAAAATTACCTCTTTTTTAGCTAACTCTTCTAATGATAATGATAAATATGCTCCGGAAATGATGTCGTAATTACCAAGAATTTCAAATTCATCGAAAACTGAATTTATAATGTCTAATCTATGATCTTTCTCGACATTCTCTTTGAAAATTATAATAATTTTGACTTTCTGAGATTTAGAATTTGAACTATTTGATAATAATTGGTTTAAATCTGAATCAAAAATAGAATTTTCAGCATGATTGTTCAAATTTGGTTTCAAGGAATCACTGGAAGCATAAACAGAATTCAATATTGATTGTAATTCTGGATTAATATTGACTCTTTTATAATTGATCTCATTGGTCATACTGTTACCTCTGGATGCCATAATTGGAATAAGAAGCATGCACACCATGATATAACATAGAATTAAATCTTGTTTTTTTAGTCTAAAATTTTTCATAGGTATCAAATATGAACTTGGTTATTTATTTTTTCTTCTAATAACTCAAAAACCATAATTTTTTTTAAAAATTGTTTATTATTATTAGTACTGTCGACATATCACCGAAAAAATGGGCCTGTGGATTAGTCGCAGATAATGAAAAAAAAATTCTCTTTTTTTCTGCATCGCTTCCTTGGCATGGAAGAGGCCGGGGGTTCAATTCCCCCCAGGTCCACTAATTTATATTTTCATTAAATTCTCGATATTCGAGTATAAAAGTGATGTATGGCAAAAAATAAAATGTATTATGCAAGTATTAGTTAGATAATATGAGAGGATATATGAAAGGCCGTGAAATCCCGATTTCACGATCATCTGAAAAATTTAAAAATAGGAATTAAATTTATTTCGCATTCTTCCACTCTTTATAGGACGACAACAGATTTTTGACATCATCAATACCCATGACATCGTTTGAAAAACCACCCTCTATTGGATTAAATCCAAGGAAAAGAAGTTTGAGCTTTATAAGGTTATCCAAACCTTTGATTTCTGTAATTTGATTTCCGTCAAGATACAAATTTTCTAAGTTAATCAATTTATCTAGCCCTTTTATCTCCTTGATCTTATTATTATCAAAATGCAAGGTGTCAATTTTGACGAGGGAGTCTAATCCTTTAATCTCTTGGATTTGATTGTTATCAAGAAATAACCACTCAAGATTTAATAGTTCATCTACCCCAGTTATCTCCGTTATCTGATTACGTCGAAGAATTAAAACCTTAAGATGTTCTAAATTATTTAACCCTTCCATTTGTTTGATTTGATTCTTATTAATGTCTAACCGAAGAAGATTTATCTGCGAGTCTAAACCTTTTATTGTTGAAATTTTATTTTCATTAAGCTCTAACCATGCAAGGTTTACTAATGAATCTAGTCCATTAATCTCGGAGATTTGATTATTATTCGCAAATATTCTATCAAGGTTTGTTAACGTTTCAATTCCTGCCAAACTTTTAATTTGATTGTTATTAAGAAACAGTTGTTTAATTTGGGGGATTTGATCCAACCCGTATAATTCTGTAAGCTGATTATTAGAAAGATCTATAGCCTCGAGTTTTTTCAGTTTTTCTAATCCCTGAATTTCCGAAATATTATTAATATTTAAGTTTGAAAGATTTAATCTAGGAAGACCTATTTCTACTTTTACTAACACTTTTTTACCTTTTACCTTTACTGATCCTAATCCCATTTTTATGCTCACATAGTTGAGGAATAACTTTTGAAATCTATCTTAATATTTGAATGCTTCTTTAAACCTTTTCCAACTTATAGTTTTTAAGAAATTATTAACTACGATATAATGAAAAAATTTGAAGAATAATAAGAGAAAAATGAAATCATATAGGATTGGAATTTTAGGTGGTATGAGTTATGAATCTACTATAAAGTATTATGATCTCATTTTAGAAAAGTATTATGAAAAAATGCATGATTATAATTATCCCGAATTAATAATATTTAGCCTAAATTTTCAAAAAATAATTGATCTTGAACATAACGATGATAGAAAACGGTATATCAACTATTTAATAGAGGGGATCAATGCTCTAGAACAAGCAGGGTCTGATGTTATCATGATGGCAGCAAATTCACCTCATGCAGTTTATGAGGATTTAGTTCAATTAGCGAGAGTTCCAATACTTAGCATTGTCAAAGCTACATTAGAGAAAGCACAACAAGAGAATTTAAAAAAATTATTACTACTAGGTATAAAATTTACCATGCAATCCACATTTTATCAAGATGTTTTTGCTAAAGAAGGAATTGAGGTAATAACACCCTTAGATGAAGAACAGGATGAGCTAAATCGAATTATTTTTAAAGAATTAGTCGTTGGACTTTTCAAAGGTGAATCTAAGAGTAACATAATAAGGATTATTAATAATTATAAAACTGATGGAGTTATTTTAGGATGCACTGAACTTCCTTTAATTATAAGTCAAATGGATACTCCAGTTAAATTATTAAATACTTTAAATTTGCACGTTGAAGCGGTTCTCAATCGATATTTCAAAATAATATCTACCAAATAGACTTAGATTAACTAATAAATGTTGTTTTTACCGTCTGTAACCTTTTTTAAGTCCCAAATGCTATTTATCATATTAACTATTAAGGGTAATTTCTTATTGGACGCTTAAAACTAACTCAAGTGAAATTAAAAGACTTTGCTCCAATCATTTTAGTCATGGTACTGCTTTTTATTTCGACAGCTTGTGCTAGCATGCTAATTCCTAGTTATGCAACAATACAAAAAGAGTTTAAGATTAGCGAATCAGTAATTGCAATTCCAGATGCGTTCTTTGTCTTAGTAAGTGCTCTTTTTGCGTTAGTGTGGGGATATTACACTGATAGAATTAATCGAACAAAAGTAATCATGGCCGGTGCCTTTTCATGGACATTTGGAATGATGCTAACAGCATTTTCAAATTCTTTTTTCATGTTGATCATTTCAAGGGTTGCAAGTGGTGCAGGACTTGGGTGTGTTTTACCAGTTGGTTATTCTATTATCTCAGATGCCATTCCTCCAAAGGAGAGATCAGGATGGTTTGGTACATTAGCTATTTTAAGTTCTTTATCAAATGGAGCAGGGCAAGGATTATCATCATTTATCGGACCTATTTTAACATGGCGGTTTCCATTCATTTTGTTTGCTGGTATAAGTATAATCGTAATAATTGTTCTTTTTTTCGTGAAAATCCCACAAAGAGGAGCAAGTGAAGATGAGCTATTAGAGTTAGTAGAATTAGATTTGGAATATAGTTATAGAATTTCTAAGAAAGATCTGATAAACATTGTTAAACAAAAGTCCAATCGCTATCTAATTATTCAAGGTTTCTTTGCAATAATACCTGGCACAATTTTGGTATATTTTACAACATCAATGTTATCCCTTCAATTTTTTTATCAAATTCCTACTGAAATTAGATTACAAACTTCTGCTATCTTTGCAGGGATGATAGGTATAGGTTATATACTTGGAAATTCCATATTTTCTCAATTAGGTGATTATCTTTTTCGGAAAAATAAAAAAAATAGAGTTAGATTGGGAACAATATGTCTAATCCTTTCCATTCCATTTGCAATCGTCATGTTTCTTTCGTTGCAACCTATTGATGTTAGTCTCCTTGATATCAACTATCCAGTACTACCAGAAACCATTCCAACTGGAGAAATGTTTTCCTTCATTCTTCAAACGATAGGGCAAATTTTCTTAACTTACCCAAGTTATATAGTTTTTCTGATATTTGCCCTTATTGGTTCAATGCTATCAGCAGGACCTGTTGCTAACAGGAATGCGGTAATGATCGATATAAACATGCCAGAGCATAAAGGAACTGCTGCGTCCTTTTTTAAACTTTCAGAACTATTAGGGAAGGGTATCACGTTATTGGTCTCATATCCATTGATTACTTTCCTCGGAAGTATCTTTAATATGTTGTTTATCTCAATATTCCTCTGGCTACCCGCTGCTGTTTTATGGATATTTGCTAGTAAATATGTAGAAAAAGATATGAATGATAAGACCAAAATCTTATCAGAAAGGAAACAATTGAGTATAATAGATTACATTTTTGAATTAGAAATACAAATGGATCGAGCTGTGCAAAAATTTCAAGATTCAAAATACTACATTTTTAATGATCCTATAAAATTCAATAAATTAGTAGATGAGGCGATTGAAATATTAAATCATATCGAAAAATTAGGAAGATCTAGGAGCATAACTGAAATTCAAGAAAAAGCGAACAAATTGAACATAAAAGCAACGTCTATTAAGCAAATGGCAACTCAAATTTATTCTATTTTGCAGGGTGAGGAAATTAAACCCGCAGAAAAAGAATTACTAAATGAGGATCTAAGACAGATTGAACTTATGATTAGTGAAGGTGAAAAAAGTACCTTCGGTCAATTACAGATATATTACGAGGATGCTTACCTAAAGATTATTGAAGCTCGTCTTTTTCGAAAAAGTGATCTAATAAGGAGTCTTGATTTGATAAATAAAGCATTAAAAATCTATGAAAGAGTAAAAAACTTATTAAATGAACGATTAGAAGCAATCAAAGATAATCTTGAGATTTCTGAAGAAGATCAATTTGTTTTTAAGAAAGAGAAAGAATTACTCGAAAAATGTACTAAATCATTAGATGCAACGAGTAAATTAAAAGAAGAATTTGAAGATCTTATCCAGC
>Ga0315536_1000125_pt1 | contig 35637 bp, 31 predicted proteins | sample SalMarSW160230MG_FD_203093 | JGI IMG/M metagenome (GOLD analysis project Ga0315536, IMG submission 203093) | Salt marsh sediment microbial communities from the Plum Island Ecosystem LTER, Massachusetts, United States - Salt Marsh Sediment SW1602-30 ...
TGTAAATGGTGCAGGTCGTATCCGTGCCTTCCCATGCCGGATTGTCGTAATCGTAAGCCTGGCCCTGCTGGCGGTCGAAGACCCGATAGCCGGCGAGGTCCTCCTCGCCGTTCGCCGCCCAGGACAATGTCACGTCCACCCCATAGGTATATTGGGGTGAGCCAAGAAGCAGGAAGCCAAAGGTGAAAAGAGACAGCAACCCGAGGGGAGAAAACCGGGACCATAGGGTCCCCAATCGTTTTCCTATATGAGCTGAAAACATGAAGGCACCTCCAGATTGTGGTTGGCCGCGCGAAACGCGGCTTCTCGGAGGTGCCGCATCCGCTCGGCAGCCCTGCTGCCCTATCCTTGTATTCTAGGACTTAGGCCAGTGGCTTTGCGTCCCACTCTTTCGAGCAGTTTGCCTTTTTCGAACGTTTACTCAGTATATCCAAAGAACGAACACATCTTGCCTAAAAGCAACTTGTGTGCCACGTAAAGCCGCGGCAACGCGGGCCATGACACAATAATTCTGTTTTCTGTAACATTAGATAATTATTGGGACTATTGAACGAAAGGTCTGAGTTGGCCCTGACATAGGGGCTGGAATTTTCAAAGGAGGATGTGGCCCACATGCGGTTTCATATTACAAATCCGAAACACAACTTGATGGGCTGTCGCCCAAGCGGAAACCCCTTGAGCGGAGAGAATCTTTCAAAAACAATGAGCAGATCAACCAAAAGGGGCCGTCTGGCCATGAAGACGATCACTTGTTCTTTCGCCAGCGCGGGTGGGTGATGCCAAGCCTTTTTATCTTGTAATTCAAAGCCCGAGGACTGATACCCAGGAGCTCTGCCGCATCTTTCTGAATCCAGAGGCTTTCCTCCAAAGCGTTCAGAACGGCTTCTTTTTCATGGGCTTGAAGTGGCTGTGTTGTAGGCGGTTTGGATTCGATTTTTGGTAAGCCAACAGGTTTGGGCAGCGACACATTTTCTTCTTTGATCATATGGCCTTCTTCAAGGATGACAGCCCTTTCAATCGTGTTGGCAAGTTGGCGAATATTTCCAGGCCAGGAATAGGATTTAAGCATCTCGATGACCGCCGGGGAGAAGCCGTCAATCTTTTTTTTCAAAGAGCGGCAGCTCTTGTCAAGAAGATGGTTCGCAAGAGGTTCAATACACGCTTTTCGTTCCCGAAGGGGCGGCAAATGCACGGTTAGGACGTTGATTCGATAGTAGAAATCTTCTCGAATCTTCCCGCCAGCTACCTGCTCTTCCAGAACCCTGTTCGTAGCGGCGATCAGCCGCACATCCGACACAATAGTTTGGTTACCTCCGACCCGCTCAAAAGACTTTTCGTCTAATACTCGCAACAACTTTGCCTGGAGGTCCAAGCTCAGTTCGCCGATTTCATCCAAAAACACGGTCCCGCCGTTGGCCTGTTCAAATCTGCCCACACGTGTCTTGTTGGCACCCGTAAAGGCCCCCCTGTCGTGACCGAACAATTCGCTTTCCAGGAGGGTCTCCGGTATGTTGGTACAATTGATTTTGACAAAGGGCTTCTTTCGTCTGTTGCTGTTAAAGTGGATGCTCCCGGAAAGAAAGCTTTTCCCCGTGCCTGTCTCTCCCGTGATCAAGATGGTGGCGTCTGTTTCAGAAAACTTTTCCAGAGTCGCTATGACGCCTTTCATAGCCGCACTGTGGCTGATGATGCGGTCAAAGCTGTATATGACATCCTGTTCGTGTCTGAGATAATCGATTTCGTTTCTGAGGCTGCGGTCTTCCAGGGCTTGTTCGAGGACCAACTTGATCCGTTCCGGTGAGTAAGGCTTTGGAACGAAATCAAAGGCCCCTTGCTTGACCGCTCTAACAACCAGTTCCGACTTTTCTGTTTCACTTGTGACGATGACGGGTGTGTGGGGAACGATTGACTTCAACCGTTTTAGCAGGCCGAACGCGTCTTCTTGGCTGATGTGGAGGTCAAGAAGGATAACATCGCTCTTTTGGCGTTGAAGCTTTGCAGAGATATCCTTGCCGTCCGGCCAATAGCTCACCTTATACAGAGGGGAAAGGGCCCTTGAAAGCAAGTTTTTCCAGTGTCTGCTTTCTTCTATGACAAGTATGTTGCTCATCTAGGCTATGTCAGGATGGGAGGCGCCGACAGCGTCAATGATAAACGCCTACGTCGTTCTTTCTAAGAGAACAGCTTTACCGTTGCCACAATCCTATTTGAAAAAATATCACACGTTAAGATTTTAGACAAGAATTTTCGGCGCTTGTATGCTTCCGGAGCGAAATCAAATAGTCCGCAACCTTGCAGCGATTGGTTTATGTATCCGGTTCTCTCGTAACCCTGAGGGGCGCAGTCTGTGTAGAAAACCCTGGACGGGGTTTATCCGAAGAGTCTGACATACAATTGTGTTGCTCCAGAGATGGCACAGAAGAGAAGGCAGATTCCGAAGAGGCAGGAGAATGTTAATAACCCCAAAACGGCCAGTGCCCTTTTCATGACCCGTTCCTTGTCATGGAGTAGCCGTGGTGTAATCGTCAGAGATAAAGATGTGTTTCAAGTTTCAAATCCCTATCAGTTTGGCATTCCGGTAAACGTGGACAGTGAGTATGGCAAACCAGTTTATCCAACTGTAGATAACTGTTCCATAGTATCTGCACACTGAGACGCGCAGCCTCTTGTTGAAACCCTTTTCAACAAGGCGGCAGCAGAGGTGCAGGGGGTGGAGGTTGTGCTTAATCGTTGGCATTGTATCTGTTAAGCGCCTTAAGCTGATGTGTGGACAATCTATCCAAGCAGCCCATAAATCATTTGAGTGTCTGCCGCGACCTTGATGGACACCGCCGTAATCCCAAGGCCCACGCATATCAGAACGAGGACGGTCCTCTTGAGAAGCCGCATTTCCCTTTTTCTGTCCGGGTCCTCTTTGCAGCACCGCTCCATAGCCGTGACAAACTTCCTGTCCAGTTTCTCGGTGAGCCACGCAAGGGTCATATCTAGACCCGCTACAAAGCTTCCCAAGCGAGCCCATTTTCCAAAGTCGGTGCCCATCTCATCCACTCGCTGATTGACATCATGACTTATTGTGGTGCAGAGCTCGTATGCCATTTTTCATCCCCCTTTGCATTAGGTTGTTATCAAGCTGGATAGGGCCCATGCAAATGCCGGTTGCTAACGAATCTCAGCAAGGCCTATGCCAGTTGGCCTTGCCGGATGGTTTTATGGGTATCTTTCAGATTAACCTTCTTAAATAACTACAAATAGGATCTTTTCTGCGATGGACGAAATAGGCGGGCTGTCTCTTGTTGGAGCCGTCTTGATTACAGTTTCGAAATTACCAAAAACGAACTTGTAAGCCCAATCACACCCCACAAAGTTAGGGCCGGGGGCCTCCTTAAGGTGGGTTTACCTTATTGCTAAGCTGTTTCCCGTCCGATGTGTGTTATTGGGAGGGCGGAGGCCCTTCCGGCCTTGTTGCCGTTATCGGCACCAGGGAGACAATGCTTGAGGGCCAAGAAGAAGGGGAACAGGCGTCAAGTCTCGCCTTGAACCGCAAAAGCGAGCACACCGCACGTAGATTGTTGCGGGGTTAGCGAGCGAATCTGAAAATGAAAAACTTCCTTACGGTGAAAATTCCCCGTGGCTTGCCGCGGGGAGGCTTCAATCTTACGAGGCTAGAACATCAGTCAAGAGCAGACCGCCTCTTCCTTCGCCAGCTCATTACCTGGGTCATGGGGTCCGGACGGCAGGCGAAGTCAGGACGGTGGAAAGGGCAGGGTGTAACCGCCTGTTTTTATTGGTACGCCTGGAGGGATTCGAACCCCCGACCTACGGATTAGAAGTCCGTTGCTCTATCCAACTGAGCTACAGGCGCTTGTCCATGCAAGAGCAAATCAAGCGGAGAGGATGCCTTCGTACCTCCTCCGTGGTTTGGTGGCCAAAGATTCACGAAGCGACTTTTGAAGGAAAAAATACCATACACTGAGGATCTTGTCCACGACAAAGGCATGGCGAGTCCACGGTACAAAGGTGGAGCCCGGTCAGCAAGAACGTGATCGGATTTAGGGATGGAGTCCTCTTTATACCTTGATAAACGAGGGCCTGTTTGATATCTGATCATAATCAAGTTTCGTTAGCCGTTGGCCAGGGTGATCAATGAAACCATCCATGAAAAAGGGGCAGACAAAGCGATTGAAAGGGAAGAAGACTCATAATCCAGTGTCTGGGGTAGAGACTTCGCCCCCCAAAGGTCTTAAATCTCTTCCCGACTCTTCCCTGGTGAAGTATGACCCTTTGCAGCGATACCTTTGGGAAATTGGGCAGCATAAACTCCTTTCAAAAGAAGAAGAAAAAGAACTGGCCGTCCGGGTCATGGAGCATGAAGATCGTGATGCAGCTTACAGGCTGACAACTGCCAACCTGAGGCTGGTTGTCAAGATAGCCATGGAGTTCCAGCGGGTGTGGATGCAAAACCTCCTGGATTTGATCCAGGAAGGCAACATCGGGCTCATGCAAGCGGTTCGCAAGTTTGACCCTTACAAGGGGGTTCGCTTCTCTTATTACGCCTCCTTCTGGATCAAAGCTTACATCCTCAAGTTCATAATGGACAATTGGCGATTGGTGAAGATCGGTACCACGCAGGCCCAACGAAAACTTTTTTTCAGGCTGAAAAAGGAAAAGCAGAAACTCATATCCGAGGGATTTGATCCTAAACCAAAGTTGCTTTCGGAAAGACTCGGAGTCACGGAGCAGGAAGTGACCGATATGGACCAACGCCTCGATGGATGGGAGATCTCCCTGGATGCGCCGATCAAGGAAGGCTCTGACAATGAGCGCAGTGGGTTTGTTGCTGCAGAAACCGTGTCTGCTGAGACTCAGGTCGCCAGGAAAGAAATGGGAGCCATTCTTCATCAAAAACTGGCCTCCTTCAAGAAGAACTTGAACCAGCGAGAGCTGGATATCCTTGAAAACCGCGTTTTTTCTGACACGCCCGTAACGCTACAAGAAATAGGGAAACGATATGGTATTTCAAGGGAACGTGTACGCCAGGTTGAGCAGCACATGATCAAGCGGATGAAGTCGTACTTCGAGCGTGAAATACCTGACTTTGACTCGTTCCTAGAAGGGTTGAGTGAAGACTGAGCTCGTGTGCACACAGAAACGCTTCATAAAATAAATGAACCGCCTTTGAACCGTAAACAGGCGCTATAACCCTGTCCCGATCTATCTGGACTGCACGCATCTTCCATGGAGAAGTCAGGTGAAAACAGAGGAGACACACTAACGATGTTTCGAAATACTTCGTGGGCCTTCATAGTTATTGGTGTCACTCTCAGCCTGTGGGCTTGTGGTATTCACCTGACAGGGGCCCCCATATCGGGCCGGTCCCCCCAGGGTGAAGCCACGGAGCTTGGGCCGTACTATTACTATACGAAGTCCCGCCTCATGAGTGATCGGGGGGAAGTCGATGGCGCTATCGAATTGCTTAGAGAGGCGGCCGAGAGGGATCCAGATTCAATGTTCCTGAAAAGGGAACTTGTCCAACTTTATCTTCGTCATAATGACCAACATTCGGCGCTGGCCATCGCGCAAGAGCTTGTCGTAAAGTATCCAAAGCATGTGCCCTCTTTGATGATGTTGGGCGGCATTTACAGCGCCATGAATCAGCACGCTGAGGCCATTGAGATCTATGAGAGGGCCTTGGTTAGTGATCCAAACTCTGAACAGGTCTATCTCTTGTTAGGCATGGAATACGTGAAGAGTAAGGATCTCCGCAAGGCCAGGGCTGTATATGAAGACCTCACTGAAATCAAGCCTGCGTCTTTTGCAGGGCATTTTTATTTGGGAACGGTCTGTGTTGCCCTGAAGTGCTACGATGTGGCGGAGGCGGCGTTCATAAAATGCCTTGAGATCAAGCCGGACTATGAGCAGACACGTTTTGAGCTAATCAATCTGTACGAAGCCACTGGAAGACATGACAAGGTTGTCGAGACCTACAAGGAGATTCTTGGCAACCACCCGGACAGCATCAAAGCAGCCGTCGGCCTTGGCCATTACTATCTAAAGACGGGCCGGTCCGACGAGGCCAGGCAGGTGTTTGACGAACTCAAGCTCAGGAGCGGATTCAACCCACTGGTTATTAAACAGATTGCCCTCATCTACCTGGACCAGAAAGAATACCAGGATGCAGCCGAGAGCTTACAGGCACTTTTGGAAGACGACCCAGACAAACCAGAGCTCCACTACTTTCTGGGCATGGCTTTTGAGGGGCTTCAGAAAACAGACCAAGCGATTGCTGCCTATGAGAAGGTCCCTGAGGGATCTGCCTACCATCGAAGTGCAATTGTTCACCTCAGCTTTCTTTACCAGGAAAGGGGCAACGGAGATAAGGCCGTGGAGCTGATGAAGCAGGCCATCCAAAAGGCGCCCGACCAGCCCGAGCTCTATTTGTTTTTGGGGGCACTCTATGAAGACATGGAGGCCTATGACAAGGCCCTTGAGACCCTGAAGCAGGGGCTCGATTTACAGCCCGGGGATGTAAGGCTTCATTTTCGACTGGGCGTGATTTACGACAAGGCTGGTAACAAGGATGCGTGCATTCAGGAGATGAAGGCCGTTATAGAGGCAGATCCGAAGCATGCCGAGGCCCTGAACTATCTGGGGTACACGTATGCCGATCTTGGTACAAACCTGGATGAAGCGAAGGCCCTCATCAAAAGGGCCATGGCTCAGAAACCGAACGATGGTTACATCACCGACAGCCTGGGATGGGTATACTACAAGCAGGGGCGCTATAAAGAGGCCGTCGGGCATCTTGAGGAAGCCGTCAAACTGGTTCCTGACGATGCCACCATCCTGGAACATCTGGGCGATGCCTATGTGAAAGTAAACGATCTAAAAAAGGCGCTTGATTATTACAATAAGGCCCTGGAGAACAAGGAAAAGGACAAGGAGCCCCTCGAACAAAAGATAAAATCCCTTGAAAGAAAAATCGGCCAGGATGCCTAGGCACGTCTCTTTTATTCTCGCTGCCTTTGCGCTCTCATTAAACGCTTGTGCATCTGCTCCCGCACCGAGGGCTACCCTGGGAGTGGGGGCCCCGGATCCCGCTTGTTTGTTAGCCTCTCTGAAGGAACGCAGGAATGAGATGACGAGCTTCCGGGGCATCGGGAAGCTGAGTTTGATGGTCAACGGTGAAAGGCAGACGACGCGTGTCGTGTGGATTGGCTCTCAACCGGGAAACCTTCGGGTGGAGACCCTGGGGCCATGGGGGCAGCCCGACCTCACATTTTTGATGAAGGGGTCCAGGTTTTATCTTTATGCCCACCGAGAAAATCGCTGTTTTAAAGGAAAAGCCACGGCTAGGAACCTGTCGCGCCTTGTATCCGTGCCTGTGCGGGCGGAGGATCTTTTTGTTGTCTTCTCAGGCCAGGTGCCTGTTTTGCCGTATCGTCATGCCAAAATGCGGCGCTCGGAACAGAAGAGTCGATGGTGCTTGTCCTTGTACAAGCGATGGGGAGGGCTGGTTGAACGCATGTGGATTGCAGACGGCGGGAAAACCGTCGAGAGGGTTGAGGTGTTTGACGGCCGGGGCAATCTTCACTACACGGCTGGATTCAACCAGGTAAAAGAGGTGGAGGGGCTTTGGGTCCCCCACGGGGTCGTTATCTCTAACAAACAAGGACCTGTGTTGTCACTCCAGGTGGAAAGGCTCTGGACTGAGGTCCACATCCCCGAGGGGGCTTATACCCCACAGCTTTCTTGTGGCTCAGGTGGTGGGTCTTGATCCCTCCGAAGTGTATCTACCATGAGGTTTGCTGCTGACCGGATGCTTGGAAAGCTTGCTAAGTGGCTCCGCTTCCTTGGCTATGACACCACCTATTGCAATGATCTTTCCGACGATGAATTCCTTGCCCAGGTCGATGAAGGACGGATGCTTCTTACAAGGAATACAAGGCTGAAACACAAGGTGGCACCGGGTCACCTTATTTTCATAAAGGACAATGATCCGAAAATACAACTGAAGGAGCTCGTGTGCAGACTCGGTCTTAGACCCGAATCGGGCCGTTTTTTTACCCGATGTGCGGTCTGCAATGAGGCCCTTGAGCCGATTGAGGGGGCAGATGTGTATGGAAGGGTACCCCACTATATATGGACTTCTCACGACAGGTTTTCTAGATGTAGAGGTTGCGGCAAGCTTTACTGGGAGGGTAGTCACCTGGAGCGAAACCGAAAAGAAATCAAGAGACTCTTAGGGAAGAAGGGGGCTGCATAAACGTGGCGGAAGATAGTTTTTCGAAAACCACATGCGATCCCAAGGCCTGCGGTTCTGGCCAGACGTCTGGGGTGGCTCGTGACATCCAGGATCTCACGATCCGGAGTTCTCTGGAGAAGATAAAACGCAAATTGATGGTCATGAGCGGCAAGGGGGGTGTGGGCAAGAGCACCATCGCGGCCAACCTGGCTGCAGCGTTGTCTGAGCGAGGTTTGAAGGTTGGTCTCATGGACGTTGATTTGCACGGGCCAAGTATCGCGGGTATGATGGGCCTTTCCGGTTTGTTGGATGTTGTGGATGGCAAGTTCGCGCAACCCAAGGCGTTTTCTGAGAATCTGAAAGTGGTGTCCATGGCCTCACTGATGCGGGATAAAGACGAGGCGATCATATGGCGCGGGCCGGCCAAGATAGGGGCCATCCGACAGTTTATCTCAGACGTCAAATGGGACAGCCTGGACTACCTGGTTATCGACTCACCACCGGGAACAGGCGATGAACCTCTAACCGTAGCCCAGACCATACCCGATGCCGAAGCCATTATCGTGACCACATCTCAGGAGATCTCTCTTGCTGATGTACGCAAGTCTATCAGTTTCTGCCGACACGTGAACATGCAAGTGCTGGGGCTCGTAGACAACCTGGGGACCTTCACATGTCCCCATTGCGGACAGCCGATCGACCTGTTCAAAAAGGGGGGTGGAAAGGCGACTGCGAAGCTCATGTCCGTCCCGTTCTTGGGAACCGTTCCTTTCTATCAGGATGTCGTCAAGGCATGCGACGAGGGCCGGCCGGTTATGAGCAGTCCGGGAGATTCAGACTTTCACAGGGCATTTGAGTCGGTTGTGGACAGAATCGTTGCACGGGCCTGATGCGATTCACGTTTGCTGGAGCGGAAAGGGTTTTTTCGCCTAACGAAAATGATGATGGTTTCGTAAAGAGTCGATTTTACTCCCTGCGTAAACATTTTGGGCGCCCTTGAGGTGGTCGGCTGCAATGCTACGACTCGGGCTAACACCCTTTCATCAACGAATAAGGAGCGACCAACCTTGAAGCTGTCAGTAGTTATTCCTGTCTATAATGAAATCTCCACTATTGAAGAGATCTTGAACCGCGTGCGATCAGCGCCCCAGGACAAAGAGATCATTGTGATTGACGATGCGTCCACAGATGGAACCAGAGAATGGCTGGAGAAACTGACTGTAGAAGATGTGAAGGTCCTTTTTCATTCGCAGAACAAGGGGAAGGGCGCCGCTCTGAGGACGGGTTTTGAACAAGCCACAGGAAATATCGTGATCATCCAGGACGCAGATCTGGAATATGACCCGAGGGACTACGATTGCCTCATCGGGCCCATCCTGGACGGCCGCGCCGATGTGGTCTTCGGATCCAGGTTCTTGGGTGGTCCCCACCGCGTGCTTTTTTTCTGGCACTACGTGGGGAACAGGGTTTTGACCCTTCTGTCGAACATGTTTACGAATTTGAATCTTACTGACATGGAGACAGGTTACAAGGCCTTCCGGGCACCCCTTCTTCAAAAAATTAGTATCAAGTCCAGTCGGTTCGGATTTGAGCCGGAGATCACCGCCAAATTTGCCAAGCTCAAATGCCGGATGTACGAGGTGCCTATATCTTACAGCGGAAGGGGTTATCAGGAGGGCAAGAAAATCACGTGGAGGGACGGCCTGGCGGCCCTGTTCCATGTCATTCGATTCAAGCTTTTTAATTGAAGGTAACATTTCGGCCCTTTGAAAATGTTATACACGTTTTTTGGGTAACACCCTGAAACCAGAGACGCCTTTGCATACCAAAAGGATAGCCCTTGGAAGCAGGCTGCGACGTTGCAGGAATGTGATTACCCTGGGAGTTCGGACGAATCTCTCGGGCTATGAGGACTGGCAGCTGGAACTCATTCGTACGTCTGACGTCATCTATTATCCAACAGCTTTCTACGCCGATATTTTTGACACCATGGGAAAGCGGACCTTTCCCAACTATCACACCTATAAATACGCTCAGGACAAGATTAAACAGACGGCACTTTTTAACCTTCTGAAAATTCCTCACCCGAGAACCCGTGTTTTTTACGGGAATTATCAGAAGACAATCATATTGGACCATTTTCAATTTCCCTTTGTGGCCAAGATTCCAAGAGGATCCGCACTCGGCAGGGGGGTCTATCTCATTCGCGATGACACCGATCTCGCCCGGTATAATGAGTTGACTCGGACGGCCTATATCCAGCAATATCTTAACATTGACCGGGACCTTAGGGTTGTGGTGATCCGTGGCAAGCCCGTCCACGCCTACTGGCGCATCGCTCGACCAGGCGAATTTCGGACCAACCTGTCACAGGGCGCCACAATAAGTTTTGACAATATTCCAGAGGAAGGCGTCGCGCTTGCCGTCAACACAGCCCGACTTTGCCAGATGGACGACGTCGGCCTCGATGTCTGTTTCTGCGATGGGCGTTATTGGGTCTTGGAGGCAAATATGAAATACGGTAGAGAGGGGTTCAGACAAGCAGGCATTGACTACGACCGGCTCATGCACGAAATGATCGAAGATGGGGAAATCTAACTCAACCGATTTGCTGCAAAAGCTGAGAGAATCCTTGAATGCCCGGGAAGAACACCTCTTCTCGCCTCTGGCCGCGCGGAGTCAGGATGCCATCCGGCGGCATCGTGAAAAACGTATTGATCAGGGCCACCGCCAAAATTACGCGGTGGATTCCGATCGTATCCTTCATTCGTCCGCCTATACGCGGTACATCGACAAGACACAGGTTTTCTATCTGGTCGACAACGACCATATTACCCACCGGGTCCTTCATGTACAGCTGGTCTCAAAGATATCGCGGACCATCGGACGTTTTCTCCGTCTCAATGAAGATCTGATTGAAGCGGTTGCCCTGGGCCATGATATCGGGCATTGTCCCTTTGGGCACGATGGTGAAGCGTACCTGTCCAAATTGTGTCAGGGCCATGGGATCGGACCCTTTCAACACAATCTTCAAAGTGTCAGATTTCTCGAAAAAATTGAACGCAAGGGGAGGGGACTGAATTTGACCCTTCAGGTCCTGGACGGCATCCTCTGCCATGATGGGGAGATTCACGCTCAAGCCCTCTATCGACAGCCCGAAAAGAGCTTTCAGACCTTGGACAAAGAGATCGCCAACAAGACTGCTGATCCGGATCTGCCTGTCACACCCATGACCGTGGAAGGATGCGTCGTGCGCATGGCCGACACCATCAGCTATATCGGACGTGACATTGAAGATGCCATCCGCCTGGATCTCATCCGACGCGATGAACTGCCCAGGGAGTCCGTCGAGCGATTAGGAGACACCAACGGAACGATCGTCTACAACCTGGTCACTGACGTCATCCAGCACAGCTTCGAAAAGCCTGCCATTGCTTTTAGCGAGGAGGCGTCGGAGGCCCTGAAAAAACTCCGAGAATTCAATCTAAACCGAATATATCTTAATCAGGAAATAAAACCAAGTGCCGGTGAGATTAATAGCCTTTTTAAACTCTTGTTTGAGCGTTATGTCCAAGATATTCAGCAAGGCAATGAAGCTTCCATCATTTTCACAGAATACCTCGCTGACATGTCAGACGAATACAAGAACAATACGGGTCCGGCCGAGATCGCCCGTGATTTTATTGCCGGGATGACGGATGAGTACTTCTTGCGACAGTGTCCGGATGAGCTCCAGCCTCAAAGGATCACCGGCCGTTTTTGAACTGAGGCATGCGCAGTGCCATGCAACCATACCAGGTTTACGAACACCTGGAGATTCTGGCCCGGCAGTTGGGAATCTCAATACGATCTGAGAATCTGCGGGATTCCGACGCACCGGCAAGAAGCGGCCTATGCAAGCTCAAAGGCCGGCAGGTTTATATCATGGACAGCTCATCGAGTCTTTCTGAAAGGATCAGGCTATTAAGCGTGTGCCTGAGCCAGATGGATTTGGACGGGGTGTTTATTCTGCCGGCCATAAGAAAGGTCCTTGAAGGTGCTCAGACGGCGGCGGCGGAGAATGCGAAGACTGAGGTTTGATTCGAAGCCCAGGAACAAAAGTTTACATAATATATATTATCAGACGTTATTAGGTTTCTTTGTTGTCTTCCTTGACGCCTCTTCTGGTGCCGGCAACGCGTTTAATCCCACTCTTGATGGCCCGTTTGACCATCTTCTCTGCTTTAGCCCCGGTGGTGCGTCCGTCTGACACCAGATCAGCGCTGCCCATAAGTTTTCCCAGCACCCCGTAACGTTTCTCAATAAGGTGCTTTCCTATGATGCCGGCGGCCGTGCCGATCTTGCCTCCGATACCGAGCTCTTCGTCTCTGGTCACACTCTCCCTGTCAAGGGCGTCGGAAACCCGATCCACCTGTTCGCCGATCGTCTTTCCGAGCTTCTTGCCTATGTCCCCACCCTTGTCACCAGCATTTTTTGACAGGGTGTGTGCGACGCGAGTGCCGGCGCGTTCCCCTAAGGACTCGAGCTCTTTTTTTACTTGCTTTTTTAAATGATTTCGGACCATTAGACCTGTCTAAAAGGCCTTCATCAAAAAAGGATTGGAAATTGGATTTCTTAGTAATATAGCACACATTGGCGGTCTCCACCAAGGGAAAAAGAGATTGTGGGCCACATGAACCTATGGTATGAACCGCAGAAACGAGGGCGGTACCCCCAAGCTTGCTACGGGGCTAGCGAGCGAAGCTAGAATTGACAGAGTTCCTTACGGTCGAAGATTGATGGTTTCGTAAAAAGTCGATTTTACTCACTCCGTGAACATTTTGGGGGCCCTTAAGATGTTCAGCTAAAATGCTAAAACTCGGGCTAACGCCCTCAAACAGTTAGCATCTTTTAACGCCAAACATCTTAAGTGCCTTTCTCCCAAAATGCTCAATATCGTTCGCAAAATACTTTTTACGAGTCTGTCAAGATTGCCGGTCCCGATTTATCTGGACTGCATGGATCTTCAATTCGTGGATGAATGAGACTTCATGGTGGTAGAAAGGCGTATTTACACGGTAAGCGAGCTTACCGAAAGTATTAAGAAGATTCTTGAAGAAACCTACCCATTTGTCTGGATTGCGGGTGAAATCTCGAATTTCCGAACGCCCACGTCGGGCCATTTTTACTTTACTTTAAAGGATGCTGGGGCTCAGATCAGCGCCGTGATGTTCCGTGCCCAGAACCGGAATCTAAGATTTGAGCCGGAAGATGGGATGGCCGTCATTGCCATGGGACGGCTCAATGTGTATGAGCCTAGAGGGGTCTACCAGATCATCCTGGAGTATCTGGAACCCGAGGGCATTGGTGTTCTCCAACTGGCCTTTGAACAGCTCAAGGCCAAGCTGGCAGGCGAAGGGCTGTTCGGTGAAACCCACAAGACCGCCCTTCCATTCCTCCCCCACAAGATCGCCGTGGTCACTTCCCCTACGGGCGCCGTGATCCGGGACATCATGAAGGTGATCAACCGCAGGTTTCCAAATGTCGCCGTGGAGATTGCACCCGTAAAGGTGCAGGGAGAAGGCGCTGCAGAGGAAATCGCCGAGGCCCTTGGGCTGTTCAATAAGCGGGATGATGCCGACGTCATCGTGGTGGCGCGAGGGGGCGGTTCCCTGGAAGATCTCCAACCCTTTAATTCAGAGGTCGTGGCACGCGCCATTTTCTCTTCTCATATCCCTGTGGTTTCAGCCGTCGGACATGAAACCGATTTTACCATCGCCGACTTTACGGCCGATGTGCGTGCCCCGACCCCTTCGGCGGCGGCTGAGGTGATGGTGCCGGTCAAAGAGGATCTCTTGAGGCGCATAGAGGATGTCAGGGGGGCTTTGAAGAGCGCCATGATCCAAAGGCTCCAGATTCTGACGGAGCGGACCGTTCAGCTTTCGAGGCGCCTTGTCCATCCAGGCAGGCAGGTCGCCGACTATCGGTTAAGGCTGGACGACCTGTGGAGCAGGATAACGAGGGGGTTCTCAAGGCACTTAGCGGACAAGAGGGACGGTCTGAGCGTGGCAGGAAAGAGACTGTGCCGATGCAGTCCTCGAATCCTGGTGAAAGACCTTAATACTATACTTAAATATCGTCGCCAAACCCTTGTATCTGCTATGCAATTTGTTCTAGAGTCAAGGAAGAGCCGTTTCTGCACGGCTGCGGCCCGGCTGGACGCCTTGAGCCCGCTGGCGATCTTGGAGCGGGGCTATAGCGTGACGCGGGCCTTGCCGGGCTACGCCCTTGTGAAAGATGTTCAGCAGGTCAATGTCGGTCAGCACGTGGAGGTGACGGTCTCAAAGGGTGCGATGATCTGCCGCATAGAGAGGAAACGATAGGATGGCCAAGCTAACATTTGAGAATGCCATGAAGCGTTTGGAAGGCATCGTTGAGGCGTTGGAACGTGGAGACCTGGGACTGGATGACGCCTTGAAGAAATTTCAGGAGGGTATCAAGCTATCAACCTTCTGTTCAAACAAGCTGGATGAAACCGAGAGAAAAGTCGCCCTGCTTCTTAAGGACGAAGAAGGAAACATCCGGGAGGAGCCCTTCCAGGAAGAACGCTAGACGTTTCAAAGCTGAAAGGACACAATCGATAAACGGAGCCCCCCAGATGTTTGATCTGAAGGCTTACCTGAAAGAAAAGCAGCAAAGGGTCAACGCCGCCCTTAAAGACCTGTGGCACGATCACGAGTGCTCCCCTACCCTTTTGGTGCAGGCCATGCGTTACTCCCTGGAGGCCGGCGGCAAACGGTTGCGCCCTATCTTGTGCCTCTGTGCCTCTGAGGTCATGGGTGCCTCAGAAGCTGACGTGATGCCTGCTGCATGCGCCCTGGAGCTCATTCATACCTATTCTTTGATCCATGACGATCTTCCAGCCATGGACGATGACGACCTTCGTCGCGGCAAACCCACATGCCACAAGGCCTTTGATGAGGCCACTGCCATACTCGCCGGGGATGCCTTGCTCACGGCTGCCTTCGAGGTTCTCGCAGCTGCGGGGCGTCGCCAGCCGGATAGCGCCTTGAAATGGCTGGAGGTGATCTATTGCATTGCCAGGGGGGCTGGGTATTCCGGCATGGTGGAAGGTCAAATGATGGATATCTCGTCAGAAGGAAAGACAATTACCCTGGAAGAGCTTGAGAGGCTCCAGCGACTCAAGACCGGCGCTTTGATTGAGGCCTCTGTGTGGGTTGGTGCGGTGCTTGGCGGGGGCAGTGCTCACGAAATTGCTGCTCTGAGGGCTTATGGCCGACATATCGGACTTGCGTTTCAGGTGGCTGACGATATACTCAACATAGAAGGAGAACCTGCAATGCTTGGCAAGCCCGTGGGCAGCGACGAGGCCCACCAAAAGGCCACGAGGCCCTCTTTGACGGGACTGGATCAGGCAAAAGCGCGCGCCGCCCAACTGGCGGACAAGGCCTCGGAAGCACTCAGGATCTTTGGCAACAAAGCCGAACCCCTGGTTGCCCTGGCGCGTTATGTGATCGAACGAAACAGATGAGTTTGGAAGGTTTAAAAAGGGCTTGACGCACAATTATGGTGGCTTCGTAAAAATCGATTTTACTCACTCCGTGAATATATTGTTGGTGGGATCATCAGGATTCAAGGGGTCAAGGATTCGAGTGAACCCATTGAAAATGATAGAGAATTAGGAGTCTGGCAAAGATTCTATCAGCTATATTTAGAAATTTACAAAACAACAAGAAAATTTCCTGATGAAGGATACGCCCTGAGATCGCAAAGAAGGAGATGTCAAATCGTTAGAAAGAAAGGCACTTGACCCCTTGAATCCTTGACCCCTCGAACCCTTTCCATCAACTAATCGGGAGAAGAACCGCTTTTTTTGAAGCTCAACACATCAATAATGTGACGGGTACTTAGACAAGGAATAAGCAGTGAAGTACTTAGATGGAATAAACTCCCCGAAAGATCTCAAGGCCCTCAAACGCTCAGAACTGCCCCAACTGGCCAAAGAGATCCGCAGGGTCATCATTGAAACGGTCTCGCGGACGGGTGGACACCTGGCTCCCAGCCTGGGCGTGGTGGAGCTGACGATAGCCTTGCATTATGTGTTTCACCCGCCCAACGACAAAATCATTTGGGATGTGGGCCACCAGGCCTATACCCACAAGCTTCTTACGGGGAGAAGAGAACGATTCCACACCCTTAGACAACACGGCGGCCTGAGCGGCTTCACTCGTATGAGTGAAAGTCCTTATGACGCCTTTTCCACAGGGCATGCCAGCACCTCCATTTCCGCAGGCCTTGGCATGGCCTGCGGCAAGTACCTCAAGAAGGAGACGGATAAGGTCATCGCTGTGATCGGGGATGGTTCCATGACCGGCGGCCTTGCCTATGAGGGGTTGAACCAGGCGGGTGATCTTCGAAAGGACCTCATTGTTGTTCTAAATGACAACGAGATGTCGATCGCCCGGAATGTGGGGGTCCTTTCATCCTTCTTGAGCCGGAAACTCTCTGCAAAGTATTTTGTGGCCCTCAGGGAAGAGCTCAAAGAGTTTCTCAGGTCCCTTCCCAAGTTCGGAAGTGACGTGTACAACCTGGCCAAGCGGACTGAAGAATCGTTCAAGGCGTTCATCACGCCGGGGATGCTCTTTGAGGCGTTCAACTTCAATTACTTCGGCCCGATAAAAGGCCACAGACTGGACCACCTGATTGACACGCTGGAAAATGTCAAGGAGATGCACACACCGGTCCTGTTTCATGTGACAACAAGAAAGGGCAAGGGCTATCCGCCGGCAGAACGCAATCCCAGCTATTATCATGGCGTTGGATGTTTTGAAATCAAAACAGGAAACGGCATTTCGTCCAAAGAAAAGGCACCGACCTATACGGAAGTCTTCGGAAAGACCTTGATCGAACTGGCCCGCGAAAACGAGAACATTGTGGCCGTGACGGCAGCGATGCCCGAAGGAACGGGACTCAAAGCCTTCTCCGAGGCCTTTCCCGAACGTTCTTTTGACGTTGGTATTGCCGAACAGCATGCGGTCACCTTTTCGGCCGGCATGGCCACTGAGGGATTTCGGCCGGTAGTGGCGATCTATTCCACTTTCTTGCAACGGGCCTATGACCAGCTCATCCATGATGTGTGTCTGGAGGCGCACCCCGTGGTCTTTGCCATGGACCGCGGAGGGATTGTGGGTGAGGACGGTCCCACGCACCAAGGCCTGTTTGACCTCTCCTATCTGCGCAGCTTGCCGAACATGGTGGTGATGGCGCCTAAGGACGAAAATGAATTGAGGCACATGCTAAAGACGGCCCTTGACCATCCTGGACCTATCGCCTTGAGATACCCAAGAGGTTGTGGTGTCGGGGTGCCTACAGAAGACGAGTTTCGCGTCCTTCCCATAGGCAAAGCCGAGGTTCTGGCCACGGGAACTGATGTGGTGATTCTGGGCATCGGTGTGACCGTCATGGCCGCCCTGGAGGCGAAGAAACTCCTCGAAGATGAGCATATCTCAGCGACTGTGGTTAACAGCCGCTTTGTAAAACCCCTTGACAGGGAGCTGATAACCTCGCTGGCAAGAAAGATCCCGCGTATTGTGACGGTCGAGGAGAATGTGATTCAGGGCGGCTTTGGCAGTGCCGTCCTTGAATGCCTGTCCGATGAGGGCATTACAGGAAACCAAGTCCTCCGGCTGGGTATAGATGATGCCTTTGTAGAGCACGGCTCACAGAAGATCCTGCGTGCAAAGTACGGCATTGATGCGGCCGGCATTGCAAAGGCGGTCGTTGATTTGGTAGGATCATCAGGATTCAAGGGGTCAAGGGGTCAGGGGTTCGAGTGAACTAGTTAAGATCGTTAGCAAAAATCACTTGACCCCTTGGATCCTCGAACCCCTTCCCCTTACATCAACTGATCGGGAGAAGAACCTCTTCTTCTTGGTTTTGGCTTGTCCAGGTTAAGATCAGGAGGTCTGGCCTTCCCATGAAAGCCGCCAAGCGACGTCTGGACGCGCTGTTGATTGAAAGAGGCCTTGTCCAAAGCCGTCAGCGAGCGCAAGCGCTCATCCTGGCCGGCGAGATCTGGGTCAACGGGCAGAGACGGCTGAAGGCCGGGAGCATGGTGCCTTGCGATGCGTCCATTCATGTCACAGGCAGGGAGATCCCGTATGTCAGCCGCGGCGGCCTCAAGCTAGAGGCGGCTCTCGAGAGGTTTGAAATTGATGTCACCGGCTTGCGTTGTCTGGATGTGGGTGCTTCAACCGGGGGGTTTACGGATTGTCTCGTCCAGCGCGGTGCAGGCCATGTCATTGCCGTGGATGTGGGTTACGGCCAACTCCACTGGAAATTGCGGTCCGATCCCCGCGTCCAGGTGATAGAGCGGACAAACATCCGCTATCTTGACCCGGCAGCCGTGGGCGCGCCCGTGGACATGGCCTGTGTTGACGTGTCCTTTATTTCACTCAGGATCGTGATGCCCGCTGTTCTTCGATTCGTGACACGGCCAGGCCGGATCATGTGTCTGATCAAGCCCCAGTTTGAGGTTGGGAAAGGACTGGTGGGTAAGGGGGGCGTGGTCCGTGACCCGGTCTTGCGTCAGCAAGTCATCAAAGATCTTGGCAGGACATTCTGCGCCCTTGGACTCCACCAGGCGGGAGTCATCCCCTCCCCTATCCTCGGTCCCAAGGGTAATCAGGAATACTTGGCATATTTGAAGGCAGACCGCTCCACTCCATGACCTCTTGATAGGTGCCCGCAAAGAGCTTCTTCCAGAAGCTTCCCTCGTTGCCGTCGACAAACGCAATCCGTGAGCCCGGTGTTCAGGCGTTGTCTTCTTCCGACGGCGAACACACAGAATTGACATAGGATGCTGACATTGTTAGAATGATCTATTATGGTAAGAATCAAGCCCTTTTCCGACACAACACCCAAATGACGCCGCGAGAGGCAGGAACCTAAGAGGAAATTTGACGATGCCTGTCTACGAATATACAGCCCTTGACACGTCAGGCAAGAGCTTGAACGGCATCATTGATGCTGACAGCGCTCCGGCGGCTCGCCAGAAGCTCAGGGGCTCGGGGATGTTTCCGGTGCAGGTGAAAGAGGCCGCCTCTGTTTCCATGCCTTCGGGCGTTCCCTCCGGTCCTGTGTCCGTGTCGGGTCTTTTTAAGAGGGTCAAACCCGGCGAAGTCTCTGTCATGACAAGGCAACTGTCCATCCTGTTGGCAGCCGGCGTTCCCTTGGTGGCTGCTCTGGATGCCTTGGGGTCGCAGATTGTGAATCAGCTGCTGAAAAAAATCGTGGCCCAGATCAAGGAATCCGTTAACGAGGGAAATAGCCTGGCCTTTTCTCTGTCCCAGCACCCCCGACTATTTTCAAACATTTACGTCAACATGGTCCGGGCCGGTGAGGCTTCAGGTGCCCTGGACCTGGTGCTGGGCCGCCTGGCTGAATATGGTGAACATCAACATGCACTCAAGGGGCGTTTCCAGGCCGCTTTGGCCTATCCGGTCTTTATGTTTTTTATCGGAAGCCTCGTCCTCTTTTTCTTGATTACCTTTGTTGTGCCGAACATTACACAGATTTTTACTGAGATGCATCACACTTTGCCTTTGCCGACTGTCATCCTGATCGGCGTGAGCGGTTTCCTAAAGTCCTACTGGTGGGTCGTCGTGCTGGCCGGAGTGGGCGTCGTGATCGGCATCCGACAGTTCATAAAGACATCGCAAGGTCACTACATCTGGGATAAGATTAAGCTCAGGACGCCCGTGCTCGGAAGCGTCAACCAAAAAATAGCCCTGGCCCGGTTTGCCCGAACCCTTGGAACGCTGCTCGAAAGTGGCGTCCCGCTTCTATCTGCCCTTGACATCGTGAGGAATATCGTTAACAACACCCTCATTGCCCGAGACATAGATAATGCTAGCGAGGAGATCGAAGCAGGAAAGAGCCTGGCCGTCCCCCTTGGGCGAAGCCAATGGTTTCCCTCCATTGCCGTGCAGATGATATCGGTGGGCGAGCAGAGCGGGGAACTGGAGGCGATGCTCAACAAGATTGCAGACTCCTATGAGACGGATGTGGAATCTCAGGTCATGGCCATGACATCTATGTTGGAACCGGTCATGATCCTGGTCATGGGTCTTGCGGTTGGGTTTATTGTTGTATCTATCTTGCTTCCCATTTTTGAAATGAACCAGATGATACGGTAAACACCTGACTCCGACATTTCATCACCCCGGTACGACTTAGGAGGTATTATGATGACACGCAGATTCATCCATGAGCGGGGCTTTACGCTCATTGAGCTCATGGTCGTTATTGTCATCCTGGGTATTCTGGCTGGCCTCATCATCCCAAGAATCATGGGAAGGCCGGAAGAGGCACGGCGCATGAAGGCCAGAGTCCAGTTGGAAAGCATTGAAACGGCCCTGAAGCTATACAAGCTCGACAATGGATCTTACCCGACCACAGAGCAGGGCCTTCAGGCCTTGGTGGAAGCTCCAGCGGTGGGTGAACTTGCCAAATACTGGCGCAAGGGAGGATACCTGGAAAAGGGGAAAGTGCCCAAGGATCCTTGGGGTAATGACTTTGTTTATCTATCGCCCGGCGTCAACGACGACTTCGACCTTAGTTCATACGGCAAAGACGGACAGCCCGGCGGTGAAGATAACGATGCGGACATTAACAGCTGGGAGATGGAGTAACCCCCGGGCGTGTTGCGGCACGCTCCGCAAAGGCAGCGCTTATACACTGGTTGAACTGACAGTCGTCATCTTCTTGATTGGTCTGGTGCTGGCGCTGACCGTGCCCAGAATTCAGCATGCCCTGTTGTCCGATGATTTAAAGGCCGTCGGCCGTCGCATGATCGGCACGGTGAGGGCCTTGCGAGACAACGCGGTTCGAGACCAAAAGGCCTATATGCTTCATTTTGACGTGGCATTGAACCGATTCTGGGTATCCTGGGACGGCATGACCGCTGAAGAGCAAGCCGAAGCTCGTCAAAATGCCACTGCATTGCCTGGAGGCATTCATGTCCTCGATGTCTACTTCAAGGGCACCGGGAAGAAAGACGTGGGTGATGCGGTCATCCGCTTTACCAAGCAGGGATATGCCCAACAAGCGGTGATTCATCTGGGGGCCGATGACGGCAGGGCTTTCAGCCTCGTGTTAAGCCCTTTTCTTGGCACCATAAAGACTTACGACAGGTATGTGGAAATCTAAGACACACGAGGCTTCCGGCTTCACTCTTTTGGAAGTGATGATCGCCACAGCGATCCTTGCCATTGCCCTGGTGGCCGCCCTGGGTTCCCAGTCACAGAGCGTGTCTCTGGCCAGTGAAGCAAGGTTTTCCACCACAGCCGCCTTTCTCGCTCAGAAGAAAATGGCGGAACTGGAGGCCGAGGATGTGGATGGCCTGACTTCAGACACAGGTGATTTCGGTGAAGATTTCCCCGGCTACCGCTGGGAATCGGAGGTGGGTGACGCCAAGTTGGAGGGATTGGAAAAATCATCGGACGACGTGAAAAAGATTCGTTTAACCGTCTACCAGGCCGAGGATGAGGCATACCAATATCGCCTGAATCTTTATCGGTTTGTGCCAAAGGCAGACTAGCATGAGCCGGATCGTGGATGCCACATACCGGATGCTGGATGTATAAACACCGCTTGTATCTTCATCTAGTGTCAAGCATCCGGCATCAGAGCCAAGCCCATGGCTTGAGTATCATCAGCCAAAAAATGAATCCGCCCGAGTTAAGCCCTGTCAGGGACCGAAACGGTTTCACCCTCCTGGAAATATTAATTGCCATTTTCATCCTCGCCACGGTCCTTTCCACGGTCTTCGCCTCTTATACGGGAACCCTCCGCGTTGTGAGGGACACCGAATCTCGGGCCGAAATCTACCGGATGGCCGGCATCGCTCTTGAAAGGATCGTGGAAGACTTGGAATCTGTCTACATGCCGGAGGAGGCCAAGACTTCCGACTCAGAGGATACACAGGAGCCCTTTCGATTTGCAGGAGAGGATCAGGAGATCCAAGGTATGAGTGCCGACACCTTGACTTTTCCGTCCCTGGCGCACCTCGTGTTCGGCGAAGAGGACCAACCCTGGGGGACTACAGAGATAAGCTACTATGTGGAAGAATCCGACGACGGGAAAGGTCTGATTCTCTATCGGCGTGATAGACCGCAGTGGGAGGAGGTGTCCGACGAAGGTGGCGGCGGGCTGCCACTGTGTGAGGGGTTGGTGTCGGTCAATTTTAGCTATTTTGATGCCGAGGGTCAAGAAAGCCAAGATTGGGATCCAGCCTCCGAGGAGGGGACGGGGATGCCGAAAATCGTCTCTGTTGCTCTTGAATTTGTGAACCCGTCAGATCCTGAGACGCCCCTCAAGTTTGCCACCGGTGTGACACTGCCAATCAGTGAGAAAAACGAAGGAAAGGAGTAGGCATGAGTCGGTTCCTTCGAAATACTCGCGGTGTGGCGCTGATTCTGACGATCTTGATCGTGAGCCTCATTGTGGCGTTGACCCTGCAGTTCAACAGGACCATGCGCACCCATGTGGTATCGGCAGGCAACATCGGTCACGGCCTCAAGGCCCTCTACGCTGCAAAATCAGGGGTGGCCTATGGCCTTGCCCTGCTCAAGGAAGATTCTCCGGACGTGGACACGGTCCAGGATGATTGGGCGAACCAAGACAAATTGGCAGCCATGAGTGCCGGTTCACAGGCCCTGTTTGACGGTGGCCGTTTTGAGTTGAAAATTATGGATGAGTCCGGCAAGATCCCGATCAACGATTTGATCCATGACCAAGAGGTCAACCAAGCTTTGAAAGAGGTGTTGAGGAGGTTCTTGGAGCTTGATGAGTTTGGCCTTGAACATGAGCAGATCAACACGATCATGGACGCCATCACCGACTGGCTTGATCCCGATGAAGATAACACCAACCCTTTTCACGATTCAGAGGAAGATTACTACATGGGACTGGAAAAGCCCTACCACTGCAAGAACGGTCCCTTGGATTCTCCTGAAGAATTGCTTCTTGTCAAGGGAATCAGCCCCGAACTCTTCTACGGTACAGATGAGCAGCCCGGTATCGGCCCATATATTAGCGTCGTTCGAGATAGCGAAGGTAGCGTCGTTCGAGATGGCGAAGGGAAGATTAACATCAACACCGCCGCCCCGATGGTGCTAAGGTCTCTTCACGAGGATCTGGCTTCAGATACTGGTAAGACTATGGTCGATGAAATGGTAGACTATCGGATCAATGCTGACGACGAGGCGCTCAAGTCATCGACATGGTATCATGACGCCGGCGTGCCAAAAGATATAGAGCTTTCCAAAAAGATTATTAAGACAACCAGCGACCACTTTCAAATCAAGTCTGTCGGCCATTTTGGGAACATGACAAAGCATATCGTTGCTGTGGCCAAACGGGATCCCGATAGAGGGGATGTCCAGACCTTGTCTTGGAAGATCGAGTGAATCTGTATGCCTGATAATATTCTCGGACTAGACATTGGGGATTCTTCCCTGAAAGCGGTTCAAGTCACAGGCGGCCTGAGAGGATATCGGGTCAGTGCCTGCACGCGCGTTGAGATCGGCCAGGACGAGGCACTCGAGGACGCGTTGACAGGGCTCTTCCAGGAGATGCCTTTTGACGGCGGGGTATGTATTGCATCATTTCAGGCGGATCGCCTGTCCTTCCGAAATCTCAGCATGCCCTTTAAGGACAGGAAAAAGATAGGGCAGACCATTGGCTACGAACTGGAACCGATGCTTCCGTTTTCAATGGAAGCGATGGCCACAGACTATGTGGTCACCGAGTATTCTGAGGAAACCAGGATTCTCTCTGCGTCGGTCCGGCAGGAAACGCTTGAGCAATATATGGATTGCCTGGCAGCACACCACATTGATCCGGATGTGGTGGATATCAGCGGAGTGCCAACGGCCGTTCAGCTTGCCAAACAGGATCACGGGCCGTCAGATGCTCTATTCATCGACATGGGCTCAAAGACGACTTCGGCCATTCTTCTTATCGGCCAAACCCTTGCCTTGGTACGCTCCTTCCATTTTGGCGGCTACACGATAACAGAGCATATTGCGCAATCAAAAAAAGTGAAGCATGAAGAAGCCGAGAGATTGAAATGTGGGGGAGATGTAGACGGGTTCGCCGAGGTTGTTAAGCCGCTGGTACAAGCTTTCTGCCAGGAGGTTCACAATACGCTCCACGCCTTTCGGTGCGAGGTGAGGGAAGAGGCCCGTCCTGAAAAGGTCTTTTTGAGCGGAGGGGGAGCGCTCTACCCGGGAATGGCAGCCATGCTCCAGGAATCTCTGGAATTGCCGGTAGAACCGGTTGACCTGGCAGAACAAGCGGGCCTGGAAATGGATGAAGATACTTCCGAGGGCTGGAATCCTTTGCTGATGAACTCAGCTCTCGCCCTGGCTCTTCGAAATATCAAAGGAAAGGACAGCTTCAACCTCAGAGTAGGCAAATTCAGCAAACAGAGGAGATATGACCAGTTCAAGGAGGAGATAAAAAGGTTTGGGGTCTGTGTGGCCGTCATCCTTTTGGCGCTTGTCGCGGATGGTTCCGCGGACTATTACGTCCTGCAAAAGCGCCACAACCAGGTACAAGGGCAAATCGTCTCAATCTTCAAGAAGACCTTGCCGGAGGTGAAACGCATTGTAGATCCGGCCCAACAGATGAAGGTAACGATCCGTGAAGCCAAAGGATCCATGCTCTTTCCCGCTGAATCCTTTGCCAGGGGGGCTGTGGTGGATGTGCTTAGAGACATGATCTTGCGAATTCCGCAAACAGCCGATGTCGACGTTGCCAGCCTGATCATTGATGAAGAGCGTGTCCGCCTTAAAGGTGACACCGATTCATTCAATACCGTAGACGCGGTCAAGAACGGACTACAGGCGTCCGCTTACTTCAAGGACGTGGCTATTGCTTCTGCTCAACTGGACCGCTCGAGCAACAGGGTTCGGTTTGAGCTCATCATGGGGCGACAGTGAAACGAATCAAAATCAAACTCGCACGACGTGAGAAAATTATCGTGTCTGTCGGCACTTGCCTCATTGGGCTCTTTGTGTTGTTGCGCTTTGTCGTTTTTCCCTTCTTTTCGGGTAGAACCAAGTTGCGCCGAAGCATTGAGGTCGATAAGCAACGCCTGCAAGAGATGATAGGTCTAAGCGCAGAGTACGAGACACTGCAAAGAAGGCCCGGTGGCATACAGGAAGTCCTTGCCGGCAGGGAAAAAGGATTTACCCTCTTTTCATTCCTCGAGGGGATGGCCGGTCAAGCCGGCCTCAAAGACCGTATCAAGTACATAAAGCCCTCCACGTCCCAGGTACAGGGCGACTACAAGATCTCGTCAGTTGAGATGCAGTTTGAAGGGATTACCATGCGTCAGCTTTTCGACTACCTGTATCGGATCGAAGACCCCAAGAACGTCATAAAGATCAAGAGAATCTCCATCAAAAAGCACAAGGAAAAGTCGGGACATGTGGACGCCACCATGCAGGTCTTAACCGTCCAATCGGCTTGAGAATCGCATCGATGCAGTCCGTTCAGTGGTTCGTAAGGGTTAAGAAAATGGTGAAGTCCAAGACATGGCTTGGTTATGTCCTTTTTGCCCTCGTGGCCGGCGGCACGTTTCTGTACCTGTGTTTTCCATCCGACGCGGTTCGTCAATACTTGGAAGGGGCAGCCAGCCAAATGGCTCCTACTCTGGCCTTAAAGATTGATAAGGTTCGACCCGCCTTCCCCTTTGGCTTGAAACTCGACAACACGGATTTGGGTCTCAAGCAAACGCCTGGAATTGTCCTTTTCAAAGCGGACAGTTTCGTGCTAATGCCTAGTATACAAATGCTGGCCCTGAGGGGGCCGGCCTTCCGGTTTGCTTGCAGGGCATACGGAGGAAACATTCAAGGTGTTATTGCATTCAAGACGTTCAGCATGGGGGGCGCATTTAAGTCAGATGTGGAAATGACTAATGTCCGTCTCGACCAGTATCCATGCTTGAAGGAATGGTTGAAAAGGGAGTTGACAGGCACCATGAGCGGTTCGTTGAACTATGCCGGCAGTCCGGGAAGCTTCCTGCAGGGTTCTGGTAGGGGCGATTTATCAATCTTGGATGGAAGTTTCCGGTTTGCCCATCCGTTCTTGGGGGTGGAATCCGTCAGCTTTGACCACATAGACGCCCGGATGCTCCTTGACAAGCAAGAGGTTTCTCTGGCTCGTTTTGATTTCCAAGGCAAGGACTTAGAAGGAAAGGCGTCGGGGACCATCCATGTGAACCCACATTTTTCAAGAAGCAGTCTGGACCTAAGAGTCGCCATCAAGGCCTCTTCCGCCTTTTTGACAGATCAAAAAGGCCTGTTTGATGCAGCGACGTTTCTGGGACAGCGCTTGCAAAAAGGAGATTTCACCATGCACGTCCGCGGGACGATTGCTCAGCCACGGATCGATTTTATCTAAAGGAAAACCAAGCGGAAGGATGACATTTTCCAAGGAAGGGGGCGTTGGTGTTACTAAATCCCCGGTATTATACCCTCCTCAACCTTGTGGTCTTGAGTGTCGTGATTTACTGTGGTGTGGATATCTTTTACACCCTCACAGGCTCTAAGCTCACAGAGGTGAAGACCGGGCCAATGACGACCGAACAGTCCCAAGAGACGGGCACCCAGGGAAAGAGGCCGGCCTTTGATCATTATCTCGTGGCTGCAAACAGGGCCCTGTTTGGCGCGGTCCAGGATTCCGGTGATGGGCCCAGCGAATTGACGATGGACGACCTTGAACCCACGGCCCTGAATATCTCCCTCCTCGGGACGGTTAGCGGCGACCGGCAAAATACTGTGGCCGTCATCCAGGAAACCGCCAAGAGGACGCAATCCCTCTACAAGGAAGGAGACACCATCCAGAATGCGACGATCATCAAGATCCTGAGGGGCAAGGTCATTCTGCGGGTTGGAGACAAGAATCAGATACTGACCATGGAAGAAACATCCACGTCGTCTCGAAAAAAGCCCGGATTAGCAAGATCAACAAGGCGTAGTGTCGGATCACAACCACCCACCACGATCACCCTGGATCGCCAGTTGGTTGCAAGGTCTCTGGAAGATATGAATACACTCATCTCTCAAGTCCGCGTGCGACCCCATTTCAAGGACGGCGAGGCCGACGGGCTGATGCTCAGCCAAGTGAAGCCCAATAGCTTTTTTTCAAGGATGGGGCTTCGAAATGGTGATGTCATTCAAGGGGTCGATGAAGAGGCCATTACAAGCCCGGACGATATCATGGGCTTGTACGAAGAACTAAAATCCGGATCTTCTGTGTCGTTGCAGATCAGCAGGCGGGGAACAAACAAGACGCTGACCTATCGGTTCAAGTAGGGAGTGTTAAATCCAATGGATCATCTCCAAAAGAGTTGGTAGGATTATAAGGATTCAAGGGGTCAAGGGGTCAGGGATTCGAGTAAAATGCTTAAGAATTATAGAGAATTAAAAGTCTGGCAACAGTCCTGTCGGCTATGTCTAGAAATTTACAAATACTACTATCCGGGGACCTGGGTTATATTGAGACGGGTAACTTAGAGATACTACAGGAGGCAATAGGAGAGGTTGAGAGGATGCTCAAAGCACTTACTAAATCGTTAGAACCGAAAAGCACTCGACCCCTTGAACCCTTGAACCCTCAAACCCTGTGCATCAACTAATCGGGAGAAGAACCAATCCAATGTACGGTGCTTACTTCGGTCTTAAGGAAAACCCCTTCAATCTGACCCCGGATCAACGATATCTGTTCCTGAGTCGTCATCACCAGGAGGCTCTGGACCACCTCCTCTACGGAATTAACGAAAGAAAGGGCTTTATTGCTATTGCCGGGGGCATTGGTACGGGCAAGACCACCCTCTGTCGGGCCTTGCTCAGTCATTTGGACGCCTCCACCAAGACGGCCCTGATATTCAACACCTCTATCTCGGACACAGAGCTTCTGGAGACGATCAACCAGGAGTTTGGGCTGGAGACAGGCGGTACAAAAAGGGATCAGATTGATCGCCTCAACCACTTCCTCTTGGAGAATTTCAGACGCGGAGGCAATGCCGTCCTACTCGTTGACGAGGCCCAGAATCTGTCACCCCTCGTTTTGGAACAGATCAGGATGCTGTCCAATCTGGAAACCGAGAGGGAAAAACTGATCCAGATTGCCCTCGTGGGGCAACCACAATTAAGGAAGCTCTTAAGGGCCCCAGCCCTGAGACAAGTAAGCGAGCGGATCACGGTCTGGTACCAGCTTCAACCCTTGGATCGCCAGGATGTGCAGAATTACGTGGAACATCGCTTGGTCGTGGCCGGGAACCGCGGAAACGTAAGATTCACGAGGAGCGCTTTGAGGGCCGTCTATGCATACTCTCACGGCATTCCCAGACGGATCAACGCTGTTTGTGATCGCGCCCTTCTCATCGCCTATTGCAAGGACGAAATGGCGATAAGCAGGAGCACGATCGCCACAGCGGTGGATGACATCCAGGGTGATTTCAGGCGGCATTTTACCCGAACGGGATGGTTTCAAAGCAGGGTTGCCCCTGCAGCTGCGGTGATGTTTTTGGCGTTTCTTGTAGCCAGTTTTACCGGGTGGAATCTTAAGGAACAGGTCTCAGACCTGTTTTCAGCCGCGGAGAAAGTGGCCGTGGTCCAAAGTAAGGTCTTTACGCGGGGCTCCGTGGAGCTGGAGGAAACGGCCCTGGTCCCGAACAGAGCCTTTGTACGAAAACCCGTGCCGGCCCAGAAAAAGGCGGCTCCTTTAACCCTTGACGATCGCGCCAGTCTCAGGGGGCTCTTTAAGCTTTTCAATGTGGAGGAGGCCGGACACAGCTTTGGGTCGGGTGAGATTTATCCGGGGCTTTTTTCGTTCGAGGGCGACCCTGAACTCTATCGCATGTTTCGAAAGCCTTTTCGGTTGCGTGTCACATCAAGTGACGGAGGTGGCACCCGGGATCTTTTGATTCGGCAAGTCATAACCGGCGGCGCCATTGCGCTGGACGCAGAAGGCAGTGAGCGGCCAGTGACCGAAGACTTTATCCTGGCCCACTGGGACGGCCAAATGTCCTGGGTGTATCCCTATGAACGTGGGTATGGGACATTGACCGAGGGGATGAGTGGGCTGAGGGTCATGAAGGTGCAACAGATGCTTCAGCAGCTGGGGTATGCGGTAGAACCCAGGGGCGTTTTCGACGGCACGACTGTGGATGAGGTCATGAGATTCCAGCTAAACTTTGGGCTGGACGCAAACGGGAAGGTGGATACCCCGACCAAGGCCTTATTGTATCAAATGACCAGCGCGTAATTTCGCCATTCCTGCCAATAATTTCAATAAGTTATCTCAGCCTCCCTACTAAATCCTTTGCTGGCTGTGTGTTAAGGCTTCTCAAAATCTCCATCATCTTCTCATCATTTCATCACAATTACCATGTAACCTAAAAGAGTGATTTCAAGTGGCAGTAACTGTTAGACAGAAGGTAGATCAAGGGGGCCTGCACTACCCCCTACTCCGTTCGTTGCGTACCGGCATGAGGATCACTCAAGTGGCACATGGACAAATGTCTTGACAAAATTGGCCTAAGGAAGAATAAGCGTAAATGATTTGAGGCGTAACTGTGCGACGATCGGGCCTCAGGTCCGGTTCAGCCAAAGGGGCTTGAAAGACTTCACACGCAATAGTCACAACATCTAGTGCCGGTTTTCTCTTGACATACAGCATGTTGACTGCGATAGGTACCTTTTAATAAGCGTAGGCGATTAGACCCGAATCACCACAATCAAATCGAGCCAGTTGACAACTTCTTATGAGTTACATCCATGACGCCTTGAAAAAGGCCCAGAGGGAAAAGGATTCGCTCGTCACCAAGTATAGCAATGTATGGTCGAGCGTTCGATCCCCACATCGCCTGTTTAAGCGAAGCTGGCTGGTGTCAACGTGTCTCATTGTTATTTCCGTTGCGTTGTCATCTTATTCGTGGTTACACTCCCTTCCCGAGCTGTCCTTGCACCAACAGGAAAACGTTGCTACACGGCGGGCCATAGCGCAACGGCCTGAGCAGCCTGTTTCCAGCAAGGTCGGCAAATCGCATCTGGATCAAAGTACCATGAATTTCCAGGGGCTGCGGGGCCCGGGAGAGGCAACGAAAAAGCGGCCATTGCCGGCCGATGAGAAGCAGACAAAGCCGATACAAGAAGGACAGCAGCCGTTGGTGAGGACACCGGGGCCCGACCAGGGAACCACACTTTACAGTCGGGCACTGGCCCTTCAGAAAGAGGGTCGGCTTCAGGACGCCAAGAGATTCTATGAACGTGCCTTGGAGCGTTCGCCTCGTCTTGCTTCCGCCCTAAACAACCTGGGGGCAATTCATATCCGGGAGAAAAACTATGATACGGCTCGCAGAATGCTTGAAAAGGCTATCCGGATGGAACCGGGCTATGTGGACCCTTATTACAATTTAGCATGCCTTTATGCGCTGCAAAAGGATGTGGGGCGCAGCCTAGCCTACCTCAAAAAGGCGACTTCTGTGAATGCAGCGGTCCGGCAGTGGGCAAGATCGGATGAGGATTTGCAGAACCTACGCGGACACTCCGAATATGAGAAAATCATCCAGGGCGTGCGGAAGTCTTAGCCCGGCCCTTATTTCCCTGTGCCTAGTGTTCGCTACGCTTCTTGTGCTCACACAGGCGCAAGATGTGAAGGCCGTGCGCGTGTCCGAAGAAGAGGTGGTAGGAAAACCCCCCACCGAGGTGGCCGTCCCCCCTCAAGAGAAAAAGGTGGTCACTCCACCGCCAGGGCCGCCTGTCACAACGAGGCCCGAAAGACCGATCAAGGCAAAGGCAAAACCGATTATCCCCCCTCAAAGGCCTCCAGTCGCGGCGAAGACAGAGGCCAAGGCGATTACCCCACCTGAAAAACCTCCGGTCAAGAAGGAACCAGAGAAGCGATTCGTCACCATTGATTTTGACAATGTGGATATTCTGCTTTTCATCAAGTTCATCAGTGAGGTCACGGGTAAGAACTTTGTCATCGACGACAAGGTCAAGGGCAAGGTGACCATCGTGTCCCCCACAAAGATCTCCGTGGATGAAGCCTACAAGGTCTTTGAGTCCGTCCTGGAGGTCCATGGCTTTGCCACGGTGCCCAGCGGTAGCATTGTAAAAATCATACCGTCCGTTGAGGCCCGAGGCAAGAGCATCGAAACACGATTGCGGGAAGAGGCGACAAGCCCCGAGGACAAGGTGATCACCCAACTCATTCGACTGGATTATGCCAATCCGGATGAATTGAAAAAGCTTTTTGCCCCGTTAATATCCAAGAGCAGTATCATGGTTTCATATCCCCCTTCGGGCATGCTCGTCGTGACTGACGTGCTTTCCAACGTACAACGGCTGCTTCACATCATAAAGGCCATTGACGTGGTGGGCATTGGTGAGGAAATATCGGTCATCCCCCTTGAACATGCCATTGCATCGAACATGGTCAAGACCTTGACTACGATCTTTCAGACGACGGGGGGATCCACCACCACGAGGACAAGAAAGGGTGTATCAGCGGCTGCTACAGCACCTTCGATCCGCATGGTGGCCGACGAGCGGACCAATTCCCTGATCCTATCGGCCAGTGAATATGATACCTCAAGGATCAAACAACTCGTCAAGATCCTGGACCAGGAAACCCCCCGGGGTGAGGGGGATATCCGAGTCTATTATCTCCAGTATGCGGATGCCGAAGAGCTGGCCAAGGTCTTGACAGCGCTTCCCTCCAAGGAGACCAAGCCGACCGCAAAGGGAACGGCCGCGGCCGCGGTCATTTCCAAGGGGGTCCAGATCGTGGCCGATAAAGCGACCAATTCCCTGGTCATTACCGCAAACAAGGAGGACTATCTCACGCTCCTGGATGTCATTGAGAAGTTAGATATCGCACGGCCCATGGTCTTTATCGAGGCCCTGATCATGGAAGTCGGCTTGAGGAAAAGTTTTGACGTGGGTGTTAAGTGGCTCGTTGGAGACGATATTGGGACCCGGAAGGGGAGTCAAATTGGGGCCTTCGGCGCCTCCAACGGCGGGAGTCTCCTTGACCCTACTGCAGTTCCCATAGGTGCGACGGGCTTGTCATTAGGCATTCTTGGTGAGACCATTCCGATTGGTGGGGTAGACTTTCCAAACCTGGCAGCCATTGTGCAGGCGTTTCAATCAGATTCGGACGTGCATATCCTTCAAACACCTCAGATTATGACCACAGACAATGAAGAGGCTCAGGTCGTCGTTGCTGACAACATCCCCTACCTGAGCAAAGAATCCGCCGGGACGGAACAGGCATACTCGGTGTACGAATACAAGGATGTGGGTGTGACCCTTAAGATCACCCCCCAGATCAACCAGGAGCGCTTTCTTCGGCTTGAGATCTCTCTGGAATATAGCACCATACAAGAGGGATCGCTGCAAGACAGACCGAGCACCAGGAAGCGCTCAGCAGAAACCACCGTGGTGATGAAGGATGATCACACGGTGGTCATTGGGGGGCTGGTCGCGGAACAGATTAACAGAAGCGCTTCTGGGACCCCTTGCCTTGGTAATGTCCCCTTGTTGGGTCGGGCTTTTAAGTCATCCAACAGAGGGCGACAACTAACCAACCTGTTCGTCTTTCTCACCCCCCACATCATCGAGGACCCTGCAGAGGCCAAAAAGCTTTATGAAGAGAAAAAAGAAGGGTTTGACAAGATGGAAGAAAGTGTAATCAAAATGTACGAGAGCCGCTGATCTGCCGTGCCCGCAGGCGCATTTCAGCCGAAGTGTGACCAGGAGGTCCCAATATCATCATGCCTCACAGACTCATCGGTGAAATACTGACCGAACAATGTGGCCTTGACGCAGACGTTCTGACAGCCGCCCTTGAGGCCCAGGAAGAAAAGGGTGGCCGGATCGGCGAGATCTTAATCGATCGGAAAGCGGTCTCAGAGGCCGATGTGTTAAAGAGCCTCGGGGTCCAGTTCGGCCTTGCCTTCTGGCCGAGTCTGCCCACGGAAAATTTGACGACCGATTTCACGGAGCACCTCCCCATCCAGTTTCTCAAGAAATACAAGATGGTGCCCGTGGTTAAGGGGGAAGAGGCTTTTGTTGCTGTTAACGATCCTCTGGTTTTTCAACCCCTCGACGACTTGCGTCTGGCCTTGGGCTGGAATGGGACTCAAACCGTACTGGCTCCTAACGCGGCCATCCTATCGGTCATCAATGTGGCCTACGAGATGAGCAGTGGTTCTGCAGAACAGGTTATCGAGGGCATGCATGGGGAGGAAGACAGTGACCTGATCATGTCCGAGATAGAGGCAACCGGGGATCTCTTGGATGAGACGAGCGACGCCCCCATCATCCGACTGGTCAACCTGATGCTCTCCCAGGCGGTGAAGGCCCGTGCCAGCGACATCCATATCGAACCGTACAAGAATCAACTCAAGATTCGCTACCGTGTAGACGGCATTCTCTATGACAAGCTCACCCCGCCGAAACACATTCAATCAACGTTGGTATCCCGCGTGAAGATCATGGCAAAGCTCAACATTGCGGAAAAAAGGCTTCCCCAGGACGGACGGATCGATATTAGGATCGCTGACAAGAATGTGGATATTCGCGTTTCCACCATTCCCACATCCTTTGGGGAGCGCGTCGTCCTCCGGTTGCTTGACAAATCAAGCGTGCTGCTCAGGCTTTCCGACCTAGGTATGCTTGAAGACAAGCTGCGAGTCTTTGACAAACTCATTCGGATCCCCCATGGCATCATCCTGGTAACAGGACCCACGGGAAGCGGGAAGACGACCACCCTGTATGCGGCCTTGAGCACGATCAACAGTCCGGAGATCAACATCATCACGGTGGAAGATCCCGTTGAATACCAGATGGACGGCGTTGCCCAGATTCAGGTCAATCCCAAGATCGACCTCACCTTTGCCAAGGGGTTACGTTCCATTGTTCGTCAGGACCCGGACGTCATTCTTGTGGGCGAGATTCGAGACCTGGAAACCGCAGAAATCGCCATCCAGTCTGCCCTGACCGGACATCTGGTTTTCTCCACTCTTCACACGAACGATGCGGCCAGTGCGGTGACGCGTCTCATTGATATGGGCATAGAACGCTTTCTGGTGACCTCTTCAGTCATTGCTATTCTGGCCCAGCGATTGGTTCGCGTCATTTGCGACCAGTGCAAAGAGGCATACACGCCCGACGAAGAGTCCCTTCAAAGCATCGGCATATCTCCTCAAAGTCTGGACGGCAAAAAAATATACCGCGGCAGAGGTTGCCCTGCGTGTCTTCACACGGGCTACAGGAGGAGGAAGGGCATCTTTGAATTCATGATCCTGGATGATGCCGTGAAGAATGTCATCTTAAGGACCTCAGACTCCAATGCCATCAAACGCTCGGCTGTGGAACAGGGAATGCTTACTATTCGGCAGGATGGCGCACAAAAGGTCTTAGACGGGATTACGACGATCGAGGAAGTGTTCCGAGTCACCCAGCAATAGCGCCCCGGCGGTGTGACAAGCCCCCTCACCCATGGCCAAAGGCCTTCATCCAAGACACAACCAGGACGCTTAAGGCTATCAGGAGACAACAAGCCTGATAGGCCTTTGGTGCTGGCGTTCTAAGAAAAACAGCGTGCAAGGCCCCCAGGATCATCCCCGCTACGAACCCAAACAGGTGAGCCGTCAAATCAACATGCTCCCCTGAACTGAGCATGCCGAGCAGGGCCACACCACCTGCCAGGGGAAGCCATGCCTTCATTCCTTGGCCGCGTAGCCTAAACTTCTTGGAAAACTGGTGCGCTGCAAGGATGCCTATGGCCCCAAAGACGGCTGTGGATGCCCCCACGGAAAGATGCCCTGCCCTGTACAAAAAGGCATTGACAAGATTGCCGACGATGCCGGTTACAAGGATCATGAGCCAGCCAACGCCCCTGCCCATGATGGTACACACTGCGGTGCCGAATAATGCGATGCCAACCATGTTGCCTGCCAGGTGCAATGTGTTGGCGTGAATCATCAGTGATGTGACAGCCCTGTACCATTGTCCATGCACAATGTGAAAAGCTGATGATCCGTACGCCTTGACAAAGGCCGGGTGGCCATGGCCGAAGGTGGCGGCCACATGGCATGCCAGCAATATGGCAGCCACCCATAGTCCCGTCAGAGTCCTGGGATATTTATAATAGATGGGTTCATCTGTTGTATGGAGATCCTGTTCTTCATCAAGGTATTGTCGGATAGTGTTCAGGGCCTTTTCGTAGGTGCTGTCATGGACCCATATATCCCACCCGCGCTCCCCTTTTTTGACACGGTGTGAAATGCCGGACGCAGACAGGACCAGCCC
>Ga0315536_1000129_pt1 | contig 35143 bp, 35 predicted proteins | sample SalMarSW160230MG_FD_203093 | JGI IMG/M metagenome (GOLD analysis project Ga0315536, IMG submission 203093) | Salt marsh sediment microbial communities from the Plum Island Ecosystem LTER, Massachusetts, United States - Salt Marsh Sediment SW1602-30 ...
CGTCGGGCTGGCGTTTGGTTGCCTGGCGCTTATAAGAAGGAAAACATGGTTCGAGGCGTCGCTTCTGGCGACCGGCGCTACCCTGACCCGGGCGGTCGGCGGTGCTTTGATCGTTCCACTGGGGATCGCCTGGCTGAAGGAAGTCTTTCCATTTATCCGCGGTTTCCTTAAGGGAAAGCACCGGGCGGACGCCCAAACGGCGAAGGGCCTATGGGATTTGTTGTGGAAGGGCGCATTGGTGCTCAGCCCGCTGGCTGCCATAGGGGTATGGTATCTGCTGTTGGGAGAACCGTTCCGGGTGGTGGAGGCATCCTTTTTCGGCCGGGGCGTGCTGGAGATCGAACGCAGCTGGAACGGCTGGGTGGATGCCTACCGCGTGTTGTTTGGCGCGGACAAGCAGCAACTCGCCGAATCCATCGGTTACGGCATGATACTTTTTACCGGGCTGCTCTCGGCCAGGATGTTCCTCCAAGGTTGGCGGAAAAAGGAGTTACCCGGGAAGGTAAGCGCGGCGGCCAATCTGCTGCTGATTGTTTTTGGCGCGGCGCTTGTGTATTTCTGGTGGGTCAATACCTCCCTCCCGCAGCGTTCGTTTTATTACATGGTGGAGTTCGGAGCGACCATCCTGGCGGTTGCGGCCTGCGCCTGCGTGCTGCGGGCGGATCCGGGCTTGGCGCTGTTCAGCCTGATGGTGGTCTTCATTTCCTTCTTCAGCGGGGGCACCCAGGGCATGCCCCGGTATATCCTCGGCGCGCCGGCGACGTTCATCATGCTTGGCGGCCTGGGCAACCGGGATGAAGCCTTCGACCGGGCCTGGACCATCGCCAGCTTATTGCTGATGGGATTGTTCGCCCTGCTGTTCGGTTCCAATTTCTGGGTGGCGTGAGAATAGACCGAGGCGGTCGCAGGGGTGGGCCAATGGATCCCCCTTGCAACCGCGTCGGTCTTATCGCAAGGAAGACCGCCCCGTTTTTCAAAAACGGGGCGGTCTTGCATCGTGCCTTCGTGGTTTTTCGTGCGGGATTCTGGTAATATCCATCCGGGTAGCAGGATTTTTCTGAAGGAAGGATGGCGTGGTGGCCAAATCCGGCGACCTCCGAAACCGGCCGACGATGATGCTGTTTGCTTCCGGAAAAGGCGTTGTCCCGCGCATGCGGGCGATCCTTGAAGAAGTCGGCTTCCGTGTGATAACTCCCACCCTGAAATCATTATTAAAAAAGAAACCGGTGGCACGACGGACGCGGGCCTCCGGCGGGACGAACCGGTCTTCCGCGGCCGGCGAAGAGCTGGATCGTGTCACGGCATTCCAACTAAAGCAGGATCTTCAAAGCCGGCCGAAGACCATCTCCACGATGTTAAAAGCCTGCGCCGGCCTTTCCCCGGCGGTCCAATTTGCCGGGCTGGCCTTGTACGATCCTCCCCGTTCCGAATGCATCCGCTATCAGTGTTTCGGGCCGCGCGCGCGCCAGATGCCGGAACGGATGGCATGGGATGATTTTCCACAAGTGCGGGTTGCGTATGAGAAACAGTGCGCGGTTTATGTCGTGGATACGACCCGTCTCCCGGAACAATCCGCCTTTACCGGGAAGCATGCCGGCGGCTGTCTGGCGATCCCGCTCCTGGTGAAGGATCCTGTCGCCGTGTTGCTCCTTTACCATAACCGGGGGGAACCACTTTCGATCCCGGGCTACAGCATGTTGCTCTCGATGGCGCGGGCGTTGGAGACGGTACTTGAAAACGCCATCCTCGACAACCGTTTGCGGGTGTCCGAAAGCCGCTATCGAAGCATCCTGCTCGCGGCGCCTTTTCTGATCTGCCTGTTGGATTCGCGCGGGACGGTACGGGAGGTTAATCCCAAGACGGTGCGCGAGCTGCGGCGTCAGGGAATCCCGGTGCGCCAGGTGATCGGATTGAACCTCCTCGAGTTCCCGGGTACGCCGGAGGAAATCCGCAGCCTGATCTCCGAAGGCTTGCAGACGGAAGGCGCGGTCACCCGGGAAAAGATCAGCGTTTCCCTGCCGCACGGTGTGGAAGTCTTTCGCGTGCATGCCTTCCCCCTCCGCGGGCGGGGGCTTTCGGCCAAGGAGATCCTGGTCATCGGGGAGATGATCACCCATTATCAGCAAATCCTGGACGACGCCGAACGCACGGAACGGTTGGCGGCGATCGGCCGCGTGGCGGCCTCGCTGGCGCATGAGGTCAACAACCCGCTGCAAGCGCTGCGCTCGCATCTGGAACTCATCCGTTCCTATCCGCTCAGCGAGGAAGAGCGCGAGCAATCCTTCCGGATCCTCGAACGCGAAGTGGAGCGTCTGGATGAAACCACGCGGCGGGTGCTGGGATTCGCCCGCCCGGCGCCGGATATCCTCCAGCCGGTTTCCATCACCGGAATACTCGAGCAAGCCCTGGCCTTAAGCAAGAACTCGCTCCGCAACCAGCGGGTGGAGATCATCACCACCTTCCCGGAGGACCTGCCGCCGGTGATGGCCGCGGCCGGCCAGTTGATCCAGGTGTTCCTGAACATCATCCTGAACGCGCTCCATGCCATGAAGGGCCAAGGCCGTCTGGATATCCGGGTCCGCTCATTGGGGGACCGGGCGGAGGTTATATTCGTCAACGACGGCCCGCCGATACCCTCTGATTATCTGGCGCGAATATTCGATCCGTTTTTTACCACCCGGCCGGAAGGGACCGGGCTGGGGCTGAGCATCTCGCATGCCATCCTGCAGCGGCATCACGGCACCATTCATGCCGGCAACCTGCCGCACCGCAAAGGCGTGGAGTTCATCATCACCCTGCCGTTCACCGCCGCTACTTCCTAGAAAGGGGAGCCTTATGGATCCGTCCGCAACCACGCCCCTGCTGCCCGAAGCGCGTATTCTCATTGTCGATGACGACGCGAATGTCTTGCTCGCCATAAGCCGTGCGCTCAAACTCAAAGGCTACTCTTATGTGGACGAAGCCCACAACGGCCCGGAGGCGGTGGAGAAGCTGACCCGCATGCCGTATGACCTGATGATGCTTGACATCCGTATGCCGGAGATGGACGGCATGGCTGTGCTGCAGAAGGCGCAGCAGGTCCGGCCGAACCTGCTGGTGATCATCCTGACCGGGCATGCCGCGATGGAAAGCGCCCTCTCGGCGCTGAAATCCGGAATGGTGGTGGATTATCTGCTCAAGCCGGCTTCCCTGGATCAGGTCGAGGCCGCCGTGCGCAAGGCGTTGCGCAAGCGGCTGAGTGAAATGCAGCAGCGCCACTCGCTGGAGACGGCGATAGCGGCCCTCGAGCAGCTGAAGACCGATGCCCCCGTGCCGCAGAGCGGAACCCTGCCTCTTCCGCTTGAACGCTTTCTGCATGCCGGCCCCGTTTCTCTTGACCGCGATAACCGCCAAGCCACCCTCAAATGGGAAGGGAAGATCCATACTGCCACATTGACCGCCAGCGAGGAAAACATCCTGGCGCTTTTAATGTCAAGGCCGGGGGATGTCTTCTCTTCGCGCCGCATTGCGCGTGAAGCCCTGAGCTATGAGTTGAACGAGAACGAAGCCAAAAGCATCGTCCACCCGCATATTGTCCGTTTGCGCAGGAAGATCGAACAGGATTCCAAGCACCCTGGCCTGATCCGCACGGTACGGGGCAAGGGCTATACCTTGTCCTTGGAGGAAGGCCCCGATAAGGGCGAACCGGAAAAGTGAAAATGATCAGGAATACTCACTAATACTCAATATTGGCCGAAACCACCTGTTTTTCACCGGTTTTCAGAGTATTTCCAGCATTAATCGGTTTTCTTGACTCAGCTACTATCCCATGGTATCATCTCTCTCATCCGGTTAGCACTCTCGTCAATAGAGTGCTAAAGGAGATAGCGGGTGCAAAAATTAACTGAAAGGCAAGAATTTCTCCTTGGATTGATCGTCCGGGAGTATGTGGAATCGGTCCAACCGGTCGGTTCGAAGACCCTGGTGGACCATTACCATTTAAACTTCAGTTCCGCGACCACCCGCAACGACATGTTGGCCCTTACCGAAGAGGGGTACCTGCGCCAGCCGCATACATCCGCCGGGCGGGTTCCGACCGAGGAAGGCTACCGGTATTTCGTCCAGCGTCTGCTGGGAGAAACCGAACTCCCCACCGCCGAGAAGCGCACGATCAGTCATCAGTTCTTCCAGGCGCGCGGCGATATGGATCAGTGGATGCGCCTGGCGGCGGCGATCCTGGCGCGCCATTCCAGCGCGGCTTCGCTGGTGACGGCTCCCGCCGCCGACCGCGCGGCCTTCCGCCAGTTGCAGCTGATCTCCATTAAGGGCCAGCAGTCGCTTCTGGTCCTGGTGCTGCAGGGCGGCCGCGTACAGCAGCAGTTCATCACTCTGGAGGAACCGCTGTCCCAGGAGGAGCTAACCCAGGCGGCCGAACAGATCAACGCCCGGTTTGCCGGAGCGGATGCCGAGACGGTCGAAAGCGCGCTCGAAACGATGTCTCCGCTGGCGCGGGAAGTCCTCGGCGTGGTCGTCGAGTTGATGCACCGGGCGGATTTCGTGGCCACCGCCGAGATGGTCCATGACGGGCTGGCCAACGTGCTTAAAAACCCGGAGTTCGCCGATCCCGAATTGGTCAGCCGGACACTGCGCATCCTCGAGGAGCAGAACCTGCTCGGGGATTTCCTCTCCCGCGCGCTGGGGTCCGAAGTGGACGGGGTGCAGGTGGTCATCGGCGGCGAGGGGGATTGGGAGGAACTCCGTGATTGTTCGATGGTGATCGCCCGTTATGGGACACCCGGCCTCGCCACGGGAACACTGGGCGTGATCGGCCCGATGCGGATGGCCTACGGACGGACGATCTCCGCCGTCCGTTATGTTTCCTCGCTGATGAGCGATTTGGTTTCAGAAACACTCAGCGGATGATTTTATGAAGTTGGTCATGCAAAGCGAAGCTTCTCCCTGGTTTTATAGGTCCTTCGCTTCACTCAGGGTGACATATTCCGCAAGTTCAAGGATAGATTGAAAACGGTTATGGCAGAAAAGAAAAATCACGCGCATAAAGAACCCATGCCCGAAGAACCCGTCGCCGACACCGCGGAACCTTCCGACGAACTTGGCGCGCTGCAGACCGAACTGGAGCAGGCCCGCACCCAGGCGGCCGAATATCTGGACGGTTGGAAACGGACCCAGGCCGACCTCGTAAATTATCGCAAGCGGGTTGAGCGCGACTCTGCGGAGGCGAAAGTATCCGCCGCGTGCCAGGCGGCCGCGCGCTGGTTTTCGGTTATGGATGATTTCGAGCGGGCGCTCAAGGAACGGTCCGGAGCGCAAAACCTCGCCCAATGGGCGGACGGCATCGAGCTGATCTACCGCAAGGGGGTCGCCGCGTTCGAGGCGGAGGGAATTACACCGATCGAACCAGACCCCGGGACGGATTTCGACCCGAACCTGCACGAGGCCGTCACCCGGGAAATGAGCGCGGACCGGGGGGATGGGGAAATTCTGGAAATGCTTCACCGCGGCTATCGGATGGGGGACCGGGTACTCCGGCCGGCACAGGTCAGGGTGGCGTATAAACCCGAAGACAGCGCGCAGTAAGGGCGCGGCAAACCGTGTTCCGCATGGATACTACAGAGCAGCCAGGCTGCTAAAGGAGACTCAATCATGGGCAAAATTATCGGCATCGATCTCGGAACCACCAACTCGGTCGTGGCGGTGATGGAGGCCGGCGACCCGAAGGTCATCCCCGCATCGGAGGGCTCGCCCCTGGTGCCGTCGGTGGTGGCCGTTAATCCGAAAACCAGCGAACGCCTGGTCGGACAGTTGGCGCGGCGGCAAGCAGTGGTCAATCCGGAAAACACCATCTTCTCGATCAAACGCTTCATGGGCCGCAAGTTCAACGACCCCGAGGTGCAGAAGGCGCTCGCCCTTGTCCCGTTCAAGGTGTCGGCGGCCGCCAACGGCGATATCCGGGTCCAAATGGGCGGGAAGGATTACTCCGCTCCGGAAATTTCGGCGATGATCCTGGCCAAGCTCAAGGCCGACGCCGAAGCCTATCTCGGCCAGTCCGTGACCCAGGCGGTCATCACCGTCCCCGCCTACTTCAACGACTCGCAGCGGCAGGCGACCAAGGATGCCGGCCAGATTGCGGGCTTGGAGGTTATGCGGATCATCAACGAGCCGACGGCCTCCGCGCTGGCGTACGGGCTCGACAAGAAAAAGGATGAGACCATCGCCGTATACGATCTCGGCGGCGGCACATTCGATATCTCCATCCTCGACGTGGGCGACGGGGTGTTTGAGGTCAAATCCACCAACGGCGACACGTTCCTCGGCGGCGATGATTTCGACCAGCGCGTGATCGGCTGGATCGCCGACGAATTCCTCAAGACCGAAGGCATCGACCTGCGCAAGGACCGCCAGGCGCTGCAGCGGCTCAAGGAAGCCGCCGAAAAGGCCAAGATCGAACTGTCGACGGTGATGCAGAGCGAGATAAACCTGCCGTTCATCACCGCCGATGCCTCCGGGCCGAAACACATGACCATGACTCTCAGCCGCGCCAAGCTCGAGCAGCTCACCGGCGACCTGATCGACCGCTCCATCCGCCCGGTGACCCAGGCGATGGAAGACGCGCACCTCAAGCCGGCGGACATCAATGAGGTCGTCCTGGTGGGCGGCATGACCCGCATGCCCGCCGTCCAGGAAGCGGTGAAGAAGATTTTCCAGCGCGAGCCGCACAAGGGCGTCAACCCCGACGAGGTCGTGGCGGTCGGCGCGGCCATCCAGGCCGGCGTGCTCGGCGGCGAGGTGAAGGACATTCTGCTTCTGGATGTCACCCCGCTTACGCTCAGCGTGGAAACACTGGGCGCCGTGGCGACTCCGCTCATCGAACGGAACACCACCATCCCGGCGCGCAAGAGCCAGATCTTTTCCACCGCGGCGGACACGCAGACCAGCGTGGAAATCCATGTCGTCCAGGGCGAGCGCCCGATGGCCGGGGATAACAAATCCCTTGGCAAGTTCATCCTCGACGGCATTCCGCCCGCGCCGCGCGGCATCCCGCAGGTCGAAGTCACATTCGACATCGATGCGGACGGCATCCTCAAGGTGACCGCGCAGGACAAGGCCACCAGCCGCTCGCAGCACATCACCATCCAACCGTCCTCCGGCCTGGCCAAGGAAGAGGTGGAACGCATGACCCGCGATGCCGACAGCCACCGCGACGAGGACCGCAAACGCAAGGAAGAAATCGAAGTCCGCAATGCGGCCGACAGCGCGATCTACTCCGCGGAAAAGAACCTGCGCGAACTGGGCGACAAGGTTCCCGCCAACGTGCGCGACGACGTCAACAGCAAGGTGGCGGCGCTGCGCAGCGCGTTGCAGGGCAAGGACCTGCCTGTCATCCAGAAGGCGTTGGAAGACCTGGCCCGGGCGCTGCAAGCCATCGGCTCGGCGATGTATGGCGGCGGCGAGCCGGGTGGTCCGCAACAGCCGCCTTCCGGTGGAACGCCCGGCGGGGGCGATGCGTCCGGAGGCGCGGGTGGAAGCGGAGATGTGGTGGAAGGGGATTTCAAGCAAGTGTAGGTAAACTCTTTTTAGGAGATCTCAACCCTGTCTCTCCCCCCAAAGAGCACTATCCCCCATTTCCCTTCAGGAAATGGGGGGATGAGAGGGGGGCGGGCAGGGTATTTGGTTAATATATGCCCACGAACCGCGATTACTACGAAATTCTCGGAGTGCCCCGCACCACCGACCCGGATGGCATCCGCAATGCCTATCGCAAACTGGCCAAGCAGCTGCATCCGGACATCAACAAGGATCCGGCCGCGGAGGAACACTTCAAGGAAATAAACGAAGCCTACAGTGTGCTGTCCGATGAGCAGCGCCGGGCGGCTTACGACCGTTTCGGCCATGCCGGCCTCAACGGGATGCCGTTCAGCGGCGCAGCCGGAATGGGGGATCTGGGGGAAATCTTTGAAGAGTTCTTCCGTGGATTTGGCATGGGCGGCGGACGGGGGCACCGTTCGCCGCGGCGCGGCGCCGATCTGCAGGCCGAGATCCGTCTGACCTTCGAGGAAACGGTATCCGGCGTGGAAAAGGAACTCGAGGTCACCCGCTCGGAAATATGTTCCGTCTGCCGCGGATCGCGGGCGGAGCCCGGCACCACTCCGATCCGCTGTAAAGCATGCGGCGGCAGCGGCGAAGAGCGCCGGGTGCGCCAAACCTTCTTGGGCTCGATGGTGAACGTGACCACCTGCTCGCTGTGCGGCGGCACGGGCGAGGTGATTGCCAGCCCCTGCAAACACTGCCGCGGGGCAGGGTTGGAGCGCAAGACGCGCACGCTGCGCGTCCCCGTTCCGGCCGGTGTGGACAACGGAAACCAGATCCGGCTCCCGGGAGAGGGCGAGCCCGGTTCCTTCGGCGGACCGCCCGGTAATTTATTCATCCTGATCCGCGTCAAGGCGCATGATTTTTTCCGCCGGCGCAACAGCGATCTGTGGATGGAACTCGGGATCAATTACCCGCAGGCGGCGATCGGCGCGGATCTGCGCGTGCAAACCGCCGCCGGTGAAACGACCCTCCACATTCCGGCCGGAACCCAGCCGGGGCAGGTCTTCCGCCTGCGCGGAAAAGGCATGCCGCGACTGCAGCAATCCGGCCGCGGCGATTTCTTCGTCGTGATCAATATCGCCGTTCCCGCCGGGCTGAACGGAGAACAGAAGAAACTGCTTGCCCAGCTGGGCATCTCCGCGGACGCGCCCGCCCAACCCAATACGCATACCCTGATCGACACCCTGAAAGCCTTTCAAGATGAAGGGTAACCGGACCCCGCCGGTATGGCTCGAAGCTTCGGTTCGGGTCAATGAGGAACTGGCGGAATCGGTCGCTGATGTGATGGCGCGGTTCGCTCCGAACGGCGTCACGCTCGGATATTCCTCCATCGAACCGGACCCGAACGGCGAAGGACGGCCGCGCGGACCGCTGACAGTGCGCGCCTACCTGCCCTGGGGTGAGGATGTGCAATCACGCCGCACCGCTTTGGAGGAGGCACTTTGGCACCTCGGCCGGATTTCTCCCATCCCCGAACCGGTCTTCCGGGAAGTGGTGGAAACGGACTGGTCGCTGGAGTGGAAAAAGCATTACCGCTCCTTCCGGATCGGGAAGCGCCTGGTGATCGTCCCTTCCTGGACCGACTGGAACGCCGCGCCGGGCGACGTGATTCTCCGTCTTGATCCGGGGATGGCGTTCGGCACGGGGATGCATCCGACCACCCAGCTTTGCCTTGAGGCGCTCGAGGAACGTATTATTCCGGGCAAGGAATTACTCGACCTGGGATGCGGGTCCGGAATTCTTTCAATTGGTGGTCTGCGGCTTGGAGCCGGCCGGGCGGAGGGTTGGGATATTGATCCGGAGGCTGTCAGGGTGGCGCGGGAAAACGCCGTGCTCAATGGCGTGGAGGCGCGTTTCGCCGCGCGTCCCGGGACGCTTGAGGATATGCTCAAGGAGAAACGGACCGCGCCGGTCGTTGCGGCGAATATCCTGGCCGGGGTGCTGCAATCAATGTTGCATGCATCCCTTTCGGAGACGGTAGACCGCGGCGGGTGTTTAATCCTCTCCGGGATTCTGATCGAGCAATCCGCGGCGGTGGAAGCCGCGATCGTAGAGAGCGGTTTGTATCTGGCGGAAAAGAAAACCCGGGAAGATTGGGTGGCACTGATTGCGGAGAAGTAAGGGTAGGCGGCCGTCCCGCCTTACTTCTCCACGGATTCCGCCATAATCAAAAACGCCCCGAGATTATCGGGGCGTTTTTTTATTACGGTTTCGGGGGCGCTGCTGTGGGTGGGATTTCACCACTGGATTTTTTAAACCGGTAGGTGATCCGGCCGCGGTCAAGATCGTAGGGGGAAAGTTCCACTTTTACGCGGTCCCCGAGGAGAATGCGAATGTAGTTCTTGCGCATCTTGCCGGAAAGGTAGGCAAGCACCGTATGGCCGCTGGAAAGCGATACCCGAAACATCGTCCCGGGAAGCGCTTCCACAATCTGGCCTTCCATTTCAATTTTTTCTTCCTGCTTTGCCATTTACTACTCCCGGCTACCCTCCGGTTTACGGAGGTCAATCGCCGTTATCCACCTTGCGTTCCCGCCTTTTTAGTCTGCGGATGGATTTTTTCTTCTGGATCCGGCGCAATTCACTTTTGGAAACAAACCAGCGCTTTCTACGGACCGTGCTGAGGATGCCCGAACGGGTGACCTTCTTGCGGAACCGCTTAAGCAGACTGTCCTGACTCTCGTTCGGACGGAGTATAACTGTTGCCATAGTATTCACCTCCTTTCCTCAACAGGGACATGAAAAAAAACTCGGCGCGTCCACGACATCGCCGAGTTTTGGATCAGGAGAAGAAGCTGGGAAAGAGAGGATCGGCGTTGAAGGATCTCCTCCGCAAGCAGTTCTCAAATCCTGCCGCCTTCGGGCGGCACCCTGCGTATGGGCATCAGGTTCGTCCACGGGTTTTTCCCTGGACGGAAGGGTAACCTGAAAACCTCGTGGATTATACAGCCCATCCTGGGGGTTGTCAATTTTAGGGAAAAAACACACCCCGGAAGCCGGGGCGTACACGTAGCCAGCGGAGTTTCTAAACCGGAGAGTTTTTACCCTATTTCCCTTCGTCCTCGGATTTGTTTTCCTTAAGATGTTTGTTAATCCGTTCCTCGACGGTATGCGTATCCAGGTTGACAACGGAGACGATCTTATCCTTGCCTTTATCGCCTGCGATGATCTCCAGCGCGCTTGCCCTAACGCCGAGAATGTGAGCCAGAAGTTCCAGAAGCGCCTTGTTGGCACTTCCCTCCACGGGCGGGGCGGTCAGCCGGATTCGGAGTGTGCCATCCGCGGAAATCCCGGTCAACTCGTTTTTCCGGGAGCGGGGGGTCACGTGTACCGCCATCGCCGATCCGGTTCGTCCGTCATGAAAGCGGAATCGACGCATGCTTTCCTCCTAACCGATTAATCCGATCAGAATGGTAGCCAGCACTTGAACGATGATAAGGAAAATAAAAGGGCTGAAATCAATCATCCCGACGGGCGGGACCACCCGTCGGATGGGGGCCAGCATCGGCTCGACGATGGAAGCGAGGGCTTGGCGAAAGGAGTGGAACGGCGGAAAAATCCATGTCGATAGGATGTATACGAACACCAGAAGGGTAAACAACAGAGCCAGCATGTTGATGAAGTTTGCCATTCGTCGCTCCGTAGGAAAGCCGCACTTGGCGATGGATTATATCATCGGACCGGCGGGTTCTTCGCAGTCAGGCCGCGCGCCGCGGGCCGAACAAGGCGCGCCCGATCCGAAGCATGGTCGCACCTTCTTCGACGGCCTGCTCGAAATCATCCGACATCCCCATCGAGAGCTCCCGCCATGCAATTTGCGGCAAATCACGGCGGGCGCGTTCGCCCAGTTCGCGTAAGCGGCGAAAAACCGGGCGCGACGTCTCGGGATTCTCGGAATACGGTGCCATGGTCATCAGGCCGGCCACGGCAAGACCTGGAAGCGGGAGGATTTGTTCCCACTCTCGGATGAGCCCATCCCAGGATGCGGACTCGGCTGCGGGGAAGCCGGATTTTGAAGCTTCGCCCGTCACGTTGCACTCCAGAAGAATCGCGATTTTCTTTCCGGCATCGGCGGCAAAGCGGGAAAGTCTCCTCGCCAGGGCCAGGCTGTCAATGGAATGGATCCATGGGAAGCGGATTGCCGCCACTTTGGCCTTGCGGCTTTGCAGGTGGCCGATCATGTGCCAGGTGATCGACGGATCCAGCAACCGGATCTTCGGCTCGGCTTCCTCCAGGTAATTTTCCCCGAACTCACGCAGACCGGCGCTGAAGGCTGCCTGGACCGCTTCGGCCGGCTGACCTTTGGAGACGGCGATCATCCGGATACCGGTCGCGTCGCGACCCGTGCGTAACGCCGCTGCGGCGATCCGCTCACGTACCGATTGAAGCCGTTCTTCGAAAGAAGTCTGATCCGCCATCGATTTGCACCATGAATGCAGAAAGCAGCCAACGGGTGTGTAGCAACTTTTTTACCATGGATTTCACGGATTGAAAACAGATGTCATGGATAAAACCGAAAAAGGTAAGGGCGGACCACTTGCTCCGTCAACGCGCAGGTTCAAAGAACACCCCGAACCTCCATACTCCGCAAGGGCAGGTGCCGCCCGCTCCTGTCTCAAAACCTGAAAAATCCTGTACATCCTGCCCGGTTTGTAAAGGCGGGCGGCCGTCCGCCCCTACGCTTCAATCCACATCAGCACAGCGAACCTCCCGGTGCGGCCGTGCTCGGCGCGGTGCGAAAACCAGTCCTCGGTGTGGCAGGCGGTGCAGAAGCCGGCGATTTCGATTTGGTTGACACCCGACCGGCGCAGCGTGTCTTGATTTAATGCCCACAGATTCAGATGCGTCGCTGGGCCGTGCCGGATGAGCCAGCTCCCGGCGCGATCACCAAATGCGGCATGCAGCGTGTCCAGCACTTCCCCGCCAACGGCATAGTGATCGGGGCCGACGGACGGGCCGATGCCCGCGAGGATATCCTCCGGCCGGGAGCCGAAGTGCGTCCGCATCGCATCCACCGCGGAGGCGGCGACCCCGGCGATTGTTCCCTTCCAACCGGCGTGGGCCAAGCCCGCCGCGCGGCGGACGGGATCAAAAAGGAGGATCGGCACGCAATCGGCGAACCGCAGGCACAGGGTAAGCTGGGGCGAATTGGTAACCAACCCGTCGGCTTGCGGCGGCGGCTCGCCCGCGCGGCGGCGCGCAGCCGGCAGGACGCGGGTCGAGTGCACTTGATGGAGTGCCGGAACGGATTCCAAGCTGCGGCCGAAGAGTGCCAACGCCCGCCGGCGGTTTTCAGTGACTGCGGAGGGATCATCGCCGACCGAGGAGCCCATGTTCAACGATTCATACGGCGCGCGGCTCACACCGCCGCGGCGGGTGAGGACCGCGTGATGTATCCCTGCCGCGTCAAGCGCGGGGAAGGTAAAAAAACGCAGCCCGTCCTGGTCGTGGAACGTCATCCGTGAAGGGGAGGTTTCACCGCCAGGTCTTCGTCCATGCTTTCCTGCACGTATGGATAGGCGAACCAAACGCTGGTAAGCCCGAACAGGGAGCCGGTGATCACCCGGAGCAGGGCGGTGCTTTCGCGGAATGGGAAATGAAGAAAAGGCAGATAACTCAGGAGTTGCGAGCCGCCGTCCAGTCCCATCGGGAAAACGCCGAGTAAAAGCCAAAGCGTCCAATGGAGCGGTTTGATTTTCCCGCGCAGAAAGTAAAAAGCGATACCGCCCAGCAGGATGAAGGCGTAGATGGCCACGTCCCGCTCGCACAGCGCGATTTTATATCCAAGGATCGGATCCCCGGTGAATGTCCGCGCCGCCCACAGATCGTTCGGATCAATCCCCGTTGCCGCGGCGAATGCGTCACGCGGATACGTCGCCGCTTCTCCAAAGAGGAAGAACGAGCGAAACCCGAGTTGATGGCAGGTGAAGCTGTATACGGTATAGATCCACGATGCGGGCCGGGTCGCGCCGACCTTCATCAGCACCGGCGCCAGGATCGCCAGGCCGAGGTAGACGGCGATGAACCCGTTGAACGCCCCCAGCCAATGGTGTGAAAACCAGACCGCCATGCGGTCCGCGCCGTTGGAAAGCGCCTGGACGGGTTTGGGCACGTTGGTTTCCTTGCGGTATTCCCCGATGGCTTTGCCCAGGGCCAGCGCGCTTTTCAATTCCGCCTGGGTCAGCGGAACGGCCAGCCGCCGTCCGTCCACTTCCGCTACCGGCGCGATTGCGCCGAAGGCCTGCTTCCAATCCGGCCGCGTATCGATGTCGCGCAGGTCCAAGATGTGCGGAAACTCCGGCTGCAGTGCGTCGGACCATTCCCGCGCCCGCTTCCCGGCCGGATCGTCTTTGCGGATATACAGGTTGACAATGATACTCATAATTCCGCTCCCATTTGTTTGAGGGTCGATTCCAGTTCGGCGGCATTCAGCGTGCCGATCCTGATCCGCCGTATCATCCCCGTTGGATCGAGGAAGAAGGTTGTCGGAAGTCCGCGCACCAGGTACAGGCTGCCGGTCCGTCCCGTCGGGTCTGTCAGGACGCGGATCCATTTCAGGCCGAGTTCATTCGTGAAGGCGCGGACTTCCTCCGCCGGCTCGCCGGTTTCCACGGCGATTACGGTGAGGGAATCCGCATAGGTTCGGGCGATGCCTTCCAGCAGCGGGAGTTCCTCCCGGCACGGGTCGCACCAGGTCGCCCAGAAGTTAAGGATCACTGTTTTTCCACGCAGGTCGGCCAGCGCGGCCATCCGGCCATCCAGTCCGGGCAATGAAAAATCGGGTGCGGGCGCATCCACCACCGGTGCGGGCGCGGCGGTCAGCGGCGTCGTGCCGGGCGCCGGGGCGATCGGCGAAGGTGCGGATGCATTCGGCGCGTACCATAAGGCCGCGCCGGCTCCCGCCCCTACGGCAATCCCGAGCAGAAGAATTCCGATGAGCTTGACCGCGCGCATGAATTAATCCCGGCCTAAAGGCCGATCTCCCAACCCGGCAGCATCCCTGCAAGGTACGAAAGCCGGCCGGCGGCGAAGAGTATCCCGAATGCGATCATCAGCAATCCGGCGGCGATCGAAATGTAGCGCGTGATTTTCGCCAGGCGGCAGATCCAGCGTCCCATTCTGTCCATCAGCAGCGCGACGATCAGGAACGGCACGGCAAGTCCGGCGGCGTACACGGCCAGCATCAGCATCCCCCGGCCGGGCGAAGCTTCATATGCCGCGAGGGTCAGCACGGAACCGAGCACCAGGCCGATGCATGGAGTCCACCCGGTGGCGAAGGCAAACCCTACCGCTACGGACGATGCCAGCCCCCAGCGCGGGTTGGGTTCGACGTTCGGCCGAATTCCATATTCCAGAAAGGGTAGATGGATCACGCCCGCCATCTGTAGCCCAAAAACCACCATCAACACGCCGCCGATCCGCGCAATCCAATCCCGGTAGCTGACCAACAGCCGGCCGAAAACCGAGGCCGTCGCCCCCAGGGCGATGAACATCAGGCTGAAGCCGAGCACGAAAGCGATGCCGTGCAAGAGCACCCGCCAGCGTTCGACCTTTGCCGGGTCACAGCCCGCGGCATGGCCGGCCAGATAAGCGATGTACCCGGGCAGGATCGGCACCACGCACGGTGAGAGGAAGGAAACCACTCCGGCCAGCCAGATCCACCCGAGGGAGAATTCCGTAACGCCCATGCCGAGCCGCTACTCGATAACCTTGACCCGGGTGCCGCCCGGCATGCCGATTTGCCTGTCGCCCTGAGGGTAATCCACCGCGGGAGCCGTCCAGCGGAAGAGCCATTTGGCGTCTTCGGGTGAGGCGTTGATGCATCCGTGCGATTTGGGGATCCCGTAATCGTTGTGCCAATAAGTGGAATGGATCGCTTCACCGTGCCCGGTGAACAGGCAGGTCCACCCGACGCCGATCAAATCGTACCCGGTGTCTTGGGTTCCCCCGCTCATCCGCAGGCCGATCCGCTTGCGCCAGATCGGATGTTCCCCCAGCGGTGTCGACCATTCTCCCGTATCGGCTTTCTTCCCGCCGGAGGATATCACCGCGTAATAGGCTTCCTTGCCGTTTTCCAGCGCCGTGAGGGTTTGCACATTCCGGCCCAGATGGACTACGATCAATTTGTCCTCCACATCGGGGGAGATCGGCGCGACTTCTTCCGGGGTGATCACCCGTAATCCTTCGGCGCGGGCGTAGATCGGCGCGGCCAACTCGTCGAGGAAGTACCACGCCCGGCCGGCATTGTCCTTGACCACTTTCGTCGCCGGGTAGTTCGAGGCGTAATACATCGTGGCCGGGTTGTTCGGCTGCACATTAAACACCGGCGAGTTTGCATCCGGGGAAACATGCCCCTCCACCCACGGAACGCTCACCTCCACCCAAACTTTACCGTTCGGAATGGAATCGAGAGGAGTCTGCACATGGAAATCCATCGGGAACACGTAGGGCGCCCACAGATAGCCTTCCGGTGTTTCGAACCAGCGGTGGTTGTGCGGGTCCAGGGCCGGTCCGCGGCCGATCACCTCGCGTACGATCTCGACCAGGTTATCCGGGTATTTCTTTCCCACATCGGCCGAATCGGCGTCCGGGTGCATGCGCAACGGAAGGGTCGCCAGGACGCGCCCCAGACGGGCGCCGGCGGAATATTTTTCTTTCCAGATATCGATCAGATCCCCGCCGGATTGCAGCCCAAGACGGGCAAGGCCTTTGCTCCAAAGCGGGGAACTCGCGCCGAGCGCGGCGAATTTCAGGAAATTCCTTCGAGAAAACGACATGGAAAGCTCCGGATGAAAAGCATAACGTCAAGCGGGATTTTAGACAAGGGCGGTGGGAATTAGGTCCGATCTCCCTTCCACGCCAAACCCTTGTTGTTACGAGATTGAATTATTATTCCCATCCATCCTTCCAGTAAAGGGGAGGAGGACAGACATAAGCCGGTCGAACAACCCCGCGTGTTTTTGCGCGGGGCATATCGGGGCTGCGAAATATCATTCTTTCTTGTGGCTGGTCTCGAGCCGGCCGCCGTCTTCTGGCGGCCGGCTCGAGACCAGCGGAATAGTGGAGGATACGAAAATGCTTTCTTTTCGAAAAGAACTCTGGTTCGATGTGCCCGGCCGCCGCGCCTTTATTAATATCACCTCCCAGGTGGAGCAGGCTCTGGCGGAGAGCAGCATCCGCGAGGGCCTGGCATTGGTCAACGCGATGCATATCACCGCTTCGGTGTTCATCAACGACGATGAATCCGGCCTGCATGCGGATTACGATGAGTGGCTGGAGAAGCTCGCGCCGCACGAGCCGCTTTCACACTACCGGCACAACCGTACCGGCGAGGATAACGGCGATGCCCACCTCAAGCGCCAGGTGATGGGGCGCGAGGTGGTGGTCGCGGTGAGCGGCGGCAAGCTCGATTTCGGTCCGTGGGAGCAGATTTTCTATGGCGAGTTCGACGGTGGCAGGCGCAAACGGGTGCTGGTGAAAATCATCGGGGAATAGCGGATACCCTGCGCTTGTGCGGAATGGCCGGCGCGAAGATTTTCTGTGCCGGCGCACGGCTTTCGGGAGACTAGCCCTTTCCCCTGTGAGTTGAATAAAACGGGCAGCCGACGCGGGTTGCGGCGTGCAAGCATCTGCGGAAAGGGTTTGTCCGGATAGGGTATTTCAATATAATGGAGCGTGATCGACTGTCGCATCTGCCGGGAGAAAGCGCAGCAATTATGGACATACTGACGTTTCTGGAAAACCTTCTCCGCCTTCCATGGATGATCGCATGTTTGGCCGCAATCGTCGTCCTTGTGGGCTGGCTTCTAAGCGGTATGTTTTCCCGGCTGTTGTTGCGTATTCTCAAACGTTTTTCCATCCTCGCGCGGTTTGCCCGCCTCTTTCGCCTTCCCTCCCCTGAGCCTGTTTCTTTATGGATCCGGCGGATCATCCGATGGGTCATCTTCCTGCTGGCCGTGTGGTGGGCATGGCGGATTCTCACCGCCAATTCAGAGATTGTCCGCTTTGCCGAAAGCACTTGGGCTTTCATCCTTGAATCCCTCCGGCTGCCGGCCGTGGCGTTTTTTCTCGATCTGGCGATTATCGCCCTGGCCACCTTCCTGCTGATCAAGGTTTTCGGCTGGGTGAAGATGCGGTTTGCGGAATTGGAACGGGTCATCGAAGCCGAACGGGGGAAACGCTTGACGGCCTGGAAGATCCAAAAGCTGCAATTGTTATCCGCCCACCAGATCACCGGCATCCTTTTAGTGGGGAGCCGGTATGTCCGCTATGCGATCGACCTGCTCTTGGGTTTGGTGTACCTGTCCGGCGTCTTCAGCATCTTCCCTCAAACGCGCGGCTTTGTATCGGAAGTCATCAACAGCATCTCTCAGATCCTGGTAATGGGCTGGAAAGGGTTCGTAGACTACCTCCCCAGTTTGTTCTCGCTGATTGTGATCGTCGTAGTGGCGCATTTCGGCCTGCGGTTTATCCATTTCATCTTCCGTGAGATTGAGCGCGGTTCGATCACCCTGACCGGTTTTCACCCCGAGTGGGCGGAACCGACGTTCAAACTTATGCGAATCCTGCTGATCGTGCTGGCGTTCATCCTCGCGTTCCCATACCTTCCCGGTTCCTCGTCCCCTACCTTTCAGGGAATTTCGATCTTCCTCGGCGCGCTGCTTTCCCTGGGTTCGACTTCGGTGATTGGGAATATTGTCGCCGGGATCGTGCTGATTTACGCCCAGGCCTTCCGGGTCGGAGACCGGGTGAAAATCGCGGATACGGTCGGCGACATCATCGACAAGGGGTTGATTGCGACCCGGGTGCGGACGATCAAGAACGTCGACATCACCATTCCCAACGGGATCGTGCTGGCCAACCACATCATCAACTACAGCGCCATCGCGAAGGAACACGGGCTGATCCTGCACACCACGGTCACGATCGGGTACGACACCCCCTGGCGGCTGGTGCATGACGCCCTGATCCGCGCCGCACTATCCACTCCGGACGTTCTGGCGACTCCGAAGCCGTTCGTGTTCCAAACCAGTCTGGATGATTCCTATGTCAGCTATGAAATAAACGCGTACACGCGCGAACCCCTGAAGATGGCGGTGACGTATTCAAACCTGCATCAGAACATACAGGATAAATTCAATGAGGCGAACATTGAAATCCTCTCGCCGCACTTCGGCGCGCTGCGCGACGGAAACGCTTCCACCATCCCGGCCGACCACCGGCCGGCGGACTACCGCCCGCCTTCCTTCCGCGTAGAGATCGACAAAGACGACTAAATGCGTCCGGAATTAAGCGGAAAATGAACGCCCGGCATGCGTGCGCGCCGGGCGTTCATTTTGTATCCGTTGATGGATCGGGGGGAAAGGGTCAGTTCCGCCGCCGGAATGCGGTGAAGAAGAGTGCTCAGCCTCCGAACTTTTTATACAGCATATCAGCCGCCATTTTCGGGCCGTCCCAATTTTCCATCACTTTGGAAAATGCCTCCGCCTTCCGCTTGGCTTCGCCGTCGTGCAGCAGGGCCCGGATGGCTTCCTGAACCTTTTTCGAAGGATCCTTCGATTTGCCGACCCGGATCGCGAATCCCTTGCGCACCAGGACGGCCAGGTTGGCCGTCTGCTCCGGCTGCATCCCCACACCGACCACGGGCTTGCCGGCGTAGGCCGCCGTCATCACCGTCCCGATCCCGCCGTGGATCAGCGAGAGATCGGCGAGCTTGTTCGCTTCAAGGGCCGGGAGCCAATCGGTCACCAGGACATTGGCGGGGATGTTAACGCCGGGCACTTTGTCGAGGTGCTCCTTCACCGGGGCGATCACCCGGTAGGGCTGCCCCGCGAAGCTTTCCACGATCCGGGCGATGATCTCCGGCGTTCCGGAACTGCCCATGGCGAAGTAGATCACCGGCAGGTCGCGGGGAATATTCCGGACCGCGTCGGGCAGGGGGAAGGGCTGACGGGCGATCAGCGGGCCGATGTAGAAATAATCTTCCGGAAGCTTTACGCCGGTGAATTCCTCCGGTTCGGCCACCAGGGTGACATCACCCCGCCAATAATCATAGATGGTTCTGTAACCCGTTACGCCGTAATGCTTGGCCGCCCGGTTGAGCGAATCCAAAAAGCCGTAACGGATCCAGAAGTTGATGAATAGCAGGATGAGCCCGTCGGCGACCGCCTTCAGCGGGCGGAAGCGGATGTCATCCGTCATGCCGGCGCCGTGGGCGAAGAAATCCTCCAGCCAGGTGGATTGAATAACCCAGACGAGCGGGACGCGTGCGATCCGGCTGGAGAGCGGGATGGTGACGTAGGTGCCGGTAACCACCGCCGCCGGTTTCAGCTTGCGCAAGTAGCGCAGTTCGTTATCGATCATGGCGAGGGTTTCCGCCTCGGAGAAAGCGGGGGCGAAGGTTTCGCCTTTGTCCACCCTGCCGATGAACTCGATTTTTTCCGGGGTCAAGCGCGGTTCGAGTCTTTTCAGCGGGAAGCCCTCCGCCTCGATCAGGCGCTCCAGGTCGCCGCCGTCGGAAATGAATTGGATATCGAATGCCCGGCCCGCTTGCGGGTGGCGCACGACGCCTTTGGCGATCTCGATCATGCGGGTCGTTTCGGCCAGGTCGAACGCGGCGGGGGCGAATAACAGGATTTTTTTCGGCATGATGAACCTCCGTTTCACTTGGCGCGCGCCCGGCCGGGGACGACGAATGCATCCCGCGGCGCGGGCGGAGCCCATTCGATCTGCCTATCAACCTACTGTGTGAAACGCCACCATTGGAATCATCCGGCCGACCTCGCGGATCTCCGCCGGACTATCCCCCATACGAAAGCCCATAAAGCGGGCCAGTTCGCGCAGTGCCGCCGGATGGCGCCGCCCGTAATCGAGCAATTCCTCGCCGGCTTGTTCGGGGGATAAAAATTCCGCGGTCATCGCCCAGCGGCGGCGGCCGCATTGGACGGTAACCTGCGGGCAGGCGCGGATATTCCGGTACCAGTCGGATTGCGGGCCGAACCCTACCGCGACGATAAACACGGATTTCTCCTTGTCGTAGCGGACGACCTCGAGGACCGTCTTGCGCTCGCGCCCGGACTTGCGCCCGGTGTGAGTCAGCAGGAGAAAGCGGGTGCCGAACAGACCACCCAGCCCCAGCCGGTACATTCCGATCGGCAGGCGGAAGGCCAGGCGCGCCAATCCGCGCGGAGGCTTGGATTCAAATAATTTCTCAGGCATGGGTCACCTTAATTCGATGGCGTGTTCCGGACATTGCAGTACACACGCCCCGCAGGCGATGCAACGTTCGGGATACTGGAAGATGATTTTCCGGCCCTCGCCGTCCGGAGTCCAACAGCCCACCGGGCAAACGGCGTAGCACTGCCGGACTCCTTTGCATTTATCGGGATCGAAACGGATCTCCAGCGCGCCCAGTACCCTGGCGAGCTTCAGGTGCTCCATCATCGTCGACTGCAACGAAGGATTTTCGCCCATTCCTCACCTCCATCCGGCGGCCAGCGGAACCAGCCAATAGATACCGAAGAGCGCCAAACCGACGACCGCTTCCCGGCTCCAGTTGGCCTGTTCGCCGCGCATCAGCGGGGACATGCCCTGCAGTTCGGCGGCGGTGAAAAAGGCCAGCCCGGTTACTCCCACGGCCCAATGAAAAATCTGCGGCGCCGGCATTGCGTTCCCCAGCATTTGGTACGTGGCCAAACCGGCGAGGGCGATCAGGATCAGCGGGATGCTTTTCTGCAGCCCGTCGCGTCCGGCCAGCCAGGGATGCACGACGGCGTAGAAATACGATAACCCCAACAAGCTTGCCGCGATCGGCAGCAGCAAGCTCCGCCAGAAAAGGAAAACCGGCACCAGGATCAACAACCCGTAAAAACCGACCGTCACGGAGACCATCTCCAACCGGTCCTTGAGCGGGAAACGCACCCGGCGCATGGCGTCCGTTTTTTTCCGGTTGGCGGCCAGGTAGGCCGGGATGTCGGCGGCGCGCACCGGTCCCCAGTGAACTCCCCATCCGGTTTCCTTGCGGATCCGCCAGCCGTCGACGCCGTTTGCGCATAGCTGGGGCAGGATCAAGGCGTGATGGTTGACTACTTTCTCCACGTCCGAGGACCTCACCGCCGCGATCACTTTGTCCGCGGTGAAATATCCACCGCCGGCTGCGCACCATACGTTAATGCCGGAGGAATCGGCCACCAAAACCCAGGCATCCAGCCGGCCGTCGATGGACTGCACCAACCGGCGGACCGTCAGATCGAAGTTGCCGGTGACCAGGACCGGAGAATCGGGTGTGGGATTTCCAACGGCGTACAACCCCGGCCGCACTTTGGGATACGGCGGGATGATGCGGAAAAACAGCGCCCATAAATCCACTAAAATAGCGCGGAGCGTAATCCGGTGACGGAGATGCCCCGCAACCGGCGGCTCTGTTCCGGGAGGAGTCCGGCCGGCAGGATCGGCCGTATAAAGAATCAAGCTGCCTCCGAGGAAGGAGGCACCGATGCCGGGGCGAAAACCGGCCCGAGCCAGCAGGATGTCGAAATCCGACAACGAATGGGTGGTCGTGCGGGTCATCAGCCACGTCAGCAGTACCAGCGGGAGGCGGACGAGTGAATACACCGGCCGGATCAGAGGATGGGAGGGAATAACCTCGTCGGCGATCAGCAGACGGCCGCCCGGGGCCAGCAGCCCGGCGCATGCCTTCAGCACGCACCGCTGATCCTCGAGGGGCAATTCACTGAAGACCAGGGTGGATACGATCAGGTCGAAGGATTCCGGGGGAAAGCGGCCGCCGATGACGGTTGCATCCATCTGAGTCAGGGTTACGTGGTCGCCTACGGCGCTGGCGCCGATCTTCTTTTGCGCCTCTCCAAGCATCGTCGGTGAGGCGTCAATTCCACTTACGGTGCCTCCCTGTCCGGCCATCAGCATGGTCAGCGTGCCGGTGCCGCAGCCGATTTCCAAAATGCGCATGCCTTCGCGTACGTACTCGCGGGCGATCTTTTCCTTCAGCGGATCCAATTGACCGAGTGTCAGCCAGCGGATGCCCCGGTCATAATCCCGGGGGTTCTGTTCCAGCCATTTCATGAAAACCGTGGCCATGGATTTCCTCCAGCCTCACTCTGCTCCCGGAGCCGGACGATCGCCATGCTTTTGAACATGCCGGAAAAATCGGCCGTCTCCGGATCGTCCCGCTTCGGATCCCAGCCCATGGCCCTTCCCTCCATTCCGGAGGTGTGATGGACCACCAGCCATTTCATCATCCGCCGTAACTGTACGGGAGTTCATCGATACAGATTCCTTTCGTTCACGCACGCCGTTTGGGCCAGAAGGCCCCGGTCCGCTTGCAGTACTCGGCGTACGCCGCACCGTAGCGCAGCAGGAGGTCCGCTTCCTCGGCATAGCACAGGATGAGGAAGACGGGGAGGTAGATCAGGGAGAACAACGTCAGGAAGGGCGAATGCAGCAGGATCCCGATGGCCGGAAAAAGAAAATACTCTCCGACCGCCTGCGGATGGCGGATTTTGGCGTAGATGCCGCCGTACATCGTGTGCTCCTTCTTCGGGCGCATGGTTTCCTCGCCGGCATCGCGCATGCCGATGAACATCAGGGCTCCCGCCGGGATGCCGATCGCGGCCGCGATGACCGCCGAAACCCACCACGGCCAGGGAAAATTCTCAGGCAGGGGGGTGGGCAGCGGAAAGAAACGGTAGATCACGCAATTCGCCGTGATCACGAACTCGAGCGTGGCGGCGACCACCCGGTTGTAAAAGCAGAGCTGGTACGCGCGCGGCCCGATCACCATTTCCTGAGCCGCCGGACTGGCGCTGCGCACGTAGAAGAGCAGAAACAGGATGGAGGCGAGGAGCAGAACCGCGAAGTTGATCCAGGCAATCATGGGATATCCTTTCTACGGGATGATGGCCTTCCGGCCCAGGCGTCCGGCCAGCAGCGCGCCGACGATGAACAGGCAGCCCAGCATATCGAATCCGCCCAGCGGCAGGAAGAACACCGCCCAAAAGGCGGTCACGATGGAGAGGAACAGAGTCAGCCAGAAGCCCCACATCCGGTTGCGCAGGACTCCGACGCCGGCCGCGATCCGGCCGAAGGAGAAAAACGCAAAGACGGGGAAGAAGGCGGCCGGCAATGAGTTCATCAGCGAGCCGACCTCGGGGAAGGTCCACGGAAGATACACGTTCGGCACCAGGCGGGCCTGCAGTAAAAGCATGTAAAACGTGTCGCCGATTTCACCCAGGCCGTAGATCAGTTCGAAAAGCCCGGCGGCCGCCAGCCAGCGATTCCTTTTCACCAGTAAATCGATCATGATGATCCTTTCATGAAGAACGCCCGCCCGGATCCATAAAATGAATCCGGGCGGGTAAGGGAATTTCCTATGTAAGAACTTTCGTGGCCTCGGCCAGGTTGAGCCGGTTTACCTGACTCACGGCCGGCAGCGCCGCCAGCAGCATGGTAACCATGATTCCCAGCGCCGCAGCAACATATGTGGCGGGAGCGATGATGATTTTAAAGGTAAACAAGTCGGTGTTGAACGCGGCGCCCATCCCGAGTGCCATCCCATACCCCAGCAACAGGCCCGGAGCGAGAGTGAACAGCCAGAGGATCAAACTCTCGCCCGACAGCAGCAGGGCGATCCACCGCCGCCCGGTTCCCAGCGAGCGCATGGTGGCGAATTCCCGCCGGCGTTCCAGCACGCCGACCGTCATGGCGTTGAACAGCAGGGCGAACGACATCAGCAGCGCAAAAGCCAGCATGACCGCCGTAAAGGCATAGAAAAGCACCATGTACGATTGCAGGTCCGCAACCATGTCGGCTTTGCGCTGGACGCTGACCGCTCCCGGTAGATGGTACAGGTCGAGTTTTATCTGACCGGCTTGGCTGTCATCCACTATCAGATAAACGGCGTTGAACAGGGGCGCGGGCGCCCCGGCCCGTTTTTGCAATTCCGTCAGCGATACGAAGGCCACGGAATTCATCATCTCGTCACTGGGCGGGCCGAGGGTGAAATCCTGCGGCCCCAGCGGCGTGTCCAGGGAAACGCGGTCGCCTTCCTGAAGGCCGATCTTCCCGAGCAGCCCGTTGGTCAGAATCAGCCGGCCGCTTCCCAGGGCGTCGGCGGCGGAGGTCCCGCGCGGGAATTGGAATCCGTGAAGGGTTTGATCCGTCCCGAGCGCGGTCAACAGGATATCCTCCGTGTGTCCGTTGGCTTTGAGCGTGGCCGGAAGCTGCGCCAGCGGCTCCACTTTTTTCACCCCCGCCCAACCGCGGATTTCGTCCAGCAGATCCGGCAATTGCGGGGCATCGAACACCGCGGTCACGTCCCAGCGTTCGACTTCTTTGTAATTATTCTGGAAGAAGTAGTTCATGCTGTCGGTCAATCCCCACACCATCAGGAACAGAATGTAGGCGAACACAATGCCCATCGCGGTGGTCAGCGAACGGCGGGGGACGCGCAGTACATTGCGCAGCGGCAGGCGCAGCCACAGCGGCATCGGCAGGATGCGTTCGAAGGCCGAAACGCGCCCTTTCACCTGCGCTACGGCCGGATCCAGGCGCATGGCCTGGGCCGGAGATTGCCGCAATGCCCCCCGCGCCGGGCCGACGGCCGCCAGCATGGTCGCCAGCAGGCTGAGCACCACGCCCTCCACCAGCAGCTCCGGATAGAACCGCGCCGCCACGATCGGAATGCCCAACTCCAGGGCGTAGGATTTCGTGATGGCATAGCCCAGCGGCAGGCCGAGCAGCGCGCCAAGCCCGGCACCCAGCACGCCGATCACCAGGGCGTACAACAGGTAGTGCCACAACACGGCCGTATCGGTGTAGCCGATTGCTTTCATCAGGCCGATCTGCGGAGATTGGGCGCGCACTTGCCGGCCGAGCATCACATAAACCGAAACCGCCGCCACCAGCAGAATGACCAGCGGCATCAGGTACGCCAGTTCGCGGAAGCCTTCCAGATCCGCGTTCAACGCGGCGTTGGAAGGCTGGTCTTTCTGCAGTGTCGTCTCCGAAAGCCCGTAGGGCGTCAGCAGCTCCCGGGCCGCGTTTACAACGGCGTCGGTATCGGCTTCCGGTTTCACCAGCACCGCGAAATTATTTACCGTCCCTTCCAGACCGAACAGGCGCTGCAGCTCGGGCTGGGGGATGAAGAATACGCCGAAGCTGCGCACCGAAGGGAAGATTTCCTGTTTGCTGGGGCTGACCACCAGATATTCCGGACTGGCGGCGATTCCGCAGGCTTGCAGGGAGACGCGCTGCCCATTGATGATCGGGGTGATGGTATCGCCCGGAGCGAGATGGTAATACTCGGCGAAGTGTGATTCCATTAGAACCGCGTCCGACTGCCCGGCCGAGAAGTATCCGCCCTCCAGTACCAGCACGTCATCCACCGATGGGTGTTCGGCGGCTGGCAAACCGATGAAGCGGGCGCGGATCGGCTCCTGGGTGTCACCACCGGAGTCGGCCATTTCCAGGCCGGTATCGACCACCAGCCGGGCGGAAACCGCCTGCACGCCGTTTAGGCGGCGCAGGTCGTCGGCCACGCTTTCGGGGGCGGCTTGCACACTGAATGTAACATCGGCGAGGTGGAGCTGGTCGTAGGTGCGCTGGTAGGAGGTGCCCAGATCCCGGAACGAAGCCACCGAGGCCACAAAACTGGCCACACCCAGCATGACAATCACCACCAGCGCCGCTGATTGCGCCAGGGAGGCGCGCAGATCCCGCATGGTTTTCAGTAGCAGCATGTTCATGGTGTCACCATGCCAATTCCGCCACCGGCGCCGGCGCGGGGTTGACGTCGATCTTGTCCACCGCGCCGTTGCGCAGGTGAACGACCCGTCCGGCCATGGGGGCTATGCTGGTGTTGTGCGTGACCAGGACGACGGTCGCGCCCTCGTTGGTATTCATATTCCGCAGCGATTGGAGCACTTGGCGGCCGGTATCGGAGTCCAGGTTGCCGGTCGGCTCGTCGCACAAGAGCAGCGGCGGGTGGTTGGCCAATGCCCGCGCAATCGCCACGCGCTGCTGCTCGCCGCCGGACAGCTGCGATGGAAAATGGTCGGCCCGATCCTGCAGACCCACCTGCGCGAGGAAATCCAGCGATTGGCGGCGCAGCGTCTTGCCGTGCTGGGTCAGCGCCAGGGCGAATTCCACATTTTCGGCGGCGGTGAGGGTGGGGATCAGGTTGAAGAATTGGAAGATGAAGCCGACGCTCCGGCGGCGGTATTCGGCCAGACGGGTTTCGTTTAATCCGGTGACCTCGTTCCCGTCCACCACCAGCCGCCCGCTGGTCGGTCGATCGAGGCCGCCGATCAGGTTGAGGGTGGTGGTCTTGCCGGAACCCGACGGGCCCAGTAGGACGATGAATTCGCCGCGCGCCACGTTCAGGTCCAGCCCGCTTAGGGCGTGAACGGTGACCTCGCCCATCGGGTAATCCTTTCGGATGTCCTGCAGATTAATCAAGGATTGAGCGCTCATGATGACAACTCCTTTTGAATTGGATTTCTGCAAATAAGGTACCGAAGCGCGGAACGGCCCGCACCGAAGACCGGCAGGCTGCTCCGCCCTTATCCGGCGGCCGAATGGAATTCCCGCCGAGTAAAGATCAGCGGCAAAACGAACGGCGCCTACAGCACGGTGTTGCCGGCGGCGTTGAATGCGACGCCGGCAGTCAGCGAGAAGCCGGTATCGGGAACATACCAGCATAGGATTCCCGGCGTTATGCAATTCCACGCCAAACGCTCGCGGCGGCGAAACGGGATACCGGCTACGGACGTCAGGAAAACGCCCCAGCCGGCCATCGCCGCTCCCATCACGGCGTAAGTCCATCCGCGGAAAGCCGCCGCCTGCGGCGGAACGGGCTGGCTGCCCCAGAAGACCGGATCCACCATGCGGTTGAGCGGGTCGATCAAGGCGGTCCCGCTTCCCACCGCAAGCGCAAAGCCGAAGACGACGATTAAAAGGCTGACGACCAACAACCACCGTTGCCAAAAAATAAAGCGGTTCACGAATCCTCTCCTCCGGGGATCCGCAATACCTGCCGGATCTGTGCGGCATGCGAATCGAAATGACGTTTGATGTAGCCGAACAGGTACTCCATCGCTACCTCGCCGCTCAGCAGCGGATCCCAATCGGGATACGGTGCATGCTTGGCGAGATCCTTCTCTGAAAGTGATTCCAACACCTTCCGGATGGACGCATGGGCCCGCTCGTACTCCGTGGACACGAATGCGCGGGTCGGCGTGCCCGCCGCAACGCGGGTCATGCGTGCGTTGAGCCAATCGAACAGCCGCTTGGGGAACAGCCGCGGCACCAGGCGGTAGATCCAGCGTTGCCCGCCGATCATCTGGACGTCGAGGACCATGAAGCGCGGGGCGAGGCTCATGTGATACAGAACCTGGCCAACGGTCCAGGCCGGATTGCCGCTGGGAAGAAAGAAAGCTTCGTCGGGAATCGTATCCAGCAGGCGGTGAAAAGCCAGGCGGGTGTCTTCTATTTCCCGGCGCAGCCGGTCGCGGGTGGTGGTCATTGTGGCAGTCAAATCACCCCGAACCTTTCCCTTCCCATGCCCGGGCGACGACCGGGTTGCGGGCAAAGAAGAGCTCGCGTGTGGGACGATCGACTCGGTTAAGCGGGCAGGCGAAATTCATGCAGTGCGAGCACATGGTGCGCGCCATCAGTGTCCCCATTACGGCGACGGTAGCGGCGAACAGCGCCAGTAGCAGCCATTGCGAACCGGCCAGCAGGAAAACCGCCGGGTAGCCCGCGATCAGGACGAGCCCTCCGAAAAATACCATCTTCTCGATGCGTGACATCGGCCCCGGCCGGTAGGCCCAGTATTTCGGCGCGCCGTAATTGGCCCAGCATTGCAGCGCACGGGTGTCCGGCTCGGCGTAATGCGGGCAATGCGAGCACATCACCCGGATCTCGACCAATAGAAAATAGCCAAGGCATACGGCGATCCAAGGGACGAGCAACCAACCCCCGTAGCGGGCGATCCCGATCCCGCCCAGAACAAACGGCGGAAGGGCGATCAGGAGAAAGCGCACGAGGTCCCGGCCGCCGAAATGGCACTGGAGGCGGTTATGCACCGGGCACTCCCGGCAGGTATCCGACGAACAGGTGGAAAGTGGTTTTTGGGGATCCAGGAACAGCCGGTTCATTTGAACTCCAATCCCGCCAGGAGGAGCGCCATCGCCGCGCGCAATTGTGCTTCCGGCTGAACCATATTGGGGGCGTAGGCCCACAGCAGCAAAGTACCTTCCAGCGCGGCGCCGATGGCGATTGCCGTCTGCAGCGAGTCGCCGGAGGCAAACTCGCCGTTATCCATGCCCCGCTGGATAATCGGCTGCATGATGGCGAGAAACCGGCGCAGGTATTTCTGCATCACCCGGCGCACAATGGTGTTGCGGAAAGCCAGCGCATAAAATTCATAAATCACCGGAGCGACTTTTAACATTCCCCGCAGGTCGTCGATAAAAATATCCAGGAAACTGTCCAGGCTGGCGTGCGCCGTCAGGCCTTCGGCGGAAAGCTGTTCCATCCGGCGGAATTCGCCGCTGAACAGCAGGTCGGCGATGGCGATGATGATTTCTTCCTTGCTTTTAAAATACCAGTACAGCAATCCCTTGCTCAGGCCCGATTCCGAGGCCACGTCTTCCATCCGGGCATCGGCGAAGCCCTCGCGGGCAAAGACCTTGATCGCCGATTCGATGATCTGCGTTCTGCGCTCTTCGCTGACATCGGGACGGGGCGCCATGGATCCTCCTGGATAATTGACTGACCAGTCAGTATATATACCCGAATCCCGGATTTGTCAAATTGCAGTGGCTGGCCGCAACGGGAAGGGTGAATTGCCGGGAAACGCCTTCCCGGCGGTTCTCTTATTTATGGATGGGATTCGTACGCGTGGTTCGGCCGGAAACAACAGACCGGGTAAAAAGGAAATCCTGAATTAAGCGCGGCGGCAGGGTTCGGGGAGGGACGTGCTTGGGCGCCCGGGGGCGAAAGGATTTTTTTTGTTTGGGAGAGGGAACATGCGGCGGACCGGGTTGCGGCTCAGGAAAATTCCGCGATCAACGCGTTCCATTCCTCGTCGGTCAATTCGATCCGGCTTTTGAGGAGCGGCTCCCCCTGCAGCGACTTTTCTTCGTCGGCGAAGGTTGGTTCATCCGTTTCGTAGAGGACCCCAATCGGCAGCTTCCCGTCGTCACGCAGCGCCTGCCGCAGCGCCGCGTCGCGGTCGGCGGGATGGTGCCCCTTGGTTTCCAGTTTTACGACCCGCGGACGGTACCAATCATATGTATTGATCTTGTTCCAAGTGACGCAGGGAGAGAATACATCCACCAGCGAAAAACCCTTGTGGGCCATCCCGCGCCGGATCACCTCGGCCAGGTGGACCGGTTCACCGGAGAAGCCGCGCCCGACGAACGTCGCCCCGCCCACCACGGCCAGCGCCAGCGGGTTGAGCGCGCATTCCGGGTTGCCCCACGGAGTGGATTTGGTTTTATGGCCCCTGTCGGAGGTGGGCGACGCCTGACCGGTCGTCAGGCCGTAAATCCGGTTGTCCATCACGATGTAGGTAAGGTCGAGGTTGCGCCGCAGCGCGTGCAGGAAATGACCGGCGCCGATCCCGTAGCCGTCGCCGTCGCCGCCGGTGACGACGACCGTCAGGTCCTTGTTGGCCATCTTGATCCCCTGTGCCACCGGCAACGCCCGTCCGTGCAGGGTATGGACCCCGTAAGCGCTCATAAAGTGCGGCAGGTCGGATGAGCACCCGATACCGGAGACGACGACCAGGTTATGGCGCTCGATACCCAGCGCGGCGCACGCGTTCTGCAGCGCGTTCAACACCCCGTAATCACCGCAGCCGGGGCACCATGTTCGACGCACGCCGGATCTGTATTCTGCGGCCGCGCTCATTCGAACACCACCGGGAGATCCAGCTTGGAGGAGACGAGCGTCTGCACCGCCGGGGCGCCTTTTACCAGAACGGCTTCCAGCGCTTTCCTCAGCGGATCGATCGAAAACGGCTCGCCGTCGAATTTCCGAATGGCAAAGGGGATTTCCACGCCGGTCTCCTGGCGAATCAGGCGGGCCAGCAACCCGCCGTAATTGTTCTCCACGCACACGATCCGTTTCGCGGACCGTAAAAATGGCAGCACTTTTTGGGCCGGGAACGGCCAGAGCGTCCGGAACTGGATCAGGTTGGCTGGATGGCCGCCGTCGGTCAGCGCCCGGCGCGCTTCCTCAAGAACGTGGAAGGTCGATCCCCAGCCGACGATGGTGAGCTCGGCCTCTTCCGGGCCTTCGCGGATAAATCCGCGCGGTTCCGTATCGTGCAGGACTCCCTCCATCTTCCGCATCCGCTTCCCCATCATCCGGGTCCGCATGGAGGGGTTGGTGTACCAGTCGGAGACCAGCACGCCCTGTTCGTTGTGTTCGTCGGACGCGGCGATATGCATTCCGCCGGGCGTGCCGGGCAGCGTGCGCGGGGAAACGCCGCTGGGCGTATCGCGGTAGCGGAGATAATCCCCTTCCACCTCCCGCACCACTTCGCCGCGATCGATTGGGATGCGGGGATTCAGGCTTTCCGGGTCGACGACGACGTTCTGCTCGGAAAGGTACAGGTCCAGCATCACGATCACCGGCATCTGATATTTCTCAGCCAGGTTGAGCGCTTCGACTGTGGAGTAGTAGGCGTCGACGGGGTCCAGCGCCGCGATGACCGCCTTCGGGAATTCCCCTTGTGAGGCGCCCAGCGCCTGGAACAGGTCGCCCTGTTCAGTTTTGGTGGCCAGGCCGGTGGAGGGTCCGCCGCGCTGGGAAAGCACCGCCACGACCGGCGCCTCGATCATCCCGGCCAGGCCGATGGCCTCGGTCATCAGCGCGAACCCGCCGCCGGAAGTGCCGACCATCGCGCGCACTCCCGCAAAGCCCGCGCCGATTGCCATATTGATCGCGGACAGTTCGTCCTCGGCCTGCTTCATCAGCATCCCGTAGCGGGAAGCGCGCGGTGCCAGCCAGTGCATGATCGAAGAAGCCGGCGTCATCGGGTAGGCCGAGTAAAACTTGCAGCCGCCCGCCACCGCGCCCAGGCCGGCGGCCTGGTTCCCGGTAATCACGATCCGGCGCTTGCCGTCCCCCGCCAGCGCGATATGGTCCGGCGGCGGAAAATTCTTTTCCGCGAATTCCCATCCCCGGCGCGCGGCGGTCACATTGGTTTCGGCCAGGTCCGCTTTGCGTTTCCCAAACTGGAGGCGGACGGATCCCTCGAAAACCTCCCAGGGGATTTTCAGCAGGAACATGAGTGCCCCGAGCAGAACCGTATTCTGCATGACGGGATTCCGGGGAAGATCCGCCAGGAGTTCCCCAACCGGGATGCCCCTCCAGGCGGCGGATGGAGGGGCCGCCGGGGGGGTAACGCTGTCGGCGTTGAACAGCGCGGCCGCCTTCGGCTGCGCCGAGCGAAGGTGATGGTCAAGAACGTTTTGGTTGAGCGCGATGAGAAAATCCCAATCCCCGCCCTGGGAGAGGACGGGCTGCGGCCCGGCGCGGATTTGCAGCACCACCTCGCCGCCTCGGATCACCGATTGATAGGAGTTATGGGCAAATGCGCCGAGCCCGCTCCGGGCGGCGGTTCGCATGAACATATCGCCGGCTGAGGCAATGCCTTCCCCCGCCTCGCCGCCGATCCAGATCGTGGCTTCTTTGCGGATATTCTTCGTCATCTGGTTTGAAATTGCATTCCGATTCTGACGTAATACTATCTTATATCGAGCCCGGGGCAAAATCAATACATAGTGTTAGGAAGTTTGATAATGCTCGGATGCGCGTCACGGCCAAATGGCGCAATCCGCGGGTTTTTTCCTTTATACCGGACACGGAGGATTTCGCAGCCGGGCGCCCGTTTTCGGATTGAATGCGGGCGTCCGGGATGCTGCCTTTTATTTTTTCGGATATACTCGGCGGACGCCGCTTAATGCACTGAAAATTTTCCCATCCCGGCGATTTTTCCTGCGGAGGATACCGTGGCTGACACCTATTTGAATAGCCTGCTTGGAGAACGGGAAGGCATCCTGCTGGTCGCCCGCCAGCACTGGCTGGTTCTGCTGAGCGAGACCATCAGCGAGCTCTTGCTGACTCTGGTGGTGGTCGTCTTGATTGTCGTGGTGTCGTTCTTCCTCGGGCCGCTAGCGTTCTTGGGCCTGTTCATTCTTCTCGCTCCGGCGGTCAGCCTGACCCGCGACATTCTGATTTGGGCGAACCGGAAATACGTCATCACTTCGCGCCGCGTAATCCAGATCTCGGGTGTGATCAGCAAGAACGTCGCCGATTCCTCGCTGGAAAAGGTGAACGACGTCAAGCTGGAACAATCGTTTTTCGGACGGCTGCTCGGGTACGGGGATCTTGAAATTCTCACCGCCAGCGAATTGGGGGTTAATAAGATCCAGCGAATCGCCAACCCGATCCGCTACAAGATCACGATGGTGAACGCCAAAGCCCAACTCGAGTCGGGGGAGGGGATCAAGACGGCGGGCAACGACGCCCCGGCGTTGATATCTCAGCTCGATAGTCTGCGGCAAAAGGGGGTTATTTCAGAACAGGAATTCCAGGAAAAGAAATCGAAATTGCTTTCGAAAATCTGATCCGGCCCGGCCCGAAGGAAGACGCCTCTCGGCAAGGCGTCTTCACGGATCCGGTTTCCATCCGGTGCCAAAATGCTAAGAGGTAAATACATCCCAGCGCGGCCTGCGGGATGACAGGGCGCAAGGCCGTGGCTCGCCCTTGACGGGGGAAGGCGTGGCCACCGCTCTTCGCCCGGTTCATGGTTCATCTCTGAAAAGGGGACAGATATGGAAAACAAGAACCTGCACCGCGCTGTCGTGATTCATCCTCTAAGTGTCCTCGTAACATCCCTTCTATCCTTTTCGTTGGCGTGTTCATTAACCGGGGGCGATCCGGCGGCTACGCCGGCCGAGAGCGCCGCGGCCACCATCCAAATTCCCTCCGACAGCGGACCCGCGCCAACCCCGCTGCTGGCCGGGCCGGCCGCCATCGGCGAACCGTTCCTGATCTGCCATACCGCGGTGACCGTGGTCGGATGGGATAACATCGCGCACGGAGAGTATTTCAAACCCCGGGCGGGCAACCGCTTTCTCGCCGCGGAAGTCGTGCTGGTCAACCTCGGCGATGCCCCGGTCGAGACCATCTGGTTCACCTTCACTTTATTGGATTCCTTCGATGAGCCGCTTCGGGCAGGGGTGTTTCCCATGACGCTGGCGAATGGAACCTCCCTGACCAGCGGATTGGCGGTCGGGGAACGCACCCGGGCGAGGATCGGTTACGAGGTTCCGGAAGCGGAGCAGAAATTTACCCTGAAGGCGGGCTGCTTTAATTCCGACGATGGGTTGAAGGAGGATTTCATGGTCCGCCTGGGGTCCACGCCGAGCTCGGCGGAAGCCCCGGGTTTGTTTGCGGGCGAAGTGGTCGACGATCCGCTGGCGATCGGGAAAAGCGCGCTGGTGAATGCGATCGAAATCACGGTGAACGAAATCATTCCGTTCCCGGAAAAGTATCTCGATCCCGATAGCAATCCGCGGGTCAGCCCGCCGATGCACTGGATGAAATACATCATCGTCGACTTGTCCTTGGAGAACAAAGGAACCGAGGACGTGGCATTGAACCGGACCACCGACCTGTACGCTCGGGATCCCGAGGGCTGGCGGTACCTCTCCATAAGTTGGGCGTCGCAGGTTTTGGACGACCCAATCGGGGAATTCATCACGCTGGAGGCGGGGGATGAGGTCAGCGGGCAGGTGGCGCTGCAGGTGCCTAAAGATCCCGGGCACCTCTTCTTCGTATTCGAATACGGCTTCGGCCGGGCCGCCCAGCATGTATTATTTCGAATGATGTAGTCGGCCTCGATAGATCTCCCCCTATAAAAAAAGCCCCCCCATTTCGAAAGAAATGGGGGAACAATAGGGGGGCGGGTGAGGACAAGGCAGGGGGAAGAAATCTTGCGCAGCAGGCGATGGCAGATTATTGTTTTCCACACAGGCACTTCACGGCCAAATCAAAATTCGAGGAAAAAAACATGGCCGGTTATGAGGAAATCCTCGGAGCCGGATTATTTTTAAGGTGTCTTGGTTGGACGCTGGGATTTTCGCAGATGGCTTTCGTTTCCTTCTCCAGCCGATGGAGAACAAACGATTAAAGTAGTTGAGCCCGCTAGCGCGGGCCCAACTACAACCACCTTGGAGGGAGAGGGAGGGAGGAGAGAATTTCGGAGCGCATTTAGCACTCCAAATACGATAATACTCCCCTCAATTGTTTGTATCCAAGTGACAATTGTCATATTCTTCCGGGCGCAAGGATTAAATCGCAACCGGATTCGGGGAACGGCTTTTTCCCAGCGTGCCCTTCGGGTCGCGCCAGATTCCCGCAAGGATTTCGCCACAATCCGGGCACGCGCCGTCTTCTCGGAGTCGATACTCTAAAATCGTATACCCCCGGCGGCGGATTAACGCGTGCCGGCATTTGGG
>Ga0315536_1000130_pt1 | contig 35071 bp, 44 predicted proteins | sample SalMarSW160230MG_FD_203093 | JGI IMG/M metagenome (GOLD analysis project Ga0315536, IMG submission 203093) | Salt marsh sediment microbial communities from the Plum Island Ecosystem LTER, Massachusetts, United States - Salt Marsh Sediment SW1602-30 ...
ACTCCAAATATTGGCGTATTTTATCATAGTAATATATCTTTGTCAACCTGTTTACAACATTCCAGTACTGTGATATAATAAATGATATTTAAGAGGTAAATCTATGTCAAAAATTCCTGCATTGAAACTATCTGTATTAGAACAAATCAGACGATCGATTGGTCTAACTAAAAAGGATTTTGCCAAGCAATTGGATATTAATGAAAGCACTTATTGCACCTATGAGCTAGGAGTAAGAACGCCCTCAGCCCATGCTATATATCTAATTATGCGTTTTTTGAAATCTTATAAACCGCCACTGTCAGTCACTATTGAAGACGTACTCATGGATTATAAGAAGAAAATAAGGATAAAAAAATAAATATGACAGATTTGAGAGAAATTGACTCTATAGAATTTCCTACTTGTCCCCGTTGCTCATTATCTTTTCAGCATTGTGGAGGCTTTCCTAAGCTACTATATATCCCAGCATCAAAAATGTTAAAAACATTAAATAATAATGGTTATTATTGGTGTCCGAAATGCAATCGTTTTTTCCAAGATAATGATGAGGAAATTTGAGATATTGTCAACACGGAGCCTCCTTATCAATAAATTTTTAATGGGAAAAATCTATGTGTGAAAATCAATACTACAATCCATACAAATTATTCGTTGGGTCTTTTATCCCTAATTGGCTAATGGAAAGAACAGAAATTAGTCAGGGAGCAAAGTTATGTTTTGCAAGACTGGCTCAATATGCCGGTAAAGAAGGGATTGCTTTTCCACATCAAGAGACTTTGGCGAAGGATTTGGGGGTAAAGGAAAGACAAGTCAGAAGCTACTTATCAGAACTCAAGAATTGCAAGCTAATTATTGTGGAAATACAAGGGCTTGGTAAACCTAACTTGTATAAATTTTGTTACAATGAATGGTTTCTATTGCCTGGTGGTCCGGCGGTATCCTGCCAATCTGAACGGCAGGATACTGCCGGTCATATATATAAAGATGAAGAGAATCATATAAGAGAATCATATAATAATAATAAAAGCGGTAATAAGAATAATACTCAGAAAAAAGATATTGTACCGTATGAAAAGATAGTGAAAGCTTACAATGATATTTGTGTATTTAATGAACAAAAGCAAGGAGAGATGCCGATGGCTAGAACATGCACCGAAATAAGGAAAAAATTACTAAGAGCCAGATGGTATGAGTTTCCAGATCTTAATATATTTAGGCAAGTATTTTTGCAGGCGATCGATAGCGATTTCCTTTCGGGACGAACAAGTCATAATTTCCGTAACTGTAATATTGATTGGATATGTTCACCTACCCATTTTAAAGATATTTACGAGTGGAAATATGACAACGAGAGGTTCAAAAAAATATGAATATTTGTCAAGCATGTAATCATAAGAATTATAACAACGATGTTAAATGCGCCCACTGTGGTAAGCCGCTGCTTAGAAGTAATAATAAACTAGAAAAAAATTGCGAAGAATGCGGATTGTCGCGCAGTAAAGAAATCAATATTGGTGGACAAGAGCGACATCTCTGTTATGAGTGTTATACGAAAGCTACCCATAAATATTTTTATAGCTCAGAAGATACGTATAAATTGCAGAGCAAGGCAGAGGCAGTGTATTTTTATTTTACATCATTACGTAATGAAGCACTCTATTATGGTGATGATGTTGCTGTTTATGAATATAAGATGCAGATAGCTGCTGATATGATGCATGGTTTAAATCCTCAAAATTGGTCAGAAATAACAAACATTTAGTGAGATAAAGTATGGTCGTGAGTTGAAGGGTAAGAAAGAGAGGATTGTTATTATGCAAAACAACTCACGACCAATCTGTACCCGCCTCTGGGCTTGAACCATGTTAGCGGGTTTATTTTATATATTATATTCGCGTCTTCAGTTTTTCAACATCCTCCGTTATGTTTTTTATTAATAGCTCTACTTCGTTTTCATCATACTTGTATTTTTCCAACATTAATAATGATTGTTTGGCTGTTACTGTAATAGACTTAATGTTTTTTATCCTTTTTAATACAGACTTGATTGTTTTAGCCTCATCGTAACTGCTAACATCCATTAGTTTTTTCATATCATCATTGCTTCCGTATTTCACGTATGAGATTTCATATATCATGATAAAACTCCCGATTTATAAGTCATTAATTATTTTTTGGGAAAACTTTTTGGAATGGGCATTATTAATTAAATCTTCAATTTTTTCAATGCCACACCTAATCCCGAATCTAATACATCGCAGCTCATTAATTCTTTTAAAATCCGGGAAAAATCCTTCATGGTTTTTTGTTTTATAATTGATGATTTTAGTTAAAGAATCCTCCATTTCTTTGAGCTTTTGATGAGTTTCTATTACCGTAAATATAGTAGTTGGTTCCATAATTTTTACCTCTTAATTTGGTTTGGTTTTACTGATAAAGACATATTCTTTAAGAAAAAATAAACTAATTATAATTAAAGCGTTATACATTATAATTTCTCCTTCAGGGCTAACAAAATACTAATAATTTCTAGCGCCGTTTCGTTCACAAGTTCATTGGTGGCGTTTATTTTTAAAACTAAATCTTCACTTTGATGAAGTGTTTCCCTTATTATTTGGGTTGTTCTAACTCCGTCGGAGGATTTATTGGTCTTGCTTATGTTTTCCTCTGTCGCAAGAGAAACAAAAAAAGAAGATATCTGAACTAACGCCACTGCCATAGCTAGCGGGGTTTCTATCGCGCCACGTTGTGAAAGCGGTTTTAAATTTTCTAAACATTCATCGATCAATTTGTTCATGTAGGTTTGTAGCTCGCTTTTTGTCATAATATTTTTTGTTGTTTTTTTAGTCATGATTTATCCTCTCTTTTGATTATTATAAAGTCGAATTGTCTTATTGACGTCGTTTAGTATCTGAGCTTCAAGTATTTTGGCTATCTGGATATTTGCAGTTGCCCCTCTGTAAAATTGAAAGTCCCATACAAGCTCACATAGACAGATAATCGTTATCGGTAGATAGTCCCACAAGCTGATGTGTATAGCTATCCCCGCCGCTTTTAAAATAAAAAGTAAAACCCCTATCAGTATGCTTGTAATCATAATGTTATCCTCTCTTTTTTAATAAAATTAAATAAATAATCTATCATTTCATCACACATCCGCGCTGCAAAGTAACAATCTTGCGGAGCTCGCATTATTATTATAAAGTCGAATACCAGCTCACATGAAGCCCTGCCAAAGATATCGCTATAGCTATCATCACAGTTGTTGCCAGCGTTATAACCACGCCTTTATAAAAATCAGTGGAGTAACAGCAAAAACTCTTGATTATTCTGAAGTCTAATAGCAACTCAGAGAGCATGATAATCACTAGCGGTAGCATATCACACCAGCCGATGTTCATGCTTACTCTCGTGGCTTTTAAAATGAAAAGTAAAACCCCTATCAGTATGCTTGTAATCATAATGTTATCCTCTCTTTTTTAATAAAATTAAATAAATAATCTATCATTTCATCACACATCCGCGCTGCAAAGTAACAATCTTGCGGAGCTCGCATTATTATTATAAAGTCGAATACCTGAGCCCTCGCCATTGCCATCGCCCTCGCCATAGCCATAGCCCGTGCCATCACCATATCCTGGAACATAGCTTGGAATATTTTGTTCTGTTTGACCTATCTTCTCTTCATAAAAAGATTTCCATTTGGAGTAATCGCACTTTATACGCGCGATAATAGTAAAGTTATTGAGTTCTACTAAACCAGCTTTGTCTAACAACGTATTTTCTTTCTTGCCTTCTAAAGCCAGCTCGCCTAGACCCCGACTCGTCCCCCAGCTACGTATCACATATGCATCAGTTAAAGTGCAATCATTTTCTTTTTTAGACAAAAATCCAATCATCACAAATCCACGCTGCAAAATAACAATTTCTAACGCTTTTTCTTGCTCTTCTTCTTGCTCTTTAGTGTGCATAATTTTATCCTCTCTTTTTTAATAAAATTAAATAAATAATCTATCATTGCCCGCGCCATCGCACTCGCCACAGCCCGCGCCCCAGCTAACATATCCTATCGCCTTTGCTATGGCGAAAGATTTTGCCGTAGTCATAAATATTACTATAGCCATTAATTCAACTATCATTTTTTCTAAAATCTTGGTTACATCATCGTAGGTCATGATGTCATTATCTCTTTGTGTAGGTTTCATAATTTTATCCTCTCTTTTTTTGATTTGATTACTTCACCCATTTTCCGACAAATCTTCCGTAAAAATCTGTTTGGATCGTAAGTCTACCCTTTGCTATGTCGTCTGTGACATCGGTCAGGCGAGAAAACTGCGCCCCGATGCTTTCTTCTTCGTTGCACCACTGCCGCCATAATTTTAAGTTTATACTGATGATCGCCTCTCTTGCCCATGCATAGGATGTAGCCACATAGTCTTTATGCATCTCGTCCATTAGCATTTCTTCTCCGCTGTAGCCTTTTTCATCTAGTAAAGCTTGTATCTCTTTTTCTTGCTCTTTATCTAGTAAAGCTTGTATCTTTAATTCAACTATCATTTTTTCTAAAATCTTGGTTACATCATCGTAGGTCATGATGTCATTATCTCTTTGTGTAGGTTTCATAATTTTATCCTCTCTTTTTTTGATTTGATTACTTCACCCATTTTCCGACAAATCTTCCGTCAGTTTAATTATTATTTTTTCCAAAAATTTAGTTACATCATCGTAGGTCTTGAGGTCATTATCTAGTAAATTTTCTATCGCTTTTTCTTGCTCTTCTTCTTGCTCTTTAGTGTGCATAATTTTATCCTCTCTCTTAAAAAAAATTAAAGTAAAAGTAAAAAGATTATCGTCTTCGGTGTTTATTTTTCTTTTTCCTGGCTGTCCCGGCAGCCGGGGTTGACGAGATGACGATAATCGTCTATAATCATATATCGATAGTAATTGTATCGGTCAGGATTTTATTGCTATCTTTGTTTTTATGATTATGTCTATAGTATAGTAAAGAAATTTGAGATTGTCAATAAAAATATGTAAAAATATACAATATTTTTAAATATTTTTGTTTTTTTGGTGTGGTGTGGTGTGGTGTGGTGTGATTTGATTTTGATTTGATTTGGTTTAAGTGTGATTTAAGTGTGATTTATATTTTTTCATGTAAAAAGATGTACTTACAGATATACTAGGCGGGGAGGGGGTCTGTGACGATGACGATAAGCTTACTTCCACGCGAAGATGTAAAAATTTCCGACGAAAAAGCCAGTGAGATACTGTATCGCTATGCACTTTTTATCGCCGATCGCCCGGAAGAGTGCATGGTGAAGCTTGCAGAGGAGGCGGGAGCAGACTGGATCCAGATTGAGGAGTGGGAGCGCTCAAGCTCCGCCGTTAGGGCTTTGCTTGCAACAGCGAGGAAAAAAAGAGCTTGGAGGATGATAGCCCTTGCCTACGACACCATCAAAAAGACTGACATCTCAGACGGCAATAGCGGAAAACTTAAACGAAATGGTCAATCTTTAGTCAAACTAAACGAACTTCTTGCCGACCTCTACCGCATCATGGCTGCTTATCTAGCACCTGACACCTTTGGTAACGTTGCGCACGAAATCCGTACTTTACAGAAAGAAATCGCCAGCGTTAAAAAATCGCTTACAAAACAGTAAACCGAGGAGACACTATGCCAGCAAAAAGTAAAAAGCAGCGCCGCCTCATGGCGATAGCAGAGCATGCCCCAAGCAAGCTTTACAAGCGTAACAAGAAAGTAACAAAAATGACCAAGGCTCAGCTACATGACTTCGCAAAAACAAAAGAAAGTCGTCTGCCCACAAAGAAAAAGCCAAAGTCAAAGCGGGGGCGGTAAATGACGGAGCTTACAGGTCAAGACCTAATTTCAAAAAGAATATCAGTCGCAATCTACGGGATTGGGTTGGATCTGAAAGTTTTTAGGTCGCACATTTTTTACCCCTGGTCAGCTTTATCAAAAGCCGAGCTAAAGCACTATCCTAACACTCTGACGACGTGTCATCTATATCATATAACTCTTACCTTTGGGAATGATGTGGTAGATATGGGGATCAAGGACGACCAAGAGACGGACGCTTATGGCATAGCCGAGGGCTTTTTACGCCTGATAAGAGAATGTCTCGCCAGACAAGCATCGATGAGCAGCACACCTGCCGACGAATATTATGCGATTTTAGCCGTGGTGCGTATCAATGGAGCCTTTATAGCGCCTAATCCTCACCGCCCGGATGAGTTTTTTACATATAAGAAAGAAAAGCGTAAAGAAAAGCGTACAGAACACTAAGAACAGATGTTAGATGTCGCTCAGCTAAAAGATGAAGTTTATGGTGTAAAACTGCAAGGGGCAGCTGATCTAAATGCGCGTCATGTCATCGTTGACCAAAAACTACACACCGTAGAAGTGCTAAATCGATATCACCAAGAATCTTGCGCAAAATATGTACCAACAACCACGTCTGCGATTTTCCATGCTTGTGATGACCGGGTGCGTGTGATACGCGGTCATGTAGGCTCAGGCAAGACTACAGCTATGTGCGCAGAGATAATCTTGCGGGCTTGTGCTATGCCCCCGTGCCGGGATGGTGTCCGCCGCTCACGGTGGGCGGTCATCCGGAACACTTACGGCGACTTAATCAAAACTACGATCCATACTTGGCAGCAGTGGTACCGGTATCTAGGACAACAAACTGTTAGACAGACTCCCTCGTACTCCATTCATCATGTTTTTAATGATGGTGCGGGCGTAGTAGAAATGGAGCTCTTGCCGATAGCCCTTGATACTGTCGTGGATGTCAGCAAACATCTAAAATCCCTTGAAGTAACTGGTGTTTTTCTAAATGAGCTAAGTGAGCTCCATAGACTGGTCTTGGATTTCTTTTCAGGTGGACGTCTTCCCCGCTACCCACGCAAGATAGACTTTAGTGAGGAGATACAAGCGCAAAAGCGCATGTACTGGAGCGGAATCTTTGCTGATACTAATCCTCCGGACGAGGATAGCTGGATATATAAGCTTTTCGAGATGGACAGACCCCCGGAATATACGATGCTGGTCCAACCGCCTGCAGTTTTGAAAATAGAAAATGGATATGTCATAAATCCGGAAGCTGAAAATATAGTCAATATCCCGAATGGAGAGGACGAGTATGTCAAGATGACGTATGGTAAATCCGATAATTTCATCCGCGTTTATCTGATGGGCGAATACGGCACTCTTAGTGACGAGAAAAAAGTATATAATAACTACAATGACAACATTCATTCCGGAGTAGTGGAAGTAGCGGTTGACTGTCCGCTTATCATCGCCGCAGACCTTGGAACTGTGGCTCCGGCTGTTTTAGTGGCTCAGCTTGCTGATGGGCGTTTGCGGGTGGTCAAAGAATTTTGTGGGGAGTTTATGACAATTACGGAACTCACGGAACATTCCGTCATGCCGTGGTTAAGATCTAACTGTGATGGGATGGTGGTAGAGATAGTCTTGCATGATCCAGCAGATACGTATGACGGAGCGGAGCAACTGCGGGCTTTTTTTAGCCATGCTGTAAAACCAGCTTTAACCAATGCGAAAAATCCGAGGATTAACTCCGTAAGCATGTGGCTAAATCGGCTTGTTATGGGGCAAGGAGCGATATGCATAGACAGAGCAAATTGTGCACAGTTGCGTAAAGGTTTTAATGGAAAATATTTTTACAAAAAGCTGAGAGTAATCGGTGAAGATAGATACAAGGAAGAGCCACATAAAAATCACCCTTTTAGTGATGTGCATGACTGTCTTCAATATATTTGCTGCTATGTGAACAAAGAGTTATCATTTGACGATGAAACCGACGAAGAGATAGCAAGCTACGGGTATGAGTTTAGGCGTCTGCGAGAAACGCAAGCAGACAAAATTACGGGGTATTGATGATGGACAAAGCGGATGAAAAACTTTTAATAAAATATTCAAAAGAAATAAATCTTTGTGAATATGTAGACAAGAACAAATTAGAAAAAATTGGTAGAGATGTTGTAGAGTCGACAAAGGAAGATGATACAACGAGAACAGAATGGTTTGATACTTACAATGCTGCTTTAAAGATAGCAAAGCAAGTTAATGACACAAAAACTTATCCTTTTGTTAATTCCTCAAATGTAAAAATTCCTTTGATATTAGTCGGTTGTGTGCAATTTAATGCGAGGATTTTACCAGAAATCATTCAAATGGGAAAAGCCGTGCAAGCTCAAATTATCGGCAAACCTACGTCGGAACTTGAGGCGCGCTCAAAGCGCGTTGGTGATCACATGTCACTACAAACGGCTCAATCAACGTGGAACGTGGACACGGATAGAATGCTGATGCTACTACCACTGGTAGGTACGGTTTTTAGGAAGTGGACGTATGACGCTTTAGGTAGGAGAGCTGCGTCGCACTTATGCTTACCTACAGAAATTATCGTAAATAACGATATTTCATCAATTGAATCTGCTGAGCGAATTACGCACGTTTTAAGGATGACAAAGAATGAAATCGTGGAGCGTACCAGATATGGTCTCTTTCGGGAAGTTGAGCTATTGGATTTAAAGAAAAAGGCTGAGGCGGATGTTATAACTTTTGGATTAAATATCAACCCAATCAATGATGATGAAAAGGTTTTACCATCAGAATTAGAAAACGACAATAATAAATACATAGTCTACGAGCAGCACTGCTATTTAGATTTGGATGAGGACGGATACAAAGAACCGTATATTGTCACAGTAATCAAGGAAAATAATGAAGTAGTTAGAATTGCCCCAAGATTTGACGAAAATTCCTTTGTTTACAATGCCAAAAAAGAAATTGTTAAAATAAATCCGGATAATTATTTTGCTGCGCATATATTTATTCCAGCCCCAGACGGGACTTTTTTAGGTATCGGTTTTGGTCAATTGTTGTTACATATTAGCAGTGCTGCGAATAGCATCACCAACAATCTCATCGACGCTGGAACCTTGTCCAATTTGAAAGCTGGGTTTATTAGTAAAGATTTAAGATTACCCAAAGGACACATGGAATTTTTACCGGGAGAATGGAAACAGGTAGATGTTCCCTATGGGCAGCGAGTGCAGGATTCCATATTTCCATTACCAGTTAGTGAGCCATCACAGGCACTGATGTCTCTGCTAACTTTTCTTATAGACTTCGGGAAGCAAGTAGCTAATATCAATGATATTTTGATGGGTACTCCTAGCGCGGCAAACATGCCGGCAACTTCCGTTGTTGCACTTGTAGAACAAGGCACAAAAATTTACAATTCAATTTTAAAGCGGCTGTATGAAAGTTTAAGAACGGAATTTAATATTTTATATAAAATCAATAAGAAATATTTTAGTTTATACCCAAAAAAAGAGGTATATACGGAATCAGGTTTTGTTACTGAAGAAGATTACACTGACGAAAATTTCAACATTATTCCTGTGGCAAATCCCGCGCTTGGTACTGATGCGGTACGATTGGCTAAGATGCAGGTGTTACTACAACTGGCACAAGATCCATTAATCAATCGGCAAGAAGTTTACAAACGATACTTTGATGTGCTTGGTATGTCAGACCCTGACAAGCTTTTTTCACCGCCTCCACCACCACCGCCACCTTCTGCTGAAGACATTTTAAAACAAGCACAAGCAAAATATCTAAGTATGCAGACAGCTGAAATTCAAATGAAAGCAGAACTGGAGGCGTTATCGTTGATGGTAAAAGAAAAGCAGGCTCAAGCAGATGCTGCTTATAAAGGAGGGCAGCTTGCTAATCAGAGAGTGCAGGCAATATCCGATATGGCTAAAACTGAAGCAGTTACAAGTCCGCAAGATGTTAAAAGTGCTTCGGCAGTTGCAGATACAGCAAAACAGCAATCAGCACTAGGCGTTGATTATGGAGATGTTTTTCAACAAACTGCACAAGAAATATCCCAAAATCAATTGCAACAAGGAGGAGGACAGAGTTATAATAAAGGCGGTGGTGAGCCGCAAATGCAACAGGCTGGAGGAGGTGAAGGAGCTCCCCAACTACCCCCGGAATTAGAATCGGCTTTACAAGGTGTTTCAGATAATAAAAATGCTGTGAGTCCACAAGGAGTGGTCGAAGCAGGAAAATTATAGAGAGGTTTTATGCCACAAGTGCAAGCCAGCGCAACGAATAAAAATATAGAAGAGTTAAGGGAGATGTTTGCTGTTTGGAAAAATCATCCAATCACCAAAATTCTTCATAATTATTTATTATTTCTTTTAAAACAGGAGACCAATATTATCATGAGTCTCTACAGCATGCACTTGGATGCTGATAACAAGCTTTTGAATTTGGGAGCGCATTCTCATAGGGCGCGTTTTATAGACGGACTTACAAAACTATCATTTGATGAACTTATTCCCATAATTGAGGAACAACAGCGTGGCAAAATATAAAATTTGGGTAGCTGAAAATAGGATATTGATTAAAGAAAGAGTATATGAAGAACAGGTTAAACTGTCTATTGCTCTACCGGAAAGTGCAAAAGATAAGTACCAAGATATGGCAACTGAAGGGAGAATTTTAGCTCTAGGAGAGTCTGCTTTTAGTGATATTGATGTACTAAGGCGACCTAAAATCGGCGATATAATATATTTTCAAAAATTTGATGGATTCGGGATAAGGTATAAAGACGTAAATTACAGAATTCTTACTGATGATTGCCACTTATGTTTTTCTCATGATTATATTGATAAAGATGAGGATTTATGCCTAATAAAATAAAAGATGTGCCTACAGAAACGAGTAATCAAGCCCATTTACCAAGTGAAGCAGACCTGGAATCAGCTAAAACATCTTTTTTGAAATCTGCTAGCGCTCAAACGGTAGATTTATCTAAATATAAAACTCAAATTGAGGATAATGCGGAAGAAACTAAGTCTTCAGACGTACCTCCTGTAATTAAAGAAGAACCAGAGGTCCAGCCTGTCCAAAAAGCTGCTGAATATTCGGAAATAGAAAAACAAGCTATAAAAAATGGGTGGGTTCCGAAAGATGAATTTAGGGGTGATGTATCAAAATGGCGCGATGCTCACAGTTGGCTCGATAGAAAAGATTTATTTGAAAGAATTGATAGGCAAAATCACTACATTCAGCGTATGGAAGAGCGACAAGCGGAATTAATGGGCTTTTTAAAGACTAAATATGAAAAAGAAACGAATGAGCAGCGGGAAATATTAAAAAGTAAAAAGATTGAGGCTATTAAGCGTGGAGATGTAGACGAAGTAGCTAAAATTGAGGCTGCAATAGCAGATTTAGTGACTCCTATGCCTAAAAATAAAGAAAATCCAGAGCATGTGACACCCACAGCCGATAATTCTGTGGATCCATTAGAAAAACAGCTTGTGGATTCTTTTATGCAACGTAATAAGTCATGGTTTAACATGGATTCGACGGAAAATAAGTTTTTAACTAAGACTGCTATAGATTATGAAAGAGTATTAGCAGGAGAAAATCCTAATTTAACATTAGCTGAACGTATTGCAAAAACAGAACGTTATATGCAAGACAAATTTAATGCGGGTGTTCCAGCAAACGTACCTCCAACAGAAAGTAAAGTCAGAAGTATCAAAGCCAGAGCAGATGACATACCTTCTTTTGATAGCTTACCCCCACAAATAAAACAAATCATTGACTATTCAGTTAATACTTATAATACACGGCTTAAAAATCTCAATATAAGTGGAAAGCGCAGGTCTAGAGAGTTTTATATCAAAGAGCTAGTCAAAACTAAGGCAATTGATAATTATGGTAATATTTTATAATAGGTGATTTTATGACCGAAATAGGTAAAGAACCAGCAAAAAAAACAGCAAAAGGACCAAAGCGTATTCCGTTACATAAACAGCGCGGCTATGATTATGACGGTCTGGGATTAGATACCAAAAACTTTTTTTATTATTGGGCAAATGGCTATGAAGGTAACTTAGCTTCATTTGAAACTGCCGGGTTTTCTTATGTTCTTGATAAAGACGGCAAAAAAGTTAAAAAAAGGATGGGTAGATATCAAGACGGAGCACAGTTCTTAATGCGTCAACCAATGAAGTTACATGAAGAAGATGCTCTTTCATTGCTTGAAGAGCCGGAAAGTATTGAGCGAGAAATGCGCTCAAAAGGTTTTTCTGGTCAGCAATTGGGGCATGGTTCAGATCCGCGCTACCTGGTAGGTAAAGTAAAGATTCGCAGTGATAATATTGACATGTAAATTAATAAATGTTAATTTATTACCAGCATCATCTATGTAGATAGATTTTCAGCTCCTTCAGACACAGGTCTTTCAACAGTTCCATTCAATTACAGACAAATTTTAGTATCTTCAGACACAGGTCTTTCAACAGTTCCATTCAATCAGACACAGGTCAAAAACAAAAGTAATTAATATTAATTAATTTTTTATGTAAGGACGATTGCGCCCTTTATTAGGACGATTGCGCCCTTTATTAGGACGATTGCGCCCTTTATTAGGACGATTGCGCCTTTTATTTATTAATTTATTGAGGTATCAAAAATGGCAAATACAAATACCGTTTTTGGCGCTCGCTTAGTTGATAGTCTTTCGGCAAGTTTGATGAATGGCAAAGTCCATCCATATACTGTACCAGCAACCGATGCTGTTGCTCTATTTGTAGGAGACTTTGTTAAATTAACTGGTGAATCAGCCAATGGTGAAGACGGATTAAATCATCCCGTGGTTACTCAAGCTGCAGCTACCGAATTGTTAGTTGGTTTTGTTGCGGGATTTTTAGTAAACCCAAATTATTTAACACAATTGCATCGTACAGCAAATACGTTACGTACTGCTTTGGTTTTTGATGACCATATGGGGTTATTCGAGATCCAGTCTACAGGTGTAGGAGCAACGGGCGATATTGGGCAAAATGCCGATATCACTGTAGCTGCTGGTAGTACTATAACTGGACTATCCGGTATGCAATTAGATCACGCAACATTAGCTGGTGCTGATGGACAATTGCGTATTGTAAGTTTATCAAACACGGTTGCATCTGAGTTTGGGACATATACAAAATTTACATGTCTTATTAATGAACATTCCTATAAAGGGACTGTTGGAGTTTAAGGGGGATTATTTATGGCTGGTGAAATAAATTCTGGTTCGTTAGCACGTTTTATGCGCCCGGGGTTGCATGATGACTTTGGGTTAAAATACGTACAATATCCTGATGAGTGGCGTCCGCTGTTCGAAATGAACGTTTCTCATATGGGATATGAAGAGGAACAAATGGTTACAACCATGGGCTTACCTAAGGTTAAGACTCAAGGTGGTTCGTTAGAAGCTGATGATATAAAACAATCATATGGCGTTAGGTATACACACGTTGAATATGGTCTAAGTTTCATTGTCACAGAAATAGAAATTGAAGATAACTTATATCTGAAAGTTGCTGATTTTCGTACTGCAGGTTTAGCTTTTTCTATGAAGCAAGGTAAAAACCATATTTTAGCTAATATATTTAATTTTGCTTTTACTGCTGGTGCTCATGCTGGTGGTGATGGAGTTGCAATGTTAAGTGCAACACATCCAACAGAATATGGCAATCAGAGCAATATATTACCTGTCGCACAAGATTTAAGTGAGTCTTCTTTAGAAGAGTGCTTAAATCAAGTTGAAGACTGTCGTGATAATAGGGGCAAAAAAATAGGCTTATTAGAAAATATGTTGCTTATACCTCATACTTTACAGTTTGATGCAAGTAGGATTTTAAGAAATCCACAGCGTCCTGGAACAGCAGATAGAGATATTAATGCTATGTATGTAATGGATAGATTCCCTGCTGGAGTTGTGAAAAATCATTTCTTAACAAATCCTAAAGCGTGGTTTGTAAAAACCAACTGTCCTAATAGCACAAAATATTTCGAACGTCGTCCATTAACCTTTAGTGTTGATAACGATATGTCTACTAAAAATCTAATAGTTGGCTGTGCTGAACGATATTCTGCAGGATGTTCTGACTGGCGAGGATGGTTTGGTAGCCCTGGTGCTTAATGGTAAAGGGGTAGTAATACCCCTTTTTTTAAATTAATAGAGGTAATAAAAATGCCAATTACAAATTTTTCAAGATTTAGAAATGGAATAACTATTAATGATATTCCTTTAATTCTAACTCAAAATAAAAATGGCAACGTTTTTTGGGTTGATTCTTCAAATCAAACAGCAGCAAACGGTGGTAAAGGAACTTTTGAAAAACCTTTTGCAAGTATTGACTATGCAGTAGGCAGGTGTACGGCTGATCAGGGTGACATTATAATGGTTGCGGCAAATCATACTGAAAGTATCGTTGCTGCAGGAACATTAACAATTGATGTTGATGGAATAATTATTGTTTTTATGGGTGAAGGTGATTCTAGAGCTAAGCTTTCTTATGGAACGCTTACCACTGCATCAACGCTTATTACTGCAAATAGTGTTACATTAATTAATCCAAAACTAGTTACTACTTTAGATGCAATTCATACAGCAATTACTATTTCAGGAACTGATTGTATTCTTGCCAATGTTGAAGTTTATGGGGCTGCGTCTAAGGCTATTTTGCGTGCCGTTTTGATTGAAAATACTGCAGTAAGAACTAAAATTCTTGGATATAAATTCTTTGATAGTACTGCCGGTACACAAAAAGTTTATAGTATTGGAATATCAGGCGCTTCTTATATAACTTTAAAAGATATCCATATAGTTGGCGATTTTTCTGATGGAAATATCGACAACTCTGGTGCTGCTACTACTGTTTTATCATTAGAAAATGTTGTACTAAACAATTTAAATGTTGGACCAATACCTGGATTTACTAACCATGCTAATACTACTGGTATGGCTAAGAATCTAGATATCAGGGTTGCTAGTGGTACTACTTATACTACTTCAGTGGGTAAAATTAACTGGGATAATAATTGTTTAGGATATAATGCTGATGGTTATGGTGGTGATCCAATTGGAACATCCAGCGGCTCAAGTATTGAAGCCAAAATAGATGCTATAGATGCTAATGTCGGCGACCCATCGGCAAGAACTAACTTCCAAAGTTTGGAAGCCATGATTGGCATTCCAGATGCGGCTAACTCCTGCCTTGACGATATTATACGCTCGGGATTTGATTCAACTGCTATTACAGCTAATTTAAATGGTTCAGCATTAGAAATATTAAAATATATTTCAAGCAGTTTAATTCCAGATATGGGTGGATTAGTTTTTGCTGGAACATGCGACACTGGTATGACTGGGTCAACTACTACTGTTGTATGTGCTGGTTTAGCGGGATATGTAGATGATAGTTTTAATAATAAATATTATATGCAAATCATTTTAAATGCTAATGCAGCTGGTGTTGCTCCAGAAGATCAAGTTCGTCAAATTACAGATTATGATTCAACAACTGGAACATTTACGACTGCTGCTTTTGGTGCAAACGTTGAAGAAGCAGATAAATTTTTAGTATTGCATGAATCATTTATGTTTAATGGTTTAGATATCGATGCTATTACCACAGATAGTTTACAAGGTAAAATAGGTACTGATACTGAGTTGGCAGATAGATCATTATTTGATTTATTAGGCGGTGATGGATTTACTACTTATCCTGCTGCTGCTGCTCCAGCCAACGATGTTTCTTTAGCTGAAGTAGCACGAGCTATTTATGATGATACCGACACTATTTCAGGTGCTGCTTTACCAGCCGCTCCGGCTGCTGATTCTTTAGCTGCTTTCATAGCATCTGGTGGTACAGCTTTAGGTACTGAATTAGCAGATTCTAAATCTTTAGTTGATGCCATTGGCTCTGATGGTACTACTTTATCTTATGGTTCCGGTTCTGTTTTAGGTGCTGTTGGAACTGTTGTCATGGTATATAAGGTATTGACTTCAAGTGCCATTCTTCAAGCTGGAGTTGATGTTACCGCGGTGTCTACTGATGGTCAGCTCATGATCGAAGATATTTACATGAATACTGATGCTACCGGACTAGCCGGTGGTACTAACTTCCAGTTAGAAACTGATAATGCTAAAGGTGTAACAGTCTTCTTTGCTGAAACTGTTGCTAATCTTGGTGCTAATAAAACCGAGAATATAGCATCAGGTTCTGTAACGGCAATAACAGGAACGGTTCTTGAGACTGGCAAGAAAATTATTGCCAGAGCTACAGTTGCTGATTGTACGGGTGCAGGAACCATAACTTTAGCTATTAAGTTAAGACGTGTTGCAGCCGGTGCTAATATAGCAGCTGCTTAATATATTAAATGAAGGGCGTGACTGTTGGTTACGCCCTTTTGGAGAGATTAATTTATGGCACATGCTTTAACAACACAGAAGATTACAGATGGTAGGCGTAATACAGTTATTAAAGTAAATATTAAAGGTGATGGCGTTACTGGTGAATTAGCAAATGAAGTTTTATTTGATGCATCTGCTTATTTTACTGCCTGTACTGATAATAAGTTGGTAGAAATTAAATATACACTTAATGGTTTTTCTGCTGAGTTGTTTTGGGATGCCACAGCTAATGTTCCTTTAATATCTTTAGCTAAAGATCATCCGGCATATGAAAATTATCGTGATGTAGGTGGAATTGTAAATAATTCAGGAGCTGGTAAAACTGGTGATATTTTGATTTCAACTACTGGTTTAGCCGCTTCTACTAAAGATGGCTATATAGAGTTATACATAATTGAAAGGGGTTATATTACCCCATAACTTTAAAAAAGGGGATAATATGCCTGCTAATCATTATAAGAAAGGCGATTGGAACGTTTGGTGTGACAAATGCGGATTTAAGTTTAAGGCTAGTCAATGTTTATTTGAGCGTAGATTTGGTCATAAAACGCTATTTGTCTGCAAAAAATGCTACGATCCGCAACATCCTCAAGAATTCATAAAACCTCTTCGTAAACCAATGAAGCTACCGGTTGTAAGACCGCGACCTCCAATTATATTTGTGGATTAATTATGGCAACATCAAATAGCATAGATTTTACAATTAACGCTGCTGAATGTGTAAAATGGGCTTTTATCAAAATTAATGTTTTAAACGAAGGTGATTACTTAGCGGATTATGATGCCAATCTTGGATTAAAATTTCTAAACATGATGATTAAGAGTTGGCAAAGTTTTGCCAATCATTTATGGGTTAAACAACTTGCCACTTTATTTGTTCAAAATAGTCAGCGCGAATATATCATATCTACTACGACAACAGATCACTTTACTGCTGATACAATTATAAGTACTACTTTAGATGCAGCAGCACCTTTAGGTTCTGCCGCTATAACTGTACCTGATAGTTCGGTTTTTACAGTTAACGATTATATTGGAATTCAACAGGACAATAATTATTTACATTGGACAACTGTAAGTGGTATTCCTGATGCAACTACAGTACAACTCACAGCAGTGACAACTTATGCTGCAGCATCGGGTCAAACCGTATTTGGATATACTAATAAATTATCTTTACCATTTCAGGTTTATTCAGCGGTTCGGCATTCAATTTTAGGCAACACAGATATTCATATAGGCATGCTTTCATATGAAGAGTATTTTGAACAACCATCTAAAGAATCAAAAGCCACTCCCACAATGTGGAGTTACGATCGGCAGTTAGATCATTACAAAATATCTTTATTGCCGGTTCCAAATGGTATTAATGATTATATCAAATTTGTTGTTGCGCGAAAAATACAAGATATAGACTCAATAGCTAATAATTTTGATTTTCCTCAAGAATGGGAAGAAACAATTGTAATGAATTTAGCAGTACGTCTTGCACCTACTTATGGTAAGGCTCAAGGCAAGAATTTTGATGAATTAAAACTTCAGGCTGCGAGTTGCTTAAAACTAGCATTATGCAATGATAACGAGTTAGGTTCTATTTATTTACAGCCTAGCTATGACACAACAAGGAGGGGTTAGATGCAAAGAATCCCTTTAGAGTTTTCGGTTAAATCTTCTGATTATAAAGCCCGTGAAATAGATTCTCAGGTATGTAAAAACTGGTATGGTATGGTTGATGAGGAAGGAAAGTTCAAGATGCCAATGTTACCGTTTCCAGGTTCGGAATTAATTGCAGATGGAAGTTCTAATAAATCGGTAAGAGGTTTGTACAGCTTAAATAATGTTTTATATGCTGTAGTTGATGATGAATTTAGAATTTATTCATCCAGTGGTGGCTACATTAAAAAAGGGACATTAAATACTTCTCAGGGTAGAGTTTTGTTTATGGCTAATGATAATCAGGTTTTTATATCTGATGCATATAATGGCTATGTTTATCAATTAGTTGATACCATTTCAAGAAAGGCTGGTGATTTTTTTGTAATAGAAAACGCGACCTCATTTATTGGCACTGTAACTTTTGTAGGTTCTGGTATAAATGATCTAGCAGCAGATGGTACTTATATAGGAAGTAATGACAAAACTTATAAAATCGAAATTGATGGTCAGAGTGAATCAAGTATTGGGATTGTAACATTCCATGGTACCGGATTAAATGATATGACTGCGGGTGGTACTTATACCGGGTTACGTAATAAAACTTTTAGAGTTCAAATAGATGGTACTGGCACACCAGATACTTTCAAGTGGAGTGATGATGACGGTGGTACATGGCAGCAAAGTACTGTAGATATTACTGTAGATGCTCAAGAATTAGAAGAAGGTATTACGATAACTTTTGCAGCAACAACAGGACATACTGTTGATGATTATTGGTCATTTAATGCTATACCTGCTGGTGAGAATGATACTTTTAAGTGGAGTGATGATAATGGAGATACCTGGCTTGCTGAAGATATTTCTATAACTGGAGCTGCTCAATTATTAAATAATGGCGTAACTGTAACGTTTCAGCATTTAACAGGGCATGCTACTAACGATTATTGGACTTTTGACGTATCGACTGATAGTGCTTTTTATGCACCATTTGTGCCTATTTATTACAGTCCTTATGGTATTTATCCAAAGCGCTATAGCAAAATATTTTATATAACAAGTATTGAAGATTTTAGTGCTATTAATGCTTTAGATTACGCAGGTGCTAATACTTTTCCTGATAATTTAGTTGTTGGAGCTGTTGTTTCTCAGGAAATAATTTTCTTATGCCGAACGACAATAGAGTTTTGGTATAATACGGCAAATCCTCAGTTTCCTTTTCAACGTCGACCTAATATTTTAATTAATTATGGATGTCTTGCTCCTTATACGTTAGCCGTTGGTGAAGGTAATAAATTATTTTGGTTAGGCAGAAGTCAAAACGGTGGGAAGATAGTTTTGATGATGCAGAATTACCAACCAATAGTAATTTCTGATTATGCTTTAAATGGTAAATTAGAAGAATATTCAGGATTAGAAGAAGCTTTTGCATTTATTATTGAATGGGAAGGACGAACTTTTTATTTTCTAACTATTCCACAGGAAGATGTAACGTGGGTATATGATATCTCATTAAAAAGATGGTATCAGCGCACTACTAGATACAAACCTGAAAATTTAAATACACATGAATATAAAGAAGGCAGATATTTAGCTAATTGTCATACATACCATGATGGTATGCATTTAATTGGTGATTGCAGAAGTGGCAATATTTATAAATTATCTAAAAATTATTATAAAGATGGTGATGAGTCAATAATTTGTGAAGCGATAAGCAAACCTATAAAAACAGAGAATTCGTCAATTATTTCTGTTTACAGTTTAACTATAGATTTTGAAAATGCACCTGGTCTTACTGTTGGACAGGGAAGCGATCCGCAAGCGATGCTGCAATATTCTAAAGATGGAGGTTTCACGTGGAGCAAAGAGCTTTGGCGTTCTTTAGGAAAGAAGGGTGAATATAGACGCAGAGTGCGGTGGAATAAATTAAATTACTCTAGAAGTGGAGTATATAAAATAAGAATTTCAGACCCGGTATATAGAGTATTACTCGGTGCTATTATTGAGCTGGAGGATACTTCGCAATGACAGGTTTAACATTAAATCCGCCTACTCCACATATGTTAGATGACAAAGATTCTATGTATAAATTTCTACTTGAAATTTGGGAGCGTAGTGGTGGTTATGTAGCATCAGATACTGATTTAACAGGGCTTACAGTAAGTGTTCCTGAGTTAAATATGTTAGAAGGAGTACGACTTGATGAAAGTGTGCAAGCGCAGCTTAATTCTAAAGCATCAACAGGAAATTTGGGAACAATGGCTTTTCAAAATGCCAATAATGTTAATATTACCTCGGGAGAATTAGCTCAAGTTTCTATATCTGATTCTAATATCAATAATGTTGCTATTGTTAATAGTTCAATTTCAAACACTGAGATTACTTTATTGACCGGATCTGCGCTTGTTGCGACGACTGGTGGAACAATTGGCACAAATACAACGACTGTTGGTAATGTAGGTGCAGCTGAAACAGATTTACTTATCTTTAATTTAATAGCTAACACTTTAAATGAAAATAATAATTATATAGAAATTTTAGGGTTTGGTACGTTAGCTGCTAATGCAAATAATAAGCGCATTAGATTAAATATAGGTACTACAACTATTTATGATACTACGGCATTAGCTATGAATAATGGTTCATGGAAGATCCATGCAACTATTATAAGGACAGCAGCTAATGCGCAAAAATGTATTGTAGAAGTTTCATCAAGTAATGCTTTATTAACTAATAGCGTTGCTTATTTAGTTTCTGCTGAAGATTTTACAACAGGATTTAATATTTCATTTACTGGAACGGCTGTTGCAGATAACGACATTGTCCAGGAAGGATTAATTATTAAATATTATAAAGGGTAAAGATATGTCATTTAGTGATATTTTTGGTGGTGGTAGTGATATAGATTTCAGCCAGGCTGAAGATGAATATAGCAAAATGTTGCAAAACGTCCAGGATTATATAGGGCAAATGTATGGTCAGGGACGAGGTGACATTTTACAAGGTATTCAACAGGCTTATGGTTATAACCAGCCTTATATGGAAGCTGGAAAAACATCTTTAACTGCTTTAATGAATAGTCTTGGGATAGGTCCTCAAGGTGCGAAAGGTCAGCAGGATGTATATCAGAAATTTGTTTCAGGTCCTGGCTACCAATACGCTTTAAATCAAGGTTTGCAGGCAACACGTACTGGTGCAGCTGGTGCTGGATTAACTGGTTCTGGTGCAGAGCAAAAAGCTTTACAGCAAACTGGTCAGGGTATGGCAGAACAAGGATGGAATCAATATTTAACTAATTATCAAAATAGATTATCTAATTTAGCTGGTGCTGGACAAACCTCTGCAATGAGTCAGGCACAAATGTCTTATGGAGGAGGTCAAAGTTTAGCTGGTTTAGGATTGGGATATGCTGGTATGGATGTAAATGCTCAGGAAATGGCTGCTAAAGCAAGGGCTGAGGCAGAAATGGCAGAGCAAGTACAAAAAGAGCAGGCTAAACAATCTATGTGGGGAAGTATTGGAAGTATAATAGGCGGTGTAGGTAGTATAGCTACAGGTGGCGGCATGGGTTCTTTAGGTGCTCTTAGTGGTTTTGGTGGCGGTGGTGCTGGAAATTTAATGTCAGGCGGTATTGGACAGCAAGTGCAGATGGCAAATCCATTTGCTAATTTATTTTCTCAAGATGGTCAAGTTGGGTCAGGACAAAACATGAGTGTTTTTGAACGTTTGTTACAGCAAATAATGCAGTCCAGGCAAGGACAATTTGGTAATTATAGTTATGCACAACAATAGGTGAATTATGGGATATACTCCAAATTATTTAGGTTTTTTACAAGCAGCACCGAAGACATCGCCATTAGAAAGAGCGATAAGTGGAGCGCTTGGGACATATGGCGACGTACAAAAGTTACGCCAGCAAACAGCAATAACCGAGAACCTGCCTAAACAATTAAAAGCTGAGCGGGAATTACAGGAAGCTAAAGTCGGTGAAGAACAAGCACGTGCTCAGTATTTGCCTACACAACTTAAACAAGAAGAGCAACAGCGTTCTGCTGATTTGCAGTTAAAACAATTATTAGTAAAAGCTGCTCCTGCTGATATTAGGGCGCATTTAACTGGCGAACATTTAACTAATATATTGAATGAGCAGAAAGCGCAGGTAGGCGCTATGGGTTTAGAACAAAGCAAAGAAAGTTATATTAATAGTAAAATTGCAGAATTGTATCAAGAAACTTTAAAAGGAATGGGTGGTACTGATGATGAAAATGCGCCAGCGCCTCTTCCAGATGAAGTTGCTGCTAAACAATACCAAAACATATTATCTAAAGGTAAAAAACTTAACTATGATATGTCTGGATTGCCCCAGCGATGGGAGGATGCTAAACCATACGCTGCTGCTTTATATGCGCATACTCCTGATAATATAAATATTAAGAAATTTCAAGTAGCAATGCATGAAAAATATTTATTGGGCAGAGCTGCGCTTGATGCTAAGGGCGCCAAAGATGATCCTGTATATACAGCAAAGCAAATAGAACAAAATAAATATGATGAAAAATACGTTAATGAAGAAATTCCTAATGAAGCAAAGACAGCTGTTTCAAGCATGCCGATGGCTGAAGATTTACTTAGAATTATAAATCAACATCCAGACCAATTTGGTGCGGTAGTTGGTGATGTTTATAAGAGTTGGTCTACTGAAAATCAGAAAGCTATTTTTGATTCAAGTCACTTTATAGCTGCTACTATGTCCCAAATGCCGGCAAGTGCATTACGTTCTTTTGCTAGCGCATTGAAGTATGTTCAAACTTTAAAGCCAGACCCTACTAAAAATACTTTAGGATCACTCCGTTATGCAACTCAAGTTGTACATGCAATGATGGTTTCAGAATTAGAAAAACAGAAATTTATTAATTTTATGGCTGATAATTATGGAATAATAAATAAGCGGGAACTAGAGGGGTCTTGGAACAAGTTTGTACAAAGCAATCCGTATATGGATAAAAATGGTCATATTGACCCGCGTGGACTTGCTAACTGGAGCCAATGGTTTTCTCAGAACCCTGAAGCGGCGCCTCATTCATTACGCATTAAACGCGATATACAAGGCATGATGAACAATGCAGCGCAGGTTAATGCACAGCGTGCTCCTGGTGGACAAGCACAGCAGAATAACACTACTGCAGCAACTCAAAATGCTGTTTCTACAGGAGTTATTTCTCCATGGCTTAAAAATTCATTTTCTGGTAGTAACACTTTAACTTCTATTCTTGGGGGATATGATTAATGGCAGAACTTGGTTCTATGAAATCTATACCTGATACTGATATCACAGCTACTCCAGAGATTACAGAAAATAAATTGCTGCGTCCATATGGTGCTTCAACTTCTATTTCACAATTAGATGAAATAGCTGATAAAGAACGACAGAAATTCTTGCAAAACAAGAATCAGGAAACAGCGAATCCGCAATTTACACCACAAGATTCTACTCAAGAACCAACAATGCCTGCAGAAAATACGGTGTCTGATTTTAAACAGAGATTATCTGCTTATAAAATAGCTAATGATAGAATGATGCAAACAGCCAATCCTGTGCCAAATGAAATAGATGTGGATAAGGAGCCTTATGGTTATGATAAAAGTGATAAGATGGGAATGATGGGTTCTTTATTTCTTTCTGGTGTTTTAGGCGCAGAAGATACTGGCGCTGCTGTTGCTCAAAAGGGGGCATGGGGACTTGAAAAGTTACACTTAGTTAAAGCAGGCGCCAGTGATAATTTTACTGATTGGTATAATAGAACTAGGGCTAGAGAATCTCTCTTACAGAATGCTATGCATGCGCATCCTGTAATAGCTTCAATTGGGCATTTTGCAGGCGGCTTAATTGCTAGTAGTCTTGCATTAAGCGCTGTATTAGCAGCGCTACCTGAAGAGATAGTGGGGACAGGTATCGTCGCAGCCGGTGGCGCTACTGCAGCTAAAACAGCAGAAGAAATAGCTGCTATTGCGCCTCAAATAGCCTCAAAAGCAGGCGCTGCTATGACTGCAATTGATGGTGTTATTCAAAAATCTATTGGCGAAGGTGCTGCTAAATCTATTTTAAATTCTAAACGTCTTTCTAAAGCTTTTGGTCTTGTAAAGGCTTTTGGTAAAGGAGCTTTTATTGGTGAAACTCAATATGATGATGAAAACAATCATTATTTAGCACAAGGTATTGGTGGTGGATTGTTCGCACTTGCTGTACCCCCGTCTATAAAATTTATGGGTAAATTTGCTTCTGCACAAGCACGCGATATTTTAGCTCTTTGTGAAAAACACAATATTTCTTTACCAACTATACCCGGTGTTGAAAAGCTTGCTTCTTATATGTCTTTTGGTTTTTTTAAAACTATGCTGCAAAAAAGAGCAGCAATGTTACAGGATAAAGCTGGTTCATTAATGAGTTCAATACAGCAGCCAGCTAAAAAAGTAATGTTAGCTAATTTAATAGATAAGGAATCATTCCTTACTAAATCTTTAGAGAAGCTCAAAACTGATCCATCGGCAGCACCATCTAAAATAACTGATTTCGAAAATAGAATTAAGAATGTTAAGGAATTGCAGGATAATATTATTAATAATGAAGTTCATGTTAAAAATACTTTTGGTAGATTTTTAACAGGGAAATTAGCTGATTCACTACAGGAGGGTAGGAGCTCAGTTGCTAAATTAAATAGTTCTTTAGATAATCTTGTTCCTAAAGATACAGTTCTGGATATTACATCGGCTAAGAATGAGGCTTCTAAATTACTAAATGATGAAAGTTCTTTATTTTCTTCTTTAAGGAGGAAGCCTCTTTTAGCAATTAGTCAAAGTTTACTTAGTAAAGAAGACCCCATCGGGGCAAGATTAACCCAAAACGGCATTACTGATCCAGAACAATTAAGCGCTATTTTAAATAACATTCTAAGTAAAAAAGGTACTCCGAATCTTGATCCTAAGATTTACAAAACCCTAGCTCCAGTTATGGGTGATATTCAGGAGGCTCTTGGTAATGCTTCTGTTGACCCAACACAAGCCGAGGTGCTCCAAGTTGCGCAAAACATTCTAAGAGGCGATAACATGTCATATGGTGATATGCGTGCTAATTTAACTGCAATTGGAAGACGAATTGGTTCTATAGGTGATTTAGATGGTGGTTACAAACGTTTATATGGAGCTTTAAACTCTGATCTTCGTAAAGGATTATCAGATATAGGTAATCCTGAGGCATTAGATATTTTTGATAAGCAGGCAACTGTATATCGTAATCGCGTAGCTCCATTTAATGAGGGAATTTTAAGGCATTATCGACATGATTTAGCTGATTCTGATAATTTTATAAGCCATTTTTTAAAGCCAGGTAATAGAAATGGTGTGAGTTTATTATTACATCAAATGCCGGAAGGAGATAAAGGCGCATCTAAATTAGCAGCACAAGCTGCAGTTTTAACCGAAGCATGGGAGCGCTCAAAAGTTGAGGGTGCTGGTATTAATCCAATGAAGTTTATTAATTCTATATTGGGTACTGAAGGTAGTAAGGCGGCAGGACTTGCTCAAACAAATGATGTTATTTTCGATAAAAAAACTTTGTCTGTATTAAATGGATATCGTCATTTACTTAATGTAGTAAACAATATTAGTCCAGAAGCGCTGGAAGCTAAAATGGCTAAAGGTTATAGATCTGGTGAAAATATTTCTAAAGAGTTCTGGCATAAAAAAACAGTATTAAAAATGGGAGCTTTAGGGGGAGCTGCATTTGGAATAATGAAATATCCTAGTTATTCAACATGGATAGTTCCTGTTTTAATGAGTTTTGGCGCGTTTGCTAAAGTAGCAACTTCAGATGCAGGAAGGTCTTTAATGATGAAGCTGACAAAACTTGGTATGAAAGCAACTTCTGAAGAATATTCCCCCATTATACAGAAAGTTATGAATTTAATTTTAATCCCAGCCACTGGTCGTGTTGGTTCCGAGGCTGCGAGAATTTCGAGGTAAGATATGGCAACATTATTTCAAGTACCACAATTTTTTGATTCAGCTGGTAATCCATTAAGTGGAGGTACAATAGATTGGTATGCTGCAGGAACCGCTGTTTATAAAGATACCTGGCAAGACCAGGCTGAAACTACACCGCACACTAATCCTATTATTCTAACAACTGATGGTCGTGCTCCTGGTGGTGCAATATTTATTCGTGGTTCATATAAGCTAATACTTAAGGATTCAGCTGGTAACGTAATTTGTACCATAGATGATATTAATGAATATGATTCATATGATTTTACAGGACTTACTGCAAGTATTGCTGATTTAAATTCAACAACTACTACAGCTAAAAGTGTTTCTGGAACTTATAATGTTATTTTAACAGACCGCGGCAAAACCTTAATGGCTGATGCAAGTACTGGAAATGTAATTATCAATTTACTTGCTGCTGTAACTGCTGGAGATACTTTTAAAATTGGCATTAAAAAAATAGATAGTTCAATTAATACTGTAACGATAATTCCTTCAGGGATTCAAACGATAGATGGTGGTGCTAATAAGGTTTTGTACGACCCGCAGGATTATATACAAATCCATTGTGATGGTTCTAATAACAAAATATTAGGTTCTTTAATTCGAGGAACTTTAAAAACCGTTTCTTCAGTTACTACTGTTGGTATAGAAGACAGTGGATTAATTTATAACTGTGATGCATCAGGTGGTACTTTTAATATTAATTTACCAGCATGCGTTACAGTTGGTAGAGGTTTTGCTGTTGGTTTTAAAAAAACCGATAACAGTGTTAATTCCATTACGTTAGTTACAAATGGAACTGAAACAATTGATGGTAAATCAAGTTATTTTATTCATTTTGAAAATCAGTTTACTTATATTAAAACTGATGGAGTTAATTGGTATGTTTTCAATGAGTCCGGAAGTGCTTCTGAATTTACAACTGGTGATGTAAAACCTACTTACAACGGTACTCAAAATGGATGGGTGCAAATGAATGATGGTTCTATAGGCAATGCTGCTTCAGGAGCTACAACAAGAGCAAATGCTGATACACAGGATTTATATGTTTTATTATGGACTAATGTAGGAGTTACTTATTGTCCTATGGATGATGGTAACCCTTATGGAGCATCCGCCTTAGATGATTTTAATGCTAATCGCGCTATGCGTCTTACTAAAACGTTAGGTCGTGTGTTATGTAGTATAGGAAGCGCGGATCCAGCATATACTTTTGTTTTGGGTCAGGATTTTGGTGAATACACTCATGTGCAAACAATAGCTGAAATGGCTGCTCATGATCATCAGTTCACATGGCAAAATTGGGGTCCAGGAGGAGCACAAGGAACAGTTGGCGGCACATTTGATCCTTCTTATGCATATGTCAATAATACAACTACTACCGGTTCATCTGATGCATTTAATATCACGCAACCAATTTCAGCAATATATTTACTAATCAAATTATAGGTGATTTATGGGACTACCAGAAGAAAAGGCTTTAAAAATTGAAGAATTAAGGCTTCATTGTTATGACATTAAGAATGATTATGTTACTACTGCTGATGGAACATTTTTTTCTTATCAGGGAAAACTTTTTGATTGGTATTTTGAGTTTTTGACTTACACTAATTTAGGTGCTTTACCTGTCGGATATTATATTAATGATGTAAATTACAATCGGGTAACTATGGCAGCATTAGGTAATTTACAGGATGTGATAGATAGCATTACTGAATTATTTTATTACTCAAATATAATAGAAGATTCGCATAGAGCTGTTATAAGCGCGCTTACAACTATCCCCGAAGTACAAGCTTATGATTATAGCATAGGATGGCCGATCGTTCCCTACATTTTCGGTATAACTTTTCTAGCAGATTATTTTGATACTATTAATGGTATTTCCGGACTTGGTGTATTAAATGGTGGCGCTATTGGTGGAGCGGCAATTGCTAATTTTACGCTTGATTTAGCACATGATGATGCGCGTTATGTTAATTATGCTGCAGCTGGTAATGCTGATAGTCAGCAAGTTGGCACGATTAAATTTACTTTAATTCCTAATTATACGGGCGCTCCTACAGCAGATAGAGTTCTTTTTTCTATATGTGAAGCAGATGGTGATATTACAAATCTATTACAATTAACTCATGTAACAGGTACGGGTCAAATGAAAGTTGATATGTATGATCAAGCAGATGCATTAATTAGTGGGGCTAATTTTGATATTTGGTCACCGGTAGCAGACACCCAATATGAAATTATTTTTAAATATGATTTAACTACGGGTGCTACTACTTTGCATATTGATGGAGTCCAAATAGGATTAACTAATACGGCAGTGGGGGTTAGAAGTGCTGCAATAGGTTTGTTAAGAGTTGGTGGCTCGTATGATAGCGCAGCTCCAGATAATTCAGATTTTTCAGTTAGATTTTTTAGTGTTTACAATAATTAGGGGTGTAAAGAAATGACAAATAATTATAGTCCGTGTGGTGGTAAAGCATTAGATACTTTAATTGCTACTAATTTTACGGGAAAAGTAAATAAATATACAGTAAATTCCACAGACATGACCGACCTATGGTGTGGTGATGCGGTAAAATTAGTGGGTGGTTCTGATGATAATGGTATCCCATATATTACAAAAGCAGCGGCTGGTGAAAAGTTAGTTGGTTTTGTTTCATCTATTAAAAATATTTATCCTAACGAAGATATTATTTATCGGCAGGGCGGAGATGTAGTAAACGTTTATGTTTATGATGATCCATTTATGGAGTTTGAAATACAAGCTAATGGTAACATTACTGCTGCTGATATTGGCAAGGAAGCAAACCTTGCTGTTGAAGCTGGTAATGCTGCTGTAGGTGTATCGCGAACCCAAGTAGATGTTGCTACTTTGGGTGTATCTCCTAGCCAGATAAAAATAATTGATATAATAGAACGAGAAGGAAATATTCTTGGAGATTATACAAAATTACGCTGTATAATTACCAATCATGCTTTTAAAGATTTAGCAGAAGATATTTTTGATAGAGATGCGGTAACAGGAAATATTACCACTCATAATGCTGGTGATTCTTTAGAGTTAGATGGTGAACTTACTGTAAATAATAATGCTACTATTGATGGCAAATTAACTGTAACAGGTTTAATTGATCCAACTGGTTTAGCATTAGATGCCCAGGCTTTGGCTCCTGCTACTACTAATGGAACTATATTTTATAGTAGTGTTAGTAATTCATTTCAATTCCGCGCAGATAGTCAATGGGTGTCTTTACCGCAACCATTCCCGGTAATTAATGTTGCAGCAGATTTTCCATTTCTTAGTGCTGTATATCTTGGTGAAACTTATCGAATTGGTAATGATGTAACAGATAATGATCCCACAAGGACAAATACCGGGCAAAGTTTTCCTGCCGGGAGTGAAATATTCTGGAATAACATTAATTGGACTTTAGTCGGCGCTATAGCGCTTTGGGGTGATGATGGCACCAGATTAACTCCTATTAATGCTCGTAATGTTAATATTCTTACAGGTCAGGCTTATCAGATTAATTCTCTTGATTTTATTTCAGCACCTGGAACGAATAATGCTTGTATAGGTTTTAATACTGATGGTTCTTTAACAACTGGTTCTGAAAACATCTTTATAGGAACCGACGCCGGAAGTTCTACTACCACAGGTTCTCAAAATGTTTATGTTGGTTATCAAGCTGGTAAAGGTGGTGTTGATGCACAATTTAATTTGTGCATGGGATATACTTCTGGTTCCTCTCTCACTAGCGCATCTAATAATGTGTTTATGGGTAATTCTTCAGGGAAAAACACAACAACTGGCGGCTATAATGTTTTCATAGGCGCTTCAGCAGGATTACAAACCACAACTGGTACAAACAATATCTGCATAGGTTATAAGGCGGGTAGAGTTAACAATGATAATTCTCAGGTTTTTATTGGTTATCAGGCAGCGATGGCTTTAGTTACCGGCAGTTGTAATATTCTAATTGGCTGTAATGTGGGATCCGCGTTAACAAGTGGTAATAATAACGTTATCCTGGGATGGGGTGCTGCTGCTACAGCTACTACTTCTGTTGGTAATACATTGGTGGGTGCTAATACTGGATTTTCTTTTACTACCTCTACTAATAATGTTTGTGTCGGTCTAAATGCCGGTTATGGAACTTCTACCGCATCTAACAGTGTTTATATTGGATATAATGCTGGATATACTGCTAATTCTAACTCACTTGTTCTTATTGGGTATCTTGCGGGAGAAGATTTGGGTACCGCTTTAAATAATGTGTTTATCGGGAGTGCCGTTGGAAAAGAGATAATCGGTGGTGATGATAATGTGCTAATTGGAAATAATGTTGCGACTACTGCATTAGCATCCACATCAAATACTATTGTTGGCAGTCACGGAGGGTTTGCCTTAACTACAGGAACTACCAATACAATCTTAGGTCATTATGCTGGTGGTTCATTAACAAATCATACCGGGAATGTACTCATTGGTTATAATGCTGGTAAGAATTTAGCCGCGTCTAATAAACTTTATATTTCTAATTCTGATACAGCAACGCCGTTAATTGAAGGTGATTTTTCAGTTCCTAATGTAATTATAAATGGAACGCTAAGAGCTACAAATTTAACCGCATCTTCTTTAATCGGTGCAAATGCATCTAAGGATATTGTAACAATTACTGCTTTACCTGATGGAACCACAGCAACTACTCAGGCTCCTGGAGATAATTCTACTAAGGTAGCAACAACTGCATATGTTGAAGCTGCAGTTTTAGTAGAAAATCTATGGGATAGGGCTGGAACAGTTATAAGCCCACATACTTCTGGTGATTCTTTAAGTATTAATGCAATTGATGAAGAGACTGGTGGCTCTGGAGTTACGATTCAAGGAGTTGTTATAGACGAAACAGGGGCTAATTCTTTTACGATGACTCGTGGCACATCTGTATTAACAGTATCTTCAAGTTGTACTCTTGACCAAAGTTTAGCTATTGCAGATTCTCCAACTCACTCAGGATTAACTCTGAGTTCACTTAATGTTGCAGGTGGTATTGTGCAGACTAATGGATCTGGTGTTTTGTCAAGCAGCACTGCCTTACCTGATGGGACCACGGCAACTACTCAGGCACCGGGAGATAATTCTACTAAGGTAGCAACAACTGCATATGTTGAAGCAGCTGTTGGTGTAGAAAGTATGTGGGATAGAGCTGGAACAGTTATAAGTCCACATACTGATGGTGACTCTTTGAATGTTAATGCAATTAATGAACAGTCTGGTGCCTCTGGAGTAAGGATCCAGGGTATTCAGATAGATGAAGGCGGTGCTAATACATTTGTTATGATTCGTGGAATAACACTTCTGAGCGTAACTGCTACATGCACACTTAACCAAAATTTATCTACAACCTCAGACGTAGATTTTAAGACTGGGACATTTACTCCAACTACATTTGTGCCTGGAGTTAAAATTGTTGTGCCGTCTGCTGTTGCTGGATCTACTGCATTTTTGGAAATAGACACCACTGATGTTAACGACCAATCCATGGTGCAGTTTGATAAAGCTGGAACTATGACTTGGCAATTAGTGAGTCGGAATGAGATAGACGCTGGCGAAAATGACAGATTATCATTTTATGATGCAAGTAATTTTGAGGTTGGTTACTTTAAACAGGACGGCGGATTACGCGTAATTGGTTTAAATGGTGTTACACCGCTTTATTCTGAAGTTTATATAGATGCTAAAAACCAAAGCCGATTATACTCAGGTTTGCTATGGAACCAGTTAGAGGGAAATCTAAAAATGGTTGATGTTGGTCTTAGGCTATCTAAATCAGCTTGGAATGCTGACATGGATGGAAGTGGTATCGCTATGACTTTTGATTTAGCTTACAACTCCACGCCTGATTATGACGAAATGGGAAGAATTTATTGTGCATCTGAAACCGATTGGACAAGCACGGCTGCTAGTCGTGATGCATATATGATGTTACAAGTAGCAAGGGATGGCGTGAGCCGCGATGGCTTTAAAATTGACTCCAATCAAGAAACCTATATTTATAATAACTTAAATGTAATGGTTGGAAGTGTGCTTTTTAGTGATACATCCGGTCAATTAATAAGCATGAGTCCGGGGGTTGGTAATGCTGTACACATAGGGTGTGATTCTACCGGCTATGATACCCTTGCATTTAATGATACATTCGGTACAATTTTAAGTAGTAGCGGCAGTGCGTTTATCATGATTGATACGGATAATAGCGGCACTGACGCTTATCTTTCAGTAAGAGGGAATGGAACCAACCCTGGAGGGACTTCGAGCTTATTCAAAGTATATGAAAGCGGCGAAATTGAAATTTATAACGAAGGGCTCTATTTTGGTGATATTGATTCTAATGATACATGGCGAATAATTAGATCTGGAAATAATTTAGTTATTGAAAGAAGAGAAACCGGGAGCTATGTTACTAAAGATACCATCATTCCGTAAAGTTTATTAACAATATAAGGTATAATTTATGAAGCATGCTGTTTTTTTCAGGCAACCAAAAAAACACGTTAAGTTTTTCCATAATTTTGAAAAAAATTATCCGAAAATGGTAGAGCGTGCTAAACATGTTAAACAACTATATGAAATAAAAATACAGCAAGATCGGGAAGAGTATATGAGACCAGCTGAGGTTTATGCTTCGACTAGAACTTGTTGCTTTTAACAAAATTTATTAATAATGAGGTATACATGAAATTAAATCTAAACTTTAAATTAAAAAACTTAGCTGGTGAAGAATTAGCCCCCGAGACGGCAGGTCAATTATTTGCTAATGCTTTAGCGATTGGTCAATCTGAAAAACCCATGAAGATGTTAACTTTCGCTCATAGCTTATATGATAATGGCGAAATAGAAGTTGATTTGGATGATTTGAAATTACTTGAAGATTTTGTAAGCAAGCACAAAACGTTTACTAATATTTTTAAAGCGGAGCTTTTGTCAGCTATTGAAAAATCAAAAATACCAAATAAGTAATTTATGAAAAAAGCTTCCGATAATTTAAAATATGGTGAATTAGATTTTGGATCGGAAATTGGTATATTGGCATTTGATTTAACTGATGCTGAAGCGGCTCTTTCTTTTAAGCGGCATTCTAAATGTTTAGAAATGGCAATAGCTTTATTTAATATTTCAGAAATTTGTCATCATAAAATTAAATATGCAGATAATGAGACTCTTACTATTGATGAAGTAGAGGACATTTTGACTGAAATTAGTGATATCGCATCAGAATATTGTGATTTAATACAATAAAAAACATGTCAAAACTATTAGAAAAACAATTTATTTTTTCTAAAAATGTAGCAAAATTATTATTATACATTAATTCTGAAGGTTACGAAGTCACATTGGGAGAAGCATATAGGACTAAGGAGCAGGCTATTATTTATGCCAAACAGGGTTCCGGCATTGTCAATAGTCAACATTGCAAGCGATTGGCTATTGATTTAAATATTTTTGCGCTTATAGATGGCAAAATGCAATGGCTTACTGACAGTAAAGATTATAAAAAGTTTGGAGATTTTTGGGAAAGACTAAACCATCACAATCGATGGGGAGGTCATTTTAATGACGGCAACCATTTTGAGATGAAATGAAAAAAAATACCAAAACTATAATCCATGACCATGATGGGAAAGTTAGCCATAAGCGCTTATTTTCTACGGTGCTAATGATTTCAGGTATTGTAATGGCTATTATTGCTTATGCGCTTGCTTTATTTATGCCAATTGGAGATTCACATCTAATTCGAGACCTTGTGGCTATAATTTTAGGCTTAGGTAGTGGTTTAAGTGGCGTTAGCATTTTTGATGCTATTATTAAGCGGAGGAAAAATGATTGATATAATCGCAAAAATAGTAACGATTATTATTTGCTTAATAGCTCTATATATTTTTGGATATAGGACAGGAACTAAAAATACCAAACTTAAAAATCTAGAGGAGACTGTTAAAGATGCTAAAAAAACTAAAGAACGCCAGCTTGAGCGCCGCAGTACTCCTATCTCTGCTATTCGCGAACGGATGCGCAAATACCTCCGCAAGTAATTTTTGCTTATGGGCAAAACCTATTACCGTAACAGAAGAAGAGCTACGGTATCTAACGGAGGAAACGTTAAGGCAAATAGATGAATATAATCAAGAACTTGAGTACCACTGCGGAAAAAGATGATGAGTTTACTTGAAATAAATCTTCTTGCTAATTTTCTAAGGGACTATGCTACTGGTTTAAATATATTAATTGATGCAGGACTTATAGGTTATGTAATTTACCTTAAGAAGGAAATTAACAAACGGATTACTAAAGATGATTTAGAACAGATACAGAATAATTTAATAGAACAGTTTAAAAGCGAAGTTAAGCATATCAAAGACCAAAATACTATTTCTATTACTGCTATTAATCAACGTATTGATGATTTAAAATCAACTTTACTTGCTGAGCTTAGGAGTATGAGGAAATAGCTCCCTTCGCATCACTAATCACAAGAGTGCACCAAAAAATTTAAAAAATATTATTTATTTTTGCTATAATAGTTATACCGAGCCTCTGTGGCTCGAACTGCCCCCGATGGGTGCGCATGGCTAGGTAACCATTCTAGCCTAGGTCACAGAGACGCCTTTTTATTATTGAAAATGCCAAATATTACTTATCTTTTTCTATTCATAGCCATAGCCATCACCATCACCATAGCTATAGCTATAGCTATAGCTATAGCGAAAGCCACAACCTAAGCCATCGCCATCGCCTGAGCCATAGTTGCCGAAACCATAGCCATCGCCATCGCCTGAGCCATAGCCATAGCCCCAGCCATCGCCCTTGCCATCGCCTGAGTCATAGCCTGAGCCATAGCGACCAAAGCCCTCACCATCGCCATCGCAGAAGCCATAGTCATAGCCATAGCCAATGCCATCGCCTAAGCCATAGCCATCGCCAAAGCCAGAACTTGATTGATTCTGATCAAAATTAATTGTTCTTTTCATTGGTTACT